>Ga0182742_1001219_pt1 | contig 34350 bp, 42 predicted proteins | sample eDN5th37CBELigMG_FD_128880 | JGI IMG/M metagenome (GOLD analysis project Ga0182742, IMG submission 128880) | Enriched Miracle-Growth compost microbial communities from Emeryville, California, USA - eDNA 5th pass 37_C BE-Lig MG (version 2)... ... | reverse complement strand
TTTTAAATAAAAAAGCCCCGTGAATATACCCATAATCTAGATACACCCACGAGACTTTGTGCAAACTATTTTCTTCTTAAGCAGACTTTTTTCCCATTCTGCAAACTTTGTTCTGATTCAACATATATAAGATGGCGTTAATTGAAGAAGATTTATAATATCACTCCTGCAAAATTCCCTTTCAATACTTGTTTCTCCTTTTGATTTGTACATTGGAAAGATGCCACAATAGAGATTCTATTATTATCTTGCTTTTCATATTTCTCGATTATTACTTCACATATTATTTTATCTCCTGTAAAAACTGGTCTCAAAAACTCAAAATTCATCGTACGAGCCAGTACGTTGTTATCTCCACCAATTTTTGTAGGTAAAGTTGCTGTCAACAACCCTTGTATGACAAGTCTCCCCTCATCGTCAGGTGTGGTATGGTGATTCCCTTCGTCACCTGAAACTAAAGTAAACCTTTCAACATCTTCTATTGTGAAAGTCCGTTCAAATGAAATAATATCGCCTACTTTTAAAGACATCATTATTTCCCCCTATAGAAAAAATTAAAACGCTTCTTAATTTATATGTGAAATATATTCAAATGCCGTTATTCCATATACTCTTTTAAAGTGTTTGTTTAAATGGGATAAGTCAACAAAATTACATTCAGCAACTGTTGTATAAATATTTTGATTTTCATCTATTAATTGTTTGGCACGTTCAATCTTACAATTAAGAAAATATTGGTATGGTGTTATTCCAGTATGAGACTTAAACCATCTGATAAATTGGAATTTTGACAAATTCAACTCTTTACTAATCTCGTCAAGTTTAAGTACAGTCCCTAAGTCGGAACGAATCATTCTTTTTGCTTTTCTAATTAGAGTATTATCTTTCTTAAAATCCACTGGAAAATTTGAGTGAATAAGGCTATTTGCAAGGGACAATAGTAATTCACTGCACAACGCCTCATCTTTTTCACGTAATATTGCATTTGCAAGACTTATTACGCTTTGTTCAAGTTTGTCATCATATAAAATAGGATCCTTAAACAGTACAATATCCTTTTTCTGGGTAACATCTAATAACGATTGTGGATCGATATATAGCATCACATAATCAAGGCCATCCTCATTGTGTGCCATTCCGTCATGTGTCTGTTCAGGATTAAAAAGCATCACACCATTCGGATGGGACAGTTGTAAACTGCCATCCAAGTTATAGTGTTGAATACCACGCAATGTGACACCAATTGCATACTCCTTATGAGAGTGCTTTTTATACTTAAAATCCGTGATACTAGCCGACAGGGCAGTAACACCTGCTGCTTTCTTATAGATAAATTTATCCACTTTACTCACCTCTTTTAACACTACCCTAAACCCATATCATGATTGTAGCATATACTAAACCTAGAGCCATGATTACATTAACAATCCTTGTATGCCTTTGTAAAAACTTCTTAAGGATTGTACCGAAAAGAACCCATGAAATAAATGCTAAAAATCCAATAATTGTTATAACGATAACACTTATTGTAACGGTAGGTGTATCGGTATAATAGGGCAAAACAAAACTAGGAATAACTGTCAATGTGAATATGACTACCTTTGGATTTAAAAACTGCATAAGGAATCCTGTAGTAAAAGTACCAGTATTGTTTCCAGATGATTCTGATTTATCCATTTTATAGATTTGATAAGAGAGATATAACATATAAATCGTCCCGATTATCTGCATACCAATTAAAATTTTAGGTATGACATTTATTAGTACCGTATTCAACATCGCAGATATACCAAGTAATAAACTAAATGCAATTGTTGCTCCGTATGTATATTCCATTGCCTTTTTTGATCCATAATTTTGTACGGTGGATAAAATGACAATATTAGTAGGTCCCGGTGTAAAAGTAATAATAAAACAATATATTATAAATGATGTAATATCCATGATGAAAACTCCTTTTTAGTATTTTCAAATAAATATACATCTATAAATTGTACGGGTATAGTATATTATTGCAGGAATATATAAAGTGCCTATAAAACGTTTTACCAATATTGTTCTCACCAATGATAGTCGTAAACTTTTTTAATTTAATCGTAAAGGGTTCGTTCCCAAAATTCCGATAGTTTTTGATTGAGATATGAGAAATATACACTCCAATAATCCTCCAATAGCCTTAAAAATATCCACCATTTAACATTACATAATTAAGTAGACAACCTCTATAAAATTACAGGCAAGATAAAGTCTTTAGTACAAAAACACCCAGATAATTTAAAATCTGATTGTTAATAACTCGTTCAACTACTTAACCTAGCCCAACTTTAGACATTAGCAAGAAATATAAAACCACCTATGCCCAGTCGTCCCTTTTAATGCATGTGCTGTTTCTAAACAACAATAAAGGCAAGGAGTTTATCTCCCTACCTCTTTTCTATTCAAATACCACATATTTCCTCAACACTTTCATAGCACAGTCTGCATCTTCGTCAGTTCTAATATTTATACCAGATAGTTCATTTGTAATTTTCCTTATGATATCAATTACCCTCCTATCAACTAATTGCAATTCACAACATAATTCTGAAACCCGATGAAAATTAACACTAAACTCCATACGCTTGTCTTCCATTGGAACCAATTTTAAATACAATTTACTCATCATAATTCTCCTCCCTATCAAGTTGGGCTCTAAGAGAATAATAGGCGTCCATATTTTCAATTGTTACGTACTCATTGACTAAATCAAGAACTTCCTCATAACTTTTCAAACCATCATGTTTAAAACGATAATTCAGTTCCTCACACTTATCAAATTCCTTTAAATATTCAAGCATTGCTTCTGCTTTCCACATTACATGATAGACATTTCCCTCTGGACCTGACCAATCGATTTTTATAATTGGTCTACCATATTTTGTTTTCAAATTGCCACCCCCTCATCAGTTGCTAAACTAATTGGGAAGTAACAAAGGTTCGGGATTTTATTCCTTTTCCTTAACTTCACATACTCTCTCGCTGTCATCTCTTTCATTATCATTGAATTATTTTCGCCATAGAAAGCAAATATGAAGTCAATATTTTTCATAGACATTCTTTCAAGTGTCTGTAAACTAAACACATTTAAGAAAATTGGACTGAAAGTAAGTATAGTTTCATTAAACTTTAAAGATGTCACATATTCCGTCATATCCAGAGGCTTATAGTAATAGATAAGTTCTTGCAATAGTTTAGAGAAAATATCAAACTTACTAATGGCAAGGCCCTTCTCTTCCGAAAATTTAATCAGTTCATGCTTATGTTCACTAAACTCCTCTTGAACCTCATGTTCATTATTGTTCTTTCTAATCAATACAGATAGTGCTCTAACTTCTTTCATATTAACACGCTCCTAATAGTTTTTTTGAAGTTCGACATAGTTAAAAAATTATGCTTTCACCGATTCTAGTTCAGATTCGAAATATCCTATACCTTCTATAATCTTTCTTTTTAAAATAATTCTTTACTTCCTTTTCAAGATCACTAAAATGGTATTTAAGACTTGCATAAGTTGGAATTCCAACAAGTAACCCTAAAATAGTGATAAGCGCTTTGTCATCGATGTTCATTAAAATATTAACCACAAGCATGATGGTTAAACACGACAAGAATATAATCCATCGGGTCATTCTTTTATTTACCTCTCCATGTAGTTTTAATTTCCCTGACAGAACTCCCGCAGCCGTGCCCCCGATGTACAAAAGCCAAGTTTCTTGTGTCATTTGAAATTCGCCTAAAAAAAGTACGAGTGGGTAAGTTAGAACGATTATGAACATCATTGTAACGATTTTTCCAATTAGCAAGGCGAACTTTGCAGTTTTTTCACTCTTGAACCGTGGTTTTATCATTTTCTTACCTCCCGTTTTTCATTTGCTTTTGTCCAACGTTCTACACTACATGATACTGAGGATACAATAGTGTTGGGGCACGATAGTTAAACTCCATATTTAATTTAGGCAAATGCCCGTTACTATCTGCACCCTAGTGGACTATATCCTTATTTGATGCTTTGTCGGTATTTTTTACTCGTAGGCATCCAACTTACCCTTCTTGCCCACCCATTTTCATAGGCTAAATCTAACCTTTCTTCAATTGTTTCAATAACCTTATCCCACGTTTCATCATCAACGTCACTATAATCCCATTTCCATGCTCCAAAAATCTTAAACATCGGCTCTTTTTCACTAGTTATACCTGTACCTTTTAAGACCTCTTCAAGAACCCGATTTGGTCTAGGAGCCAGTGGATCGCAGTCAATTAAAATAAATTTTTTGGGTCCTTTTGTTTCTTCTGTCCCCTCCACTATTTGTGCATTTCCTTCTGATATCAATTTTTCAAGTTGCATCATTTCATAACACCCCTATTCATATTTTTGCTTGCTGATTGTCCACTTACCTCTATTTTCCAAACATAGCAATTTTTCAGTTTGAATTAACTGCACTCTCTACTGGCTATGATTTTAATTCTTCTAAAAAAAATTCTTTTAAATTTTTTGGTTTTATAAGATAATCACCTTCAATCACCCTGAAGGTTACATCCTTACCGATGAATAAATTTAGAATTACAGGGTTTGCAACATGTACAGGAGATATTATTAATACAGTTGATCTTCTTTTAAGTCTCGAAAAATATTTTTTTCGCATATTAACATCTCCAAGGTTTGAAATTCCACAACCATTAACAATATTGAGGTTGTTGCTCTTTGCAAATATATCCGCCATCATACAGTACTCAAAAAATTCCTCAGCAGAATTCCTTGTTCTCCCTAAAATTGTCTCTGGTAATAATGTAAAAAATGTTACGTTTTTCATAAACAATCATCTCCTTGTATAGTTTTATAGTCACTTTCCACTAAATCAAAAACGGTTTCCTTCAATAACGAACCCTAATAGGCGGATACTTTAATACCAGTAGTAGATTCGTATTCATCTATTAATTCATTCGAAATTTTTGCCAATTTTTCATAACTGTTTAGTGCCTTTCTATATTTAAATCCGAGATTTTCCCATTTAACTTTACTGGTTCTGACTACATTGTGAAGATCAGACCTTAATTGTTTGTTAGTAATCTCCTCAATTCGGTATTTTGTTTTGCTGCTGTTAACTTCAATCAAAATGAAATCAAACCCCTCTTCGATAAACAGATTGATGATATCCTTCTTAAAGATTGAACGATCCTGCACAGCAATCGTGTCGATGCCTTGCTTTCTTAATATACTGATAAAATACTGAGCAACTAGTGGATTACTCTTATAAGAATGGTAATTGGCAACACTTAACCCTTTAACACTTTCTAACAAGACTTCTAATACACGGTGTTTCAAATCTAGGTCTATGCTGTCATCCCTTTCAACACTTAAGTGAACCATATAACCAATCTTATAAACTCCATTATTTTTCATAAAAATTTCCTCCTTAGATATCAAGTAATTTAATTCGAATAACATAGATAAACCCTTCACTCTAATTGAAAACTTGCCTTCGGACCCTATAATATTCGGAATATTCCGTCTTTAATCGTTAGATTAATACCTTTAGCACCCAACCCCCATAGAATTTAATTATCTTATTCAATTGTTTAGTCTTACTTGAAGACATTAGAAAAATCCGCACAAAAAAATCTCCTCCTCTTTATCACAAATTGAAAAGAACAAAGATATATAACTAATAGACTCAAAGTATGCATGAAAAATTAAAGCATAAGCCAACAAAGGCATACTCATGCACAACGATTATGAGTAAGAATTCATAGTGAATCACAAACTCATCATCATATTAAATTAAGTATATTAGTATATCTTTTGTTCTCTTCCCTCTAAAGTGATAAAAAGAAAGAGATTTATTTATAATATATTAAAATCTAAAATTTAAAATTAAACTACACTAAACTAAATCATGTATAATAATAACTTGATTAAATGTTATCACAATAATTATTGGATGTAAAGGGCCAAGTTGGGTTTTTATCTATTTTTTTCTAAAAGGGTACAACCCTACCAATAAATTCTACTATATAAAATATATTAGAATCTTAAACAACCATCATATATTCGTATAAATTAAAGAAGTGAAAAACTGAATACCCTATTATCAAGGATAAAGGAATACTAATTAACAGCAGTTTTTCTTGGCATTTGGCAGCATTTTCTTTTCCCTGTTTTAAAACGTTCGGTAGAAACTTAATTCCCAGGATCATCAATAACCATAGAAAACCTGCAATACAGAAATAACTGGATACGTAATCTAAATAATACATTCAATCCTCTCCAATCCAATGTTACGAACGTAGTGTTTTTCTTTTAAGAATATTTTAGCGCGTATTGATAATTATTTCCGCAAACGAAAAAAAGGAGAGGCTCCTAGGTAGCCTCTCCTTTGCGTATATTCATATATTAGTATATTACACCCTCATTATAACGCGTATAAGTAGAGGAATAAACATCTTTTACATATTTCTCATTCTCAATAGTTTAGGTCAATTAAAATTCTGTTTTCTTAAGGGCGTTCTGCAGTTCTTTAATAGATGGAGTAACATAAATTCGAGTAGTATCCATCGAACTATGACCTGCTAAATCTGCTATGGATTGGAGCCCAACTCCACTATCTGCTAACTGCTTGCAGTAGGTGTGTCTTAAAGAATGTGGAGTAATCTCTATACCAATTTGAGTGCTATACTTTTTTAATATATGCTGAGCGGCTCTGGTACTTAATTGACTGCTTTTGCTGCTAACTAAAATATAATCGGAATCTTTCTCCCTATTTTCCAACCAAAGAAGTATGTGTGCCTTTGTTTTTTCGGTTAGGGGTACGACTCTATGCTTAGATCCCTTCCCCAACACATTTACTAAATTATTACGAAACGAAATTGAATTCTTTGTTAAGGAGCATGCCTCCTCAATTCGTAACCCAAGATTCACTAGAAGAATGATAAGTGTTTCATGTAATAACCCTTTTTGAAAATTTTTATGTTTTGTTAATTGTACTACATGTAATAAACGGCCTACTTCTTGTCTTGTTAACCAACGAATGGTATTCTGTTTTTGAACCTTCATAACTGAAATCTCTCGTCCTAAATTAACCGGAGAATACTTGGATTCAAACAAATAGTCAGACCATTTTTTTATTGAAACCAGTCTTCTGTTAATTGTTGCAGGTGATAAGGACGAATTTATTTTGATTTCACTTTCAAAATCTTTTATGTCAGTTTTCGTTATAGCCTCTACCATAATTGGATCAGAGTGTCTGGAAAACAACCAATTCTCTAAAAAGAGTAAATCTTGTACATAACTTTTGATAGTATTCATACTTCTGTTCTGTTCAATCAAATGGTTTCTAAATTCATTAATTGAATGAGAAAAAGTAACTGGAATAATTTCCATTAGGGGAACCCCTCCTGCACTATGTTATACGACAAAAATTGAATAATGAATATTTATGTTATGCGACGAAAAAATATATGCTGAGCCATAGGTTTTGTCGCATAAGACATATTATCTGACAAACTTGTTGTTGGTCGTATTATAACGCGTTTGAAACTCATTGCCAGCACCATTTCATTTTTAATAGATTTCGAATAAATACTGTGAAGTGTTTATTGTCGAATGTAGTTTAGTTGTTCCTCAGTAACTTTATATTCGTCACACCCATAACCAAAATTCAAATATAAATTGTATGTACCATCACTGTTGGGGCTGGCACTTTTATTATGTGCTTGCTGATACATACTCCTAACAGCCTCTAAGTCATTACTATTCAATAGTTCCATTTTTTGTCCCCTCCTTATTACCCTATTTGTAATTATTAAAATGTAGATCTGCTTCCTCTTTAAGTTCATATTTCTCAACTAACCTATTATATTTTAATTCGGCCAATTGTAACTCTTGCTCTTCTGTAATTATGCTCTTCAGATTTTTATATTGAAGCCTATAAAGGGCGGTTATGAGCACCACTTTCAATTTATCCTGTAATTCTTCTCGTAACACTTCTTCTCTACTTTCATAAGGATATTCTCGGTCTAATTCCGAATATCTTTTTATTAGCCATCTCTGCGCTTCATCAATCATTTCTTCAACCTTTTCAAATAGTATTTCAATCGCTTCAGTTGTATTTTCTGCTAAAAAGTCGTCAGTGTACGTTTGGCCATCAGTTCGATCAATGAGATAACTTCCTTTTTCACCCTTATAACAACCAACGAAATTGAATTGATTTCCTACACCTACATTAAATAAGTTTTCCATTTCTTCTTTTAATAATTTTTCCATTCCACATCCTCTCCTTCCATTTTGCCAATTTGATTGGCTTACAATTGTTATAACATATTGGGAAAAAGACGAGGTCAGTATGTTAAAAGATAATTGTGGCGAATTTATTCGGATTAAAGAATTAATATTAATGGAAAAGACCAGACAAAATTAATGTCTGGTCTTTAAGAAATTTCACTTTAAAGGAAGAGCAAAGTATAATTTTTACCACATACCCAAAATATTAGAATTTAAGGGGAATTCTAATATTATACTAGTTCCACTTATAGGGGTTATTTCCTTTATTTTCAATAACGTTTTGTTAAAGATTTTGGACTCTGATAAAAACCTCAATACTATTAAAGTTCTTATTTATTTGTTCCATTAAGTTTTCTAACCGGGTTTAAGGTATTACCCCAATCATAAGGTTGACTATATTTAATACTTCCGCATTTCAAACACTCTACATCACAAAGACGCTTATAGTTAATTTTATCTCTCACATCTTTTGGATACTCTTCTATTCGTATTACATTTAGAACTCCACCACATTCACAAATCATATGCTATCTCCTATACCATTATTAATATCTGTATAGCCCTATTTTTTAAAATATCTACTCCTACCTATTATATAACCTGCAGAAGATATGACAACTCTATCGCAACATCAGAATGGATATCCTGTTTAATAATCGACAGTTCTAATTTATAGTATTGACATAGCCCAAAGACGTTTTGTAATTGTTTAATATTTTTAAAATCCTCATAATCATAAAAAATGACTCTGCAATATTTCTCATGATTTTCTTTTATAAATTCTTCTATAATATTTACTTCCGTTAATAAAATCACATCAATCTTTTTATTAACTGTTGCTGCAAAATTTCTCATACTTTCTTTATAACTCTCAATGTCACATTCGTCAGTTATAATACCAAGATATCTTTCCACATAATCCCCCCAGTAATTTGATGATGATGATTATACCGCGCATCTAATCATCTTCAAGTAATAAGGGATATTTTCCTCAAAAAAACAACAAGAAATGAGTCCGGCTGTATCAGAGCGATTTTTCACTAATGGGCAGTTTAGTTCAATACCGATTGAAACCTTTGGATAAGGGAAATTAATAAATAGCGGCTTTAGGTTCTTACAGAAAGGATTGTGTCTTAAATGGGCCAATATTTCTTTATATTAATTTTATCGTTCACATTTTTTGTGGGGATGTCTGCTTATCTTGGGCATATTTTTAAAAAGAAAAATGGCGATTCTTATAAAACACCATTAAAAGATATTTTAATCGTAACCTTTTTCATTCTACTATCAGGTTCTTTGTTCATTTACTCTTTGTTAGACCTTCCTAACGTGTTAGCCGATAAGACGAATAAATATCAAGGAAACTGTGAAATTGTCATTTTTGATATTACAAGAGGGGGACATACAGAGGCCAACTTTGGAAAACATAGCGTTACGTTCCCTAAGAATTATCAAGGTGTAGAAGAAGGTAATTACTATTGTGAAGTGGAGTATTATCCACGTACTGAACAAGGAATATCATTAAAACTATATGAATCAAAGGGTGGAAATCTAATAAATTCAAATTAATCTCTTCTTTAACTACCATGTAAGAACGATATTTTCTTACATAATCTGTGGGGAAGTATGGCTTCATGGATGGCTAACGGGGGGCGACGCTTCAATAACGAAGGATCGCTTTCTTATTCAAGCAACTGGCAGTTTAATTAAGCAAACATATTGTAAATGCTTATAGTAGTACAATTTCTAAGAGGTGACTATTATGATAACTAAATTTGAAACAAGATATTTTTATATTGTCAGTTCATATGAGGAAAAATTTATTAAATGGGATACAGTTGAGGGAATTCTCAACGAAGATATAATAAATGATTATGAAATCATTTCTGATTTAATGGCTCAAGATGTTCGAGATAAGTTTGGGGAAGAGTTTGAAGTGTGGGAAATTACTAAAGACGAATTTGAACAGAGAATAAAGCCTAATATTACATAAGTTACTCTTTTTCAACTAACGGAGGCGTTTCTGGAACAAATAGGAACGCTTTTTCACTAACTGGCAGAAATGTTAAATAACGTATAGCAAAGGAGAAATGGAAATGAGTTTGGCTTCTTACATTGGCTGTAATATAGAAATACCAAGTAATGTAGATTATACGGAGGATTTTTTTTATATTGGCGATTGCTTTGCTAGTAATGATGAATTGCAAAATGTAAAGAAATATCAGTTTTCAACTCCATATGTTTATGAAGTATCCAGTCATTGGGGAATTAACATTACTGAATTTACAACGCCTGAAATTTGTGCTGAATCGAAAATGAAGTTACTAAAATTATGTGAAATAATGGACAGTTACCTCGTAAAAGGTGACTTCTTTGAACTATTCAGTTGTTGGATAGGAGAAGAAGCAGAAGAACGAGAAGGAAAGATAACTCTACAAATGAATAATTTTGATATTGACCAAATTGAAATAACTGAAAAAACATTAGTTAGATTTGAAAAATGATTTACACATCTTGAAGTAACGGGGGGCTTTAACATAATAATGAGTAAAATAAAACAACCTAAAATATGCATGCTTTTAAGCACTAATTGCGTATTTTAGGCTTTCTTATACTCATAAAGATACTACCATTAACTGCTTCTTCCAATTACCAAATACACCCTACTTCAAAGGATCAAGCCCAGAATTATACTTCCAACAAGAAGAAAGAGCACACAATAATTAAAGATATACTTTGAAATAATTAAACTTTTTATATTATCTTTCAATGCCCTTTCAACGAAAGCATTCACACAAAGTAAAAAAAGCCCTCCAAAAATTATTATATATAGTGTTACCATAGAACCTGTCCCTAAATGCTCTATCCATTCTGTAAATTGTCCCCAGCCTGTCATGAGTACTCTCCTTTCAGAATTAGTTTTATGATGTATCTATTAAACTTTTAGGGGTATAAACCTTTAAAAAGTTCCCCATGTCTGATCCGAAAATTCACATGATTAGTCAAACGGCTTAACCTTAAAATCAGTCAAAAAGTACTCAATATTACATAAAAAGTGTCAAAATAAATAAATGTTATTGAAAATCTAATTTATTCGTTTTCTTTCATTTTTCTAGACAATAATTAATTACTTTAATCACTATCTATGGATTTTTTTCGGTAGGTGAATTTATTATTTTCATTAATAAATTTTTCCTAACAGCAAGACATAGGAATACATAAAACTCCTCTTTATAAAATAAGAAAAGACCAAATAGCAAATATCACTCATCTGGTCTTAAGTGTATAATTATTATTCCAAACGAAAAGGGCGTATGCACAGGAAAGCGATCTAAGACGTTTCAAGGAATACTAACCATCAGGATACTGATCTTTAATCCTGACACTGTCTTCTATTAATATTGGCAGGAATTAAGTATAATTTAACCTTGATTTCCCGTTCAAAATTTATATAGGATTAACTATTTCTCGTCATTCTTAATCACCTTAAATTCTAATTTCTTCTTTTCTTTTTCCATTCTCTTGAAATATTCCTTCAGAAATTCTTTCCAATCAATATGCTTTTCCATCTATTTCTCCTCTCTGAATTTAAAAATATTGTTAGCGTAATTTTTAAAGTTATTGAAATTATTTAATAGTATAATGTTGTTTAAGTTTAACAAGACTTCCTTCCTCAATTTAAAAATATCATATGACTAGTATATATGGTCCCATATTTATAAAAAGAAAAAACCAAATAGCAAATATCACTATCGCTATCTGGTCTTAACTGTATAATTATTATTTCAAACGAAAGGGGCGTATACACAAGAAAGGGATCTAAGACGTTTCAAGGAATACTAACCATCAGGAATCTATCAAAATCTTTAGTCCTGATACTGTTAAATTCAATATCAGTTGCCAATTTCCTTTTTAATGAATGTCATTTTAAAATAATTTATTTGCAATATTATTATTATCGCACATAAAAAATTGCCAATCTTTATTAACTAATATTAAATATTAATAATCAATACTACTTATAACTTAAAATATAGTATCTTATTCCCATTTTCATCAATAAAGATTTTGTTAGATCTTTCTTCTCTAATCTGTCTTTCCTTTACTTCCCTTCTTATTATATTTAGAGGTATAAACCAACTAATTGACCCGCAACTATAAACCATTACTGTAATTTCCGCATAAGTCATGTCTTTAATAATCATATAAACTAGGAAACCTACGAACAAACCTGTTAAGTTAAAAGTAATAAGTGTAATACCATTCCAAAACATCTCATTCTTAATTTTAAAATGCTCAATAACATTATCAAATAGGTTTAAATAGAAACGGTGAAACAGAATACCACTACAAATAAATACTCCAGCAAATAGACAAAAATAGTCAATGGGACTGAATTTTAAGATGAAGTAATTAATTGGGTAGAACAAAACTGAATAAATTGAACAAAGTATGATTGCCCAAATAAACAGAGTAATAATAAATCGGACATTTGAATTAATCTCTTTCATGGCATCCCCCTTATAACAATCTAATTAACATCTTGTGATTTATGCATACCTTTTGCTTCTATTACAGTATTAATTACTAGATTCCAACAGAATGATCCCATGAAGAAAAAGAAAGGCATGAAGAAAGTAGAATACACATTGTTTCCTTGAAAAAATAATATCAGTCCGGATGTTATTGAGACAAATAATATTAAAGTTAGCATCAACCAAGAAAAAGCAGGTGGCATTTTATTATTATATTTATTCTCATAGACAACATATTGATACGTTGGAATATACATTCTCTTATATATAAATCCCCCTACCTGCATGGTCAGATACGTAACAATAACTAAAGACATAAAACTGTGATTCCAGAATTGAAGGTCAAAGGGGTAAACAATAAGATTAACAACAATCTACACAAGGCGTTAAATAAGTGAGTATTCACTCTCTTCTTCTTGTTAGGTATTAGCAAATCTATAATAAACGCCTCCACTCTATTAAAATCTATTGATATTCTTTTATTATACGTTGATCAAGAGTTACAGTCAGGGCCAAAAAAACTTCAAATTAAGTACCTGTTCAACATATTTTGACATAATAAAAAGGAGCGGGATTTATTGCTCCTTCTTCTTCAACAACTTTTCTGGAAGATTAGGCACTATCTTTGCTACATGAAAACTAATTAACCATATAAAGCCAGCAATAACTGTGTACCATGTATAATATAACGTATCTACTAGTCCTGACTGCAGTACAAACCAATTTCCTAGTAACACTATGGAACAGTTAATCAAAAAAACGAAGAGTAGAAAAAGATTTCGGACGAATATTGCAAGGAAATCCTTATCCTTGATTTTTTTATGTAATCCAAAATATATCTCACTAAAACAAACCGTACCAATTATAGAAAAGATCAAGGCAGTCACGTATGTGTATTCGTCAACTTGGAATGAAATAGGAACCGTTGAGATTAAAAAAATTATTGTTACTACAAAGAAAAATAAATATGTGAATGATTTATGTATTTCATGTTTATACATCATGCTCAACTCCTTTTAATGGTAGTATTTACAAAAAGGAAAAAGAGCAAACTTCATGTTTACTCTTCAATATGCAATGCTACTGGTGCCATTTATTTATATAATTCTAACCCCTTTTTCTTTGACAAAATAACAATGTATGATCCCCAATGCATCACGCACATGCTCATTAGTTCTTAGTTCACCGTATATTTTATGTATAGCCGGCTTTATTTCTTTCTTACTGGCTCTTCCATTTCCTGTAACAGCCTTTTTAATAGAAGCCGGGGCATATGTCTTTATTGCTATACCCTTTTTTGCTGCAATGAGAAGGATTATTCCTATAACCCAATTTACTTCCTTACTTCCACCAGTATAGTTATTCTCACATAAAATCAGTTGGACATAGTGTTCGTCAATTATTTCTTCTAGTTCTTTATATACAAAGTGAATCCTCTTTTGTATGGGCGCATCAGCATTGGTCTTTATTGTATGAAGAATGACAATTTTTTGTTCGAGGGTTGTTATAGCAACGCCAGTAGAAGTTAATGAGGCATCTATTCCCATAATCGTTGGTTCATTTGTCAATTGCATATGCACACCTCCCTCCATTTGCACCAACATTTAACGATCAAATATTATGCTGGTACAGGCTTTGTCATTGGTGAGCACCCTATCTCTTTGTCCTTTTAATTATTTTTATCTAATTAACATTTTCTTTTTGTTTTTTCAATGAATTATAGATAAATCCGAGTTCTTTGAAATTGCAAAAGTACCTTTCATGAATTTCATTTTGATACGTAAAAATAATTTCAACCGGAAAATTCTCAACACCGGGATTTAATTTAACACTCATAATTAGTTCATCGTCCAATCCGTCTATGATAATATCATTCAATACGCTAATAAAAAAATCAGTTTGAATCGCCTTAAAATCTCTTTTAGTCAAAGTAAAACAATTCTTTTCACCTTCACGATCGATTATTTCCACGTAAACAAATTTATTTAAGTTATGAAATAAGACACTTGCTGCATCATTAAATAACTCATTTATTCTAATTAACTCATGAACGCTAAATTCATATTTGCCCATTTATCTCCTCTCCCTTCTTCTTGATCCCCTATTTCAAGGGAATGCTCTATTTGTAACTTCTTTTTTAGGAAGGAAAAACCTTTATTATTAATGAATCCCATATAGATATTGTTGTAGTTTTTTGTAAATAAAAAATAGCAAGGATAGTATCCTTGCCGTTATAAATTATTCACCATTATCCTCCTGAAGTGAATCTTCCTCAGGTTCTTCTAATCCCTCACATAACATGATTATTTTAAAGAGTTCGTCGTTGTCCAAAATATATTCAGCCAGTATGGGTACAATCACCTTCATTAGACTTATGAAGGATGAATAGAGATTTTGAAAACAAAGGATATTATACTCACCTACATGGGCTGTATTTTTATCTACGAAACACTTTTGACTTTTCGTAATGTATAAAAAGTAAATAAACTTGCTTTCCGAATGGTTTATCCAGTCGAAGCGGGGATGCTTTGCAATGACAATAGTATAATCATTGTGAATCGCCTTAACGTAATCCAATTTCTTTTGTCTTTCCTTGCTAACCATATGAGTGTACACACCTTTCTAGTGGGAATATTTTACACATATTACTTTATACACACATATGTTCTATCCTTGTTTTCAATCTGTTAAATTCCAAAATAAAAATATTCCTTAAAAAGCCATACTAGTATAGATAGACGTAATTAAAAATTATAGTACAGAAGTACTTAATTATTGTATTTAAAATGTTTTTAATGCCTTGACTATCTTGATTAAATAGGTATTTCACATTTTCACGAAACTCGCCACAATTATGTTCTAACATATTAATCTGGTCTTTTTGCTCTTATGATATAACAATATTAAGCCGTGAACATTGTATTAAGGGGGAATATTAAAATAGAAGATTTGATTGAAAAATAGAAAGGACGTGATTTTTTTGAATGAATTAAATGCAGTTTTAAACAAATTAAAGGAGTTATTCATCACAGTAAGATACAAGTACATCAAACAAAACGACAACGGGAATGGTTATCAAACTTTTAATAGATATGAAAACAAAAGTCATAAACCTTTACATGATGGATTTTTAAAGTCACATTTAATGAGAGAAAGTACATACGGAATCTTTTCCAGAAAAACACTCACTAAATTTGTGACATTTGATGTAGATGTTCCTGATAAAACAGAGGCAAAAAGGGTGGTTTTGGCTCTTTATGAATCTTTAAATGACTTGGGTATCCCAACCGATAAAATTTTCACAAGTTGGAGCGGTACGAAGGGATATCATGTAGATATTTACTTTTCAAAGGAGATTCCATACAAATCAATGGAAAAACTCTATAATGTAGCGGTCAAATCAACACTTAATCTCCTAGATGGAAATATTAACGGTCAAATTGAAAAAAGGCCTTCACCTACTCAAGGCTTAAAACTCCCTTTGAGCATCAACTTTAAAAATAAGAATCCGCTTGATAATATTTGCTGGTATGTTGACGTCCAAAATGGCTTTAAGCCTATTCGATCCTTAGATTTTATTTTAACAATAGAACCTATAAATGCTGAGATTATAAAGGATTTAATCAATGATTTACCAGAAGTAACAAAAAGTATATCGGAGAATGTAAAACCAATTAAAAATGAAACTAGTCAAGACCTATCTCATCTAGAGTTGGCTGCAGAAACCCCAAATTCATTAGCATCGTTATATAAGAATGGCCTGAAAAAACCAAATTCCAGAAATGCTTCTCTTTGTAAACTAGCAATCTACTTTAATACCTTAAAGATTTCAAAACGAGAATGTGAGCAAAGACTTAATGAATGGATGGAGAAACAAGATCCTAATTTTTATAAAACTCCACTAAAAACTTGCTTTCAAGAAATTACACGAATTGTTAATCTTGTTTATAAAAGGAACATAGTACTGACTAAAGGAAAAACAGAAATCATAGTGTCTAGAAGTGAAATATTGACTATTTATCAATATCCAAAAAAGTTGCACTATACAATTAACGCGTTACTAATTCATTCCAAACGCTTCGGAGGGGAGAATAGCCAATTCTATATGACATATGAACAAATAGCAACTGCTGCACGATGCTCTAAGAACAAAGCAATTGACCATATAAAAGAACTTGAACAGTTAGGTTTAATAAAGGTAACAAGGAATCCCATCGCTGGCTTACCAGAAAATCAGCCAAATACATATGAATTAAGTCTTAATTGGTTAGCAGCGGAACCAGAAATTACAGTCACAGTATCAGTAGATAAGGTGGATTCCTATCATGATATTAGAACAACGCTAATAATGAAAACATTTCCTAACAACGAATGGTGGAATATTAATAAGATACTTAATAAAGCAAAAGAGCAACAAGCAACTACAATACAATAAATTAGGTACTTCTATACTGTTTTCTTCAATTTTATCTAATCATATTAAAATGGACGAAATTTAAAGAGTGAGAATTTCTCACTCTTTTCTTGAATCACAAATTAAACAAAGTTACATCGGTTTCCTAATATTCCAACACAGAAAGTTTATCCCCAATAAATAGACTTATCAATTTGGCGAAATAAGAAACTTAACAAAGAAAGAATATCTAGAGCATCCTTGACATCAATCGGCCATTCTAAGGCAAGTTCATGCCCTTTAGGATTACGAATTGCCCTCATAACGCCCATACAAAGGTGCATAATACCCTCTTGCTCATTACGATCCGTTTCAGTTACTTGTTTATTTAGTTTTAAACTACCTTTCATTGATAATGCTGCACTCATTAAATCTGATCCATGTTTATCTAATTTCGCCTTATCTGCTACATACTTATCAAATGCCTTGCAGCATTCAAAGACTGCGTGAAAATATCTACCTTCAGCAAAGAGTTCCCTTCCATGCTTACGAATCTCCTCATGGTAATTCCTTGAATCAAATGCTTTTACTTCTTGTGAATTTCGATTTAATCTAGTGTCTTTTTTTCCTGTATAAACAATTTGACCAGTCTCTAAACTTATTTTTAGACCATAAAACTTTATTATCTCGTTTACTTGTCCCACAATTTCTTCATGGTAATCGCCATTATTTATGTATTCTTGGGGATTACATAGTAATTGAATAATTTTTATAATATGATATTGACCTGAAGGTATGCTTTGGATATCTTGTAAAACTTCGTAAACAAATCTCCACTTAGTTGTTCCGTCATGCTGATATTTTGTAAATCCTGCTTTATGGAAAAAATTCGTTATCCCAGAACCGGTATACCTATCACCGATTATTTTTGAGAGTTGTTCTAAAGCAGATAACTCAAATGATTCAATTGTAATAGTTCCAGTTTTAGTCATTTCGATCCCCTTAAATATTTAGTATAATTGAAACTCTCTTGACTTTAGCCCCGTTTCTAGCAATGTTGAAAAATACATTTTACTTTAAATCACCTAAATACTTATTAAATATTTCCATGAAAGGATTATATCCAGTTACAATAGTGATTATTGAACTGATTAAGCCAACTACAATAATAATGAAATTTATAAACTTTATTATGATATTATTAGTGAACCGATAATAAGTAGCATACTTAATTAATCCACTCCAATATAAAAGGAGAATTGGTATTTGCACAAAAAATTGAACACCCTCTCTTAACCAAATAAAAGGGTTCTTTAACTGTGCATTAAAATCTTCCAGTCTATTTTCTAACCTTCCTATATACCTTAATAGCACATCATCAATCATTGTGAGGTAGTTTTGAACTATATTATTCTGAAGGCTGTTATAGCCTCTCATTGGATCTCTTGCCTCATCTCTTAATGTAGGAAGTGCATTTACGATAATCTGATATGTGTTATATTGAATGTTTGAATACGGGGGAATAAACCCTCTTGCAATTCCTAATTCCCCAACCTTGGCTTGCATTTTTGGCCCTCTCATTGTTAGCCATTCATAAGCCTCGTAATTCTCCTTTCCTTTGAAAATACTATTACCATATTCACGAAACTTGTTTAGATACTCATACGCTTCATCTAAATTTTTTGATTCAGTACGACCAGCGCGAATAATCAAAGAAACACCTATTATCAATAATGCTAGAAGCACAAGAACATAGTTAATCAAATATTTCACCTCTTAAAAAACTATTAGTTAGCAATCTCAATCTTTAACTCTACAAATTTTACATCTTGAACTATTTCTTGAATTTGGCTCTTGTTGCCAACTACATCCGTTTGAACACCGCCACCAAATGAGTTGCCTTGCGTATGCCCCAACCTCTTCAGGAATAAAAGTGTTTTTTTCAAAATCCCATTGGGCTAATAAATAGGGCTTTTTGGTTATAATACTTTTTTCAATTGAAACCTTATGAGGTTTGAACCGCCCGATTTCTTCATAACATATTCCACAACCTCGTCCCCCACTGCGTTCATATACGTATGCCTGATAGGTATGTCCTCGATCACATTTCCAAGTAGCGTAGTAATGAGAACCCGTAGATACTTCGTCTGGCTTCTTATCATTCTTAGTTTGGTGCCATTCTTTGGCTAAATCTGGCCGCATTGTTGCTAATGAATTTGTGTTATTAACCCTTTTTCCCGCACAATATGGGCAATTTTCTCTTCCACCAGTACGTTCATTCACAATTTTATCGTATGAGGAATTGCAGTTTGGACATATCCAATAAACTTTTTTATTAGAACGGCCATGTATTTTATCGGGGGTAATAATACCATTCTTTTGATAGTGCCATTCTTTTGCAATGCTTGGATATAACTTTAATAAACTATTATCTTGTGTAACCTCTAAGCCTTCACAAAACCTGCAACCGTGACCTTTTGTACGACTAATAATTTTCGTATCATACTCATGACCTTTATCACATTTCCACCAGACAGAATAGTTTGATTTTGCTTTGAAATGTTGTGGTAGAAAAGGTTGATTTTTTTCAAAGTGCCACTCTTTTTCTAATTCCGGGTACATTTCTAGAAGATTATTCTCTTGGACAACTGGAAGTAATTGTCCAAGAATTGAGATTGTGTCTTTAATGATATTTACTTCTTCTTTGAATTTATATATTAACTGCTGCGCAGATTTGTCAATATTATGGATATTACATAATAATAATAAGACGTCCTTAATACATTTATTTACTGAAGGTTCTCCATTTCTGTGGTATAAGTAAACTTGCAGTTTTGAATGAATAATTCCTAAATCCTGCAATTTACCTTCTCTAATTCGAATGACATAATATCCTTGTTCTAAGAGGAGTCTCGTCTTTTCACGATCCCTATCCAACTGTTTTCTATGATAAAAGTAACCATCATATTCAATTACGGTATGGATAGATGGAATGAAAATATCTACTCCCTTAAAACGATCATGTTCGATTTCAAAATCTAGTATTGCACCGGAAAATATTTGTTTTATGTAATAAAGAAGCGCGAGTTCTGGAAACGAATGGTTCCATCTTTTATTACAATTAGGACACCCTGTTTTATGAAGGGTTCTGTTAGCCACTCGTACTTTCCAATCAAATTTACAAATATTACACTTCCAATATGCCTCATAGTCAGACCCATATGAAACGTCAAAAGGAGATTTTTCTCCATTTTTAGTGGGGTGCCATTCACTTATTAATGATGGAAAATACTCACCTAATGATTTCAATTTTTGTCCTCCTAGAATACAAAATACTACCTTTAAATAATAACAAAAAGAGACCTCGAAAGGTCTCAAGATTTGTACTTCTCCTCTGCAAACTGTATAAACTTTTCAACCGTCCATAAGCGATCACGGTATTGTTCTGGATAAAGAGTATGATACGGTTTAGGAACAACCAAGGTGACCTTTTCATCTTCCATTTCATTTAATTGGTTTGGGGATATTCCTTGTTGAAGGGTTAATAAATGCTTACGTTCTATCCTATTCGCTTCGTTTAGAATCTGCCTCCATCTATCCTTACAAGTAGTTTTAGAACCTAAGAAGATTAAATCACTTGCTGGATAAGACATATCTGCATAGGCAGCATTAGAGGGAAGTAAGAAATCTGGTTTCTTGTTTCCTTCAGATCTACCGGGATGAGAGAATGGTAGATTAAAAGAAGAAAATAAGTAATCTACATGGTGTTCCAAACTCTTTCCTGCTCTACTCTTTCTACGGTTTAGAATAGTATTAGCAACTTCAACTAAAAACTCTACTTCCCCGAATGGCTCCGTTAAATACTCTTGATATAGATGCCTTTCAAGTGCCTTAAATGTGCTGTATTCTGTTTTCACCCATTCAAGTATAATCAGATCAGGAGTAAATGGTTTCCGTTTATAAACCTCATGGTGTATCTGTCTTGCAATATCGGCCATGTCAGCAGTTGCAGGGAAATCATCAAACTGTGATACTGCATATTCTATTTCCTCTTCCAACCTCCTAGACAGGTCAATATCTGAAACTCTACCACCGTCATAGATAGCATTGTTGCCCATTAAGTTTAATGAAAAGTGATCAGTAAAGTCTTCAATCTCTTCTTCTGTATCTAGTATGTAAACCTTGAAATCCTCTTCACTTATTGGTAGAAATACAATAAGATTTCCTACTTGTTGGTCTTTGTCCCATGGTGAATTTGTCCAAAAACGAGTTATTCGGTATTCATTCCTTGTCCCTCTACCATAGTAAATAACACGGCTCTCAAAAGGATAAAATCCATCTATATGTATTTTTACATATTTATCCTTGTTTTCCCCTTTTACTCCTTGCGTTTCAAAAAAGATATTCCAAGCAGGTTTTGCAATATGTAATCCTTCTTGATGTGCATTGGTAAGACCAACATCGTTAGCAGTAACATACTTACAATAAAAGCGGCCAATCTTTCTGGCCGCCTCCAACAAACTAGTTAACTTTTCCGACTGTTGCATACTCCAATTGACCCTCTTCCACTGGTAGTATTTCGTCCCGTTCTATTGCCTGTACCATTTTTTCAGCAATTAAACGAACAACGGGAACTGCTACAGAATTTCCAAACTGTTTATAGGCAGCAGTATTCGATACTACAATCTTAAACGTTTCTGGAAAACCCTGCAAGCGGGCACATTCAGTTGGAGTTAATTTACGAGGATTCTTTCCTTCACCTTGAGGAATTAGAATCTCACTTCCATCTTTGTAATATCTAGCACTAAGAGTTCTTGAATATGAATCTAAGTCTGCAAGCCCATAACCAAAACCATTACCTTTTTTAGCGTGTTTCTCTTTGTAGGCTTGTAGGTACTCCCAGAGTTTATCAGATAATGTATATTTATCATCAACATTATCGTCTAGGATAGTTCTTAATGCTGGACCCTCTTTAGGAATTTTGGGAAAATCAAATTTCAATCTTTTCTTAAATCCTACAATATAGATCCGTTCCCTATTTTGAGGAACAAGACCCTTAGCGTTTAGAACTTCATCGTAAACTGTATAGCCTAACTCTTCTTCTAATACTTTTTTTATTACCTTAAATGTTTTACCTTTATCGTGACTTCTTAAGTTCTTAACATTTTCAAGAAGAAATGCCTGTGGTTGCTTTTCCTTAATAATTCGTGCTATATCAAAAAATAAAGTCCCTTGTGTTTCATCAAGGAATCCATGTTCTCTACCTAATGATTTTTTCTTAGAAACACCAGCAATACTGAACGGTTGACATGGGAATCCTGCAAGCAATATATCATGATCTGGGACTTCTTTTTCATCTACTGATCGAATATCACCTACTGGTTTATGTCCGAAGTTTGCTTCATATGTTTCTTGAGCCTTCATATCCCATTCACAAGAGAATACACATTCTCCATATTCTTCAAACGCCAGACGAATACCACCAATTCCTGCGAACAAGTCAATAAATTTATATAACATATTTATAGTCTCCCTTCAACTTGTTCTAGTAAGCCAATTATAACAAAAAATCTTTAACTTGAGTCGAATTATGTGATATCATATATAAGTTACTTTTTAACAATACCCTAATGGAAAGGGTGAAACAAGTGGCAAATGTAGCAATTTATTATCAAAAAAACAAAGAAGAAAGTACAGAACAGGCAGTACTCCATGTCAATGAATTAATTCAACAATTAGAAACCCACCATGTAATTAAAGGAGTATTTCTAGATACCTTCAATCAAAGCATTGAATTAATGGAATTACTTAACTCCCCTCTTTCAGAATTAGACTACATATATTTAAACAAACCTTTAGAAAATGAATTTGATAATGAGTTAATCAATCAATTAACGAGAACTGAACAATTCGAAATAAGGTATTTTAATCGAGTATAGCAATGCTATACTCATTTTCTGTACCTTAACTAATTATGGTAATAAAATTTAAATGCTTCATAATTTAATTCTTTTCGTAAATATTTGAACCTAGTCAATTATTCCATTTACCAAGTTCAAATATTATTTACCAGCCTTTTTGGCGGCTGCTTCAATCCATTTACCTAGATTATCTCGTCCATTATCACTTACCCAATCATATGTAGGATAAATTTCTGAGAAATAAACTTTTTTTCCATCCCGTTCATAATACCAATTATCAAAAGGGTTCTTCCCCTTCGTGTCCGTACTGCCATTAGCATCTTTAACACGATGTATATAAACACCTAATAGTCCATTACCTCTTTTTGCACTTTGTTCAATCTCATAACCTACATACTTTCTTTCAGATGTTTCACTCCCTATAAGTACAACAGTTGTACTAGTACCTTCTAATTGTTTATCAATCCAATTTTTAATTGCCTGATCACCTTTTCTTTTAACCTCTTCCCAATCTGCTTTATCAATAAATCCTGCTTTATCTCCTTTAAATTGCCCACTATTTCTTACTTGACCTGCTCTCCAAGAATCCCTTTCAAAATGAAAACTGAAAAATGTTTTTCTAGCCATTATTCTCCTCCTCTAAATTCAATAACTATATCCGTTACTATATTAATTAGTTGATTAAAATCAATACCGTCTTCACCTAGTTTAATAAACTTATCTTTTAAATATGGATAATCAGGGTAATATCTATCAAAATCGTTTATTACCTGTTCCCATAACTTTCGACTTGCATATCCAGTAACGCCTATTGGTATCACCTTTACATTTTTATCTACCGCAATATCAAATTCTCTAATAACACCATTTGCTTCTACAACTTCAGTCTCTTCTTCTGTGTCTTGCTTTTTAATAATTTTGTTTCCAAACATAAATATGGCTATCCCACATTCACTTAGGAGTTGTTGTCGGTATTTCTCCCATAATTGGCTTATATCCTTACCGTTTGTTGCATATTGAGGGAACGGTCTCATTATTAAGTGTTCATTAATATTTCGTGTTCCTAATTCCTCCATTCCTTCTAATACACCATTTATTACGGCGCTCCCCACACCCAAACCAAATCCGGTGGCAACTTTAAATTCTTTTTGGTTCAAAGTTTTACTTAGTTTATGAATAAAATCTTGTGCTCTTATTCCTGAAACTGTATAGTCACTAAATTCATCTGCACTTCCAGATATGAGTACATTATTTCTATTAAATCTTTCAGTGATAACCTCCAATATTGTAGTAATGTCCTCATACCTCTTTACCATAAGGGGTTTAATGGAATATCGTTCTAAATCAACACATTTTAATTCTTGTTTAATTTTATCGTATTGAAACTGCTCTTTCCCCTTCTGATTATCTGGGTAATCCTCTTCAAGCACCTCTTTTATAAAATAATAATGGGTTCGAGTATGGTCATCTAATAATATTTTAATTCGGCTTAAGATATGTTCTAGGTTCGGGTCTTCAAAACTAAAGCCTATAAACAAAAAGGTCTTAGAAACTAGATCACCCTTTAAAGCAATTGTGAACATTTGGTTATTTTTCTCATATAACTCATAGTCATTTTTAATCAAAATTGCCTCATCTGCTACTTCCACATCACCATGCATTTTGTATACAACAGCATCTCTTTTACTTTTAATCACAGCCAAATCATTAACTCGTTTTTTTACATCAGGTTTCTTTCCTGCTTGGATTAAGGCTTGTTCAATTAGTTTATCGTAATTAGTTGTCCAAAATGTTCGTATAGGCAATTCTGCAATGATTTCATGATTGCGGTTTATTCTTCCTGTTTGACTAAAGTGATTATTTATTAATTCCGTTAAAGGTGTTTTGGTTTTGGAATCATTATAGATATATTGTGCCAATGATACTAAGTCACTTTCTTTTTCCACATCTAGTCCTAGTCTTGACGCAGGACGCCTTAATAGTTCCTTCCAATTAACAACTCCAGAAGGTATAGATAAACCTGCACCTGCAAAAACTGCAGCATTTCCTTCTTTTAATGCAATAACATATTCATCTATAAAATTATTGATTTCCCTACTTAGTTCCAAAATAGTTCCCCCTTTTTATTCCGAGACCCATTCTCTAAAACTTTTAATTGTTCCATTTAAATATTTAATATACACAAATCCATGGTTATCAATAACATAGTTATATAATCCTAAATATTCTTGCCCTTCAAAGGAATCTTTCTGATATGATGAATTATTTATTGGTAGTATTGCTACTTTTCCTTTATAACCATCATAATATCCTAATTCCCATGGCATCCACTTCGAATCAGAAGAATTATCAGAAGTAGCAAAGAATAAACTTCTACAAGTTCTCATTCGGTTTCTTATCTGATTTGCAGTTTGTGCATTTACATTCCCCCTGCTTAATTGCTTGTCTTCTATCCAATCAACATATACCTCATATCCCCTTTCCTCTAAAGTATTTTTTAATCCTAAAATCACCTCTGCATCTTGGTAACTATGAGAAAGAAAAATATCGTATGTTTTAAATGGACTGTAGGCTTTGTAACTTTCGTTTAATATAGTTGAAGCCGATTTTGTGTAGTAACTTTTCTGTATTACAGAATTTGCCTTATTAATTAAGTCTCTTCTTGAAAATAAAGCCACTCTAATCTCCCCTAATATAAAAAATTTGTAAAATTCTGTAGTTAAATTGTACCATAAAATATATAATAGTATACAATAAATACGAACATATTTTCGTAAAAATTAGTTAGGTGGTTTCTTATGAATATATTTGAGCAAATATTTAGTAGAAGTAAAATTGCACCATTAAAAAGGAAAAGTGATATTGAATTTGAGAGAAAATACCAATCCGAAATGATAACATCTAAAGGCTTTGAATTAATGTCAACAATCCAAAAGGAAGGTGCCAATTTAATTCTATATAGACACTTTTATGACGAAACACCCAAAGAGGAAGAAACAACCATTTTTCTTGGGGTTAGAGTCATAACGAAGAAGGGAATCCTGTACCCAGATCCGGTTTTAAAAGCATTTTTCAATGATGACTTTACTAGTATTTCTTTAGCCGACATTGAAATTGAAGAATATCTATCTAATCACGGTTACGGAAGCATATTACTTAGTAGCCTTATTGAGATTGCAAAGCAAAGGAATATAAATAGTATCACTGGCTGGATATCCAGTGTTGATAGTGGTCATATAGATAGATTGGTTCACTTTTATAAGAAACACAATTTCGATGTGATTTTAGATAAAAATAGTAATGGAAGCCTAAAAATTGGTGATTTAAAATGGAAAAATATATAAATAAAGGAGGTCTATAAATGGGAGAAAAGTTAAGTAGTTATTCATTTGAGTACCTTTTGAAATCCATCCTTAAAGATGAAATATCTATTTCAGTAAATAAATTAAACAAGAGTGAACAATATCCAATAAAAAAATATCTAACTATCAAAGAAGTATCCTCATTAACTGGTATTGGTTCTTCCGTAATTCGACAATTGACACTATCAAGAGCAATGCCTCATCGAAAAGTTAAATCTCGGATAATACTAGATGAGAATGAAATTATAGAAACAATTGAGAGTTATAAAAAGTTTGGTTGGACTGATCCAGATAAAAATTGGGATGTGAAAACAGTTCAATCTGAAATCGACAACTTTCAAAAGACAAAGGAGGAACCTACGATGATTGATGAAATACTTCGAAAGATAATCAGGGAAGAATTAGCCAGTTTTTCAAATGAAATAAAAAACTATGCAAAGAAAGACAAGGAAAGTTACTACGGAAGAACTGTTTTGACTATAAAAGAAGCAGCAAATCATTTTCGGACAAGTCCTTCTACAATTTATAGTTTAATCAAAGATGATGGTATGCCTCACTTTAAAATTTATAGTAGGCACTATATTGTCCTTGAAGAGGCTGAGGCATTTTTATGGAGGGAGACTGCTAGATCTTATGCAGTTGAGGGAAATATATATTGGCAACGGATATTACAAAGGCTTGATTGGGAGGAAAAAGAAAGAAACGTGGCATATGAGAAGGCATTAAAAAGGTTAGAAGATAGTACTTTTTGATTTATAATCCTAGGGGGAAATTTCAAATTGTTTTTTGCATTAATCTTATACAAACATATAGGGAAACCATTAACTTGGATTTAAGAGCCATTTTTCCCTTCATTTTTCAGTGATAAAAGTTCATTGTAATAGACAAATAGTTTAAAAGCAAGGTGGGAAATCCTATCCCACCCCGCCCCTTCTTCCTTACTGTATTATATATTTTCTGATAAAATATAGGACACAATAATAATTGATACGTTTACAAATAATTGTTTTCAATAATTAATTTTAATGCCTCTTCTTGTAGTTCATACTGGAATGTTTCCCTTATTCCAGCCTTTCGGTAAACTCTCCATAAGGACAAATCATGTCCGTCTTCCTTTAACTCTTGTACTGCCCATTGTAACCTTCTAATTTGAAAGTCCTTAATACTCTCAGTTTTGTCATTCAAATACCCTTTTGTCATTGGAAGTTTATCAAGGTGTTTTTCCAATAATGGTCTAATTCCAATTCTACTGCCTACTGAACTTATTGTAATACGTTTGGGCTTCTCGGCAGATAACAAATCATTGACTGCAACTCTTACATTTTCGTAAATTTCCTCATCCCGATACTTCCAGTCAACCCTATGATTATCATTGGCGGTTGATTTTAAATTAGGGGAGTTTCGATTCAACCAGTCCCTATCATTACGATATAACCATGTGAACACTCTATTGTTAAGTTGGCGTAATTCTGTTTTACTGCTGCTGGGATACTGTTTTTTTAATTTAAGCCATTCTCTTCTGTATCCTTCTCTCTTCTCGGAAGGAGAATCTTGCTTAATGGGATTTTTACTTCTATCCTCTTCCTCACTTCTTTTTATCCAATATGTTTGTAAACCTAATTTCTTAGTATATTTTTTGACTGTGGCTGGGTCTACCTCCAATTGCCTTGCCGTTTCCCTTAAACTTAGTCTTTGTCTAGTAAGTTGTTTTAATTTGGCTTCCCATACAGGGCCAAATTGCTTAATCTTGGTTATTTTGTATCTGTCTTTCTCTTCTTGATCAGGACCTGTTCTGAGGTAAATAAAACCACAATCGCACCTAAATATCCCAATAGGACTTTTACTATCCGTGCCATACCTTAATTCTATGTCGGTAACAACAGGGCTCAAATAATGACTAGCAACAGGATTCAAACATGGCCAAGGTTTCTCTCCAAACGGTTTATAGTTGATTTTTTTAATAAAAAAATCTGAAATGGAAATTCCGAGGAACTGTATAAATAATAGGTGTCTTAAGGGATGGGTAGTCCTATTGTTTCTACGAAGCATATCATTTAGCCAATTGTTATTATTATTAATATCTGATTGCATTTTTTCGAGTAATCCATGTCCATAAAAATCCAAAAAGGACTCTAGCAACTCTTTTTTTCTTACCCTACCGTTTACATTTGCAAAACCAAGTTCTTTTAACCTACTTAAATACTGCTCTTTAAACCAGTCCAACGACTTACTTTCCACCTTATTACTTAACAGAAATTTAATATCTTCTGTAATATTGATTACCTTTTCCACTGTTTTATCAGTGTAATTTGATTCCCAAGTAATTATTTTGCAAGTTTCAGTAGCAGCCAATCTATAATCATGTTTGTTATAACCCCTAACCAGGACTTGGCTATCATACAGTGGTGTCTTATGATCTGGGCAAACAAGAATTCCCGGTATTTGATGGATTCTATGCCAATACAATTCTCCAAGGTTATTAATCTCTTCCTCAATACATTGGGGGCAAAATTTAAAGAACTGATTCAACTTAATTGAACTTGCCATCAAACCAATCCTATTATAAATGCTGCCCCCATTATCCCCAACCATAGATTCTTTAACTTTAGCAGCATGGTCAGGAGGCAGGAAAGCAGCATAAAATGGATACAGTGTATGATTTGCAATTAGGTATTCGGGTGTATAATGATGCCCGACAGGAAGGTTTTCCATAATACGATGGATATGAGAAGGCAAGTCCATTATTGCTGTAATACTGTCCGTTCCATATACATCCTTTTGTGTTGCTTTGATACTGACGTTTCCACTACGTACGTGGTATCTCGCCAAAACACTGTATAAAAGTTCGTCTTTATACGGGACAGGAAAGAAGGTCATCATTTCCCATCACCCTGTCCGACTAAAATCGTTTTCATGACTTTTAATAAAGCCACCCTTACTAAGAATTTCATACGCTGTCTTGTTCTCTTTTCGTCCCTCAATAACTAAATTTCTTATATCATTCACTACCGAAGATTCTTCCTTCTTTGACCTTTTCTTTCGTTTATATGCAGCAGATATTCCCTGAATGGCTCTCACAACCAATTCGTTTATATCCAAATTTCCCTCTTTTTCAGTAATTTCCTCTACAACCTTTTGAACCTCGTTTGGTTCAAAATTCAATTCTATAAGTTTCAAAATTGCCTTTTCTTTTATGGATATACTCATTTCTTGTTCTTTTTTCTTTTGCGTTCTTTTTATTGCCTCCATCTTCATTTGCAAATCAATAGAAGCCCTTTCTCTATCCATAAATCCTAAAAAATCTACATCTACTGTACTGATATCCTCAAACTTTGCAATCTTACTAATGTTACCCGACTTCAAAGCCTGAATCATTGGTTTAACAAGTTGTAAATGCTTATTAGCCACCTGACTAATGGTTTCTGGTGTTATTTCTTCCCTACCTGTCATAATGGCATCAATTTGACCCATAGCGTAAAGTTTTACTGCGATATCAATAATACCTTGGCTTTCCTCATACAAGGTATTTTTAAAATCAACTGTTAAAGGAATCTGTTTCTTGGTCCATTGATAACCCCAAAGCGCATTAATCAATAACTCCCAGTTTTGGTTGTTTTTTAATCTATCCCAAATCATATCTCCTTGACCACTTCCCCGCCTTGCCTGTCTAAATTCACTTTGCAAAATAGACAATCCAGCGGGAGTTCCTACTAAAATAACTGGAACACCAATTGTATTAACTAGTGTTACAAAAAAGTTCAGCATCTTTTGATCCCCACCACTTTTTGCTTTACTTAAATGCTGAATCTCGTCTATAACTAAAACACCCAGCCCTGTGTTTCTCGCTATTTGAGACATAATCACCAACATATCATTTATCGTTTTTCTACCTAGCCCAAATTTTTTGTGATATTCTGTTCCCAATAAATCGTCGACCTTTCGAAAAAATTCCAAGGCTAGTCCTCTCAAGGAAGAATCAAAAGGACAATCGAGTTTAAGCCATGCTAGTTGATACATACTGAAATTTATTCCGTTATAGTCTTTGTGAACGATAACTTGAGGGTATAAGGACAAAATCCTATTTATAGCAGTTGTTTTTCCCATACCACTCACACCGATTATCGTAAAACCTGCTGCAGTTGTTCTAAAAACACTATTATTGCTTAGTTCACTTTGCATTCCTTTGATATTTCGATGTCCTTCCTGCAAGGCCTGTGCATACCCGGCTCGAAAAGGATTTCTTGCCAAATATCCCTGACGAATTACTCTAGAGATTCTACTTTCTAAGTCCAAGTGTATCCATAACGGCTGAAAGCATTGGAATAATCTTTGTACTAAATGAATGCGATAATGTTTATCTAGCATTCTTTCTTTTGGATTGTATTCGGCATATATAGCCATTTTTTCAATGGCTTCCTCTGTAGAGAGTATAGAGGGAAGTGCTTCAATGAAAGGATTCCCACTATATTCCTTGATAACCTGTTCCCCGTATTCAGCAACAGCAGCATCACTGCCATTTGGAATAATAATCTTATTCATCTTTCTTTTTTAAAGCCTCCTTCTGCTTTCTCAACAACAAATCAAACCCCGAATCTCCCATAGATTCATCACTTTCTGATTGATTAAAAGGAACAATCTTAGAGTTTTCAATATTAACTTTATTTAATTCAAAAGCCTCTTCATCACGTTGTATCATTTTTTCAACAGCACGGTTTGCTCGAATGCTCCCTATTCTGCCCCTTTTACTAATTACATCCGTTTGTTTTTGAGATGTTTCCATTTTAGCCTGTTTTACAATCTCTTCAATTTCAGTGTTTAAATCAACTTTTGACTGTATTGCTTTCTCCTTGTGCTGCTTTTCTTTCAGTTTTTCGTATTCTAGCAAGTAATTAATTTCTTCAACTACCTTGCCTTTATATCGTTGCTGATGTTCCAATAAAAAGCATTTATCAAAACTCAAACCATTTTCATCCCGTAAATATAAATAATCCATATTTCTTGGATCATAACTTATTTCAATTTTCCAAGTGCCCCGATTCCGTGCCTTTTCAAACCACCTTTCCTTTAAAGACTGTTTTGAGCCATAGAGTAATCCTTTATACGCAATCCCCTTTGCAGTTACGGTAGCCTTGCCCGTTGGCATGAGATTGAGTTTTACAACATCCTCTGAAACATGACGTAACTTTCCAGATTTGTTGTTTATCCCCCATTCCCAGAGTTGTATTGGAATAGACTCTATTCCGTCCTCCACCATCATTTTTTCACGCTGATAGTTTGTAAGATAATGTTGATTATTATGATATAAAACACATTTGATAATCACTTGAGTAAACTGGTAAATATCCAACTGTGCCTCCAAACGGTAATCACGATCACCACGTTCCTTAACAGGCTTTACCACACCCGGTAGAAAAGCCTTCGTTCTTGTATTGGTCACTCGAAAATGTTGTTCAATTATTCCCTTTAAGTCAGCCCTGTACGAAGGTGTATTTAAAATTTTTATTCCGAAGTTATTAATTAGGGGCTCAACTTTACTTCCCTCTAATTCCCCTCGGTCAGCCAAAATAGATTCTGGAAGGTGTGCGACTGGCCACTCATGTTTTTCAATCTCAATTCCGAAGTCCCGACAAAAACTAACTTTATCAGAAGCAGCATTAGCCAAAGCCATCATTGCACCAGCCCAAGATGGACCTTCTAATCCAATATAAAGACCGACTATCATTCTGCTATAAACATCCATTACGGAATAAATTACAGGTCGTCCAATTATCCAATCACGATTAAATCTTGATAACAAGTACAAATCGCCTACAGTTGCATCAATCTGATAAACTGCACCGGGACCTAATGCTTCTGTTGTTGACTCACCTATAATTGCTCTATGATTTTGGTCATAATTTTTCCGACCTTTTCTTTGGCTTATTTCTTTTTTGATATCCCTATCCTTTTCAAACCAATACCTAAATTGATTTAGTGATGGTAACTCTCCGTAGGATTTTATTACGGGTATTTCCAAATTTCCTTTCACTTTACTATCCATACTAAAATACTCTTTTAACATTAGTTCGTAGGTAAGAGTAAGTGATTTTTCAGTAGATGAGTAATAATGCTTGTTTATAGCAGACCTAAACATTTTTTTGATATTTTCATCAATATTTATTCCTTTACCTGTTACCTGTCCATGCCTTCTAGGCCGTCCTCTTTTTATCTCACTGGCCTTTTTTTCCTTTCCTTTACCTCCACACAGATAATAGTCAGGTAAAAGAGCATTTTTTGTTTTACCGCGTTGCCAATACTTCTTTAAATAGCGAATAACAGTACATTCGTGAATATTGCGGGCTTCACACTTTTTTAGAATTAATTTTCTTCTTTCTGCTGAATGGTAAACAAATGGCTCTAACTCCACAATATCCTTTATGGTTTCCCAAGTACTATCACGTAAGGACAGATGTTTTTCAGGAATATTATTTTCATTTATCAGCCGACTGAATGGGTCCTTTTCAACAAGAATTATGCTACCCTTGTTAAGCCCTTCTTCCACTTCTGAGATATTCCTTTCATAGGGCAAAGAGGTGGTATGAATATTAAAAAAATACCCATAATCATGTTCTTTATTAAGCCATAATACCCTTTCTACTACTTTCTCATTTTCTGAATCAGTAAAGGAAATAAGATTATTAACTACAAGCATTTTCTTTTTACCTCCTCATTCGTAACTCGTGGCTTTACTTCTATTGTTGGATTGGATAGATTTACGTCAATTTGGTTAGTCATATCTATCCCAATCTGCTTGGAAGCAATTAGAAACTTAAACACAAACAACGCTGTTCCTGAATCGTAATTAAATTCTTTGTCAAAGTCAGCAGTAGTCTTTCTAATTGAATGCTTGGCATCTACTAATCTTTCTATTAAAGAGTTGCCTAAATAAATCAGTTCATCCTGTGTAAAACCTCTTTCAGCATATGAATATAAGCAGGAATGCACCCATTCAATATTTTTTGCAAGCACATTAGAAATTTCTTTTTGAGTAACAACTCCCCAGTCTATTCCCTTTTCCGTCCAATATCGGCGTTCAATCTCTAATCTTTCCAATGTCTTTTTCTTCTCAAGTTCCGAAGCCATTTTTATGCTTCTGGCTAAATGCAAATTAACTCCGTCTGCTCTGTTTATCGTTATTAGGAAATTAGTGCTTAGTGTATATGGATATCCACTATCTTTATCTGTAAATAGTTTGAAATTCAAATCTGATTTATGTTGAATAGTATCTTCAAGGTCCAACAGGGGATAATGTTCTCGAATGTCAACAACTGTATCTTCCCACTCCAGCATATAAAAGTAGCGAGCCTGCAAATCTGAAAATAAATGATGTACTCTACCACTCTTCCACCCTAGTATTCGTGATACTCTCCCCATAGAAGGAAAATCCTGAATAGTCAACCATGGTTTATATTCCTTACCCGTTCCCTGTCCCCGTCCTTCTTTAACAAACCGATTATATTTATTCTCATTCCAAGATTGATTACGTTTAGTCATTTTTCACTTCCTCTGCTACGATAAGGTGAATTTTTGTAACTCGATTCTAACGGGCCGGTTAGACACATTCAATATCCCTCAGCAATCTTTTTTATGATTTTAAGGGAACATTATTATCATTCTTCTTTCACCTAAGATATTTACTGCAAATAACTTTTTGTAACTATGTTAAATTAGAATAAAGTTTGTAGAAGCGAGGAATCACGTTCACCCCTTGCCAAATCTGACTTCAATGAGATTATCCAGATTATTCCTTGAGAATAAAGTTTGCTCAAAGATTTGCCCGTTT
>Ga0182742_1001218_pt1 | contig 34391 bp, 36 predicted proteins | sample eDN5th37CBELigMG_FD_128880 | JGI IMG/M metagenome (GOLD analysis project Ga0182742, IMG submission 128880) | Enriched Miracle-Growth compost microbial communities from Emeryville, California, USA - eDNA 5th pass 37_C BE-Lig MG (version 2)... ... | reverse complement strand
GAAGGTCACACCCGTTCCCATCCCGAACACGGAAGTTAAGCTTCTCAGCGCCGATGGTAGTTGGGGTCTTACCCCTGTGAGAGTAGGACGTCGCCAAGCAAGGGAGTATCCAAATGGGTACTCTTTTTTTATTGTATGTATAAAATGTAGAAATCAAAGTCAATATAAAAAAAGAGCATCTAGATTAGGTGCCCTTTTTTATTATGAGAAAATCTCTGGAGTTGTAATTTTTTTTAGCTTTGTTAAGTAGTACTTATACTTAGGGTCGCTTGTATCAGTGATGATAATATCTCTCTCACAATCCATGCAAATAAATGAAGTGTATAAATGTATACCCCTGCCTTTTTGTTCATCACAAATCACACATGTTTCTTCCATTTTTCCTTTTGCTATTGAATCCAATACACTCACCTCCATACAACTATACTGCCCAGTTTAAATTTATTGTATACAAAATTATGAAAATTCCCTCATGTAGTTTAACTGATTAATATTGTATGTAAACCTTAGTAATTGTTTGTATGTCTTATTAGATCTTTTCAAATCAAATGCATTAAAAAGTTCTCTAACTGAAAAAGGAGTTAAGTGAAGTTCCTCTTTAGATGGAAGAGGCGGTTTGGTACAATAGATAGGAAATGCTGAATTTAAGTGAATATATGCATAATATACTAAGAAAAAAATATCTATAGTTGAGAGTATGGTGTAAAATGGACCAATCAAAAACTCCTTTATATAATCAACTTATTTTACATAGTGAAAAGTATCCTACATCTCTTCATGTTCCCGGTCATAAATATGGTACTATTTTTCCAAATGATGCAAAGTCCCATTTTCAAGCGCTATTAAAATTAGATGCTACTGAACTAGCAGACCTTGATGATCTCCATTCACCGGAAGGAGTTATTCTAGAAGCAGAAACACTTCTTTCACAATTATACGATGTTGAAAAAAGTTTTTTTTTAGTGAATGGCTCAACAGTTGGAAATTTAGCCATGATTATGGCAGCTTTAAATGAACATGATACCGTGCTTGTCCAGCGGAATTGTCATAAATCAGTTATGAATGGAATTGAATTAGCAGGCGCAAAGGCAGTCTTTCTTGGCCCTGATTTCCACCAGGATTGGGTGGTTTCAGGAGGAGTATCTCTAGAGATTGTGAAAAAGGCATTAGATGTTTATTCGAATGCAAAGGCGGTTATCCTAACCTATCCGAACTATTATGGAATGGTAAATGAACTGGAAAAAATTATTCAACTAGTACATAGCAGAAATATCCCTGTACTTGTTGATGAAGCACATGGAGCTCATTTCATTAGCGGTGGAGGCTTTCCAAAGTCTTCAGTACAGTTAGGAGCAGATGTTGTTGTGCAGTCCGCACATAAAACCTTGCCTGCCATGACAATGGGGTCCTTTCTTCATGTGAATGGCAACAGGGTTGCGAGAGAGTCAATAGAAAAACACCTTAATATCCTGCAATCAAGCAGTCCATCCTATCCTATTATGGCGTCCCTTGACTTAGCAAGAAGTTACATAGGGACCTATTCAAAAGAAGACCATCAGTACCTATACGAGCAAATATCTGCATTTAAGGAGAAACTAAAGCAAATAGATAAGGTAAAGGTTATGGAATATGACGAAGGTGGAGACCTGCTAAAAATCACACTGCAAACAGTCAGCCAATACAATGGGTTCGAATTGCAGTCGGCATTTGAAAGAGAAGGAATTTATACGGAGTTGGCAGATCCATATAATGTTCTGCTTGTATTGCCGTTATTAAAAGAGGATAGTCCATTTCCTTTTATGCAAATAGCAGAAGGTATCCACCGTTCATTGAGGGATGTACAGCTCATTAAGCGGGAGAAAAAGGTGGTTGAATATGCTCCGTTAATCACTGCACCTGTCCTTACTAGTCAAGAAATGGAGCAGTTTCAAATGAGAAAAATACCTCTTTTGGATGCTGTGGGTGAAATCTGTGCAGAAAAGATTATTCCCTATCCTCCAGGTATTCCGCTATTATTCCCCGGTGAACTTATTACTAAGGGGATAATTGAACAAATAGAAGGATTAATTGATTCTGGGGCAAGATTCCAGGGTACAAATCATATATACGAGCATTACATTACAATTTTTACAAAGAAATAGTAATAAGTTGGAGGATTATTGTGAAAAAAGGTGTATTTATTACGATAGAGGGTCCAGAGGGAGCCGGGAAAACGACCATAATAGAAATGCTGATGGAAAGGCTGAAATTAGAAGGTTATCCTGCAATAAGCACAAGAGAACCTGGTGGAATAGAGATTGCAGAAAAAATTAGACGTGTTATTTTAGATAAAGAAAATAAGGCAATGGATGCAAGAACGGAAGCCCTTTTATATGCGGCTGCCCGAAGACAGCATCTAGTTGAAAAGGTATTACCCGCAATCGAGAGAGGGTATATTGTTATATGTGATCGGTTTATTGACAGCTCTCTAGCCTATCAGGGTTATGCAAGAGGTCTAGGGATTGATGAAGTCTTTGCTATTAACCAATTTGCAATCGAAGGAATGATGCCGGATGCAACCTTTTACTTTGATATTGATCCGGTGATTGGTTTAGATAGAATTAATCGTGATAACGGGAGAGAAGTTAACCGTCTGGACCTTGAGGGCTTTGATTTCCATCATAAGGTTCGAGAGGGATATCATTTATTATGTAAGAGGTTCCCGAATCGTATGGTAAAAATTGATGCCTCTCAGTCAGTGGAGGCTGTGTTTGAATCCGCATTTGACGAATTATTCCGTATCATACAATAAACGGCAGTTTTTATTAATATCTATGTAAGTGAGTGATATGTTTGGTAAAAACATGGCAAGAGCTTGAAGAAATTCAGCCAGTTGTTCTGAAAATGATAAAAAGAAGTATAGAAAAAAAGCGGCTTGCCCATGCTTATTTATTTGAAGGCATGAAAGGAACTGGAAAAAAAGAAACAGGATTGCTGTTGGCAAAAAGCTTGTTCTGCCTTTCGCCAGTTGATGAGGTCATTCCTTGTGAGAAATGCAATAACTGTAAACGAATAAATCATGGCAATCATCCTGATATTCATATAGTGGAGCCTGACGGATTATCTATTAAAAAGCAGCAGATTCAGCAGTTACAGGAGGAATTCTCAAAAACAGGCGTCGAATCAAAGCAAAAGCTGTATATGATTATTCATGCCGACCGGATGACGGTAAATGCTGCAAATAGTTTGCTGAAATTTTTAGAAGAGCCTTATCAGCAAACCTATGCTATTTTAATGACAGAGCAGGCACAAAGAATGCTGCCAACCATTTTATCACGTTGTCAAACCCTGTCCTTTAAGCCATTATCAAGTGAACATATGATTGATAAACTTGTTGAGATGGGGGTTAAGGAACACCGGGCACCCATACTGGCTCAGCTTACCAACAATTTGGATGAAGCTTTAGAGCTAAACAATGATGAATGGTTTGCACAAGCACAAAAGATAGTGGTAAAATTATATGAAGTGCTTAAGAAAAGTTCTCTTGAAGCAATGGTATATCTTCAAGAAGAATGGATCTTGCATTTTAAAGACAAAGAACAAATGGATCGAGGATTAGATCTTTTACTTCTTATTTTTAAGGATTTATTATATATACAATTTGGGAAGCAAGGGCAAGCTGTTTTTGTGAGTGAGGCGAAAGTGTTAGAGCAGTATGCCTTGCAAACTTCAGGACGTCGTTTGGCTAATCAAATGTCAATAATATTGGAGGCGAAGAAAAAGCTGCAGGCAAATATGAATCCACAGTTATTAATGGAAGAGCTTGTGCTTAAATTGCAGGAGGGATCTTCAGTTGTATGATGTAGTTGGCGTACGCTTTAAAAAAGCGGGTAAGATATATTATTTTGATCCCGGCGATTTACCAATTCTTAAGAATAATTTCGTTATTGTAGAAACTGTAAGGGGCGTTGAGTACGGACAGGTAGTCATTGGCCCAAAACAAGTGGATGAAAATGACGTTGTTCTTCCTTTAAAAAAGGTATTGCGAATTGCAGATCAAAAGGATCGTATGATAGTAGAGGAAAATCGAACAGCTGCAAAAGAAGCTTATGACGTTTGCAGTGAAAAAGTAACTATCCATCAATTAGATATGAAGCTAGTTGATGTTGAATATACCTTTGATCGTAATAAAATCATTTTTTATTTTACAGCAGATGGCAGAGTGGATTTTCGTGAGCTTGTAAAGGATTTGGCTGCAATCTTCCGGACAAGGATTGAACTTCGCCAAATTGGTGTCAGGGATGAAGCTAAGATGCTTGGCGGAATTGGGCCATGCGGCAGAATGCTTTGCTGTTCTACTTTTTTAGGTGATTTTGAACCTGTTTCTATTAAAATGGCAAAAGACCAAAATCTATCGCTTAATCCAACGAAAATATCTGGATTATGCGGAAGACTCATGTGCTGTTTAAAATATGAAAATGATGAATACGAATCAGCAAAAGAATTATTACCTGACCTTGGGCAGTGGATTGAAACTCCTGTCGGCTCAGGGAAAGTAGTAGGGCTTAACATCCTTGAGCGGGTGCTTCAAGTCGAAATTCCAAAGCTTGAGCGCGTGTTAGAATATACGTTGGATGAAATTATTAAAGAAGGTGCTGTACCGGTACAATCCACAGACTGATGAGGTGGAACCAGTGGATAAAAAGGAAATATTTGATTCAGTTAGTAATATGGAAATGCAAATTGGTCACTTGTACCAACAGCTTGGTGAGTTAAAGCAGCACTTAGCAGAAATCCTCGAAGAAAATAACTCTTTGAAGCTGGAAAATGAACATATTAGACGCCGTCTAGAAGAAATTACAGAAAATACCGAGTCAAAAAAGAGCAGTAAGAAGGATGAAAAAAGACTCGAGTCCACGAATCATGGAATTGTGGATATTGGAGAAGGATACGATAACCTCGCCCGCCTTTATCAGGAGGGATTTCATATTTGTAATCTTCAATTTGGGAGTCCTCGGACGGAGGGAGATTGTATCTTCTGCTTATCCTTTTTAAATAAAAAATAATGGACAGCCTTCCTAACATTTTTGGGAAGGCTATTTTTTAAGAGTATATAAGGGGGAGTCGCTTTTGGTTGAATTGATAGGGGATGAAAGGCTTGACTATTTACTAGCAGAGAAAATGAAAATTATTCAAAGTCCCTCTGTATTTTCCTTTTCTCTAGATGCGGTTCTGTTAGCTAAATTCACGTATGTTCCTATTCAAAAAGGAAATCTTCTCGATTTATGCAGCGGGAATGGTGTGATTCCATTATTTCTTAGTCTAAGGACAAAGGGTGCTATTACAGGAATTGAAATCCAAGAACGTCTTTACAATATGGCTGTTCGCAGTATCGAGTATAATGGGCTGAGTGACCGGTTACATATGATTCTTGGTGATATCAAAGAGATGCCGAAAAGGCTGGGATATGGCAAGTTTGACGTTGTGACATGTAATCCGCCGTATTTTATTACTCCATCACAAGAAGAGATAAATGAAAACGAGCATTTAGCGATAGCCCGCCATGAAATTCTGTGTACATTAGAGGATGCTGTCAACGCAGCAAGCCAGCTTGTGAGGCAGGGGGGAAAGGTTTCCTTTGTTCACAGATCAGGCCGTCTGATTGATATGATTACACTTATGAGAAAATATAAGCTAGAGCCAAAGCGGCTTCAATTTGTCTATCCAAAGGCTGGCAAGGAAGCAAATACTTTATTAATTGAAGCGATTAAAAATGGAAAACCGGACCTTAAGATTTTACCTCCATTAATTGTTTATCAGGATGATAATGAATATACACCTGAGATGAGGTCGATTCTATATGGAGAATGAGGAACATTATTTTTATGTATTATCCTGTAAAGATGGCAGCTTTTATGCAGGATATACAAATGATTTAAAGCGAAGAGTTAAGCTTCATAATGAGGGAAAAGGAGCTAAATACACTAGGGGCAGAGGGCCGGTGGAGCTGATTCATTCTAAACGTTTTGATACGAAAAGCGAGGCTATGAAGGCTGAATATGCCTTCAAGCGGTTGGACCGCAAGAGGAAATTACAACATTTAATAAAAGAGGGTACTTATGTGGCAGCAGAAAAGCTTTGATCAAGAAGATACAAAAGGAATTTTATATCTTGTCCCGACGCCAATTGGTAATTTGGAGGATATGAGCTACCGAGCAATCAGGATATTAAAAGAAGCGGATTATATTGCCGCTGAGGATACACGTAATTCAAAAAAGCTTTGTCATTATTTTGAGATTGATACACCGCTCATGAGTTACCATGAGCATAACAAAGAGGCTGGAGGACGAAAAATTATTCATCTACTCAAGGAAGGCGCGAAGGTTGCCTTAATTAGCGATGCTGGTTTACCGACGATATCAGACCCGGGGTATGAGCTAGTTGTTGAAGCGGTAGAAGAGCAGCTGACAGTTGTTCCTCTTCCTGGAGCAAATGCGGCATTAACAGCACTCATTGCATCAGGTCTTTCAACGAAGTCCTTTTACTTTTTCGGTTTTTTGGACCGGCAGAAGAAAGAAAAACGGAAGCAGCTTGAGGAACTGCGAAATATTCCGGCAACGACAATTCTTTATGAAGCACCGCACCGATTAAAGGAAACGCTCCTATTGATTCATGAAGTGTTGGGAAACAGGAAAATTGCCATATGTCGTGAGTTAACCAAAAGATATGAAGAATTTATTCGTGGTACAGTATCAGAATTAATGGAGTGGGCAGCAAAGGGAGAAATTCGCGGTGAATTTTGTTTAATCCTCGAAGCGGGAGAACCGCTATCCAATCAGGACACAGAACAATGGTGGGAAGAACTGTCTGTTGAGGACCATGTGAAGCATTATATGACAGTGAAAGAGTGGAGCTCAAAAGATGCCATTAAGCAGACAGCAAAGGACCGAAATATAAATAAGCGGGAAGTATATCAGTTGTACCATATTGGAGAAGAGCAGCAGGAAAACTGATTATTAGGAAATCCCACAAAATCCATGCAGGATGCATACTAAAAAAAAGCTTCTCAAACTGAGAAGCTTTTTCAATAGGGGATATTATTGATTAGATAAATCAAAGTTTTCTTGGATTTCCTTAATAAGCTTTTCTGCACCTTCACGGCTTAGAATTAGCTTGCCTCCAGCTAATTGCAGATTGTTGTCTGATACTTCACCAGTCACTTGGCAAGTCATATTTGGCTTATACTTTTTTAGGATAATACGATCATCATCGACATAAATTTCTAAGGCGTCCTTTTCGGCAATACCAAGTGTACGTCTTAATTCTATAGGAATGACTACACGTCCGAGCTCATCAACTTTACGAACAATACCTGTAGATTTCATTTTTACGCTCCACTCCAATCTAGTAATTTATCTATCTATTTTTTGTTTTTTCGTCAAAGTTCGACAATTCTCTTGCTTTTCCATCATAGCAATAATTCCAAAAAACGTCAATTACTTTGCTTTCCTAAAATAATGTATATTTTTCCAAAAATATACATTAAAACTAATTACGATAGATTATAACAGTACTAATATTATATTACAAAAAATTACTCTTGAAATACTAGTGTCAATTTTTACCTCCTAGTTTCAATGATGTGGTGATAATTTATAACAGAGGAAGGTTAGTTTATGGGCTAGGTGTCAATACTTTTAAAATAATATATATATTCATTCTGAAAATATTTTGCGGGTGCCATTTTAAGAGATATAATGGAAGATGGTAAATTAGACAGAGTCTGATAACAAAGGAGGCAAAAAGCATGGGAGAACAGAGAAAAACCTTTTATTTAACAACTCCTATCTATTATCCAAGTGGAAATCTACATATAGGGCATGCCTATACTACGGTTGCTGGAGATGCAATGGCAAGATATAAGCGCATGCGCGGTTTTGATGTCATGTACTTAACTGGAACTGATGAGCATGGTCAGAAAATACAACAAAAAGCACAGGAAAAGGGGATTACTCCACAGCAGTATGTGGATGAAATTGTATCAGGCATTAAGGACCTATGGCAAAAGCTAGACATTTCCTATGATGATTTTATTCGTACAACAGAAAATCGTCATAAAAAGGTTGTTGCAGACATTTTTGAAAGATTGTTGGCGCAGGGAGATATTTACTTAGGCGAGTATGAAGGTTCTTATTGTACACCTTGTGAGTCCTATTTCACAGAAAGACAACTATCTGAGGAAGGAAATTGCCCTGATTGCGGCAGACCTGTCCAAAAAGTAAAAGAAGAATCTTATTTCTTTAAAGTAAGTAAATATGCCGATCGACTGCTGGCATATTATGAAGAAAATCCTGAATTTATTCAGCCGGAATCACGAAAGAATGAGATGATTAATAACTTTATTAAGCCTGGTCTGGAGGATTTAGCAGTATCCCGTACAACCTTTGACTGGGGAATTAAAATTCCAAGCAATCCAAACCATGTTATATATGTATGGATTGATGCATTGACAAACTATATAACAGCACTTGGTTATGGTTCAGAGGACGATTCGAAATATAGAAACTATTGGCCTGCAGATGTTCATTTAGTAGGAAAGGAAATCGTCCGCTTCCATACTATCTATTGGCCAATTATGTTAATGGCATTAGATTTACCTTTACCAAAGAAGGTATTTGCTCACGGATGGCTTCTCATGAAAGACGGAAAAATGTCGAAGTCAAAAGGAAATGTCGTTGATCCTGTTACTTTAATCGACCGTTATGGACTTGATGCATTGCGCTACTATTTATTAAGAGAAGTTCCTTTTGGAGCGGATGGGGTGTTTACACCAGAGGGATTTGTCGAACGTTTAAACTTCGATCTTGCTAATGATTTAGGGAATCTTCTAAATCGTACGGTAGCTATGATTAATAAATACTTTGATGGAATCGTACCAGTATACAATGGTTCAACCGGAGAATTTGAGAAGTCGCTGTTTGAAGCAAACCAGTCAACCGTTGCGAAGTATGTTGAGGCAATGGAGAATATGGAATTCTCGGTCGCACTGACTGCTCTTTGGCAATTAGTAAGCCGTACAAATAAATATATTGACGAAACTCAGCCTTGGCAGCTGGCGAAGGATACTGAGAATCAATCTAAACTTGCAGATGTTATGGTCCATTTAGCAGAGTCATTAAGAAGAATGGCTATCATGCTGCAGCCGTTCTTGACACAGGCACCAAAGCAGATTTTTAATCAGCTTGGCATAGAAAACGAGGCATTAACTACTTGGGACAGTCTTGAATCCTTCGGTCAAATGGGTGAAGGAGTTAAGGTAATGAAAGGTAATCCAATTTTCCCACGCCTTGATCTTGAAGAAGAAGTAAATTATATTAAAATGAAAATGCAGGGAACAGAGCCTAAAGCAGATGAAAAGAAAGAAGAAGTGGCAGAAGCTGTACCAGAAGCGGATGAAATTACGATTGATGATTTTATGAAGGTAGATTTGCGTGTTGCAGAAGTAATGGAAGCTGAACCTGTTAAAAAGGCAGATAAGCTTTTGAAACTGCAATTGAACCTTGGTTATGAAACTCGTCAAGTTGTTTCAGGTATTGCTCAGTACTATAAGCCGGAGGAGCTTGTTGGACAAAGAGTGATTTGTGTGACAAATTTGAAGCCGGTTAAATTAAGAGGCGAATTATCACAAGGCATGATCCTAGCCGGCAGTAAGGATGGAAAGTTAGCATTAGCTACTGTTCCGCAAAACTTGCCGCTTGGTTCAAAGGTAAAATAATCTGTTGCAAAGCGGGGGCTATATCCCCGCTTTCGTTATTTTATAGAAGTAAATAAACTGTATTTATTGTAAAGATACAGTAATATTAATGGAAATTGTTTCACATGGAACATCATGTAGGGCTCCATAATATTGAAACTTTCAATAGGTTCCTTTGGTTTTAATAAACTGTTACTATATATTTTGTGTGGATAACCTATAAATTAGGGATTGTCTATACAAGTTTCTTCTATAATATAGATATCTGTTTGATACAAATGTAATGAAAAAATAATAATTTTCATGAAAGGGGATTGCTATGCTTTTTGATACACATGTACATTTAAATGCCGAGCAATTTGAAGAAGATTTGACAGAAGTAATTGACAGAGCTCTAGAGGCTGGGGTAGAGCGTATGCTTGTTGTTGGGTTTGATCGTCCTACGATTCAAAAGGCGATGGAACTGGTTGAGGCCTATGATTTTCTCTATGCGAGTGTCGGCTGGCATCCAGTGGATGCAATCGATATGACTGATGAGGACCTTTTATGGATAGAGGAATTATCAGTACATCCCAAAGTTGTGGCACTCGGTGAAATGGGATTGGATTACTATTGGGATAAGTCACCAAAGGAAGTACAGAAGGAGGTCTTTAGAAGACAAATACAATTAGCCAAAAAGGTTAAACTGCCAATTATTATTCACAACCGTGAGGCTACTGCAGATATTATCACTATCTTGAAAGAAGAAGGGGCCGAGGAGGTAGGAGGTATCATGCACTGCTTTAGTGGAAGTGCTGAAACAGCGATGGAATGTATTAAATTGAACTTCCTTATTTCACTTGGCGGGCCGGTTACATTTAAAAATGCAAAAAAACCGAAAGAAGTAGCAAAAGAGGTTCCGCTTGATAAACTTTTAATTGAAACGGACTGTCCATATTTAGCGCCACACCCATACAGAGGGAAAAGAAATGAACCTGCATATGTCCGGTTGGTAGCAGAGCAAATTGCCCAATTAAAAGAAATCCCAGTTGAAGAAGTTGAACGAATAACAACTGAAAATGCAAAAAAAATATTCGACATTAATTGATAAGTTTTGCTGTCGATTTCGGCAGATAAATGACCGAAATATTCTGAATTCCATGTAATTCTACACGTCTCCTTGTGATTATATGATAACCTTGTCGATAATTCATACTTTACTTTTTTTATAGGTCTTCAGCATAATAGGAACTAACCTTGAGGAAAGTAGAGGGGTTGACAGCAGGTAAGATTGTTTATATAATCACACGAAGAGAAAAGGAGGCGTTTTTCATCGGGATTCATAACATGAAAAACCTGTTTTCCAAGCTTGTTAACACCAAAAAATTGTCTATTATTATTGCGAGTTTCATAGTTTTGCTATTTTCTGCAGGCTTTATTACATATGAAACGACCAAGAAATCAGTGACTCTATCCCTTAATGGGGATGAAAGAGTCTTAAAAACACATGCAGCAACCGTTCAAGATTTACTTGATGAAGCAGATATATCATTAAAGTCTAAAGACTATTTGTTTCCCTCGAAAGATTCAAGGGTAACTGACAATTTAGAAGTTGTTTGGAAATCGGCAAAGCAGGTTCAACTATCAACAGTAAACGAAGAGAAGACGATTTGGACGACAGCTAGTACAGTTAAGGAATTTCTAAAGGAGCAAAATATAACAATCAATGAGTATGATCAAGTAAAGCCTAAACCTAGTACAGTTTTGCAAAAGAGCATGAATGTAGTAGTCAATAAAGCATTCCCTCTTACCCTTAATGATGGAGGAGTAGTGAAGGAAGTATGGTCTACTTCGACTACGGTCGCTGACTTTTTAAAACAACAGGGAATAACACTAGCAGAACTAGACCGGGTTGAGCCAGGTTTAGACAGTACTGTTTTAGAGAATGGCATGGTAAATGTCATTAGAGTAGAAAAAGTCACCGATGTAGTGGAAGAACCATTAAGCTTTGCTGTAGTCACTCAGAAAGATGATAATTTAGATAAGGGTTCAGAAAAAGTTCTGACACCAGGCCAAGAAGGGCTCGTTTCAAGAGAATATGAAATTATTAAAGAAAACGGTCAAGAGGTATCGCGTACCGTCTTGAACGAAACAGTGATAAAAGATAAAGTAGATCAAGTGGTTGCTGTAGGTGCAAAAGAGATTGCTGAAATCGCTTCCCGTGGAGGAGAAAGCGGAAGAGAAATGTATGTTACAGCTACAGCCTATACGGCCAGCTGCAGCGGCTGTTCCGGAACTACTGCTACAGGACTTAACCTTCATGCCAATCCAAATGCCAAGGTCATTGCAGTTGATCCCAGCGTGATTCCGCTTGGTTCAAAAGTATATGTTGAAGGTTATGGGTATGCAGTTGCATCTGACACCGGCGGAGCCATTAAAGGAAATAAAATTGACGTATTCATTTCTTCAAAGCAAGCAGCTTATCAATGGGGAAGAAAAACAGTGAAAATAAAAGTTCTTGACTAAACACAAGTGCAGGGGGTTTTTTCCTCTGCATTTTTTCTTTTTCCACTACTTAAGCTATAATAAGGATTATCTTTATCCCACTCTTAACGGGCAATAGGATTCCCAATTCAAGATTCTAGGGATACAGAAGAGGTTGGGTAGGAAATCCAACTGCCCGTAAAGGTCCGATAAGTGCGACTAACCATCAGTTGGGGATGAAAAAACCAACTGATGGAAGTCTTCTTTATATATATAGACGTATAAGTTACAAAAATGTTTCATTTTTTTTGCATTTTTATTTTATTTTTTTTGGAGGGACAATGAAAATTAAAGAAATCATCGTCGTTGAGGGCAAGGATGATACGACGGCAGTTCAGCAGGCAGTAAATGCCGATACAATTGAAACAAATGGGTCAGCCATTAATGGAGAAACCATTGAAAAGATAAAATTAGCCCAGCAGACACGAGGTGTCATTGTTTTAACGGATCCGGACTTTCCTGGACAAAAAATTCGAAATACCATTTCAGAAAAGGTTCCTGGCTGCAAGCATGCTTTCATACCTAAGGAAATGGCATTACATAAGCGCGGTAAAGGGGTCGGGGTTGAACATGCTTCACCTGAAACGATTAGAAACGCACTAAGAGATGCCCAATTGATGCAAGAAGAGGCTAAGGAAATAATTACCCAAGAGGACTTAATCACAGCAGGTTTAATTGGCGGCGGCGGAGCAAAGACAAGAAGAGAAAAGCTAGGGCGGTTGCTGAAAATCGGTTATACAAATGGAAAACAACTTCACAAACGGCTGATGGTATTTGAAATAAGCAAGGAGAAATTTATAGAAGCCGTTGAGGTTATCCGCAAGGAGGAACATGATGCATAGAGATATTGCGACACCAGTCAGAACAAAGGAAGTCTTGCAGAAATACGGCTTTTCCTTTAAAAAAAGCCTAGGGCAGAACTTTTTAATTGATACAAATATTTTAAGGAATATCGTTGACAATGCTGGTCTAACAGAAGAGTCTGGCGCAATCGAAGTGGGACCTGGAATCGGTGCCTTAACTGAGCAGCTAGCCAAAAGATGTAAGAAAGTTGTTGCTTTTGAAATCGACCAGCGACTGCTTCCTATTTTAGAAGATACATTGGCTCCATATGGCAATACAACTATCATCCATCAGGATGTACTGAAGGCAAATGTAGGGGAAGTCATGGAGCGGGAATTTGCCGGAATGGATGATGTGATGGTTGTGGCAAATTTGCCGTACTATGTGACAACACCAATTATCATGAAATTATTGGAGGAAAGACTGCCGATTCGAGGGATTGTTGTGATGCTGCAAAAGGAAGTAGCCGATCGAATTTCTGCAAAACCGGGAACAAAGGATTATGGATCGTTGTCCATTGCTATACAGTACTATACAGTGGCCGAAACGGTTATGATTGTCCCGAAAACGGTATTTATTCCGCAGCCTAATGTTGATTCGGCTGTTATTCGGTTAACAAAGCGGAAAGAGCCGCTATTTCCTGTGATTAGTGAGGATTTCTTTTTCACGGTTACACGAGGCAGTTTTGCGCAGCGAAGAAAAACCATTTTAAATAATTTAATGAGTCAACTTCCGGACGGTAAAGCGAAAAAAGACATGATTCTGTCCTCATTACAGGAGGCAGAAATTGAACCTAGCCGAAGAGGCGAGTCCTTGTCGATTGAGGAGTTTGCTCGTTTAAGTGATGCCTTATATCCATATTTCAACTAAACACCCATATACGGGTGTTTTTTTCTTGTAATAGGATGCTTGTGGTTTGTTGTAGGCGTTCTTCTTAGCTACTTATGCTTTTCATTATTTGATTCACAGAAGACTGGACTACTGCATATTTTATGTCAGAGGGACATTTTAGAAAAACGGGAGCTTTAAATGTTATCCTTATGCCGGCAAATGGAGTGGTGCAATGAGTATTCAAAAAATGGACATTGTTGGCAGGAAATCATATCATTGCGACATCTTATTTCGGGTAATTGATATAAAAGGAGATAGTCATAATAAGATTGCTATTTTATATGGTCAAGACTATCGATTAATTGCAGACGCTCCTTTTGAGGATTTAGTTGTTGTGAATCAATCCGAACGAACAAAAAAATCAATGCAGTTCCGCTCTCTTGAGGAGCAATCCTTTGAGTTGTTTCGACAGGATATTGACCTATTAAAAGAAAAGCATGAATATGAGTCAACAGGTGGATATACAAAGAAGTTAAACTATTTTCAGATTCCTGGAAGGGTGCTTCACTTAGATGGGGACCCAATATATTTAAAAAAGTGCTTAAGTCTTTATGAAAAAATTGGTATTCCAGTAAACGGAATTCATTGTAATGAAAAAGAAATGGCAGCAAAGGTTGGGCATTTAATTGACCTTTACCGTCCGGATATTTTGGTTATTACGGGGCATGATGCATATTCAAAAGCTAAAGGCGACATACATGATATTAACTCTTATAGACATTCAAAGGATTTTGTCCAAACCGTTCGGGAGGCACGTAAGAAAATACCCTCTTTGGACCAGCTTGTCATTTTCGCTGGGGCATGCCAATCACATTTTGAATCATTAATCTATGCGGGTGCCAATTTTGCTAGTTCTCCTTCCCGAGTGAACATTCATGCATTAGACCCAGTTTATATAGTGGCAAAAATTAGTTTTACACCATTTATGGAAAGAATCAATGTTTGGGATGTACTAAGAAATACATTAACGGGTGAAAAGGGGCTCGGAGGCATTGAAACGAGGGGAATTCTTAGGACTGGTATGCCGTTTAATGGGCATGTTGACCAAGTCGAATAAGCCGTTCTTGATTAGAAACGGCTTATTCATTTTTACAATAACTTAATTGTTGGAACAGAATATGAACCTTCGGCATATAGTATATTAAATGCACATGAAAGATATACCATGAATGTACTGAAATTGCGTTGGCAGGTCCATACATATTTTGATGAAAATAGGGAACGATATTATTGTAGAAAAAAAAAGTAATTTGTCTATCGATAGTTATTGACATTTATTTTTAAAGACTGTTATAATTTATATTTTTGGTTGACTTTTTCATGTTGTTGTTGTATAATTTTCCATAGTGAGGTGGACCGAAATGGCAAAAACTTTAACGGATATAAAAAAGGCTCTTGATTCAAATTTAGGGAAAAGACTTTTACTCAAGGCAAACGGTGGAAGACGTAAGACAATTGAGCGTTCGGGAGTTTTAGCAGAAACTTATCCTTCTGTGTTTGTAATTGAACTAGATCAAGAAGAAAATGCTTTTGAACGTGTTTCATATAGTTATGCGGATGTGCTAACAGAAACAGTACAAATTACATTCTATGAAGATACATCAGGACAGGTTGCTTTAAGTTAATCTTATAAAGTGATGGAAACGTCACATTTCGGTAAGCGTAAGATGATCCGGTGAGAAGGCATTGTTTCTTCTCATGGGCTCATCTTATTTTTTTATGCATATGAATATTTGGTTTATATAATCTGTGGAAGTAAAACCATAGTTTTCAAGAAATAGGCACTTATAATTGCTGGACTGCAGTTCGATACTACATAGTGCCGGGATGATGAAAGGAGCTGTTAAGGTTGGGCAGAAGAAGAGGAATTATGTCAGAGGGATTAAAAGAGGAGCTTGCTAAGGAGCTTGGTTTCTATGATGTTGTTCAAAAGGAAGGCTGGGGCGGCATTAAAGCCAGGGACGCGGGCAATATGGTTAAACGGGCTATTGAAATAGCCCAACAGAATCTTTTAAACAATCGACGTTAAACTCTTTTCATTGCCAGATGTTACAGATGTATAGTAACAAACTTTTTAACTAAAATGGATTCATCACGGCTGGCCGGGGTACATACTCTGGCCTTTTTCATTCTCCTAATATTGAAACTTCTCCAATTGTAAAAGAATTATCCTGATGAATTGTCTTACCCTCCCTGTTTTGTGGTAAAATAGGACAAAAACTGGAGACGTCGAATTTTGTCTATAACGGAATTCGTCTTTCCGTCAGCTTAATTAATAGACAGGCATTGGATTCTGTCTAGACTAAGAAGCTGATGGGAGCTTTCTACATAAAGGTTGGTGGAGTTTTTGAAGCTTTTGGTAAAGGCACCGGCAAAGATTAATTTGTCATTAGATGTTTTACATAAACGCCCCGATGGTTATCATGAGGTTGAGATGATTATGACAACCATCGATTTGGCGGATCGTTTGGAATTAACATTATTAGAACGTGATGAAATCAAAATTATTTCGCATAATCGCTTCGTTCCAGACGATCAAAGAAATCTGGCATACCAAGCAGCACGCTTGCTAAAGGATCGTTTTTCTGTTCAAAAGGGAGTTGTAATTACAATTGAAAAGACGATACCAGTGGCTGCCGGATTAGCAGGTGGCAGCAGTGATGCAGCAGCAGCTTTAAGAGGCTTAAATAAGCTGTGGAATTTAGGGCTTACAATACATGAATTAGCTGAACTAGGGGCGGAAATAGGTTCAGATGTATCTTTTTGCGTATATGGCGGAACGGCTTTGGCAAAGGGCAGGGGAGAAATGATTACACCATTGCCAGCACCGCCTACCTGTTGGATTGTTCTGGCAAAGCCTTTTATCGGGGTTTCGACAGCGGATATCTATCGCCGTTTAGAGGTGGAAAAAATTGACCATCCCAACACAATGGCAATGATTCAGGCAATCCATACAAATGATTTTTCAAAGGTTTGTTCGAATCTAGGTAACGTTCTTGAAAATGTGACATTGAAGCTTCATCCAGAGGTGGCTCAAATAAAGGACCAAATGAAACGTTTTGGTGCGGATGCTGTATTAATGAGCGGAAGCGGACCGACCGTATTTGGCCTCGTGCAGCATGATTCGAGAATGCAAAGAGTTTATAATGGATTAAGGGGCTTTTGCGATCAAGTATTTGCTGTTCGAATGCTGGGAGAACAACATACCCTTGATTAAATCCGTATATTGATGTTATATTAACATTATAATATTCGGGTTTTTAGGGAGGTATTTTGAGTGAAGTTTCGTCGAAGTGAACGTTTAATTGATATGACGGATTATTTATTAACTCATCCCCGCCAGTTAGTCCCTCTAACAGTCTTTGCTGAAAGATACAGTTCAGCAAAATCCTCTATTAGCGAGGATTTAGCTATCATTAAAGAGGTATTTGAAGAAAGAGGGATTGGCACTTTGCAAACGATTGCAGGTGCAGCGGGTGGCGTTAAATTTCAAGTTCAGGTGGACAAAGAGGAGGCTATTTCCTTTATCAGAGGTCTTTGTGATCTTATGACAGACCCAGGGCGGATTTTGCCTGGCGGTTATCTATTTATGAATGATATTTTAGGTAATCCGGCAATTGTGCAAAGGGTTGGCAGAATGATTGCTTCTGCTTATATTAATACAGAGATTGACGTTGTCATGACAGTCGCAACAAAGGGAATACCACTTGCTTATGCTGTTGCCAACTATTTAAATGTCCCGGTCGTGATTGTTAGAAGGGATAGTTTAGTAACAGAGGGCCCAACTGTCAGCATTAATTATGTTTCCGGTTCATCCAAAAGGATTCAGACAATGGTCCTATCGAAGAGAAGTCTTGCAGAGGGGTCGAATGTTTTAATTGTTGATGATTTTATGAAAGCGGGCGGAACGGTAAATGGTATGATTTCAATGCTGGAGGAGTTTCATGCGAATGTAGCCGGCATTGCTGTGCTTGTTGAAGCGGAGCAGGCAGACGAACGTTTAGTAGATAATTATCTTTCTTTAATTAAGCTGTCAGAAGTTGACCTAAAACAAAAACAGATTAAAGCAATAGAAGGAAACTACTTCTAAAATAAACCATATGAACGAATGGTGTTTATTTTGACCCATCCGTGAGAAATGTTTATTTCTTATGCCTTTCAACTGTGCTGAAAGGTAGTTGTATGGTTATGAAGTGACAGGAGAAAATGAATTTCCCCCTGTCACTTCATAACCATACAGCTTTAGATGGGTCAAAAATCAACCATGTTAATCAACAAAGCTTCAAAATCAAAGTAGTAGATAATGAGGAGGATTACAGATGAAAGTAGTTAGCACAACAGAAGCACCAGCAGCAATTGGACCATATTCACAGGGAATTATCGTTAATAATGTTTTTTACAGTTCTGGACAAATTCCATTAACTGCAGCAGGTGAAATGTTAAATGGTGATGTAAAGGAACAAACACATCAAGTATTTAAAAACCTTCAGGCAGTCTTGAAGGAAGCTGGTGCTTCTCTAGAGTCTGTTGTTAAGACAACTGTTTTTATTAAAGATATGAATGATTTTGGGTCAGTTAATGAAGTATATGGGGAATACTTCCATACGCATAAGCCAGCACGATCATGTGTAGAAGTTGCGCGTTTACCTAAAGATGCATTAGTAGAGATCGAAGTAATTGCGCTCGTCAAATAAGACGAGCGTTTTTTAATGAAACGGCGGAAACGATTACGATGTGAGCTAGAATTATGTGCTGAATTGGAATTTTTTCCTGTTTTTTTGAAAAAAATAAATAATTTAGAAGGAATTAAGAAAATTCTGTTGAATTAATATCTTTAGTTAATAAAACTTTGTGTAAAGGTGGTGAACAAAATGGAAGTAACTGACGTAAGATTACGCCGTGTTAATACGGATGGACGCATGAGAGCGATCGCATCTATTACGTTGGATAACGAGTTTGTTGTTCATGATATCCGCGTCATTGATGGAAATAATGGTTTATTTGTAGCTATGCCAAGTAAACGTACACCTGATGGTGAATTTCGCGATATCGCCCACCCAATCAACTCGGGAACACGCGGTAAGATTCAGGATGCTGTTTTAGCTGAGTACCATCGCTTAGGCGAAGTAGAAGTAGAATTTGAAGAAGCAGGTGCTTCTTAGAAATTAGAAACAATTAATCAACTAGAGCCTTCTTCATAAGAAAGGCTCTTTTTTATTTCTCCACTTTATTTACCGTTTATCCTCACAGACCTCCATAAAGTCCTCTGTTAAAATGGCTGCTTTTTATTTCCAGCTACATACCTTCTACGTACCTCCTCATAAAAAGACTAGTTCTGAATTTCTTACCTTGAAAAGAGGCGTTATTTAAGATATATTTTAAAATGGATAAAAAGGTAATTGGGGGCCTGTTCATGCTTACTCGTTATGCAATCATATTAGCCGCGGGTCAAGGGACTAGAATGAAATCGAAGTTATATAAGGTCCTGCATCCTGTTTGCGGCAAACCGATGGTTCAACATGTCGTTGATCAAATCTCTAAGCTGCATATAGATACAACGGTTACAATAATTGGTCATGGAGCTGAAATGGTAAAAGCTCAGTTAGGTAACCAGAGCGAATATGTTCTACAAGAAGAACAGCTTGGAACTGGTCATGCCGTAATGCAAGCCAAAGAATTACTCAGCGGAAAACAAGGGACTACTCTTGTAGTATGTGGTGACACTCCCCTAATTAAAGCTGAAACAATGGAAGCTCTCTTTAAGCACCATGAGGAAAAAGGAGCAAAAGTCACAGTCTTAACGGCTCAAGCAGATGATCCGACTGGCTATGGACGCATCATACGAAATGAAGCAGGCCTAGTTGAGAAAATTGTTGAGCATAAAGATGCGACTGATGAGGAACGGTCCATTGCAGAAATCAATACTGGAACGTACTGCTTTGATAATCAGGCTTTATTCGAAGCATTAAGTGAAGTTACGAACGATAATGTCCAAGGTGAATATTATTTACCGGATGTAATCGAAATTTTAAAAAATAAGGGCGAAATAGTGACTGCTTTTAAAACAGCTGATTTTGCAGAAACGCTTGGGGTGAATGACCGAGTAGCCCTTTCAGAGGCAGAACAAATCATGAAGCAGCGAATCAACCGTCAACATATGAAAAATGGAGTGACGATTATCGACCCATTAAACACCTATATTGGGGCGGATGTTGAAATTGGGCCTGATACAATCATTCTGCCTGGAACAATGATTAGCGGCAAAACAACTATTGGTTCTGATAGTCAAATTGGTCCAAATAGTGAAATAAAGAACTGCCAAATTGGTGATGCTACAATCATCAGACAGTCTGTGGCACATGACAGCCAAATTGGCTCACATGTCAATATTGGTCCTTTTGCCCATATTCGACCTGATTCAGCTATTCATGATGAGGTGAAAATAGGGAATTTCGTAGAAATCAAAAAGGCCGTATTTGGAAAGGCAAGTAAAGCTTCACACTTAAGTTATATTGGGGATGCGGAAGTCGGAAGTGATGTAAATATTGGGTGTGGGTCAATAACAGTTAACTATGATGGGAAAGATAAATTTTTGACAAAGATAGAGGATGGAGTGTTTATTGGCTGCAACTCTAATCTTGTCGCTCCAGTGACGGTTGGGAAAGGGGCCTATGTAGCAGCAGGTTCAACGATTACAAAAAACGTACCTGGCGATGCACTTGCCGTAGCCCGCTCACGTCAAGTAAATAAAGAAAACTATGTGCAAAAGCTAAATGTAAATAAATAACCATTGGAGGTTACCATGTCTAATCAGTATTTGGATCCTAATTTAAAAGTATTTTCTTTAAACTCAAATAGGGAGCTTGCCAGCCAAATTGCAGAGGTAATTGGCGTAGAACTTGGCAAATGTTCTGTTTCCCGTTTTAGTGATGGAGAGATCCAGATTAACATCGAAGAAAGTATTCGCGGTTGTGACGTATTTGTTATTCAATCAACAAATACGCCAATTAATGAGCATTTAATGGAACTATTAATTATGATTGACGCTTTAAAACGTGCTTCAGCAAAGACGATTAATGTGGTGATGCCATACTACGGCTATGCACGTCAGGATCGTAAAGCACGCGCGCGTGAGCCAATTACAGCTAAATTAGTAGCAAATCTGATTGAAACAGCTGGTGCAACACGTGTTATCACGTTAGACCTGCATGCTCCTCAGATTCAAGGGTTCTTTGATATTCCGATTGATCACTTAATGGGTGTGCCTATTTTAGCCGAGCATTTCAAAAACCGTGAATATAACGGTGACGTTGTTGTTGTATCTCCTGACCATGGTGGTGTGGTTCGTGCTAGAAAATTGGCGGATCGCTTAAAAGCGCCAATTGCTATTATTGATAAGCGACGTCCAAGACCAAATGTGGCGGAAGTGATGAATATTGTTGGTAATGTAGAAGGTAAGGTTTGTATACTTATTGATGATATTATCGATACTGCCGGTACTATCACACTTGCTGCTAATGCATTAGTGGAAAGTGGTGCAACAGAAGTATATGCTTGCTGTACGCATCCCGTTTTATCTGGTCCTGCGATTGAAAGAATTGAAAATTCAAAGATAAAAGAACTTGTTGTAACAAACTCGATTTCCCTTCCAGAAGAAAAGAAAATCGATAAAATCAAAAATCTTTCTGTTGCTTCCTTAATGGCAGAAGCAATTATTCGTGTTCATGAAGAACAATCTGTAAGTATTTTGTTTGACTAAGAATTGTGTATATATAAGGCTTGCTAATTGGCAAGCCTTATATGTAATTTTAGCACAAGAGCAGGTTTTACTTGAATGTTTTGTTTTGAATATTTAAACTATTTAGTAATAAGTTGAAATGTGTTCCTGTTTTCTTTTGTAATTTAATGTTTAGACCTTCCTGTTTTAGGGAATTTTTATAAAGGATGTTTAAAAAGCGTAAGGCGCCATTTTTCGGCGACTGGAGCTGGATACTAAAACACTGGAAGGGGACATTTTTATGAGTACAGTTTTACAAGCAAAGGAAAGAAAGGTTTTTCGTCATTCTGCCTTGAATAAAATCCGTAAAGAAGGGAATATTCCTGGAGTTATCTATGGATCAAAAACGGAAAGTAAGTCTATTTATTTAAGTGAAAAGGATCTCATTAAAACTATTAAAGATGTCGGGAGAAATGGAATCATTTCTTTAGATGTAGAGGGAAACAAGCAGAATGTGATTCTGACTGATTATCAATCAGATCCATTAAAAAACATTTTGGTTCATGTAGATTTTCGTGCGGTAGATATGTCAACAGAGTTGAACGCAAATGTAAGAGTTACATTAGTCGGGGATGCTGCTGGAGTGAAGGAAGGCGGAGTGATGCAGCAAGCGTTACATGAAGTTTCCATCACGGCAACACCGACAAATATTCCACAGTCCATTGATGTTGACGTAACAAATTTACAGGTTGAAGAAAAAGTGACTATAGCAGATATAAAAGGAAACTATTCCTCTATTACATTTAATCATGAAGAGGATGAGGTCATTGCTTCCATTCTTGCTCCGCGCCAGGAGGAAGTTATTGATACAGGTGAAAAGCAGAGCGATGCACCGCATGATAATCTTGAAGGAACAGATGAAAGTGGCGGTGAAGGATAAGGGCAATCTCTTGGGTAGTATCTTTGTTTATTGAAACATTTAGAGGTTGTTGAAGGGGAATGGTTATCCTTTATGGACCATATTGTCGGTTTGACACCCCTTCCGACATCCTCTGCTTATACTCCTAATGAAAACACCACGTTTATCTCATCTGTTATTTCAATTCCTATAATCATCACTTTTTGAATGGCTTTGTTTATCAACATTGTTGATTTTTGACTCATCTATAGCTGTATCGTTATGAAGTGACAGGAGAAAATGAGTTTTCTCCTGTCACTTCATAACGATACAGCAACCTTTCAGCAGAGCTGAAAGACGTGAGAAATGGATATTTCTCATGGATGAGTCACAAATCTAACTTATTAACATTGTTTGTTAACATAGCCTTTTTGAATAAATCTTATATAATAGATTAATTACTATTATGTATTTTAAGGCAATAAGCATAAGGGTGGGAAGTATGAAGCTAATAGTTGGTTTAGGCAATCCGGGGAAACAGTACGAGAATACAAGGCATAATGTTGGATTTGAAGTGATTGATGCCTTGGCAGAGAAGCTGAGTATATCTCTAGACCAAGCTAAATTTAAAGGAATATATGGTAAGGCAATGATAGATGGAGAAAAGGTTTTCTTATTAAAACCCTTGACCTACATGAATCTATCAGGTGAATCAATAAGTGCGATAATGGATTATTTCCAAATTGATACGGAGGACCTGCTTGTCATCTATGATGATATGGATTTGCCTGCTGGTAAAATACGCTTGCGGCAAAAGGGAAGTGCTGGCGGCCACAATGGAATTAAGTCAACCATCGCTCATGTCGGAACACAGGAATTTAATCGAATCCGTGTAGGCATTAACAGGCCGACGGGCGGGATGTCCATTACTGATTATGTTCTTGGCCGTTTTACGAATGAGGAGAAGGAATTAATTAGTGAGGCGGTAGCTCAAAGTACGGACGCATGTGTAGAATGGATTAAGAAGCCTTTTTTACAAGTGATGAATACGTATAATTAACCGAATGATTTCTACAATATATGGCAATAATAACGATTAGGAAAATAAGTGCAGGAACCTGAATGTATGTTAGTCTATCGTGTAAGAATCTGACTTTTCATACATAGGTTCTGTAATAGAACGTTATTAGGAGGTAAGGAATGGCTATTCATTACCATTGTCGACATTGTGGAGTCAAACTAGGAACTCTTACTCAATTTTCCATTGATTCAGAGCAGCTCGGTTTACATACATTAACTGATGAGGAAAGACAAGATATGGTCACCTATAGTTCTGAAGGTGAGATCCAAATCAAATCAATCTGTGAAGACTGTCAGGAATCACTTGAAAAAAACCCCGAATATTATCAAAATGACTTCTTAATTCATTAAAAGCTTTGGATTACACTCCAAAGCATTTTTCTATTTGATTGAATCACAAGGCTTTATTTATTAATATTGTTAATTTTTCGACTCGTCTAAAACCTTTCAGCAAATCTGAAAGGCGTGAGAAATGTCCACTTCTCACGAATGAGTCACAGGCTTATCAACATTTTTCGCTCATAAAGCTAATCAAAAAACAGCAAGGAAATAAAAAGATACTGACAAAAAGATCTAAGCATCGAGTATCGTTAAAATGATAGATGCGAGCATGATCATCATTGGAGGGAGGGGCTGCGATATGTTAGGACTAAAAAGCCTTTTTAATCAACAAGAGGATATAGGAAATGTCATAGAAGGTATAAGTGCGGGGCTGCATGAGCAGCTTGTTGCAGGGCTGTCCGGCTCAGCAAGAACGTTGTTTATCGCTTCTGTCTATGAAAAAGCAAAAAAGCCGATACTGCTTGTAACACATAATTTATTACAGGCTCAAAAATTATTTGATGATCTCGTTTCTGTAATTAGTGAGGAGGATGTATTTCTTTATCCTGCAAACGAATTAATTGGAGCGGAAATCAGTGTCGCCAGTCCGGAATTAAGGGCACAGCGAATTGAAGTATTAAATCGTATGTGTATGAGGAAAAACAGCATTGTGATTGTTCCAATAGCCGGTTTACGTAAAATGGTTCCACCTCCTGAGGTATGGAAACGATATCAGCTGCATGTGAAGGTTGGAGATGAAATCAATATCGATGAAAGGCTTATTCAATTTGTTGAAATGGGCTATGTACGTACGGATATGATTTCTGCTCCTGGTGATTTCAGCGTTAGAGGCGGTATTATTGATATTTTTCCATTAACAGAAGCTAATCCAATCAGAATGGAGTTATTTGATACTGAAATTGATTCGATTCGTACATTTTCATTAGAGGATCAGCGTTCTATTGACAAACTCATGGAGATTACGATTGGACCTGCTACGGAAATGCCGCTTGAGGATACGCAATATAAGAATTTAGTTGAGAAATTAGAGAATGGTTTAAAGGAAAGTGTCAAAAAGCTTAAAGATGAAAAAGTGAAGACTCAGCTGGTACAGAATATTGGATATGAACTCGAGAAGCTAAGGAATAGACAAAAGCCTGAACAGCTTTTCAAATATTCTTCCCTTGCCTATGACCAAGCTAGCAGTCTAGTAGACTACTGCGAAAAAAATACCATTTTCTTTATCGATGAAATCAGCAGAGTTCAGGAAATGAATGAGTCGCTTGAAAAGGAAGAAGCAGAATGGTATACAGGGTTATTAGGTGAAGGAAATATCATTCATGGCATTAAAATGTCTCATCAGCTAGCAGAATTAACTTCCCGTTCAAAAATGCCAATTGTATATCTTTCTCTCTTTTTACGGCATGTACCGAACACAAATCCACAAAACATTATTAATATGACTTGTAAGCAAATGCAGAATTTCCATGGTCAGATGAATGTGTTAAAGGGTGAAGTGGACCGATGGGTGAAAAATCACTACTCGGTTGTTTTCCTTGGTTCGGATGAAGAACGTGTAAAAAGGCTCGAACGAATCCTCTCAGACTATGAAATTGAAGCCGTTGTATCTGGTCAAAGTGACCAAATTCAAAAGGGAAAGGTGCAAATTGTCCAGGGCGATCTCCAGACTGGTTTTGAACTTTCCCTGCAAAAGATAGCTGTCGTAACGGAAGAAGAGCTGTTTACGAAACGGGCCAAACGAACACCGCGCCGTCAAAAGCTGTCAAATGCAGAAAGAATAAAAAGCTATTCTGAATTAAAAGTAGGGGACCATGTTGTCCATGTAAACCATGGGATTGGGAAATACTTAGGAATTGAGACTCTTGTTATTAATGGTGTCCATAAAGACTATTTGCATATCCGCTACCAAGGCAGCGATAAGTTATATGTACCTGTAGAGCAAATCAATCTTGTACAGAAATATGTAGGCTCAGAGGGTAAAGAGCCGAAAATTTATAAATTAGGCGGCAGTGACTGGAAAAAGGTTAAGAAGAAGGTTCAATCATCTGTCGAGGATATTGCAGAGGACTTAATTAAGTTGTATGCAGAGAGAGAGGCAGCCGTAGGTTATTCTTTCAGTCCTGACGGAGATTTGCAGCGTGATTTTGAAGCAAACTTTCCATACCAGGAGACAGAGGACCAGCTCCGCTCCATTCAGGAAATTAAAAAGGATATGGAAAAAGAACGGCCGATGGATCGCCTGCTTTGCGGGGATGTTGGATACGGGAAAACGGAAGTGGCTATTCGTGCAGCTTTTAAAGCCGTAGCAGACGGCAAGCAGGTAGCGATTTTAGTACCAACAACCATTTTGGCACAGCAGCATTATCAAACCATGCTTGAGAGATTCCAGGACTATCCTGTTAAAATTGCTTTATTAAGTCGATTCCGGACAAGAAAGCAGCAAACAGAAACGATTAAAGGGTTAAAAAGTGGAACAGTCGATGTAGTGGTCGGCACACACCGCTTGTTATCTAAAGAAGTTCAATATCATGATTTAGGCTTATTAATTATTGATGAAGAGCAGCGTTTTGGTGTCAGCCATAAAGAGAAAATTAAAAAACTCAAGACAAATGTTGATGTTTTGACATTAACAGCTACGCCGATTCCAAGAACACTTCATATGTCAATGCTTGGAGTCAGGGATTTATCTGTTATTGAAACTCCGCCGGAAAATCGTTTTCCTGTCCAAACCTATGTAATGGAATATAATGGAGCCTTAGTAAGAGAAGCGATTGAACGTGAACTAGCAAGAGATGGACAGGTGTACTTTCTTTACAATAGAGTGGAAGATATTGAACGAAAGGCCGAAGAAATTTCGATGCTCGTGCCGGATGCAAAGGTAACCTATGCTCATGGACAAATGAGCGAGAATGAATTGGAATCGGTCATGCTCAGCTTTTTAGAAGGTGAAAGTGATGTTCTTGTCAGCACGACAATTATTGAAACAGGGGTGGATATTCCAAACGTGAATACCCTGATTGTGAATGATGCTGACAAAATGGGACTTTCGCAGCTTTATCAGTTAAGGGGACGAGTAGGCCGCTCTAATCGGGTAGCCTATGCATACTTTACTTATCGGAAGGATAAGGTTCTGACAGAGGTTGCGGAAAGACGTCTGCAGGCAATTAAGGAATTTACAGAGCTTGGCTCAGGCTTTAAAATTGCGATGCGAGATTTATCTATTCGCGGAGCAGGTAATCTCTTAGGTGCCCAGCAGCATGGATTTATTGACTCTGTTGGTTTTGACCTTTACTCACAAATGTTGAAGGAAGCAATCGAAGAAAGAAGAGGAAATCCGGATGAAGTGAAGCGTCAGACAGTAGAGATTGATTTGGATATTGACGCCTATATACCAGATACCTATATTGCAGATGGCCAACAAAAAATTGAAATGTATAAACGTTTCCGCGGAATCAGTGATCTTGATGATGTAAAAGAGCTGCAAGATGAAATGATTGACCGTTTTGGAGAATATCCGCTTGAGGTATCCTATTTATTTTTAATTGCTGAAATTAAAGTTTTTGCTCTGTTGGTAGGTGTAGAATCAATTAAGCAGGCCAAAGATGAAGTTACCATCCTTTTATCTGAGGAAAAGAGCAGTACAATGGATGGTCATAAGGTGTTCCAATTAACCAATCAGTACGGAAGAATGATTGGCCTTGGAATGGAAGGTAATAAATTTAAAATGGTGCTATATGTTAAGAAAACGGCATTAGAAATGTGGCTGAATGCTATCTATGAAATTCTACAGGGGATGCACGAAATAAAAGAAGATAACGCACCATCTGTTTTGTAACAACGTTAACTCAATCATTCATCTGATATTTTTCTATATGGAATGAATTACCACCAAAAGAAAAAGCCATTCTATGTGTATAGAATTTTCCATATGAAAGATACTAAGTTCAAATATGGCGAAGGTTACATATTGAGGAATATGAATCATTGCCACATGCAAAAAATCATCAGATGAAAGAGAGGCAACGTTGGATGAAAGCAACTGGTATTGTTCGTCGAATCGATGATTTAGGTCGTGTAGTTATTCCGAAGGAAATTCGCAGAACGTTACGTATTCGTGAAGGTGACCCATTGGAGATCTTTGTGGATCGTGATGGAGAAGTGATTTTAAAGAAATATTCCCCGATTAGTGAATTAGGTGACTTTGCAAAAGAATATGCTGAAGCTTTATTTGATAGTTTAGGAAATCCTGTTCTTATATGTGATAGAGATAATTATATTGCAACAGCTGGTGGTTCTAAGAAGGACTACTTAAACAAAAATATCAGCAGTCTTGTTGAGAAAACGATGGAAGAAAGAACTTCTGTACTGATGAACCAGACGGGAGAAACAACGCTGGTAGATGGGAATAGTGAGGAAATTTCCGCTTATACCATCGGGCCAATTATTGCTAACGGAGACCCAATCGGTGCTGTAATCATTTATTCTAAGGAAGGTTCATTGGGTGAAGTAGAACAAAAGGCAGTTGAAACAGCAGCAGGTTTTCTAGCAAGACAAATGGAATCATAACATGAAAAAGAATAAATATCAAAAGAGGCAGTCTTACAGCTGCTTCTTTTTTATGGTTTCAGTATGAGCACCTTCAAAGGAAAGTTATGCTATAATTACTGTCGAATTTAACTTCAAAAATAAAGGATGTTTCAGCGGCTGCCTCAAATGTAATGAAAAGGAGGTGGGCAATGCAGCCCAAAGATCAAGGAAAGTATTTATTTAGAGGAACGCTTATTTTAACAATGGGTGCACTTTTTACAAAAATATTAAGTGCCTTCTATCGAGTTCCCTTTCAAAATATTGTGGGAGATGTTGGATTCTATATATACCAGCAGGTTTATCCCTTTTATGGAATAGCAATTGTATTATCTACATATGGATTTCCCGTTGTTATTTCTAAGTTATATACTGAGGAAATCATGAAGGAAAAGCAGGGAAACATAAGGCAATTATTCATAATATCGATGTTTTTCTTATATGGTTTTGGTTTCCTGTGCTTTCTATTTCTATTTATAGGCTCTAATTGGTTAGCGCATTATATGAAGGATCCGCAGCTTGCCCAATTATTGCAATTAATTTCCTTTGTCTTTCTAATTATGCCAATGGTTTCCCTCTTTAGAGGATTTTTTCAAGGTTCCGGCTATATGCTTCCGACCGCCGTTTCACAAGTGGGGGAGCAATTAATCAGAGTGATTACGATATTAATCTCAGCGGTCTTTCTTGTCCATTTTCAATATTCACTGTATACCGTTGGCAGCGGTGCTGTGCTTGGCTCCATCACTGGGGGAATAACGGCTGCGTTTATTTTGCTATTCTTTTGGCTGCGAATGCGAAGAAAAGAACGGATTAGCAATAGCTATTCATTTCATCAGAGCAGAAGAATTATAAAGGCCTTTTTTCTTCATGCGTTTCCCATTTGTATCAGCAGCATGCTTCTTATATTGCTTCAATTAGCTGATTCATTAAACTTGTTTTCCCAACTGGTTGCAACAGGTATAGAAAGTGAGCAGGCAAAAGAGTTAAAAGGTATATATGACCGAGGTCAGCCGCTTATTCAGCTTGGTACTATTGTTGCAACGTCTATGTCCCTATCCTTAGTTCCGCTTATTACAAAAGAAAAGCTACAGAACAATTCCGGGACTCTAACGGAGAAAATTCAGCTATCTCTAAAATCTAGTATATTGGTCGGGGTTGGGGCAACAATGGGATTGTGGGGTATTATAAAGCCTACAAATATGATGCTTTTTGAAAATACAGATGGATCTGATGTATTAGCAGTTCTTGGGATGTTAATCCTTTTTGGCTCAATTATTATGACGGTTACAGCTATTCTACAGGGGTTAGGACATACCTTATTCCCGGCTGTAGTCATACTTGCAGGGTTTCTAATGAAGTATATGCTAAATCTTCTGCTTGTCCCAAAGCTGGGTACAATGGGAGCGGCTATAGCATCTGTTGCCTCTTTAGTGGTGATTTTAGTCGTATTTATGGCTAAGCTACATACAATTATGGGAGAAACCATTATTAATAAACGCTTTTATGCCGTAATACTTGCCGCTGGCATATGCATGCTGACTATGCTGAACGTCTATTTATATGCTACTGATTTTACGTACAGGCTGGTTTTTTCAGATAGGCTCACGGCCAGTATCCAAGCATTAAGTGCTGTTATCCTTGGGGGATTAACCTATATAGCGGTGATTCTTAGGTCAAATGTATTTAGAGAAAGTGAGCTTTCCTTATTGCCGTTTGGCAGTAAGCTGATCATGTTCTTACCTAAGAGAAAAAGGAGAGATTAAAGAGATGAAGAAATTGTATATTGTCGGTCTCGGTGCTGGGGATCTTGACCAGATTCCATTAGGTGTTTATAAACTCCTTAAAAGCGGGAAGCCAGTATTCTTACGGACAAAGGAACATCCTGTTGTAGATGAATTGGAAAAAGAGGGATTTCAATATCATTCTTTTGACTCCATCTATGAAAAAAATGAACAGTTTGAAATGGTTTATGAAGAAATCTGTGAAACTTTGCTATCCATGAAAGATTATGAAGAACTTATTTATGGTGTTCCTGGTCACCCTCTTGTAGCGGAAAGAACCGTACAGCTATTATTGAACAGAGGAAAGGATGCCGGCATTGAAATGGAGGTTATCGGAGGGCAAAGCTTCTTGGATGATGTTTTTACAGCCTTACATATTGATCCGATTGAGGGTTTTCAATTATTAGATGCAACGGACTTAAAGCTTTCCGAATTGCAGCTAAGACAGCATATGCTAATCGGACAGGTTTATGATTCCTTTATGGCATCAAACGTAAAACTTACTTTTATGGAAAGGCTTCCGTATAATTATGATGTATACATTGTAACAGCAGCAGGAAGCAAGGAAGAAAGCATCCGCAAAGTCCCGCTGGTTGAGCTGGATCGTGAAACAGAATTAAGTAATTTAACCTCTGTTTATATTCCGCCTGTTGCAGATGATACCATCCTATATAAAGACTTTAATAAGCTAAGGGCGATTATTGCTGAGCTAAGAGGGCCAAACGGCTGTCCGTGGGATTTGAAGCAAACCCATGAATCTTTGAAGAAGTACTTGATTGAAGAGGCTTATGAGGTCATTGAAGCCATTCAAGAAGGGGATATTGACCATCTTGTTGAAGAACTTGGTGATGTGCTGCTGCAGGTTCTGCTTCATGCCCAAATTGGTGAGGATGATGGCTATTTTTCGATTGATGATGTGATAGAGGGGCTCTCGGCTAAAATGGTTCGCCGCCATCCGCATGTCTTTGGGGATAAGACGGCTGAAACGGCAGAGGATGTTGTGAAGAATTGGCAGGAGATTAAACAGGAAGAAAAAGGTGAAAAGACAACTTCAATCTTGGGGGAAGTTGGAACATCACTGCCGACGATTCTTCGTGCCTTCGAGCTTCAGAAAAAGGCAGCCCAAGTCGGCTTTGATTGGCCTGATGTCAGCGGTGCGTGGGAAAAGCTGAAAGAGGAAATAGGAGAATTTGAGCAGGAAATCAAGAGTGGCAGGAATGAACAAGCGGTAAAAGAGTTTGGCGATATTTTGTTTGCGCTTGTAAATATCGCTCGGTTCTATGAGATTAATCCTGATGAAGCTTTGTTTATGACCAATCAAAAGTTTATTCGCCGTTTTCATTATATTGAGGAAAAAGTAGAAGAGAGTGGTAAGCCATTTACGGATTATCAGCTAAAAGAGCTTGATCATTTTTGGGATGAGGCAAAAAAAGCTGGATTATAAAAGGGAGTGTAGGTATGCGTTTAGATAAGTTTTTAAAAGTGTCAAGGTTAATAAAAAGACGGACATTGGCTAAGGAGGTTTCCGACCAGGGCCGTATCACAATAAACGGTATCCAGGCAAAGGCCAGCACTAATGTTAAAGTTGGTGATGAATTAACGGTTCGTTTTGGACAAAGAGTGGTTACTGTTAAGATTGAAAAGCTTCAAGAAACAACAAGAAAAGAAGAAGCTGCTGGAATGTACACAACGATTAAAGATGAGAGAATTCCAGAAGAATTTTAATAAAGGAACCGTTAAGGCGGCTTGTCTAGTCTAGACAAGCCGCCTTCGCTTTTCAAAAATCGTGTTGGTGTTCTAAATCCACCATTCTTTCATAAATATGTACAAAAAGGTTGTACAAAATGATTGTGAGGGATGGGAATGAATCAATTTTACGATAGTAACACTTCCAAAGGGACTGTCCAAGAGCATGATGTGATTATGAGAGGGAGAAGGCTGCTGGATATTACAGGGGTTAAACAAGTGGAAAGCTTTGATAACGAAGAGTTTTTATTAGAGACGGTTATGGGGTTTCTAGCTATTAAAGGGGAGAACCTGCAAATGAAGAACCTCGATGTTGATAAAGGCATTGTATCGATAAAGGGAAAAGTATTTGATCTGGTTTACATTGATGAACATCATGGAGATAAGGCTAAAGGTTTCTTTAGCAAGTTATTTCGATGACATTAACAACTCAATTCATGACTATGCTGGCAATGATCGGCATGGGGACTTATTTTGGAGCGGCTCTTGATACTTATAACCGATTTCTCCAGAGGAGTAAACGAAAGAGCTGGCTTATCTTTATCAATGATATTTTATTTTGGACCTTTCAAGGTTTATTCATTTTTTATGTACTATTTCAAGTAAACCAGGGAGAATTACGATTTTATATATTTCTTGCCTTATTATGCGGTTTTGCAGCCTACCAAAGTCTGTGTAAAAAAATTTACTTAAAATGTTTGGAATGGATGATTTCGTTCGTTATTTCGGTATTCCTCTTTATTGTAAAAATACTCCGTCTGTTTATCTATAAACCTATCCTGGCACTTATCAGCATGCTTGTTACAACTGTTATTATGATTGGTAAGGGTTTATTCGTTTTACTAAAGACCGTATGGAAATGTGCAGTGTTTACAATCATCATACTATTAAAGCCAATAAAGTGGATTTTCCTACTTTTTTGGAAACTATTCCCGAAACCCCTTAAAAAATACGTCGAGAAGTTATATAATGGATTGGCAGGAAAATGGAGACCAGTCAAGAATATTATTACTAACGTGATTGCAAAATGGAAAAAAGGCAATAAAGGCAATAAGTAAGGAGGGTTGCGTAAATGGGTGCCATTAAGGAACGCAATATTGCCAAACTTCAGACAGACTACGTATTGCAGCAAGAGGAGAGTCAAATCAGTTCAGCAAGGCGAAAAAAGGTTGTATTCAGAAGGCTATCAGTCTTTTTTGGACTTGCTATTATTATATCATATTTGATGATCTCGACACTCATTTCACAAAACTCTGTGCTTGCTGAAAAGGCGGAAGAAAAGGAACAGCTGCAAAAAGAGCTTGTTTCCTACCAGCATGAAGAAGAGCTTCTGCAAGAAGAGATAAAAAAATTACAGGATGATGACTACATCGCTAAATTAGCCAGAAGTGAATACTTCCTTTCTGAAGATAATGAAATAATCTTTACACTCCCTGAAGCAGAGGAGCCGGGGAAGGGAAAAACAACCAATTGAGGCTGTATTGCACTCTTTCTTTCTATTTTGTATAATATAGTATAAGTATGATTTTGCATATTTTTAAGGAGGAAATTTCTTTTTATGTCAATCGAAGTAGGCAGCAAGTTACAGGGAAAGGTAACAGGAATTACTAATTTTGGAGCATTTGTGGAGCTGCCGGAAGGCTCAACCGGTCTTGTTCACATTAGTGAGGTCGCAGATAACTATGTCAAGGATATTAATGATCATCTTAAAGTCGGTGATGTAGTCGAAGTTAAGGTCATTAATGTAGAAAAGGATGGAAAGATTGGCCTTTCTATCAAAAAGGCAGTAGATAGACCGGAAAGACCAGAAAGAACGGAAAGACCTAGCAGACCGGATAGACCGATGAGAAATGACAGAGGGGATTCAAGAGGAGGTCACTCTGGACGCCCGCGTCATAGTCAAGGAAGATCTAATGATAATCATCGAGCTCCTAAAGAGAATTTTGAGTCAAAAATGGCACGTTTTTTAAAGGATAGTGAAGATCGGTTATCTTCTCTAAAGCGTCATACAGAATCCAAGCGTGGGGGAAGAGGCGCTAGAAGAGGGTAATTTGCTGCTGATTTCTATATACTAGCAGGGTATCGTTCGTGTTCCCTATATTAAAGGCAAATCCATTTATTGGATTTGCCTTTTTGTTGTGTGCCAGGCATGGCACCTATCTAGGTGGTGAAAGTCCACTGTGGGGGTACGCATCGGCTAACCACTAAGGAAGCGCAAGGTACTTATCGTGAGGTAAGGGCTGGAGGAAGCGT
>Ga0182742_1001217_pt1 | contig 34410 bp, 32 predicted proteins | sample eDN5th37CBELigMG_FD_128880 | JGI IMG/M metagenome (GOLD analysis project Ga0182742, IMG submission 128880) | Enriched Miracle-Growth compost microbial communities from Emeryville, California, USA - eDNA 5th pass 37_C BE-Lig MG (version 2)... ... | reverse complement strand
TCTCCGAAGCTGGCGCAGCCGCCCGCGCCGTCGCCGTGTTGCGCCCCGGCTTGTCATCCAGCCCAAACGCCCGTCGCTGCTGCTGAACGCTCATCTCCTTCGTAAGCAGCCCAGCTTCCCGCAGCACGCGGTCAAGGCATGAATGCCTCGCGCGCTCCGTATCCTCCTGCGCGCAGCGCCTGACCGAAGCCCACCCCTGCTCGGCACCCATCGCCCCGGTGGCCTCCGTCGACTCCTGAGCCGACGCTTGAGCGAACGTCTGTTCCGGCACCGAGCTGGCGGTCAGGCAAAACAGCGTGGCCATCGCGGCCGGCGCGAGCAATCGTTGTGACATGTGAGAGACCCTCCGGCCTGCGAGTGTGCAACGACCCGCGCTTCGCGGCCAGCCTCGTGGGCTCGGAATCGGAGCCGCCCACCGATTCGCGGCGGCGGCAATCGCGCTCAACGCATCGGCCGATCGCGAATGAACTGCGTGACGATCCACTTCTCGCCGCGCGTCGTCGGCCTGCCCGCGTGCACCATTCGCCTGTCGGGCGACAGGTCGGGCAGGGCGTTGACGAAATAGATGCCCCCGCCGCGCCGCCCCTTGTGCTCGAACCCGAGCATCGGGAACGCGGTCTCGCCGCCGTCGTAATCGTCGTTCAGGTAAACGATGAAAGTGATGAGTCGCTGCCCGTTGCGCGCGATCTCGGCGGGATAGTCGTCGCTGATGTTCGGGTCGACGAAATCGTAGTGATCGCGAATCTCCTCGCCCGGCGAGTAATGCAGCACCGTGGGTGCCTCCATGCATCGCTCGGACATCCCGCACGCAGCAGCCATGCGTGCCTGGAGCAGCACATGCACGACCTCCACGGAGTCGACGCCGAAGATGGCGATGGTGTTGCTCCGGTGCGCGACCACGATCTCCTGCCGGCGGGCCGCGTCGTACACCCGAGCTCGTTCGAGCCGGCCATCGGCAAAGGAGATGAGCACATCGCAGATTTCCGGACGCACGAGATCGTCGAACGTGCTGACGCGCGGCTCGTCGCTGCGAATCGTCGGCGCGGGGCTGCGGCGCCAGTCAGCGAGCCGAACGGCACGAGCGATTGCGCCCCAGTCGGCTTTCGCGGGCTGCTGCCCGCTGGAGCGGGCGGCGAGGTCGCGGTCGTCGCAGAGTGCGAGAAGTTGGCGTCGCGCCGGCTCCCAGCCGCCATGGGCGGCACGCGCCAGCCAGTTCAGCGCGAGCGGCCAGTTGGGTGGCGTACGAACACCGAGCGCGACGAGGCCAGCGGCCCGCGCCGCGGCTTCAGGCAGGCCCGCGTCGCAGGCTTCGCCCAGGAACTGCAGGCCGGCATCCGGCAGCAGTGGCGCGCGGTCACCAAGGAACAGGCGCAGTCCGAGCGCGCGGGCGCTGGGCGCGTCCCCGGCGCGTGTGCCGCGGGACAGCTCATCTATGGCCGCGCTCGGATTGTCGGCCGCGTCGAACGCAAGCGCCCGTTCCACCCAGGGACTCGTCGTCATTCAGGCATGCCCTCGTACGTCGAACGGCGGCACGCCAGCGCCGTCGCGCCGACTCCGCACCCCCTCGTGCGCAGATCTTCGTTCCGCCCGCTTGCGCCCGCAACTCCGGACGAGATGCATGCCGAGTCGCTGCGGGACTTTGGCAGGAGAGTAGGGGCGCTGCAGGTCACGTTCCACGCCGATCAGAACGGCAACGTGACCGGGCTCACCTGGTACCCCGATGGCAAGGCCGCGGGGCAGGCGGAGAAAGCGACCCGCGTTCGCTGACTGCGATCGCCACAGCCTTGCGGCGGGCCGCCACTGCGCGCCTTCTCGCCCCGCGGAGAGTTTCCGCGGGGCTTCGATCAACGCCAGGGAATCTTGCTGGACGTGCCGTCCCGATGCGCGTCCCACAGGTCCTGGTTGCAGATGTACTCGCCGACTTCCACGCCGGTCGCCAGCTTGTAAACCATGCGGATCGTGATCGGCTCGCGATAGACGAGCGGATCGTGCATCGTCACTTCGTTCACGAGTTGCTTGCCACCCGGGCCACCTTCCGCGAGCGAGAGCCGCTCCACGACCTTGAGCGCGGGACTGCCGGGATAGCGGCTGCCTTCGGCTTCAGGAAGGATGTTCGTCGTCTCCACGACCAGCTGCGAACCTTCCCAGCGTCCGCGCGACGTGCCCGTGCGGCTCGGGAGGGTTTCGGGCGAAGGCGGAGGGGCATCGATATCGATGCGCCTCACCTGGCCGTACACCTCGGTGAAAATGTAGATCCGCCGCGGCGTAGAGACGATCTCGAACGGATACTGCGTGATCGTCGTCATCATGTAGGGCAGCGTGTAGGGCATGCACGAGATGTGCTCGTCATCTCGCGTGAGATCTATCGGCGCGGTGGCCTTCTCCCACTTCGCGCGCAGCTCCGCCATGGCCGGCGTGAACGGTCGCTGGGCCGGCCAGCGGCCGCTCGCCTTCGAATCCGGCAGCCACACGCCGGAAAAATCGGGCCGCGCGACGACAGTTTCATCTGCCGCGGCGGCCCGCCCTGAAAACAGGATGCTGAAGGCGAGTGCTGTCAGTAAGGCACCCGAGAGTCGGGTGTATCGCATTCTGGTGTTCATCAGGATTTTCCTGCTTTACGGCCCGCGGCGGCGTGCTCTTCCAGGCGCTGGCGCCAGAGCTTGTCGATCCACTGGAGCTCGATGCAGCTCGTCGGCTCGCGAAGCTGGATTTGCGGGGCGCGCACGAAGTAGCGGCGGGTCTTCAGCGGCTGCTCGTAGGCTTTCGGATCGTGCAGCTCGATCTCGTCCACCAGCATCTGCCCGCGTTCGGGAACGTTGACGAGGCTCAGCTTCTCGATCACGCGAAGCTCTTCGCTGTGCCGAAGGCCGTTGCCGCTGACGAGCGCGTCCGGCCGCAGCCCGATGGTCTCGACGACCAGCGTCGATCCTTCCCAACGCCCGCGCGAGGTCCCGTACCAGGAAGGATCCGGGGACTCCGGCAGAGGATTGCCATCCAGCGGGATTCGCCGCACTTCGCTGTTCGCGAGATTTGGCTGCAGCACCATCATCACCCGCTGCGCGGTCTGCACGATCTCGAGCGGATAATCCGTCTGCAGCATGTTCCGCGGCGTGCCGAACGGCATGCAGAAAGTGGTGGGGTCGTGCTCGGACGGATTGAAGTTCTCCACCATGCTGCGAGCCGCAGGGGTGAGGGGCAACTGCTCGGGCCACGGCTCCGCGCGGCTCGCATCAGGGAGCCAGACACCGGCGATGTCGATGGGCGCTCCCGTGCCGTCGGCCGCTGCGCCGGCAGTGCCGGGGCCATCGCTTTTGCCGCATCCGGCGAGCGTTGCGAGCAATGCCGCGATCATCCAGCTTTTCGTTCGTCGCATTGACATCAGAAAACCCTCTCGCGGCTCCACTCCTTGCCGCTGGCAAAGGTGACCTTCTGCAGATACATGTAGCGCGGGTCTTTCCGGTCCGGGTTGCCGATCACGGTGACTTTGTCCCCGGCCTTCAGGTCGCCGGCCTCCCAGCCGTTGCGCGTCATCACCACCTTCGCGACGGTGAAGATCTTGTACTGCCGCTTCGTGCCCTTTTCGTCCACCACGTCCATGTCGAAGTAGGAATGGGGATTCGTGAAGGCGAAGTACGTTACGACGCCTGTGACGGTCGCGGTCTTCTCGGAATCGAAATTGGCCGTGGAGTGGTGCGCTGGAGCCGGAAGCGACGTGGCGAGCGTCGCGAAGATGATGCAGGCAAGCAGGATCGATCGCATTCTGTTGTCTCCGGGTTGAATCGCTTCCGTCACCACGGCAGCTCTTCGTTCGTGTACTCGAGGTAGCGGCCGGCGTTCCGCGGATTGAGCTCGCCGATCAGCTTCATCAGGGCTTTGGCGCTTTGCGCCGGGGTGAGCAGGTCCGGCGGGGGAGGGCCGGTGTCTCGCCCTGAACGCGCGTCCGTCGCGACGATCCCGGGAGAGAGAATGCCGACCGAGATGCCCTTCGGGCGCAGCTCGTTCTGCATCACGCGCATGCCCATGTTCAGGGCCGCCTTGCTCATGCGATAGAAGTACGTGTCCGTCGGCCGCGCGGGCGGCGGCGCATTCGCTTTCCGGGCACGCTCGCCGTTCTGCTGCGCGAGACCGATCGAACCCAGCATGCTCGTGATCGCCACGATCTTCTTCTGCGTGCTCGCCTCGACGTTCGGCAGGAACACGCTGGAAATGCGCATCGGCGCGTATGCATTCACGCGCAGCACCTGTTCGAAGTTCTTCGCGTCGAAGTTACCGAGCGTCTGGAGCTCGTAGGTGCCGACGATGCCCGCGTTGTTGACGAGCAGGTCGATGGGCTGGCCGCGGTACTTCGTCGCGAGGGCCTCGATAGCGGCGTTGTCGGCCACATCCAGCCCTTCGACGATCACCTTCGGAAACTGCTCGCTTATCTTGCGCAGCTCATCCGCATCTTTCGGGTCGCGGCAGGTGGCGATCACTTTCCAGCCGTCGGCCGCCAGTTCCTGCACCAGCGCGAGCCCGATGCCGCGATTCGAGCCGGTCACGAGCGCGACGGACTCGGTCGCCGCGCCGGCGGTGAACGGCACCGCCAGCAACATCGTCAGGCAGAGGGCGCGGAAGAGCGTCCCGAGACTCACGAGCGATCGTTCCGTCGTCGCAGTCCGAAGCGACCGCGAGGCGCCTGCGCACACACTCATGGCTTCTTCCTGTCCGGCATGGAGCCGGGCTGCTTCGGCCGATCCTTCATCGGCTGGAGAGGCCGCATATACGAGATATCCGAGCGATCCCGCTTTCCGAGACACCCGAGCTCGGGCGGACACATTTCGATGGGCGTGGTGCCTTCGAACAGCACATCCGGGATGTACTCGCGAATCTTGATTCGCCACTCGCCGTTGCGCTTCTCGTACTGTTCGACATAGCGCCCGCTGCCGATGGTATTCGTGCCGGTGGTGCTGTCGTTCGAGAGCAGGAAGTACACGACGTAGCTTTCGACGTGGGCGATGTTTCCCTGGATATCTACCGTCTGCCCGGTGACGTGATGCTGGTTCTGCACGAACTTGGCGGCGTGCAGGGAATTGGCCCAGGTGGCGAACTCCTCAACGGTGATCGGCCTGCCGTAACTGATGATGGCGTCGGGCCAGAAAGCGCTCTTGATGAGCTCGACGTCGTGCCGGTCTGCCCCGCGCGTGTATCGCTTGAGGCAATCGAGGATGGCCTGGCGATCCTTCAGATAGTTGAGCTCTCCACTCATCGCCGCGACCTGCGCGCGAAGCGCATCGATCTGGGCCTGCATGGATTCGTCCGCCTGCGCGACCGGCGTTCCGAGCGCGGCAGCGAGCAGTATCAGCATCGCGGTCCCGGCCGACGCCCGCTTGGAGCAAAACGAAGTGCCCATGAGATCCCCCCTTGTTGTTGCTGGCTCGATACTGAGACGGGCGCGCGCCTCCCGCAAACGCCTGCCGTGCGGTCAGCTCGCATGGCAAGCGCTTGCAATACTGAGCGACGCCATCCGATACTGCAAGCCATAGCTGCAGCGAAGATCACGCGGCGGCTGCAATAAATGCGGGTGTTCACGACATCCGATGGCTTTGAGACATGAGGGGGGAGCTATGACAAACGCTTGCATTCCGTCTGCCAGGAGGCGTGCGTCGATCCATTGGAGCGTGAAGGTCGCATTGGGCACCGCGTTTCTGGGAGCGGCGACGGCCTTCGCGCAGGACGCGCCGGCACCGGACCTGGATGTGGCGGAGATCACCGTGACGGGCTCGCGCATCCAGCGCGCCGAAGGCTTCGAAGCGCCGACGCCGCTCACCGTTCTGAGCGCCGAAGAGATGCAGAAGACGGGCGATACGAGCTTCGCCGCCGCGCTCAACCGCATTCCCTCCTTCCGCGCGCAGACGACGCCGACGCAGAGCATTTTCGGCGCCGGCAATGCGGGCGCGAACGTCATGGATCTGCGATTCCTTGGCGCGAACCGTACGCTCGTCCTGGTGGACGGCAGGCGCTTCGTGCCGGCGACTCGTGATGGCACGTTCGACGCGGGCCTCGTGCCCAATGCACTCGTCGAGCGTGTGGAGGTCGTGACGGGTGGCGCCTCGGCGGCCTACGGGTCCGATGCGGTAGCGGGCGTCGTCAACATGATCCTCAACAAGGATTTCACCGGCCTGCGGAGTCAGATTCAGTACGGGCGCACCGCTGAGGATGACGCGCCGGAGACGCTGGTCTCGCTTGCCGGCGGCATGGAGCTCTTCGGCGGTCGGGGTCACATCGTCGGCAGCGTCGAGTACCTGAAGAACGGCAAGGCCGGCACCTGCTTCTCGCGCGAGTGGTGCTCTCCGAACGGCAAGGCGACGTGGTACCTCATCGGCAACCCGGGCGGCCCGGGCGCCAACGGATATCCCGCGACCACGTTCGGGCAGGTTGTCACGTCGACGATCACGGATAACGGCGTGATCACGGCGGGCCCGCTCCGCGGCACGCAGTTCAACGCGGACGGCTCGGTGTCTTCCGTTCCTTTCCAGTACAGCGCGCTCACGAGCCCGTTCTATTCGCTGGCGACGGATGCCAACGGCAACATCGTCGTGGATGAGAAGAACTGGTTCCACGTCGAGATTCCGCTGCGGGAGCAGTTCGAGCGCTACACCGGGTACACGCATGCGAAGTACGATTTCACGGATTCGCTGCAGGGATTTGTTGAGGGTTCCTTCGGTCGCGCGGAGGGTGGAAACCACGTCACCGACCTGCGCAGCACCGGCAATCTCACGATCCGCCGCGACAATGCTTATCTGCCGGCCTCGCTCGGCGACCGGATGGACGAGCTCGGCATCACCTCGTTCAGCTTCGGTCGCATCACGATGCAGCCGACGGAGGGTGAGCTTGCGGATGTCACGCGCGAGACGTATCGCGTGGCGACCGGGTTGAATGGTCACCTCGGCAGCAACTGGACGTGGGACGCGTACTACCAGTACGGCCACACGAATTTCCGGTTGGTCTCGCCACACAACCCGATTCCTTCGAACTTCGTGCTCGCCATCGATGCCGTGCGCGATGGCAACGGCAACATTGTCTGCCGAAGCACGCTCACGAATCCCGACAACGGCTGCAAGCCCGCCAATCCGTTCGGCAACGGGCTCATGTCGCCCGAGAGCATTGCCTTCTGGACGGGCACGTCCGACTCCAGCACGGATCTGGAACAGAACGTCATTGCGGCGAACGTGCAGGGCAAGCTGTTCGATACCTGGGCCGGTCCCGCGTCCATCGCAGCCGGCCTGGAGTATCGTGAGGACAAGATCGACGGCAAGGCGGATCCGATCAGCACGGCGTCCCGCTTCTACACGGGCAACGTGACGCCGATCGGCGGAAGCGTCGATGTGAAGGAAGGCTACCTCGAAGCCGCAATCCCGCTGGCCGCCAACATGACGGCAGCGAAATCGCTGGAGCTCAATGCGGCCGTTCGGCGCACGAGCTACAGCACTTCCGGCAGCGTCACGACGTGGAAGGGCGGACTCGTCTGGGAGCCGATCGATCTGCTGCGCTTCCGCGGAACGCGCTCGCGGGACATTCGCGCGCCCAACATGGTGGAGCTCTTCGGCGCGCTGACGAGCGGCATCGCGCTCGTGCGCGATCCGGTGACGAACCAGGATATCAACTCCAACACGATCGCCGGAGGCAATCCGAACCTCGTGCCGGAGATCGGTGACACGACGACCTTTGGCGTCGTGCTGCAGCCGACGAGCGACATCCTGGGCGGCCGCTTCCGGCTCTCGATCGATCATTTCGACATCCAGCTGGATGAAGCCATTGGCACACTGGGCGCGCAGACCATCGTGACCCGCTGCTTCGAGGGCGACCAGAGCTATTGCCAATACGTCGAGCGCGGAGCTGGCGGAACGATCACGGCGATCTACAACCTGTCGTTCAACCTGAACGAGTTCATCACGAAGGGTGTCGACATCGAGCTCGGCTACGATCGCCCGATAGGCGACTCGCATATCGACCTGCGCCTGCTCGCCACGCATGTGAGCGAGCTCACCACCGTGTTCGTCGACGGCACGCGCATCGACCGCGCGGATCAGAACGGCCAGCCGACATCCCAGCCCAGCGGTGTTCCGGACTGGCAAGTGGATGCGAGCCTGGATTTCTCGCGCGGCCCGCTCGCGACGTCCCTGCGCGTCCACTGGTTCACGGACGGAAGGTACGACAACTCCCTCATCGGTCCGGACCAGGCGGGCTACTCGATCACCCTGCCCAATAGTATTTCCAACAACAACATTCCGGGCCGCACGTACGTCGACCTGTCCGCGAGCTATGACTTCAACCTCCGGAACGACATCGGCATGCAGGTGTACGGCGTGATCAACAACCTCACGGACCAGGATCCGCCGCCTTCGCCGTCCTCGATCGGAGCGTACAATCCGACGCTGTTCGACCCGCTGGGTCGCATGTATCGGGTTGGCGTCCGGTTGAGCTTCTGACCGGACGAGGAGGAAGCGGGTGAAACTGATCCTGCCGCCTGGCGTTTCGCAGGAGGCGTTCGGCGTGGCGCTGGCCGCGTTCGAACGCGTACTCGACAAGGAGCGCGTGCTCGCGACGGACGAGGATCGGGAGAGCTATCTCGATCTCTACGCTCCGGGCGACGAGGAGAGTCACGCTCCGAGCGCTGCTCTTGTGGTCACGAGCACGGAGGAGGTTCAGGAGGTCGTGCGGGTTGCGAACCGTCATCGCATCCCGCTATGGCCGATTTCTCGCGGCAAGAACTATGGCTACGGCGGCTCCGCGCCCGCCATGGCAGGCACGGCAATTCTGGATCTCACGCGGATGAAGCGGATTCTCGAGGTCAACGCCGATCTCGGGTACTGCGTCATCGAGCCGGGCGTCGGCTTCTTCGATCTGCACGAGCACCTGTCTCGCAATCGGATTCCGCTCTGGATGGGAACGCCGGGCAACGCGTGGGGCAGCGTCATCGGCAATGCGCTCGAGCGCGGATTCAGCGCTACGCCGTATGGCGAGCACGCGGCCAGTATTTGCGGGCTGGAGGTCGTGCTGCCGGATGGCGATCTCGTGCGCACGGCCTCGGGAGCGATGTCCAACAGCGCCACGTGGCCGCTGTTCAAGGCGGGCTTCGGTCCTGCGTGGGACCAGATGTTCGTGCAGTCGAACTTCGGCATCGTCACCAAGGCGGGCTTCTGGCTGATGCCGGAGCCCGAGGCCACTTTGACGATGCGGCTCGCGCTACCGCAGCCGGAGGACATCGGCTGGCTCACTGAGGTGCTCACGCCGCTGCGGCTGAGCGGTGTGATTCCGCATAACGTCGGCATTCCGAGCTACATGGGCTCCGCCACGACGACGAGTCAGCGGCGCGAATGGTACGAGGGGAAGGGTGCGCTCCCGGACGACGTCGTCGCCGCCATCATGAAGAAGACGGGTGCGGGGTGGTGGAACCTGAGCATCAAGCTCCAGGGCCTGCCGGAGGTCAACGAAGCGCATCGGGCGGTGATCGAAAAAGCCTTCGCCGCGCATACGGACCGCAAGTTTGCGATCAGCCGATGGAAGAAGGGTGAGACGGGACCGGGCGGTGCGCCCTCGCCTGGTGTGTTCCCGTTGCAGATCGTGAACTGGCATGGCGGGCGAGGGGGGCACATCGGGTTTTCGCCGATCCTGCCGCCGGACAAGAAGCTCGTTCTCGAGCAGCTGGAGCGCACGCGCAGGCGGTATCGCGAATACGGGGTGGATTTCTCAAGCACGTTCTACGTGTGCGGGCGGCATCTCATCAACGTGAACCTGATGCTGTATGACCGGGACGATCAGGAGATGACGAAGCGCACGCGCGAGCTCTTTGCCGCGCTCGTGGACGACGCCGCCCGCGCGGGGTACGCGGAGTACAGGACGCATCTCACGTATATGGATCAGGTTGCGCAGTCCTTCGACTTCAATCGTCATGCGTTGCTTCGCCTGAACGAGAAGCTGAAGGATGCGATCGATCCGGTCGGGATCCTGGCGCCGGGCAAGTCCGGCATCTGGCCGAAGGCTTATCGAAAGGAGCGGGCTTGAGCTTGCGATGGGTTCGCCTCGGCTTTGCGGCCGTGGCATGCAGTGTTGTCGTGGGTTCCGCTTCCTTGCTGGCGCCGAAGGCGGTGGCGCAGGTTTCCGCCTCAGCCTCGGGAGCTTCCGCATCCGCGGAGGAGGGGAAGCGTCTCTTCGAGGCCCGGTGCGGGATGTGTCACCTCAAGGGCGGCACGGGGACGTTCATGCTGGGCCGGCGGCTCGGAACCTCGAACGCGTTGCTGGCCGAGCGCACCAATCTTGATGCTACCTACGTGAGACACGTGGTACGCAACGGCATCGTCAGCATGCCGCGTATCACGCGGGCGGAGGTCTCGGACGCGGAGCTGCAGGCCATCGTGGACTATCTCACGCGCAAGCGTGGCGCGGAGTCGAAATAGAGATGCAGCGTCGCGAATTCCTGGTGCTGAGCTCGATGAGCGTGGTGGGCTGGTCGGCCACTTGGCGTGCAGACGTTCGGGCAGCAGTTCTTCAAGGCCTGTTTTCGAGCCAGGCGCAGGCTGTCATCTACGATCCGAGGTATCCGGCGGCGCGCGAGCTCATGGAGCAGCAGCTGGCTGCGGGCGCGCGTGCATTCGCGACAGATGAATGCATCGTGCGGCTCTGGCGCGGGCCGCTGACGAAGCTTGTGGATGACGGGGCGAATCGCATAGCAGGCGTCACGGCGTATTCGGACTTCGCGCTGCTGCGGGAGTGTGCGCGCGAACGGGGGTTCCGCATTCTTCACGAGCAGTGGCGCAAGGATCTCCCGGTCACGCTCGTTTCCTGGGTCCTGGGGGCGTGACTTCATGAGGCGATCGCTGGTCATTTTCGCCGCACTGCTTGCGATTGCCACGACGGCATCGGCGGCTACCGGGTGGGTGAGCGATTCGTCGCGCTCCGAGCTCGGCTTCGTCACTTCTTACAGCGGCGAGCCGGTGAAGGGAGTCTTCAAGAGGTGGAGCGCGCAGATCGCGTTCGATCCGGATGATCTGCCGAATTCGCACATTTCCGTCAGTGTCGATACGGGGTCGGTCGGGACGGGAGTCGAAGAGCAGGACGGCGCGCTCATCGGGACGGAGTGGTTCTCGACGAAGCTGTTTCCTCAGGCGCGGTTCGTTGCGAAGGAAATTCGGCGGAGCCAGGGGCCGGATGCGTTCGAAGCTCATGGCGAGCTGACGCTGCGTGGGATCACGAAGCCGGTGACTGTTTCGTTCACCGCTTCGAGCAGCTCGTCGGAATTGAGCATGACGGGAAGTGCTTCCGTCGACCGCAGTGCCTTCGATGTCGGTACGGGGTCGTGGAGTAGCGCTGAGCTGGTGCCTCTGCGCGTCGCTGTGCACTTTGACCTGAAGGCGCGGCCGGCGAGCGGCGGCAATTTGACCGGCACGCCGGCGGCGACTGGAAATGAAGGTGCATCGGCCTCTGCAAGTGCAGTCACATCGGGCTCTGGAGAAGCTGCGCCCACTTCTGGCGGAACGGCGCCGGGCTCTGGCGGAACCGCACCGGCCGCTGCAAGTGGGGGCCCGTCGCCGTCCGGAAATGTCGCGACGACCTCCGCGAATGCAGCCGCTGCGTCCGGGTCCGGCGCCTCGTCCGCGGCGCCCGCATCCGCCGAGTCGGCGAGATTCAATGCGCCCGCAGCCGACTACTCGCCGACTCCTGCGTTTCCCAACCAGACACGCGCGCCGGCACCGGCGACTCCATCGAAGTTTGAGGTACAGATCCTTGCGAGCGGGCTGGTGCAGCCGTGGTCGCTCGCGTTCCTCCCCGATGGGCGCATGCTCGTCACCGAGCGCCCTGGTCGGTTGCGAATCGTCTCTCCCGATGGCGTCCAGTCCGAGCCCATCGAGGGCTTGCCGCCGATCAAGACAATCGCCGCGGAAGGGCTGCACGACGTCGTGCTCGACCCGCAGTTCGCGCGCAACCGGACCCTGTACTTCACGTACTACGCGCCGTTGCCGAACGACAAGCCTCCCACCGTTGAGGCGTGGATTGAGTGGCTCAGGCTTCCCGCGGGCGAGCACGAGAAGCAGCCCTTCGGTTACGAGCGGGTGGCGCGTGCGCGCTTATCCACCGACGGGAAGCGCCTGGAGGACATGAAGGTCATCCTTGAAGGAGGCAACCGCCGTCTCGTATTCGCGCGTGATGGAACGCTGCTGGTTGCGGCTTCTCCGCCTGCAGGTGGCGGCATTCCCGTCGACGAAGAACCGCAGCGTCTCGAGAACACGTACGGCAAGGTGCTGAGGATCAGACCGGATGGCTCGATACCGCGGGACAATCCGTTCGCCCGTCGGGCCGGCGTGAGGCCGGAAATCTATGCGTACGGGCTGCGGGATGTGGAGGGCGCCGCGCTTCACCCGCGCACCGGCGATCTCTGGACCGTCGAGCACGGCCCGCGCGGCGGGGACGAGCTGAACATCGTGCGCCCCGGCCGAAACTATGGGTTTCCGATCATCAGCTACGGTCGCGAGTACTCGGGGGATCTCATCAACGGCGGCAAGACGGCGCAGGACGGGCTCGAGCAGCCGGTGTACTTCTGGACGCCTTCGATCGCGCCTTCCGGGCTACTCTTTTATACGGGCCATCTTTTCCCCGAGTGGAAAAGCTCCGTATTCGTGGGGGCGATGGCTGGCAAGCGACTCATTCGCCTCCAGCTCGAAGGGGACCGTGTGGTCGCGGAGGAGCCGCTTCTCGTCGAGCGCGGCAAGCGGATTCGGGATATTCGCCAGGGGCCGGACGGCGCCTTGTACGTGCTGACGGCGGAAGCAGCGGGCGAGCTTCTGAAGCTCACTCCGGCGAAATAACCGGCGCCTACGCGCTTTCGCGCTCCACCAGCACCGCCTCGATGTTCACCACTCGATTCTCCGGCGTCGAGCCACGAATGCTCTGAAGCAGGCACTCGGTCGCGGCTCGCGCGAGTTGCGGCTGGTTGATGCGAACCGTGGTGAGCGACGGTTCGAGCTGAGAGGCGAAGTCGAGATCCCCGAAGCCCATCACCGCGATGTCCTGCGGCACGCGTTGATCGTGGTGTCGTGCCTCGATGAGCGCGCCATGCGCGGCCCAATCCGAAAGACATACGAGCACATCAGGCCGCTTCTCCGCCTCGAGTGCCGCGCGCATGGCTTCGCGGCCGTCCGTGAAATCCGGCGGAAACTTGCACGTGCGAACCGACGGCGGCGCGCGGCCACCATGCACGTAGGCGTACGAAATCGCGTCCTGCATCGTCACGGCGCGCGAACCCGTGCTCCAGACCAGCATCGGCCGCTCATATCCGCGGCGAAGCAGGTATTCGCCGATCGTCCGGCCGACCTGCTTGTGCGAGAAGCCGACCACCATGTCGACCGGGTCGTCCGGCATGTCCCACACTTCGACGACGGGCACGCGTCGCCGGGTGAGGCTCTGGCGAGCCGTGTCGCTCAGGACCACGCCCATGAGGACGACGCCGTCCGGCCGCAGGCTCAGCACGTCGAGCATCACCTTGTCCATTTCGGACGGCGTTCTGCGGCCGTACATCAGCAGGGCGCGATAGCCGGCCTGCGAAAGCTCGCCGACGATGAGCTGCACGGATTCGTTGAACATCATCAACGAGATCGTCGGCACGACGAAGGCGATGATGTGGTTCCGTTTCGCTGCGAGCCCGCCAGCCAGCAGGTTCGGCACGAAGCCGATCTTCGCGACGGCGGCCTCGATGCTCTCGCGCGTTCTCTGCGAAACGCGCTCGGGATTGCTCATCGCCCGCGAGACGGTCGAAGCGGAGACCCCGACCATCTCTGCCACATCCTCGAGCGTGGGGTGCTGCTTGCGGGCGAGCGGTGTCCTTTTTGACGTGCGTGGCTTCCTCATTTGGGCGGACAGCATAATGCATGGGCCCGCCGCAGTCAGTCGGGGCGTGCATGAGTCCGGCCGTGCATAATGCGGTCCATGCCAATTGCAGGCCGCCCCTGGTACCCCGGCTACGTGCTCCTGCTTCTGGCGATGGCAAACATCCTCAATGCCGTCGACCGGACACTCGTGAGCCTGCTGGCGGAGCTCATCAAGCAGGACATGGGGATCTCCGACACCCAGCTGGGGATACTCACCGGCTTCGCGTTCGCCGTGTTCTTCGTGCTGGCGGGGATCCCGATCGCGCGCTGGGCCGATCGCGGCAATCGCCGCACGATCCTGGCGCTGGGCATCGGGCTCTGGTCCCTCATGACCGCCGTATTCGGCCTGGGCACGGGGTTCACGATGCTCGTGATCGCCCGCATCGGCGTCGGCATCGGGGAGGCCGCCGCTGTACCGACTTCGATGTCTCTCATCGCGGACTACTTCTCGCCCGGGAAGCGCACCCGCGCGGTGAGCGTTTTTCAGTCCGCCGTGTTTCTCGGGCTCGTGCTGACGGCCGTCGCCGGGTTCATCGCCCACCAGTATGGATGGCGAACGGCGTTCGTCGCGGCTGGGGCGATCGGCGTGGTCCTCAGTTGCGTGGTGTATTTCACACTCGCGGAGCCGGCGCGGGGCAGTTTCGACCCCGCTGGCGAGGGCACCCGCGTGCCGCCGCCCTTGTGGGAGTCCGTCCGCGTTCTGCTGAGCAAGCCCGTGTACGTGCTGGTCCTCGTTGCGATGGCCACGAGCGCCGTCTCATCGGCATCGCTCAGCGCGTGGGGAGCGGCGTTTCTGATTCGGGTCCATTCCTTCAATGTTGCCGAAGTGGCTGGCGTCGTCGGGCCTGCGAGCGGCATCGGCGGCTTCCTCGGCTCGCTCACGGGCGGCTTTCTCACGACGTATCTCGTCAACCGTACAGGGGAGAGGCGCTGGACTCTCCTCATTCCCGGCATTGCGCTTGTGCTGGCTGTGCCGACAGTGCTGGTCTTTCTGCTGACGGAGTCTGGCACGCTGGCGCTGGCCGCTTTCGGGTTGCAGGCGTTTCTATGGTCCATCAAGACGGGGCCACTCTTCGCGCTCGCGATGGAGCTGGTGCGGCCCAGCCTGCGGGCGTTTGCGGTGGCAGTGCTCATCGTGACCGCCGGTATCGTCGGCAACGGGATCGGGCCGTTGCTCGTCGGCGTTCTCAGCGATTATTTCGGCAGCTCGGGTGCCTCGTTGCCGATACGGTACGCATTGATCCTCGTGCCCGTGTTCCTGCTTGTCGCGGCGGGCGCGTTGCTGACGGCAGCGCGAGTCTGGAGGGAGCAGGGGACGCCGGCGGTCTCCTCCACCGCAAGCGCATCGTGACAAGGCTATGGCCGCAGCCATCGAGGCAGGAGTGCTGCGCCGATGGCCGATAGTGCCAACACTGGCAGCACGTGCCCCACGAGCAGATGCACTGAATCTCCGGACGGGCAGAACACGAATACCGCGACACCCGCCCACATCCCGGCCGCCACGCCGATCACCGTTCCTCGCAGGCCACCAGCCGCTGGTGCCGCCCGCCTCAGAGCAGTCGCGAAGCTCGCCATCACCCCGACTCCAACAATCGAGGCGATCACCGCGCATCGTGCGCCCCACGGTGAAATCTCCAGATTCGTCACCTGGGCGTCGCCAGAATGCAGCGGCCGAATGAGCGTCAGCGCACCGTAAGCGGCCGCGACGATCAATCCCGTCAATGCGAGAGTCGCGGCGCCTGAACCGAGTCCGCGAGGTCCGCGCCAGAGGGCAACCAGCGTCGCCCCAAGCGTCAACGCGCCGAGCAACGTGCTCGTCCACAAAAGCCTCATCTCTTCCGCGGGCCCTACATCGAGACCGAGCCCAAAGCGCCCGTACACCAGCTCGGATGCACTCGAAGTCACAAGGGCCGTGAGCACGACAACTGCGATCACAGCCGCGATCACGCGCTTACTCGTGCGCGTGGGTGGCGCTTCGACCTCCGCAATTCTCGCGCGAACGCGCGCATGCAGAGCCTCGGAAGGCCTCACCCCGCTCACGCGTTGCTGTTGGTGATCAGCCTGCTCCATGAGCCTCTCCGATCCACCCCGCGTCGGACAGCGCGGATTTGATCTGCTGATCGGCGCGATGTGCCCGCTGCTTCACCCCATGCACGGTGATTCCGAGTACCGCCGCCGCATCGGCCGCGGAAAGCCCTTCCTCCCGCATCAGCACGTAAGCCGATCGGTTTTTCTCCGACATCCTGCGCAGCTCGACGAGAACAACGTCGAGCAATCGCTCCGCCATCACCTCAGCTTCAGGCGTGCCCTCGGCGTCCACATGAGCATCCTCCTGTTCCGAGACGTCATCGGCGGTGCCGAGCCATTCCGGTCGCCGTCGCCAGTAGCGCACGCGACTCAGGTATAGCGAGCGCGCAATGGCGTAAGCCCAGTGCAGGACACTGGCTCCCGGCACATATGTTCCGCGCGCTCGATGCATCTTGAGAAAGGTCTCCTGAAAAAGGTCGTCCGCTTCGTGGCGCCGCGCCGCCAGACGCAGGCAGAAGCGGTACAGCGGGGCGTCGAGGCCTCGATAGATCGCTTCGAAGACCCCGTCGTCCCCCGCCGCATAGCGGGCCATCAGCCGGCCCAGCGGATCGGCGCATCCCTTCATGTCGCGTGGAGTAGCAAGGGATACACCACCTGTGACAGCCGCTTCCATGCCCTGGATACGCCGCCCGACGGCGGAGGTGACATCGAAAGAAGGTGGAAGTGACAACCGAGGAAAAGGGCGGCGGCAACCGAGCTCGTGTGGGACCGTGGCTGTTCGCCCCAGCCGGGCGGTCCGCAATGTCACTGCGCCCGATCGACGTCGTATTGGCGGGCAACACATTTCGGAGGCACCCGCATGACGGAACATCTTCTTCGATCCCGTTCGAGGACAGGGTGGCGTTGGAGCACAGCGTGGCGCGCTGCTCGAACCCCGGGCGGCGTGATCGCGGCGCTCGTCGCGCTCGGTGGCGCATGGTCTGCGGCATCGATGGCCGCTTCGATAGAAGGAGAACGGGCTCCCGCGGCGCTCGTGGAGCGAGGACGTTACCTCGTCAAGACAACTGGATGTAACGACTGCCACACGCCCGGTTACATGGAGAGCGCTGGCCACCTTGAGGAATCGCGGTGGCTCGTCGGCAACTCGCTGGGTTGGCAGGGCCCGTGGGGAACCACGTATCCGCCGAACTTGCGACTGCTCGTGCAAGGTCTCACTCCAGATCAATGGTTGACGGTTGCACGACGCCAGACGCGCCCGCCGATGCCGTGGTTCGCACTGCGCGACATGACGGACGAGGACCTTCTCGCCATCTACTACTTCACGCGTTCGCTCGGGCCTGCCGGTACTCCTGCGCCGGCATTCGTACCGCCCCAGAAGTCCGCTCAGACACCCGTCGTGAAGATTCCCGGTTGATTTCCGGGTAACGAGGTGATTGATGAACGCTTACTCGATACAGGCAGCAAATTCGGTTCACTCTGCGAGACACCCGCTACAGCACCCTAGCGCGGTTCTCGAGGAGCTTCTTGGGCGCGAGCGCTGGTCGCGAGACAGACTGGTGGACTATCAGCAGCACGCGCTGCGCGTGACGCTTCAGCACGCCGTTTCGGCCTCTCCTTACTATCGCGATCTCATGGCCGGGGAGGGCGTTGCGCATGCGGGCGATGTCCGACTTGAGGATTTCCCGCCGCTCACGAAGCAGGCCCTGATGAGCGAATGGGATCGAATCGTGACCGATCCGGATCTGCGGCTTGCGGATGCGGAACGGCATATCGCGGGTCAACACGCTGGTGAGCTCCTGTCGGGAAAGTACCAGGTGGTGGCGAGCGGTGGAACGAGCGGCGCACAGGGCGTCGCCGTTTACGATCCGTCCGCGTGGGCGACTGCAATTGCGGCCTTCCAGCGCGCGATGGCGATGCAGGGGATTACGCCTCAGATGCGTGCGATCGGCATCGGCTCGCCATCGCCGCTTCACATGACATACCGATTGTTCGCGTCGATGCGGGCCGAGCAGCCCAGGGTGCCGCGGATCTCGCTGACGACGCCGTTACCCGAAGTTGTGGCCGTGCTGAACGCTTACCAGCCGGAGGTCATCACGACGTATCCGTCCTTTGTTCGTCGACTCGCGGAAGAGCAGCAGTCGGGCCGGCTGCGCATTCTGCCCAGAACTTTCGTATCGACAGCGGAGACGCTCACACCGGACGTGCGTGAGGTGGCTCGCAACACCTGGGGTGCGGTCGTACTCAATGCGTACGGCGCCACCGAAGTGAACCTCATCGGCGCGGAATGCCCGCTTGCAGCGGGAGCGCACGTTCCGGAGGACCTCATCGTGCTGGAAGTGGTCGACGAACTGAATCGGCCAGTGCCGTCGGGGACAGTAGGGTCGAAGATTCTGGTCACTACGCTGAACAACCGCACCTTCCCGCTCATTCGCTACGAGATTGGAGACCTGCTGAGCGTCGTGCAGGAGCCGTGCGCGTGCGGGCGTCCTCACATGCGCATCCAAAGTCTGCGCGGGAGGCGCGAGGACTTCCTGAGGCTTAGCGCGCGCGATGGCGGATATGTGAGCGTTCATGCCATCCACCTGCACGCACTGCTCGTGCACGTGCCGGAGATCCGGCAGTTCGAGTTTGCGCACGGGCCGGACGCATTGCGCATAAGGATCGCGTTGAAGTCTCCAGAGGCCTCCACCGATTTGCTGAGCGGGATCGGTGTGGCGCTTCAGCGCGAGCTGGCACGGCTGGGCGCGGACACGCGCGTCGTGATTGAGCTGGCGAACGAGATCGCGCGCACGGGGACGGGCGCGAAACAGAAGCTCGTGCGAAACGAATCCAGTACGGCCGCGCCCGTGGCTGTCTTCTGATTCGCTCGGGCGCCCGCGGCGCGCCTTGTGCCCGCGGGCCGCCCGGCCGAGCTGCGCGTGGCAGAGTGAAGCTCGGGACGTGAGCCGGCTTCAGCCAGCAGATCAGATCGCCTGGACGCGTTCCTGCAGCCGCTTGCGAAAACGTCGGCTCAAACGCAGTCTTGCCTTCGATTTCAGGACGACCTCGTAATCTCCCGTCTCGCGTGCTTCGAGCCCATGGACCCTTTCGAGGTTGACGATGATCGAACGGTGAATGCGAATGAACCGCTCCTCCCCGAGATCGCGCTCGAGGTCCGACAAGGTCCGGCGCAGGATGTGCGTTTCACCGCCAACGTGCAGGCAGGCGTAGTAGCCCGCAGCCTCGACCCAGTCGATGTCCGCGACATTCACGAAAAACACCTGGCCCTGATTCCTGATGACGAGCCGCTGCGCGGGCCGCGATTCCGGCGCGACGGAATGCGCGAGGCGCTCCTTGGCGCGAGTCAGCGCACGGTGGAAGCGGGCGTCGTCGAACGGCTTCAGCAGGTAATCCAGCGCGCCCGCTTCGAAGGCTCGCAGAGCGTAGGTGTCGTAGGCGGTCACGAAGATGATGCCCGGTGGCGCATCGCTGCCCAACATTTCGAGCATGTCGAAGCCGTCACACTCCGGCATCTGCACGTCGAGAAACGCCAGGTGCGGCTTTGACTTCCGGATGGCTTCTATCGCCTCCATGCCGGAGCCACACTCGGTGATTGATCCGACGTCAGGGTCCCGGCGCAACAGGATCGTCAGGTTGCTCCGTGCGAGCGGCTCGTCGTCTACGACCAGGACGCGCAGAGGTGCGGGCCTCTTTTCCATGGTCGCCATTCACGCCTCCCTGAGCGGCAGTGTCACCACCACCTCCGCTTCGCCACCTGGCGCGAGCCGCAACTGCAGCCCGGATTGTTCGCCGTGAAGGATTTGTAGCCGATTGCGCAGGTTGTCGAGTCCGACTCCATTGTGAGGCGACGGCTCGCGTGCTGGGCCGCTCGGGGCATCGTTGCGGACACTGAGACGAAGGATGCCGTTCTCGCACGCGCCGGCGACGCGCACGGATCCCCCGGCGACAGACCTGTCGACACCGTGCTTGATGGCATTCTCCACGAGTGGCTGCAGCAGCAGATTCGGAACCTGTGCCCGCAGAATTTCGGGTGGGATGTCGACGCTGAACTGCAGGCGTTCGCCAAAGCGAACTTTCTGGATATCGACATAGCGCTGCAGGTACTCGACCTCTTCGGCGAGCGTCACCTCGGCGCGGTGGGAGTTGTGAGTTGAGCGGCGCAGGAATTCACTGAGCCCCACGATCATATTCACGGCCGCATCGTTTTTCTGTTCGCGCACCAGGCCGGCGATGGAGTTCAGGGTGTTGAACATGAAGTGCGGCTCCATCTGCCCGCGCAATGCTGCGAGTTGCGCTTTGGAGAGCTCCTCCTTGAGCCGCGCACTCCGCTCGCGCGCATCCGCGATGTACGTTGCGACGACCACGAGCACGTAGACGATGAGGCCGGGCACGATCTGGTAGGGGAGTGAGGTGCTCCAGGCTTCGAGGAACGTCGGGTTCTTCGGGTAACCCCATGGGTTGAAGAGCATCTGAAGCGTCGCGAACCACGACTGCCAGGCAATGCCGACAACCAGGAAGGCCGCGAGATGCGCGGCGATCGCCGATGTCACCTTGCCGCGAGTGAACGGGCGGGCGCGTGTCAGCGCAACGATGAACGGAGTCGCCAGCGCCCAGGGAACCCAGGAGACGAGCTGCGCTCCGAAGACCGGGAGCCATGCGTACTGCCCCACGGCTTGCATGAAGAACACGGTATGGCTCGCGTCGAACAGGCCGCATATGAGCCAGATTGCGGCGATCGTGCGCCAGCGGAGCGAGCGTGGCCGATTATCCCTCCCGGTCATGGGGGTACTTTACGCTCCGCCGGCGCGTGGGGGGCTCACATGCTGTGAAACGCCGATTTGATGCGGTAAGCGGTCTTCGGGGGGCGCTTTCGTCGGCCCGGCCGCGGCTTCTTCCGGTCGCGGCTCAGGACTTGCGGGCTACATCGAACCGGTCGAGGTTCATCACTTTTGTCCAGGCCGCCACGAAGTCGCGCACGAACTTCTCGCCCGCATCCGCGCTTCCGTAGACCTCAGCAAGAGCGCGCAGCTGCGAGTTGGACCCGAACACCAGGTCCGCGCGGGTCGCCGTCCACTTGAGCTCGCCAGTCTGGCGATCGCGGCCTTCGAACACGTCCTTCGTTTCGGAGGTCGCGGTCCACTGGGTCCGCATATCCAGCAGGTTCTTGAAGAAGTCGTTCGTCAGCGATCCCGGTGTGTTCGTGAACTCGCCGTGCTTCGAGTCGCCGACGTTGGCGCCCAGCACTCGCAGGCCAGCTACGAGGACCGTCATTTCGGGGGCCGTCAGCGTCAGCAGCTGTGCCTTGTCAAGCAGCATCGCTTCGGCTGTCACGTCCCTGCCGGGCTTCTGGAAGTTCCGGAAGCCATCCGCCTGAGGTTCGAGCACCTTGAACGATTCGACGTCCGTCTGCTCCTGCAGGGCATCCATTCGTCCGGGAGTGAAGGGCACCTTCACAGTGGTGCCCGCGTTTCTGGCGGCCTGTTCGACGCCGGCGCTTCCGCCGAGCACGATGAGATCCGCGAGCGATACCTTCTTTCCGCCTGGCCGCGCGTTGTTGAAATCGGCCTGAATGCCTTCGAGAGTCCGCAACACCTTCTGGAGTTGCTCGGGCTGATTGGCCTCCCAGTCCTTCTGGGGTGCGAGCCGGATGCGCGCGCCGTTAGCGCCGCCGCGCTTGTCGGAGCCGCGGAACGTGGAGGCCGACGCCCACGCGGTCGAAACGAGCTGCGAAACCGTGAGGCCGGAGGCCAGGATGGTGCTCTTGAGGCGCTCTGCATCCTGCTCGTCGATCAAGGGGTGATTGACGGCCGGAATCGGGTCCTGCCACAGGAGCTGCTCCTTCGGAACCTCGGGGCCGAGATATCGCGAGCGCGGGCCCATGTCGCGATGGGTGAGCTTGAACCACGCCCGCGCGAACGCGTCCGCGAATTCATCGGGATGCTCAAGGAACCGGCGCGAGATCTTTTCGTATGCAGGATCGAAACGGAGCGCAAGATCTGTCGTCAGCATCGACGGCGCGATCCGCCGGGACTTGTCATGCGCATGCGGCACCGTGCCCTCACCAGCGCCGTTCTTCGGCTTCCACTGGTACGCGCCCGCCGGGCTCTTCGTCAGTTCCCATTCGTAACCGAACAGGTGCTTGAAGAAATCGTTGCTCCATTTCGTGGGCGTTGTGGTCCAGGTGACTTCCAGGCCGCTCGTGATCGCATCGCCCGCGATGCCCGTGCCGAACGTGCTCTTCCAGCCGAGTCCCTGCGCCTCGATGTCACCGCCTTCCGGGTCCTTGCCGACGTGCGAGGCGGGGCCGGCGCCGTGTGTCTTGCCGAACGTGTGTCCGCCTGCGATCAGCGCGACGGTCTCTTCATCGTTCATCGCCATTCGGCTGAAGGTTTCGCGGATGTCGCGAGCTGCCGCGACCGGGTCCGGCTTCCCATCGGGGCCTTCCGGATTCACGTAGATGAGCCCCATTTGCACGGCGCCCAGGGGCTTCGCGAGCTCGCGCTCTCCGGAGTAGCGCTTGTCGGCACCGAGCCATTCCTTCTCCGCGCCCCAGGACACGTCGTTGTCCGGCTCCCAGACATCCTCGCGTCCGCCCGCGAAGCCGAACGTTTTGAAGCCCATGGTTTCGAGGGCGACGTTGCCCGTGAGGATCATGAGATCGGCCCACGAAATCTTGCGGCCGTACTTTCGCTTGATGGGCCAGAGGAGGCGGCGCGCCTTTTCGAGGTTCGCGTTATCCGGCCAGCTGTTGAGCGGCGCGAAGCGCTGCTGGCCGCGCCCGCCGCCGCCCCGTCCGTCTCCCGTTCGATACGTGCCGGCGCTGTGCCAGGCCATGCGGATGAACAAGGGGCCGTAGTGGCCGAAGTCCGCGGGCCACCAGGGCTGCGAGTCGGTCATGAGGGCGGCAAGGTCCTTCTTTACCCCGGCGAGATCGAGGCCGTTGAACTCGTCCGCGTAGTTGAAATCCTGACCCATCGGGTTGGACTTCGCCGAGTGCTGATGCAGGAGATCGAGAGGCAGCTGGTTCGGCCACCAGTCCCTGTTCGTCGTGCCGCCGGAGGTGTGATTGAAAGGGCACTTCGTGGTCGTCGGGCTGCTCACGTCGAGGCTCCTGGGCAAGAACGTTGGGACGATGGTAGTGGCGCTGGTGCTGGGGCGTTGCTGTTAGTTTCAATCGAGCCGATAGAGCCCGCCAATCGCACCGATGGGGGTTGCCTTACGTGATCAAAGTGGTATGGCGTGGGGAGGAGGGCACGCGCGGACTCAGAGCCATTTGAAACCGCGCGCCATCACGCCGAGCAGCACGCCCGCAATGCCGAGCCACCAGACTTTGTCGAGCCAGCGCTGTCTGGTGATCTGGAGCTGGAACGCGTGGAAGGCGTGACTCAGGTCGCCGACCTTCTTTTCGAGCTCACCGAATTTCGTGTCGATCTTCTTATCGAGCGCGTCGAGCTTCGTGTCGAACTTGCGGTCGAGATGGTCGACCCTGGCCTCGACGCGGCTCACGTCTTTCCTGAGGTGTTCGGTGTCGGATTCGATGCGGGCGATCCGCGATTCCATAAACATCTCCCTGTGCAACTCTTTCTCTACCGCCGCCATGAAAGTGACCTCCGCTGTCTGCCGGAAGTATCGCGCGTCTGGATGGTTATGGTCTACGGCGACTTAATCGCAAAAGCGGGCAAATACAAGGCGTTTTCTCGTTGCGCGCCTTCGCGTGACATGCTCCGTCGCGACTGAGGCAGCACGCGTTTCTTGCAGTGAGAGATTGCTGCTCCGTTCGCACGTGGCATCGCCTGCTGCACCTTGCATGCGTCTGGTGGGCGCGCCGTTCATTCGCCGGCTATCGCTTGCGAAGTCTGGTGAAGTGGTTCCGTGTCAGGGCTGCTATGCTAGGCGTCAGATCCGGGATCATTGAAGCGATCCACTCACAGGGGAGGTGGTGCAGCGTGCAGAGTCTTCCTGAGATCATCGAGACGAAGCGTCTGGTGCTGCGCGAGACACGAGCTTCCGACGCCAGACCTCTGTTCGACGCATATACGCAGGATACTGAAGTGGCGCGGTACACCGTCTGGCGTGCACACAAATCGCTTGTCGAAACCGAGGAGTTCGTTGCCCGGTGCATGCGAGACCGGCTGACGGGATCGGCGCTGGCGTATGTTCTCACCCTTCGCGAAGCACCGGATCGACCAATCGGCATGCTCGAAGCAAGGCCGCTCTCGCACCTTTGTGATATTGGCTACGTGCTGGGCCGGGCGTATTGGGGAAAGGGCCTGATGCCCGAGGCGATCTGCGCTATGACCGAAGCGGCACTTCGCAGCCCGGCAATCTTCCGTGTTCAGGCCACCTGCGATGTGGACAACCGCGCATCCGCGAGGGCTCTGGAGAAGTCCGGATTCGTCAGGGAAGGCCGCCTCGAGCGGTACACCGTACATCCAAACATCAGTGCCGAGCCGCGGCCATGCTTCCTGTACGCTCGGTGCAGATAGGAGGGCTGTAGGCGCGACGTGTTGCTGGTCGGCGCGCTTCGGAGGCGCGCCCTTTTCAGAACGTGGGTGTGGGGGACGTTGCGGCGGGCGATGGGAGTGGCGTCAGATCCACTTGAATCCACGGGCCATCACGCCAAGCAGCACCCCAGTAATGCCGAGCCACCAGACCTTATCGACCCGGCGCTGCTGGGCGATCTCGCCAAACTTTTTCGTGACTTCGAGCTGGAACGCGTGAAAGGCGTTACTCAGATCCCCAATTTTCCTGTCGAGCTCACCGAACCTCGCGTCGATTTTCTTGTCGAGCACATCGAATCTCGTATCGATCTTCTTGTCGAGCACGTTGAATTTCGTATCGATCTTCTGGTCGAGCGCATCGAACCTGGCCCCGAACTTGAGGTCGAGATGGTCGACCTTGGCTTCGACGCGGTTCAGGTCTTTCCTGAGGTGCTGCGTGTCGCATCCGATCTCGCGGTGTCGGCCGCGATTGATCGATCCTGAGTAAGACGCACGAGAAACTGATTTACGTCACGGCGTGTCCTGGAACCTCGCGCGAGCGGCTGCGGCATTTGAGCATTGCCCATGGCTGATCCTTTCTCGGTTGACCGTGCGATTCATTCTCGGTAAACCCCTTTGCGCATCCGCGGGCACAGCGCGGATGGGAGCCGAAACATGTCAGACACGCGCGACGGCGGTCGCTACGAGTGGATCCGCCAGCTTCCCAAGGCGGAACTGCATCTCCATCTGGAGGGCTCGCTGGAGCCCGAGATGCTGTTCGATCTCGCGGCGAGAAACGATGTCGCCCTTCCGTTCCGTTCCGTGGCGGAGGTCCGAGCCGCGTATCGATTCCGGCGCCTCGACGATTTCCTGTCGATCTACTACCAGGGCATGTCGGTCCTGCGCACGGAGCAGGACTACTACGAGCTCACCCTCGCGTACATGCGGCGCGCTCACGCCGACGGCGTACGCCACGCCGAGGTGTTCTTCGACCCGCAGGGCCACACGCGCCGGGGTATCGGCTTCGATACGGTCGTTCGGGGCATCGTCGCAGGCTTGCATGAGGCAGATCGAACGCTGGGCATGACGTCCCGCTTGATCATGTGTTTCCTGCGAGACCTGTCCGAGGCGGACGCGATTGAGGCGCTCGGCCAGGCCGAACCATATCTTGAGCACATCACGGGAGTAGGCCTGGATTCCTCCGAGCTAGACCATCCTCCCCGGAAGTTTGAACGTGCCTATCGAGAGGCGAAGGCGCGCGGCTTGCGGCTAGTGGCGCATGCGGGCGAGGAGGGGCCGCCGGAGTACGTGCAGGAGGCGCTGGATATCCTTCAAGTCCATCGCATCGACCATGGCAATCGCGCGCTGGAGGATCAGCAACTTGTCGAGCGCTTGCGCGATTCGGGAATGACGCTCACCGTCTGCCCGCTATCGAATCTCAGGCTGGGTGGCGTGAAGGACATGCGTGAGCATCCGCTCAAGAGAATGCTGGAACTGGGCTTGGCGGCCACCGTCAATTCGGACGACCCGGCGTACTTCGGCGGATACATTCACGCGAACATCGTAGCGGCGGCGGAGAGCCTGGATCTGACGCGCGAACAGATCGTCACGCTCGCACGCAACAGCTTCCGCGGCTCGTTCCTGGACGAAGCAAGCATCGCAAGACATTTGCGGGACATTGACGACCAGGCGACGGCTTGACGCGACGACGTCCGCGCGCAGGTCGTACACTCCCGCGGCCGTTACCGGGGACTTGAAGGCAACTCCACGGCAGGAAGCGTAAATCACCGGGTGGAGGCAACTCCCCCCGGCAGGAAGCTCGAATCAGCGGTGAAGCCAACTCCCCGCAACGAAGCGTGAGTCGCCTGGGACGAGCCTGGCTCCCACGCGCGAAGCGTAAATCACCGGGCGGAGCTGACTCCCCCGCAGGAAGCGTGAATCACCGGCTGATATCCAGCCGCACACGCGGCAACAATCGAGGGGGGCGTCAGCAATCCATCCGCTCGCTCCAACTCCACCGGCCCTTCGTATCCCGAAGGCGTCCACCTCCAGGCCCGCCCGCCCGCGATCAGATAAGAATCCGACCCAACGCACACCATCGCCCCCTCCGGCAGCGCCAAGGGAGCGCCCCGGAGCTCGTGAACCTGCTTCGCGCCGCCGCTCTGAGCTCGCTGCGAATGAAGCACCGAATCCATCTCCGGTGCCGACGGCACCGGAGCCTCGTTCCCTTCCGCCCACGCGCGCCGAAATCTCTCCGCAGCCTCACGCCGGCACGCGAAACACGGCCGATGGCCAGCTGCCAGCGCCGTTGCCTCGTCGAGAAAGAAGAGCTCGGTCCAGCTACGTGTCCCCATGACGTCGCGCCGGACGTTCTTGTATTCCAGCGAGCAGACGATCCACGCCTTGCTGGTCCATCTCCGTTTGAGAAGCGTTTTCGTGCCGGGATCGTGGATGATGCCTCGATTGCCGGTGAACATACCGCGCGCCGGAACCGCGATGATCTCGCCGAACGGCGTCACGCGGTTCTGCAAGGTCATCGAGTCGCTGCCTGCGCCGCGCAGATCGTGATCTGCGGCAATTCCTGCATCTGCCATGTACCACGAGTGTTCACGAACACTGCGGTCTGCGTTCCACACCCGGTGCGCTCCGTCTTCAAATGTCGGCACGACCCCAGCGTGTTAGCCTCGGAGTCTTCATACCAATGCTCGTGATAGCGACGCGTGTCCAGCCGGCCGATCGAGTTCGGTAGCGCGTACAGCTCAGCCGCATTCGAGGGAGGAGACGCGAGCTCCTTCCACCCCAGGAAATTGCGGCACGCGTACTTCTCGCTCGCGTGAAATGCGCACGATTGCAGCCCCAGAACGACGATAACCCCGAAAAGCATGGTCATGCGCATTGCGTGTATCCCGCTAAGCCGCGATTGTGACGCCTGCGTTTAGGTAAGGAAGGCCGAGCTTATCCCATGGCGCTGGAGAGTTGTGACCTTCTCGTCCGTTCGCGCCGGTATTCGGTCCCGCGACCCTGTACCCGGAATCGCGAGCGGCCTGCAGGACTTCAGCAACACTATCGAGTCGCGCTCGGCGTGCAGCAGTTCGGCAACGCTATCGAGTCGCGAGCGGTCTGCAGGACATCAGCAAGGCTAGCGAGCCGCGAGGGACCTGACGCCGGAGGCGCGCTGGAATCCATATCGCTTGTCGAGCCATCGTTTCGCGATAAGCGCGACGATCACAGGCGCGAAGAACGAAAGCTGAACCGCCATCCCATTCCACTGCGGCGGCAGCATGCGTTGCAGGCCGATGCCCAGGAACGCCACATGCGTGGCGATCCCGCAGCCGATGATCGAAACATAGTGCCGCTGCAGCCACCAGTTTTGACGGCCGGGCGGTGTACGCGCGAAACGCAGCATCGTAATCCCCACTACCAGGCCGACGAACGAGAAGCCGATCAGCAACGTGGCTCCGTAGATCGATCCCACGGCCAGCACGATCGCGCCACTGACCAGGTTGCCCCACGCGAAAAGGCGATACACGGCTGCCGTGTAGGCGGACCAGTCCTTCTTGTCCCGGATCGCGCGCCAGGCGAGCCAGGAGGGCGCGGCAGTGATGACGATGAGATACAGGAAGAACGTGCCACGAGCGGCGAGCCCTCGTTGGAATGCTTCGACGGCCAACGGGATGGCGGTGGCCATGATCACCACCATTCCGATCAGGTACGTGCGACCGACGAAGCGATGCGGATTCTTGCCTTTTCGCAGGAACGCTGCCGTCCAGTACATTCCCAGAGCAATGGTGCCTGCAGCGATGTGAAGGTATCGCGCGCTTTCGCAGATCGTCATGTTCGCCACCTCGGTCCGTGATCGGCGCAATTCTGGCGAGGCGGCCGGCGGCAAACAGGTGCCAGAGGTCATGAAAGGACGTGCCGGAAGTCATGCGGGTGCCGGAAGTCATGAAGGAGGAAGGTCCGCTCGCGTCGGCGTTGGCTGGCGTGCGCGTCACCGTGGGGTGCCGGAAGTCATGCGGGGGAGTGCCGGAAGTCATATCGGGCTCTTCGACGCTTGATCTGCCGCAGGTACACCAGGTTAGATGAAGGGCATGGCCATTCATCGCCCGAAACAGAGCTCCGCGCCGCTTGCGCTGAACATCGCGGCTTATGTCACTTGGGCGGCGGTGCTCCTCGATGTCTGGCGATCTTCTGCGCGGATGGAACCGGTCGGTTCCTTCGCGGCCCAGCCGATAGCGATCGCGCTGATGGTGCTTTTTCTCCTCGCCTTTGCGCTTCCGAACCGGCTGAGGGGAGCCGACCTGCCTCTCATGATCGCAAGCGTGTTTGCACTCATCTGGCTCGGGCGGAGCGGATCCGGTCCGGTGCTTCTCATCATCATCGCGGCGGTGGCTGCGATCCGCCTGCAACCGCGGACGACCGTGATCCTCATGGTTGCCATGAACGCCACGGTACTCGCACTGATGCTCTGGCGATGGGCCGGCTACAGCGTTTGGGTAATCATGGGAACGTACATCGGCTTTCAGGCGTTCGCTGCTTTCGCCGCGCACGCCATGCGGCGCGCAAACGAAAGTGCGGAGGAGCTGAAGCAGGTGAATGCACATCTGATGGCCACCCGATCGCTCCTTGCGGAGAGTGCGCGGGATGGAGAGAGGCTGAGGCTTTCGAGAGAGCTGCACGATGTGAGTGGCCACAAGCTTACGGCGCTCAAGCTCAATCTGGCTGTGGCCGCTCAGGATCCCGCCTTGGCCGAGCGCCCCGAATTGCAGACAGCGCGGTCGCTGGTCGACGAACTGCTTCGGGATATTCGAAGCGTCGTGGCTCAGCTGCGCACACATGATGGAATGAACCTGCGTGATGCAATGACGAAGCTCGCGGAGCCGCTGCCCTTGGCCAACGTACATATCCAGATCGACGCGGATGCGCGCGTCGATGACGCCGAGCAGGCCGCCGCGCTGCTGCGGGTCGCCCAGGAGGGGCTCACGAACGCTGCCAGGCACGCTTCGCCACAGAATGTGTGGCTGAAGCTCACGCGAGAGCCGGAAGGCCTGCAGCTCGTAGTGGAGGACGATGGCCAGCTCACCCGGCCGGTTCGCCCAGGCCATGGACTCACTGGCATGCGCGAACGTGTGACGGCGCTGGGCGGTGAGCTCGTGATCGAAACCGCAGGCTCCACCGGCGGCCTGCGTGTTCGGGCGCTCCTGCCGCGAGGTAGCCGATGAACACTCGTATCGCGCTCGCCGACGATCAGGCGCTGGTTCGCGAAGGACTGAAGTCACTCCTGCGCGGTCTGGGCATCGAAGTCGTGCTCGAGGCTGCTGACGGCCAGGGAATTCTCGATGCGCTTGAGATACACCGGCCGGATGTCATCGTGTCGGACGTGCGTATGCCGGGTGTGGACGGCGTGCAGTTTACGCGAGCATTACGGGCGCGCGGGGACCAGACGCCGGTGGTGTTGCTGACCACCTTCGATGACCACGAGCTGTTCCTTGCCGGAGTGGAAGCGGGCGCGCAGGCTTTCCTGCTCAAGGATGCTTCACCGGAGGACTTGCGTGATGCGATCGAATGCGCGAGGCGAGGGGAGAACTGGCTTGCTCCTGTCACCACCGCGCCGGTGCGGGAGCGCTATGCGTACCGGGATCAGGCCGCGCCCCGCGGCACGTTCAGCGATCGCGAGGTCAGTATCCTGCGCCTGATGGCGGGGGGCTATTCGAACAAGGAAATCGCGCGGTCCCTGGGGTTGGCGGAAGGCACGGTGAAGAATTACGTGTCCGAGATACTGGATCGGCTCGGTACCCGCGATCGGACTCGTGCAGTGCTTAAGGCCATCACGCTGCGGATCGTTTAGCGCCCCTCATCGACCACTGGGAGGGCGATACATCGCTCGTCGGAGCGGCCGGTATCAAACAAGATACGATAGTCGCCCTCTGATATTCGTTCAGGGCACACCCTGATGCCAATCAACTAGAAATAGAAGCCAGTCAACTAGAAATAGAAGAAGAGGAGAGGGGATGAGAGAGAACGTCCGGCTTGCGGCGCTCTTTGCGCTGCTCTGTGCGGGATCCACCGCCGTCGCATCGGTGCCGGCCGACGCGGTGAAGTGCCCGCTCGGACAGGGCGAGATCATGGCGGCGCTCTCCAGTCCGAAGGGCTCGAAAAAGGGGCAGCACAACGATCTCGTCGGCAAGGTGCATGTCCCCGAGCTCGTGGAGAGAGGAACCGGTTTCGAAGGCGGGCAACGATTTCGCGTGCTCGCGAGCCTGGGGTCGGCGCCGTGGAGCTATCTATCGCTCTATAGCCTGGAACAGGGGGGCCAGGTCGCGCACACCGGCGCGAAGCAGCGGGGAACGAAGCAGACCGACGTGAAGCAGACCTACGCGCAGGAGACCGGCGTACAGGAAGGCGGCGTACCGAAAGGGGGCGTGCAGAAGAGCGGCGTGCAGAAGAGCGGCGTGCAGAAGAGCGGCGTGCAGAAGAGCGGGGCGAGGTCCGTGTCGGACACTCGGCCTGACGCGGCTCCGGCGCACTACCTCGCCGAGGGTTCAGCGGCGTGGATCTTTCGGCGCGTGACCACGGACAGCGACAACGCCGGTCGTCGCATCGAGTGCGCTACTGGCCAGAAACTGTTCGTTGTAATCCCGAGGTCAGGTACCCCGCAGATCGACGTGACCGCTGCGCTAAGCTCAGTGCCAGGTCTCACGAGCGCAGAGCGCTATCAGTTCAGCAAGTCCGCCAAAGGTCCGCCGCCGGGATGGCAAAAGATGGTCGTCTTTCGGTCCAGCCCCGGAGTCATTGTTCCCGCGACCCTTGCTCGCCTCGGTTCCCTGGTCGGATGCGCCAACGGCACCTGCGCGGAGTCCGCGGGCGCGGTGTGGGCGCTTGAGCCTCTGGGCGATTGAGTCGTCGGATCCGCGAACGATCGGAGATAAGGATCGAACGGCTGCACCTCGGCGATGGATGGGGCGCTTCGGCCCCGTTCGCCACGGCTTCGGCCCAGCTGCGCCACCGCCTTGCGCACTGCCAGCAAGTCTCGGGTAACGGTGGGATCGGGTTCGATGGTCCGCCCCCCAGCAGCCAGCAGCCAGCAGCCAGCAGCCAGCAGCCAGCAGCCCTGCACGCCGGCGGCCGGATTAGCGAAACAACTGCCTTCTCAGCACGTTGGAGCTTGTATCGGAACCCGGTGGAGGGGCATTCACATGGCGCGGAAGAAGCGGTCAGCCGGCGGCGCAGGCCGCAAGCCTGAGCACGCCAGGCGTGCAAAGAACGGGACTCGCGCGAAAAGCGCGAAGCGTGCCGAACGCACGGCGCGTGCTACAAGCGCGACGGGCGGGAAACGCGTGAAGCGTGCTACAAGCGGTACGGGCGGGAAACGCGCGAAGCGTGCGAAAAACACGGGGGGCGCGAGGGCTGCGAAAAGCGCGGGCAGCGCAGGAAGTGCGACGCGTGCGAGAGCCACCACCCGCGCGAAGAGTGCGAGTCGCGGCAGATCCTCCGGCCGGAAGTGGTCCGCGCAGGTGATGGAACGCAGCGACGCCATGGACCTCGAGGAGGGCGTCTTCAAGAAGGGCAGCGCGCGACAGGTCGCGCTATCGCTCAAGCGATCCGCCGAACGCAGCAACCGGCGAAAATCCCCGCCGTTCCGCTCGGCGATGTCGATGCTCAACTTCGAGATCAACCGAGGCGGGCGCAACCTCTCCGCGGAGCGGCGCCGCGTGCTGAATCAGGCAAAGAACGAGCTGCGCAAGGCGTTCCACCGCCCCGAAGCCTGAGATACGAGTGCGCGGCGAGCACATGCCTCGCGGCGTGTGCTTCGCGCCCTCCGCCAACGTGCGCGTACGCGTGGGCTTCTTGCGTGCCTTTCAGCAAGCCTGCACCCGTGCTCTCCGCCGACGTGTCCCAAGCGCGGCAGGCCGCCCGACATCAGTATCACGAAGCGCGAGTGGTTGCGGCCCTCAGGGAGTCCGCGCGAGCACGCGATCGACCATCTCTCCTGACGCACCGAGATAGTTCGCAGGATCGGTCAGCGCCTTCAAGCGCTCGCGCCCGAGCGGCTCCACGACGTCCCGCATATTGGCGAGCGCATCGAACAACGACTGGTTCGCCTCGACCGCCTTCCGACAGGCCGCATACACGAGGTCGTGCGCAGTCTGCCGTCCGATGATCGGCGCGAGCGCCATCATCACGGCTTCGGCGACGATCAGTCCGCGCGAAACGCCGAGATTCGCGCGCATGCGCTCCGGATTAACCTCCAGGCCCGACAACATGAAGGCCGCTTGCGAGAGCGCTCCGGACGTCAGCGCGAAGCTTTCGGGCACCGCGCTCCATTCGAGGTGCCAGGCTCCGGTCGCGCGCTCGAAATCGTGCACCATTGCGTCGAGTGCGAGCCCCGCGTGCTCACGGACCATCTTCGCCGCGGCGATGATGATTTCGCACGACACGGGATTGCGCTTCTGAGGCATTGTGCTCGACGCGCCTCGATGCCGAACGAACGGCTCCGACACTTCCCCGAGCTCGGTCGTCATCATGACCGATGTATCGAAAGCGATTTTTGCGAGGCTCCCGCAGATCAGCGCGAGAACCTGTACGGCCTCCGCGATGCCATCGCGCGTCGAATGCCACGTGATCGGCGCGACGCCCAGGCTCAACGTGCTAGCCAGCTCGCGCTGAACCGATAGCCCCGCATCGCCGAGCGACGCAAGCGTCCCCGAGGCGCCGGAGAACTGCACGAGCAACGCGCGCGCCTTCATCTGACCGATGCGTTCGCGATGACGTTCGAGCGCGCTCAGCCAGACGGCCGCTTTGTAGCCGAACGTGATGGGCAGGGCGTGCTGCAGATGTGTGCGTCCGGCCATCGGCGTGTTTCGGTGTTTGAGAGCAAGATCGCGTAGCGCCTGGATCACCTCGCTGAGCCGCGATTCGATCAGGGCGATCGCGTCTCGCATCTGGAGCACCCGCGCGGTGTCCATGATGTCCTGTGTTGTAGCGCCCCAATGGAGGTAGCGCCCCGCGTCGCCCGCAGCCTCGGCCAACTGCTCGACGATCGGCAGAATCGGATAGCCGACGATCTCCGTATCCCGCTGCAGCCGATCCATGTCGAAGGTGTGGTGGGCCGCGGCCTCGGCGATGCCGAGTGCAGCCTCCTGCGGGATGACTCCGAGGCGCGCCTCAGCCGTCGCCAACGCGACTTCGACGTCGACGCAGCGTCGAACGAACGATCGTGCATCAAGGTAATCGCGGATTTTCACGTCCACGAAGCTCGACGCGAAAAGCGGAGAATCGATCAGTGAAACCGGCATCATGGCTTTATTCCCGGTCATGCATAGCTGACGTGCTTGGTGGTCTGGTAGGGCTCGAGGATCTCGATCCCGCCTTCCGTACCGATCCCGCTCTCTTTCCATCCCCCGAGCGGTGCCTCTGCCTGATGCGTTAGCGCGCTGTTGACGCCGATGGCGCCGTACTCGAGCGCATCGATCAACCGGCGCCCGCGCGCGGCGTCGTTCGTGAACACGTAGGCGGAGAGCCCGAACTCGATTCGATTCGCCTTCGCGATCATCGCGCCCTCGTCGTCGAAAGGCAGGATCGGCGCGACGGGACCGAAAGGCTCGTCGCGCAGGATCTCGGCCTCATCGGGCACATTCGTCAGAACGGTCGGCGCGTAGAAGTAGCCACGCGTGCCGAGTCTTGTTCCTCCCGCAAGGACGGTTGCTCCATGCGAGCGCGCATCCTCGACCATATGCGAGATCGCTGCTACGCGGCGCTCGTTCGCGAGCGGCCCCATTTGTGTTTCCGAGTCCATGCCGTCGCCGACACGCCAGTTTCGGGCATGCTCCGCAAAGCGCTCCGCAAACGCGCCCGCGATGCTTTGCTCGACGAAGAAGCGCGAAGGACACAGGCAGATCTGCCCAGCGTTCTTGAACTTTGCCTTCGCGAGCACATCCGCGGCCTGGTGCGGATCGACGTCGCCGCAAACGATGACCGGCGCGTGCCCGCCAAGCTCCATC
>Ga0182742_1001216_pt1 | contig 34447 bp, 34 predicted proteins | sample eDN5th37CBELigMG_FD_128880 | JGI IMG/M metagenome (GOLD analysis project Ga0182742, IMG submission 128880) | Enriched Miracle-Growth compost microbial communities from Emeryville, California, USA - eDNA 5th pass 37_C BE-Lig MG (version 2)... ... | reverse complement strand
TATTGTTGATTTTTGACTCATTTAAGCTGTATGGTCATGAAATAGTAGGAGAAAATGCATTTTCTCCTACTATTTCATGACCATACAGCAACCTTTCAGCTATGCTGAAAGGCGTGTGAAATGAACATTTCACACGAATGAGTCAAAAATCTGGCTTATCAACACAGTACTTTAACAAAGCCTATAAAATATGTAAGTAACACCGTGCGCCTGCTCTTGATAGGAACATCCAAGCGTTACTTGCAAAAGAAAGCTCAAACTAGGCAACCCTGCGGCACATAGAAAAGACTACTTATGGCTGCTTCCTTCCGGACCTGACCAATTTCATAGGTTTCCATTGCGTAGGACCCAATTGTCAATACCACTTTTACAAGTCAGACCTTACATGTTCAGACCTCAAACAGGCATTCAACCCCGCTATGGCGGATTGCGGGTTATAGGGCACCGCCAACTCCCCGTCTAGCACGGTATGTATAAAAACAACATACCTATGTTTAGTTTGACTCTAAGATGATTTCGGCTCATGAAATGGCTGTAAGCCAGGTTCTGTTCCTGCGTGCTCAAACGATGCCAATCTCGCACTGCAGGTGTAGTCATATGACTATCGATTAGATACAATCAATCCATCCCTTTGGTTCATCGTTCCCGCAGGATGGTGCCCCTACCTTAGTTTGGGTTGCTCGCTCGTGGGGTTTACCTCGTTCCATTTCTCCCGTTTCCAGAAGAACTCCGTTACTGTGGCACTTTCAGGATACTCTCAGCATATCCTCGGGGAGGACTTAGCATGATTTTTCCGCCGTCAGAGAATGAATCTCTGCCCACCTTTGCAGATGGCACGAACACTCCGGGCATCTCAGCACCGGGCGAGCCTGGACTTTCCTCAACTCATGTGGAACATGAGCCGCGACTACTCACCATTTCATGTTTGGTTGCTCATCTCTTACATGTATGAATTTATCATAGTTTACGTACCGAGTCTTTAGTGTATCACTCCCAGAGGTGGAATATAGTGGACTTAATAAAATTTAATCATTTTTACTGATTTCTCTTTCATTTATAGGCTGAACAGGACGATGATTATCAGGAAAAATATCCTTAAATGCTTGAATTTGATTAGTAGACATGTAAATGGGCTGTTCCAATACAACCCACTTCACACCTTCCGTACATGGAGGTGTTGTTAATGAGCCGTTATAATGAAAGGTTGTTTTATTTTGTGGCAGTAGAGCATTTAAGTCAATTGGTTCTTTTACAATCGCCTTTTCAGATTCTTTCTTAGGTAATACATTCCAAGCAGGTGCAAGCTTTTCATTTTCATTTCCTTCATGAATCATGATTCCGAGAACAGCAAGCTTCCCGTAAGGATCTTTATGAACAAGATGCAGTTCCATAGGAAAACTTTTACTGTTAAACTGATGTTCGCTAGGGGTATGGAAATGAAATTGTTCCAAGGCATATTCTTTACCATTTAAGCTGAGCATGTTTCTTCTTGTTATAGGGCTTGCTTGAATGGTATTTCTGGTGTTTTTGAGTGTAAAAGTAGTTGGTTCATACTGTATTGTCATATTGACTGAAGTGTTAGATTCTTTTAGTAAAGAAGGGTCAATATTGATTGGAGATTGTTCCTTCCCTTTAGCGCATATGGAGTAATCTGAATGAATCTTACTCCAATATTCAGGTCCAGTATTCCCTTCATATGACCAATCAGCAGTGGGACTGCCGTTTGCTTCTATTGCATCGATTGAAATAGAATGTGAAGTTTGATGATTATTTATATCAATATTTTCTTTCCGTGGTATCATTAGTCCTGAACAAGCACTTAATCCAACTGTTGCAAAAACACATATGACAGAAAAAACAATTTTATTTTTCATTTCAAAGTCCTCCTTTAGTTTGTTACTCCCTTTCTTGAATATGTAAGTATAACTGTAGAAACTCCGATGAGATGAATGTAAGTGGCACGCTGTTATTTATTTGTTAATCCAACCTTCTTTATTCAAATAAAGGACAGACACCTAAGCATCGTCCATAAATATAATAAGTTGAAAGTACAAGAGTATAAGTTCATATTATGAGGTGATTCTTTTTCCGAGCTCTCAATTATGCTCAAATTGTGGAGAAAAAAATAAGAAAGTAAAGGATTTATCTATTCGAGAATGGACGTGTTCATGCGGTGCTGTCCACGACAGAGATGAAAACGCTGCGAGGAACACATACTCTAAGAAGGAAAACGTCTTCTAACCGTCGGGTAGACGGGGATAGCCTAATGAGGTTCACTAGAGATATTAGAACTTCTTTGCGGACCAAAAGTTCGCAAGACATAGGAAAACTCATAGCAAATAGACATGGTGAAAGAAACGTCTATTTAACGGGCTTTGGGGTGGGAATCCCACTGCTTTAGCTATGGGAGCAGTCAAAAGCAGTTAGATTATATGAAGCAACAAATGATTGTAGAGTAAAGGGTATGCTGTCATGGTTAATTGCACGTGATACGCTGCACCAAAATCAATGGATGGCTGCAATCAAGGAACTAGAGGCAAAAGAAAATGTAGTTGTGCCAAGCAAATTCCCAAAAGAATGCGAAAAACAGGAAGTATCCTATACACTGTTTAATTTTTCTAGGGGGCTCCAAAACAGTTTAACTAAAACTATTTAAATCTAATCAAACTTACTTAGTTTGATTAGATTTTCAGGCTGTTGAGAAAGTCTTTTCTCAGCAGCCTTTTTTGAGTTTAAGTGCGTTCGTACCTGTCAAAACTGCTAAAAAAGAAAACAAAGGAGAGATGCAGGATGATGGGAGCTTTAAAGAATCATCGCGACCAAGAAGTGACCGTATCCGTTGAATCATTAGTTCCAGCGGATCATTTTTTGAGAGCTGTAGAAGCCACGATTGATTTTTCATTTATTGAAGAAAAGTTACAACCCTATTATTGTGACAATAATGGGAGACCTTCGATTCACCCCATTACTCTATTTAAAATGATGTTTATCGGTTATTTTTATGGGATTCGTTCGGAACGTCAACTAGCGAAAGAGATTGAAACCAACCTGGCTTATCGATGGTTTCTAGGATTATCCCTAATGGATCCAGTGCCTCATCATTCTACCATCAGTTTTAACCGACGTACCCGATTTCTCGACACGACCATTTTTGAAGAGATTTTTAATGAAATCGTTCATCAAGCCATTGAACATCGAATGGTGGGAGGGCGTATTTTAACATCCGATTCTACTCATATCAAGGCGAATGCCAATAAAAATAAGTTTATTCGAAAAGTCAAGGAAGAGAAGCCCAAAGCTTATTTAGAAGAATTAGAAGCAGCTGTTACAGAAGACCGCATTCAACACGGAAAAAAGCATTAAAACCGAAGAAGGAAGGCGTTGCCAAACCAAAACAAACAAGAGTGAGTACAACCGACCCCGAAAGTGGTTTTCTCATGCGAGAGGGAAAGCCTAAAGGATTTTTCTATTTAGATCATCGCACAGTCGATGTCAAATATAATATTGTCACGGATACTTTTATTACGGCTGGAAATGTGGCAGATTCCGAGCCGTATTTGGAACGCCTTCAAATACAAATGGAAAAATTCCAATTTAATGTAGAAGCGACCGCTTTGGACGCTGGTTATTTGAACAACTATATTTGTAAAAAGCTGATCGAACAAAATATTTTTACTGTCATGGGATACCGCCGTTTTGGACGTTCGAAAAAAAGTCTACCCAAGCGTAAATTTCATTACGTCGAGGAAAAGGATGTATATGCCTGCCCAATGGGATGTATTCTTTCGTATTCTACAACGGACCGTGATGGAAATCGTCACTATAAATCGCAGAAAAGTGATTGTGAAGTGTGTCCTCTTCGTTCAGATTGTATGTCCGCTAAGCAAAAGCAACGTACAATCACGCGACATATCTGGGAAGAATATAAGGAGATTACACGCCAAAATAAGCGAACAGCTGAAGGGAAACAGTTATATCGAATGCGCTGTTCCAGTATTGAACGGAGTTTTGCCGATGCGAAAGAACTTCATGGCTATCGGTATGCCCGGTTTCGAGGGGTGAAGTCTGTCCAAGAGCAGGCTTTTATGACAGCCGCTTGCCAAAATATGAAGAAAATAGCCCTCCATCTCACCAAAAAGATGGGATGGAAGGCTATTTCAAAGGGTTTTCTTCCTATTGTAATCATGCTTTATTGTTTTCTATTAAAAAACCTCGAGTTTTCGAGAGCCTAAAGGGGTTTCTCGAAAATCTGTAAATCTAATCAAACTTACTTAGTTTGATTAGATTTTTTTGTATAAACGTTATAGCAAATTTGTTAGAAAAACAAACGTATGTTTGGTATAATGTTAGTAAGGGGGTGAAAATAGTGAGTTTAACATATAGTAGAAAAATCAAAGTAAGCTTTGTAAAAGAAGCTGAACTTATTCTAGACGGACAAAGCAAAATTTGTAATTGGTTGTATAATCAATTATTAGATGCCTGTCAAAAAGACTATAGGGAAAATCATCAGGCTTTAAACTTATTAAAAGATAGAAATCTTCGTAATTATGGTGTTTCTTTAAAGGCAAAACACCCTTTTTTAAATACCGTTTTTTCCTCCCCTTTAAAAGAACCCGCAGAACGTTTAAAAAAGGCATATGAAGGATTTTTTAAGAATGGTCGGGGGTATCCAAAATTTCGTAGTTGGAAGAAAAAATGGTTTAGTTTGGTGTTCGATGAACCCAACAAAGGATGGAAACTCATCCATGATGGAACAGAAGTATCCGTGTCTCTAGGGAATATTCCTGATCTCCCAAAGGGAAAGGGAAAGAGAAATCCCTCTGTCATTGGGAAATTGAAAGAACCCTTTCGATTAAAAGAAGGAGAGTTGTTTAAAACCTTTAGTATCTGTAAACAACAAGGTGTTTTCTATGCTGTTTTTACCATTGAAAAATGTAATCAAGAAGAACTTTTGCATAAGGAGAAACTGTCGGCCTATCGAAAAGAGTGTCATTTGGCTAAAAAGGAAAAACGAGAGCTGCCTAAAAAGCCTATTTTGAAGGAGAGAAAAATGGAAATTCCTTCTGATGTAAAGTGGGTAGCCTTAGACCCCAATCATAAGAATTTTTTTGTATCGATGGATTATAAAGGTGAATCCATTGAATTTGCCAAAATAAAGGAAATCAACTATTGGGATAAGAAAATCGACCATCTAAAGTCTCTTCGGGATGTTTGTGAAAAACACTATCGCAAACGTAAAACACAACATGGAAACAGCTATACCGCCCATAGCCCACGTTGGAATCGGTTGAATCGTGCATTGGACAAAGCCTATCATGGTCGTCGAGAACAAATAAAGACGGCCCTGTACAGTATCGCACATGAAATCTACCGACGTTATGACCTTGTATTAATCGGAGATTACATCCCAAACAAAGGAACCGCTAAGTTCGAGAATATGCACCGCAGTATGTTGAATCAAGAAAAGATAGGAGAGTTCCGTAACGTACTGGAATGGGTTTCTTCTAAGTTGGAAAAGTTTTATATAAAAGTGAATGAACATAACACAACAAAGGAATGTTGTGTCTGTGGACATTTAGAAAAGAAAGACCCTAGTGTTCGAGAGTTTGAATGTGCGTCATGTGGAACGAAAATCCTGCGGGATATTAACTCTTCTGTCAATATAGGGAAAAAGGCAGGGTATCTCCTAGAAACATACAAACATCTACTGCAAGAATTCACTTACAAAGGTGACTATCGATATGGACAAAAAGTATTCGTAGGGATAAACAAACGATAAATTGCCAAGCCAAGGCTAGATAGGAGTATTTCATACGCTTGAACTATCTATACTTTCGATTAATGGCTTTCCCATTCGAGAGCAGGAAGTACTCATTTGTACGGAAAAACATTGGTCACTGCCGACAAAGTCCACACGGAAAGACGGCTTTGACTCGGAGAAAAATCTTTTCTCAGGTGTGCGATTTTAGCTAGATTTATATAATGAATAACTTTAAATAAATTTAGTTATAATTGAGTAGAAAATTTTGTGCGGAATAAGAGTGCTGCAGAGCGAGGGGCTCAGGGTCCAAGTATGGATGGATTAGGTGTGTTTAACTATGTAGAACAACCTGCTCCGCTAGCGCCGAAGCCGGTATTAAATCCAGCACCGCCATATATTCATGATACATTACCATCTGTTATCATGAAGAACCATCAAATTCCTCCGAATTTAATGTAGAGGACTAAAATAGGAAAAAGCCTAGACGTCTTGTCTAAGCTTTTCCTATTCGTGATGATTCTTAACTGGCTGCTTCTTCTTCTTCAATTTTGTTTTCAGTTTCTTGTAGCTGATTTAATACGTCCTTTAATGTACTAGTTTCCTCATCAGTTAGCGGGATTAATGGTAAACGAACACCACCAACAGGGACACCAGCTAAATTTAATGCCGCTTTGACAGGTGTTGGATTTGGCGCTGCAAATAATGCCTTCATAATTGGTAAAAGACTGCGGTGCATTTCAGCTGCCTTTTGATGATTTCCACTCATAAAGTGTTTAATCATCGTCTGCATTTCTTTCCCTATCACGTGAGAAGCAACCGAAATGACACCTGTTCCACCAATTGATAATACAGGTAATGTTACACCATCATCACCACTGTATAGCGAAAAACCATCCGGAGTCTGTCTGATAATTTCAGACATGGCATCTAAATTTCCACTTGCATCTTTAATTGCTGTAATATTAGGAATCTGAGCAAGACGAACAGTCGTTTCTACAGTCATATTAATGCCAGTTCGTCCTGGGATATTATAAAGCATAACCGGCAACTCAGTGGATTCAGCAATTGCTTTAAAATGTTGATATAATCCTTCTTGTGACGGCTTGTTATAATATGGAACAACAAGCATTACTCCGTCAACACCTGTTTTTTCAGCAAGCTTTGTCAGTTGAATAGATTCTCTCGTGTTATAAGAACCTGTACCGGCAATCACTGGAATTCTTCCATCTACAACTTCTACAACAAATCTGAATAACTCAACTTTCTCTTCCGTTGTTAATGTAGGAGATTCGCCAGTTGTACCCGCTACGACTAAACCTTCAGTACCATTTTCAATTAAATAATTCACTAAGTTTCTTGTCAGGTTAAAATCAACGTCACCATTTTGATCAAATGGGGTCACCATTGCAGTTAATAATTGTCCGAAATTCATTTCTTCTCCACTTCCTTTTAATTATTTTAAAATTAGAGGGAGAAGGCCACTTGTTAAGTAAACGCAAAAAGCAGCACCGGGGGTTCGCTGCTGCAGTAGAAACATGTACGTTAAAGTTTCCGTGCGTAAGATAGCCCTCCATATAGTTACCTATATGACAGTTCTGTATTTATTCAATAACAGAACCAGCTTCAAGAAGAATGAGATTCTCTCAGCTTCGGCAAATTCCCCTTTCCACAATTTTCAACAGACCTCATTATCCTCCTATTGTGTACTTATGGTCTTTGCGCCTCTATCCTTACTTCAAAAGTATTGAAATAAGAAAATATATAATTAATTAAATAATATAACATTTCTAGTTTAATTGCAATGTAAAGTAAGGAAATATTTCTCTTTGATACATATGAAGCTGGTCAAACCACAATAAGTTGCATCCTCACGTAAAAACTTTTCAGTTCAGACTGCTGCTTTTTTGTGTAAACTCAATGGAGAGATTGTAGAGTAATTACCAGAGCCTATTAAAACGGAATAAATCATATCTAGAGCTCTTTTCGAAACCAGCAGAATTAAATACAGACAGATATAGATTAACGCAGGTTCTTAAGAATATTCAAAAATAATTAGTAGAAATGGTGATTGATAAAGCTTTCATGATAAAGAGAGCTTAGTTATAATAAATCTAATGTGATTATTTATTCAATATTAGAACTGACTGGAGGAGTTTTTTTGAAAGAACACGGAATTCATATGCTTCAATATGACTATTGGGCGAACATGAAGTTATTAGCACATGTAGAAAACTTATCAGAGGATATTTTTCATAAAAGAATGAATAGCGTATTTCCATCCATTGCTGAAACTTTTTACCATATTTTTAGGGGCCAGCGTATTTGGATTAAAAGATGCATTCCAAGTTTAGTTGTAAATGAAAGCGTTACGTCATTTCATGATATCGAACAGGCAAAGGCGAGTTTGTCTGAACTTCATGAGATTATCATTGACTCCATTAACCTTCATTATAATCAATTGTCAGAAGTCGTTTATCAAAATACAAAAGGTACAACATTTAAAAACCACATAGATGAAATTATGCATCATCTTGCTAACCATGGAACCTATCATAGAGGAAATATTGCTTCTATGATTAGAGAATGTGGTTATAATGGAACATCGACAGATTATATTCAGTACTTGCGTGATAGGGCATAATCCAATCATTCAGGCACTATCGTAAATGATAGTGCCTGTTTTTTGAAAATGGGTAAATTATTTTGCCTATAGATTTGTTTGACATGATTGTGATAGATAATATGAAAATTGATCAAGTAATCCATTAGCATGCTCATCTACCAATGCTAGCGATCGATGTTTTTCTTCCATGAAATGCTCATCAGCCATATGATTAAATAAATCTACAATTGGGTCAAAATAATGATTGATATTTAAAAGACCTATAGGTTTTTGATGAAGGCTTATTTGGGCCCATGTAAATATTTCAAAGAATTCTTCTAAGGTTCCAGGTCCGCCAGGCAAAGCAATAAATCCATCAGCCAATTCACTCATTTTTGATTTTCTCTCATGCATGGATTCTACAATAATTAGCTCTGATAGGGTTTTATGGGATTTTTCTCTGTTATCTAAGAATTGGGGCATAACACCGACAACTCTTCCTCCAGCTTCCAAACAAGAGTCAGCCACAGCACCCATCATTCCTGCGCTAGATCCACCGTATATCAAAGTCATTTTTCGTCTGGCTAATTCTATCCCAAGACTTTTGGCTCCCTTGATATAAACATCAGATGCTCCACTTCTCGAACCACAATAAACGGCTATACTCTTCATTCACATTCACCCCCTGAAGTTGTTTCTATCAATAATTATATATAATTTTGCTTAAAGATGGATAATCATACGTTTAAGTATCTGCTTTACTTGAAAATAATATGATAGCGGCAATGGGTAGAAATTTGGCGTTATATTATATATAAAAGCACATAAAAAATATTGACAGTTTTTTGTTATTCGTGTTAAAATAAATAATTTTGATTATTGTTTATATCTGTGCTACCATTAAGGTTGAATATATATGGGGGTGCAGATTTGTTCCAAATTGGCGAAAAGGTTTTTTATCCAAATCATGGTGCTGGTGTCATTCGGGAGATTGAAGAAAAAACAGTATTAGGAAAAATACAACAATATTGTGTAATCAATATTCCTATTAGTAAAATGGACATTATGATCCCCTTTAATTCCTTGGAGAAATTAGGAGTTCGATTAATTGTTCAACAGAAAGAGATGAAAGGAATATTAGAAGACTTTCATCATTTAGAAGAACAAGATAAACTGCCATGGAAAGAAAGATTTAAATTAAATACAGATAAAATAAAAACAGGCGATATGCGTGATTCCGTTCAAGTAGTTCATGATCTCTTACTACGAAATAAGGAAAAACCACTGAATGTAAGTGAAAAAAAGATGCTTCATGACGTACAGCGATATTTGATTAGTGAAATGGTATTAGTAGAAGATATGACCGAAAATCAAGCAGCAGATCTCTTAAAACTAACAAGTTAACAGTAAGGGAATTTTTTAATAATTAGGCTTTGTTAAATAATATTGTTGATTTTTGACTCATTTAAGCTGTATGGTCATGAAATAGTAGGAGAAAATGCATTTTTTCCTACTATTTCATGACCATACAGCAACCTTTCAGCATAGCTGAAAGGCGTGTGAAATGTTCATTTCACACGAATGAGTCAAAAATTTGGCTTATCAACACAGTACTTTAACAAAGCCAATAATTAAGAAAGATTTTATAAGTAAGAGAGGTACAAAATCAATTGGTTTTGTACCTTTTTCATTTGCAAATAATAAAGATGATTTATAATAGAATAAATCAGAAGTGTAAGAGGAGGAAATCAATTAAATGGCAGAGATTAAATTTGAAATAATGAAAACAATAGGTGCAATCTCAACCTCACCAAAGGGGTGGAATAAGGAATTGAATCTAATCAGCTGGAATGGTAAAGAACCTAAGTATGATTTACGTGACTGGGCACCGGATCACAGCAAAATGGGAAAAGGAGTCACATTAACAGACCAAGAGTTAAAAGCATTAAAAGACTTATTAAACTCAATTGAATAATCATCTATAAAAGAAAAAAGCTGTTTTTAAGTATTTAATTTAGTTTAAACAGCTTTTTTAACCCTTTTCCATTGTACTCATTTGTTTAGATGCGAAATTTTACTATATTCATTGAATTCGTATTAAATTGATTTATTGTTTTTTCATGAAACTAACAGAAAATTTACATATATATCCCAATTCCATTTAATAAAGTGTTAGTAAGACTGCTATCCAAATAGGAGTTGAACAGCCATGATGAAACACACTGTATTTGGATTTGTATTGACTTTCACTTTATGCCTAAGCATGATTCAGTTTGTATTTGTGCCAAAATCAGTGGGAGAGGGAAGAAAAATGCTTGCCATTGCCCATCGCGGGGCTTCGGGGTATGCACCAGAAAATACAATAAGGGCTTTTGATAAAGCAGTAGATATGAAAGCAGATTATATCGAAATAGATGTCCAAAGAAGTAAAGATGGTAAATTGGTCATTATTCATGATACAAAAGTCAATCGGACAACAAATGGAAAAGGATATGTGAAGGACTTGACGTTTGCAGAATTACAAAATCTAGATGCGGGTAGTTGGATGGGGGATGAATTTTATGGAGAAAAAATTCCTTCCTTCGAGGAAGTACTGGCCCGCTATCATGGTAAAATTGGCATTTTAATAGAATTAAAAGCTCCAGAGCTCTATCCTGGAATTGAGGAGGATGTGGCAAAAATACTGAAAATGTATCATCTAGATAAAGCTGAAAATGAAGAAATTATTATTCAATCGTTTCATTTTGAATCGATGAAAAAAATGAAGAGGCTTTTACCCTATATACCAATCGGTGTCCTAATTTCAAAGAAAGAAAACGCAACTGTGGATACCGTAAAGGCTTTTTCCTCGTATGCTGACTACTATAATCTAAACTATGCCATTTTAACAGAGGACTTGGTACATGCTGTAAAGGCAGAGGGGATGAAGGTATTGTCTTGGACAGTGCGGAGTCCTGAAACTGCAGAATATCTTCTAAGTTATAATATTGATGCTATTGTAACGGATTATCCTGATTTTGTTATGTTAGAAAAATAAAGTAATGGAAGTTTACCTGCCAAACCTTTGTGTAACAGCTATATATCCACAAGGTTTGGCAGGTAGGATTATCTTAATTTATCAGTGTTCCAAATTTCTTAAGGCTGTTTGAGCGATTTTTGCTATCGTCATATCATCCATTGGCGGATTATGAAGACCGGCCCTTACATCTCGGTAATATCGCTGAAGTGGATTTGAACGCTGTAAGCTTTTAGCACCAACAATGCGCATGGCTTGATCCACGATTTTGATGCTAGAGTTGGTGACAATATGTTTTGCGGCACCTAATTCATTTGTTAAGAAGGTTCGAGATTTTTCATCGTCATAAGCTGTGGCTACACTATACAAAAAATGCCGAGCTTTCATTAATTCTAGGTCTATTTGTCCGATTAAACTTTGGACATTCGACAGCTGGCTGATTGGTCCGTCTATACTGTTTGGAGAATATTCAGATGCAAACTTTACTGCATAATCACGAGCAGCCTGAGCAATACCTAGGTAGCAAGCCGGAATATGAAGAAGCCAGGCATTCACGTTGTTTCCTCTCGGTGCTTGGTAAAATTCAACAAAGTTCTCTTGGGAAACTTCTACATTTTCCAGAACCAGATCATGACTTTCTGTTCCTCTCATGGCGATTACATCCCAGGTTTCCTCGATGGAAAGTCCTGCAGCTTCTTTTTCGATTAAGAAAATCCCTATTCCTTCTTTTTTTTCCAACCATGCTGTGACAAGAAAATGGGTGAGGACAGGTGACATGGTCGTGAAAATTTTTCGACCCGTAATTACCCAGTTGCCGTTTTTTTTCACAGCACGTGTTTCGGGACGTCCTCCTCTTGTCGGACTGCCTGTTTGTGCTTCGCTAGCTGCTCTGTTTACTAGAGCTCCGTTACATACTTCTTTTGCAAAAGAGGATAGCTTTTCTTCCTTCCATAGCTTTTTCTCGTATAATTCACCGATAACACTTTGATGCCAGCCAATCGCTAAGCCTGTTGCACCATCAAAACTGGAAATGGTTTCTTGAAATAAAACCATATCGGTTATAGAGATTCCTTCTCCTCCGTATTCCTTAGGCAAGGGAAGCTTTGTATATCCCATCCTAATAAGAGCTTGAACATTTTCCTTTGGAAATGTTGCTTTTTCATCTGTTTCCTTCGAACGATTCTGAAAGTCTTTTTCCTGCTGAAAGAGTTTATCCATCCATTCTTTTTGAAAATCAGTTTTAATAAAAAGTCTTTTTAGCATCTTCTACACTTCCTTTAATATGGTTACTACATGAAAGCTAATCCGTTCTTTCTATTGAATAAAGGTAAATCTTAGTCATTATTTTTTTATTATATCAGTTTTTTTGATACTAGAAGGTAATCGGACTAATCACTTCTGTATAAGAAAATTCATCATTTTTAATAGAATAGAAAAAATATCTAAAAATTCCGCATGTAAATGAAGGTTCATTAATAAAGTTAATGTAAACAGGCTTTACATGTTTCCAATATATGATTGGAATACAGGAGGCTAGTGACGAGATGGAGGGGGTAACATGCTACATATAGTTGCCTGTATTAAGCAGGTACCTGACACCAAGATTATTAAAATGAATCCAAAAACAAATACAATGGATCGAAGGACTGCGCCAGCTATATTAAATCCTTACGATGCCCACGCGGTAGAAGAGGCTGTTCGTTTAAAAGAAAGATATGGTGGAACGGTTTCTGTTGTATCAATGGGGCCTCCACCGGCTGTAAAAGCGATAAAAAAATGTGTTGAAATTGGTGCAGATGAGGGGTATCTAATTACTGACCGTCGGTTTGCCGGAGCAGACACTTTAGCTACTAGCTACGCTCTTACAAAAGCATTAGAGAAAATCTCAAAGATTAAGCCTGTCGACCTGGTCATTTGCGGGAAAATGTCCATTGATGGTGATACGGGACAAGTTGGTCCAGGAATTGCACGCAGACTTGATATCCCCCCATTAACTTCTGTGAATAAGGTGGTTGAAATCAATAAAGAAGAGGGATATGCGATTATCCATCGGAAGCTTGAAGACGGATACGAGATTGTCCAATCAACGTTACCATGTCTATTTTCAGTTGAAAAAACAATTAATGAAGTACCGTATTCTTCATTCCAAAATATGTTGAAAGCCGCCAGATATCAACCGCATATATGGTCTGTTGATGATCTTGAAGATGTTGATATTAAGCAGCTTGGTTTGAAGGGGTCCCCAACAATCGTTTCAAAAGTATGGGCACCGCCAAAACCAGAAGGGGGATCTTTTATTGAAGGCAGTCCTAAAGAACAGGTAGAGGAATTGCTTTCAATCCTTCTCGAAAAGAAAGAATTATTCAACATAAAGGAGGGATGATGATGGATTTTAAAGATTATAACGGTGTTTGGGTATTTATTGAAGAAAAAGACGGAGTGATTTCTCAGGTTTCGCTTGAACTCTTGGGGGCCGGAAGGAAACTTGCTGATAAACGCGGCGTGGAGTTGGCTGGTATTATCATAGGAGAAAATATAAAACAGCTGTCACACACCATCTTTGAATACGGAGCAGATACGGCATATGTCTATGATCAGCCTATCTTTAAGCACTATCGAACGGAATCTTATATGAGGGCACTTCTTGAATGTACGAATAAATACAAACCCGAAATTATTCTTTTTGGTGCCACTTCAACCGGAAAAGACTTAGCGAGTGCGGTTGCCACAGATCTCCCGACAGGATTAACGGCTGATACGACCGAGCTTGACGTAGATGAGGAAACTGGATTATTGCTTGCCTCAAGACCTGCATTTGGCGGTAATATTATGGCGACCATTTTATGTAAAAAATATCGTCCACAAATGGCAACGGTCCGGGCTAAGGTAATGAAAGCACTGGAACCTCAGCCAGGTAGAAGAGGGACAATTATAGAGGAAGAGATTCAATTAAAGGAAGATGATATCCGGACAAAAGTATTAGAGATTGTTGAAGCAACGACAAAAAAGGTGCGAATTGATGAAGCAGATATCATTGTGGCTGGAGGAAAAGGCCTCGGCAGCAGTGAAGGTTTTCAGCTTGTTCGACAATTAGCAGATGTTTTAGGAGGGGCGGTAGGAGCCAGCCGAGATGTCGTGGAAGCAGGTTGGATTGAACATCCTCATCAAGTCGGGCAAACAGGAGTAACAGTCACTCCAAAAATCTATATTGCGATTGGGATTTCAGGAGCCATTCAACATATTGTCGGAATGAAGAATTCCGGTTTAATTATTGCGATTAATAAGGATCCTGAGGCTCCCATTTTTAATACCTGTCATTATGGAATTGTCGGCGATGCATTTGAGATTGTACCTTTATTAATTGATCAGTTTAAAACGGCTTTAAGAAGAGAGGGGCTCACACATGTCAGAGAAGTTTGATTGTATAGTCGTTGGAGCGGGTCCGGCAGGAATATCCTGTGCCTATGAATTAGCAAAGGGAGGAGCAAATGTATTACTGATTGAAAGAGGAGAGTATCCAGGTTCTAAAAATGTTATGGGCGGGGTTCTTTATCGAAAAATGATGGAGGATATTATTCCGGAATTTTATAAGGAAGCACCACTTGAGCGTCCAATCGTTGAACAAAGATTTATGATGATGGATAAGGAGTCTGCAATTACTGTTGGTTATAAAGGGTTGGAGTGGGGGCAGGAGCCTTATAATAACTTTACCGTTTTAAGAGCGAAGTTTGATCAATGGTTTGCTGATAAGGCGGTAGAGCAGGGAGCCATCCTCATCAATGAAACCGTCGTGTTGGAATGTATTGTTGAAAATGGCAAGGTGGTCGGGGTTCGCACGGACAGGCCGGGAGGTGATGTTTATGCAGATGTCGTTGTGTTAGCTGACGGTGTAAACTCACTATTAGCTCAGAAGCTAGGCTTCCATAAAGAATACAGACCAGATGAAGTCGCCTTAGCAACGATGGAAGTGATAAAGCTTGATAAAAAAATCATCGAAGATCGCTTTAATTTAGAAGAAAATCAGGGCTGTACCATTGAACTCTTTGGCGATGCGACGAAAGGGATTCTTGGTACAGGGTTTGTTTATACCAATAAAGAGTCCATAAATATAGGGGTCGGCACACTGCTTTCCGGCTTAATCAAGCATAAAATTAGACCATATGAATTGCTTGAATATGTAAAAAATCATCCGATGATTCGCCCGTATATTCAAGGCGGAGAACCACAGGAATATTTAGCTCATCTCATTCCTGAAGGCGGCTATAAATCAATGGGGAAAATCGTTGGGGACGGAGTCATTGTGATTGGAGATGCTTCACAACTCGTCAATGCCATTCACCGTGAGGGCTCCAATTTGGCCATGACGTCTGGGAGGCTGGCTGCAGAAACGATACTTGCTGCAATGGAAGCAGAAGATTTTTCTGAAGGAATGCTTGATAGTTATCGGGTTAACCTATTGAATGGCTTTGTTGGACAGGATATGAAGAAATACAAAGATTCGACTCATCATTTTGATAAGTTCCCACAATATTTTGAGCAGTATATTCCAATGGCGAATAAAGCGTTCAGCCAAATGTTTACGGTTGATGGAACATCTAAATGGCAAAAGCAAAAGAATATAATAAGCAGTCTGGGCGGAGCGAAGGATAAAATGAAATTGGCCCGTGATATGTATAAAGCCTGGAAGGTGATGAAATAATGGGTGAACAGAAAAAATATCAATCTATCGAAGAAAAACAGTATCTTGTTCGCTTTAATGCTGACACAAAATCACATCTCCATGTAAAAGATGCGGATATTTGTCTAACCAAATGCCCAGATAAAATTTGTACGATTTTTTGTCCTGCTGAAATTTATAAATGGGAAGATATTCGAATGCATGTCGGGTACGAAGGCTGTCATGAATGCGGAAGCTGCCGTATTGGCTGTCCGCACCAAAATATTCAATGGGAGTATCCGAAAGGCGGTCATGGGATTGTTTTTAGATTAGGATAAGATGATTTCTTTATGAGGACTAACAATAGGTTAGTCCTTTTTTATATGCTTAACAGACACTTTTTTTATTGAAAGAAGGATAAAAGAACAGCATATTTGGCAAAATATCTCGGAACCAATTTTTAGGAGGATGATGAAAATTATGTCTGAAGCACTTTATGAAAAAGTAGGCGGAGAAGAGGCCATTGGCAAAGTTGTTGACTATTTTTATAACGAATTAGTATTAAAAGACGAAAGTGTTAAACATTTTTTCGACAATACGGATATGGAAAAGCAGCGCAGACATCAAACGAAATTTATTAGCTTTGCTTTAGGTGGACCGAATCAATATTCTGGTCAATCGATGGCAAAGGCACATGAAGGGATGAATCTGCAGCCAGAACATTTTCAGGCCATTGCGAATCATTTACATGATGCATTAGCCCGTTTTGGTGTCGATGAAAAGGATATCGATACCGCTTTATCAAAGGTTGCTACCCTGAAAGATGATATTTTGTACAAGTAATGATTTTTCTTCAAATACCGGTATTTCCTTTGGATAGCCGGTATTTTGTTTGTTCATGATAAAAATATTATGGTTAAAAGTTATAAAAGATGAATTCTATCAGAATTTTGTTATAATAGTTTTAGTTTAATATAAAGATTTATATTTTACATATTTGCTATGGAAAATGGAGGTTTCAACATGGGAGAAGTAATAAAAAAAGAGTATGAGATTATTAGAACGAGATTTCATTCAAGAGCAGCGGACATCTCCGAGGATGTTGCAGATATTCAGCCGGCAGGATTTAACAATAATATCCGCTGGAATATTGGGCATGTATTAGTAGCGACTGAAAAATTCCTATTCGCTGACCAAGGCAATCTTCCTGCTCAGTATTATGAGTTTTTCAATCCGGGTACAAAGCCAGCTGATTGGAATGGTGAGGTTCCGACCATTGCGGTTCTTATTCAGCAGTTAGAGGATCAATACAATCGTATCAAGGACCTTCCAAATGAAAAGTTTAATGAAAATTTAGCAGAGCCTTTATTAGGTAACAATACAGTAGGAGAACTTGCTGTATTCGGCTGTTTTCATGAATCCTATCATTTAGGTCAAATCATGGCAATGAAGCGCATGATTGAAGCTTCATTAGCAAAATCTAACTAAATAAGCAAAAAAAGCTGAATTCAAATGATTTCAGCTTTTTTCTATTAGGCTATATATGTCCTTTTTAATATTTCGACTTATACTAGTGGATATTTGACTCATCTAAGCGATAAGTTCATGAAACGAGTTTTCTCTTCCCGTTTCATGAACTTATCGCAACCTTTCAGCTCCGCTGAAAGGCGTGTGAAAAGGACTTTTCACACGGATGAGTCAAATATCTACCGGAAGAACCATGTTTACTACCCATGTATGATTGAAACAGAATGTCTATGTCGATTTAATATGTTGGATAGAGATAGACAATGTGGGAAATTAATCCCACCCCGCTTGGGCATTCAGTTTTTCCCTCATAATGTCTTCGTTGTTTCCTTTATATAAAGAGGTTCCAAGCAAAATAAAAGCAATTCCTGCAATAATTTGTGATACTAGCGAACCATACGGAACGAGTACGGCTAAAACGGCAATGATGAGAAAAGCGGATCCCCAACGTGAGAGAACACCTTTCCAAAAAGAAATAAGTGCGAAAAGTAAAACACCGATTAACAAGGTATAAAGTGATACATCCACACCAAATACAGCAGTTTGTATACCCGTATCCAATAATTCAGGGGCACTTTTCTGCAGATCCGCCACAACAAAGGTCTGAAACCATTTGTAGCCAAGCCATAGAGACATACCAAGAGATAAGATGATGAAACTGAATTGGCCAAAGCCTCCAAAACTTTTATACTGTGACAAATAGATTCCAATAATTCCAAATGCTATGAGACTGTAGCCAACCTGGTCAAAATAGGCTGCGATAAAAGAATGTTGATCAAAATAATACCAAACTTGAACAAGCGCTATTGCCAACCCTCCTATAATTGAACTTAATCCAAAAAGGCGAAGCAATCCAGCGAATGTCATTCTAATCACCTCTATTAGGATTTTGGTGTAACAGTAAAGTCTATGCGCTTGTTTTACTAAATATGGTTTAGTGATTATTTGAACATTAGCATAAATGTATAATTAAAAATCCTTCTGTTAATAAACGTATTTGGACGAAAAGGTATGGATAGAATGATTAGAGGCAGCATAGTAGTTTTTTCATTTTTTCAAATGACATACTATTTAGAGAAGAAAAAACTGGAGGTTATCACATGGGTGATTTACTTAAAAAGCAATTTGAAATAGGCAGGGGGAGTTTACTAAAAGATATCGAAGCATGCTCGAAAGAATGGTTTGATATTCAATTTGAAGGTCTTCCTAATACGATTCATTGGCAGATAGGACATATTTTAACTGCAGCAGACAATTTTTTATTTGCTGAAGATAAACAGCTGCCTTCAGAATATAATACGTTATTCGGTTATGGATCAAAGCCCTCTGCTTGGCAAGATGATGTACCAAGTGTAGCGGTTCTTGTAGGTCAGTTGAAAACACAGCTTGAGCAAATTAAAGGACTTCCAAATAATCGTTTTCATGACAAATTACCTGAGCCGATATTAGGCAATAACACTTTTGGAGAATTAGTCAGCTTTACTTCATTTCATGAATTAACACACATTGGGCAAGTTCATATTATGAGAAAACTAGCAGAAAATCGTTAATAGAGCATTGAAAGGGCTGATAAGATTTCAGCCTTTTATTTTTTAGGCGGTAATATAGGACCCTATTCATATGGAGGAGGAATTTTTTCCAAGTTTATATATACTATAACTGAACCTTTGTACGAAAGGAGAGATTGTTGATGAGAAAAGGATTTTTAGGAATAGGAGTAGTTGTCGCATTCGTTGTGGTTTTGGGAATCATGTTAGCCTCGAGCTATAACGGATTTGTTGATTTAGAGGAAAATGTTGATCAATCCTATGCACAAATTGAAAATCAACTGCAAAGGCGGCTTGACCTCATTCCAAACTTGGTGAGTACGGTAAAAGGCTATGCTGCGCATGAAGAGGAAGTATTAACAGAGATTTCTGATGCACGTGCAAGGCTGGCGGGTGCGGCTTCTCCTGAGGAAGAAGCGGCAGCAAATGCAGAACTAACTGGTGCTTTAAGCCGGTTATTGGTAGTTGTTGAGAATTATCCAAATTTGAAAGCAGACCAGCAGTTTACTCAGTTAATGGATGAATTGGCCGGAACGGAAAATAGACTATCGGTTGCCCGCAAAGACTATAATGAGCAGGTATCTATTTTTAACAAAAAAGTAAAAAGTTTTCCCGGAGTAATTGTTGCAAATGTGACCGGTTTTGATGAAAAGGAGTATTTTGAAGCAGACCCAAGTGCGCAAGAAGCACCTAAGGTTGACTTTGGGGGCAGTCAATAATGAAAATGATACGCTTCTTCAGCATTTTCTTCCTACTGTGCCCTTTTTTTCTCATTGAAGTGAAGGCAGAAACTGAAGATTTTCAAGTACCCCCACCGATTGGCGATATTTATGTTCAGGATTTTGCAGGAGTGTTATCTGAACAGGAGAAATTGGAGTTACTGAGTATAGGCAGGTCGATTGAAAACCAAACGACTGCACAAATTGTTGTTTTAACAGTAGATTCTATCGGTGACCGGACTGTCGAAGAATATGCAAACGAGGTGTTTCGGCAATATGGAATTGGAAATGCTGAAGAAGATAATGGAGTGCTGGTTCTTTTAGGGATGAAACCTTCTCAAGGTATGGAGGAAAGACCATTAAGAATTGAAGTGGGATATGGTTTAGAGGGGAGGCTTCCAGATGGAAAAGTGGGCCGGATACTCGATGAAATTACAATTCCGTACTTGAAAAATAAAGAGCCCAATCTTGCTATAACAGAAACGTATAAAGTCTTAGCAAATGAAGTGTTGACCGAATATGGTATGGAAAACGGACAGCAGCTGGTTGAGTTGCCGGCTGTCCAGGAATCTGATACAGAGGGAGCAGGGATTCCCTCATGGCTATTATTAATTATAGTAGTCATTCTATTGTTTTTAGATTTTAAGTTTTTTGGAGGATTTCTGACCCATATGCTTCTTTCTATATTGTCTCGCGGCGGCAGAAGTGGTGGAGGAGGTGGACCTCGCGGAGGCGGGGGAGGCTCTTCCGGTGGAGGGGGAGCAAGTAGGGGATGGTAAAAGAAAGATAAAAATAAAGGGGAGCTGTCCCATGAGGTGTTTGGCATCTTTGCTTTTGGGACACTCCCTTTTGTGATTTGGAGAGCATTACTGTTCTATGCGCTATAACTCTTACTCTGAATGATGGGAAGGAGTAATGTAAAGCAGGTTCCCTCTCCGTATTCGCTTTTTACATTGATGGCTCCACGCATGCTTTTTATGATACTGTAGGACACCATCATTCCCAACCCGGTACCTTTTTCCTTTGTTGTAAAGTAGGGTTCACCTAGACGATTGATTTGCTCTTGTGTCATACCGACTCCTTCATCCAGGATATCAATTTTCATATGACCATCATGAAAACTTTGTGAAATCGTAAGCTCACCATTTGTTTTCATCGATTCAATGCCATTTTTAAAAATATTAATCAAACATTGCTGGAATTTCTTTCTTTCACCCTTTGTGAAATAGTCCTCATCTAAAAGTGATAGTTCAATCTCGACACCATTCATGGTTGCTAAAGGAATCACGACATTAACAGCATGTTGAATTTCTTCATTAATATTTATTTCTTCTTCTCGATCGGGTGCAGGCTTGGCGAAGGTTAAATAATCATTGATGACTTCTGTTGCCCGGTCCAACTCTTTTAAGGCTATATCACTGTATAGTTTCCGTGTATCATCTGGGATATCATTAGATAATAGTTGAATAAATCCCCTTGCAGCAGTCAGCGGGTTTCGTACCTCATGTGAGATACTAGCAGCTAGATGACTCACAGTTTGCAGCTTCTCTGCTTTAATGAGTTTTTGCAGTACTTGGAAATTCATTTTGATTCCTTCCCAGAGAAAAGTGGTAATAGCCATTCCAATTATATGGATAACTGTCAGCACTAACCAAAACTCAAGAGTGAACTTATAATTAAATAGAATGTTTGATAATAGCTGCGTAAAGGACAGACCTACAAAAGTTAGGAGAGTAGTTAAGCCTACTTTCTGCCTAAGCTGCAATTTTGAATAAAATTTGGACAAATAAATAATCACAAATCCCATAATGGTGAAAGTAACCATGGTAGGATAAAAACCATCCCCGCCCTGAATATATCGAATAACGAGCGTTAAAATGATGAGTAAATAGCCCAATTTATAACCACCGTAGAGTCCTCCGAGAACAAAGGGTATCCAACGTAAATCCCAAATGAAATGTTCATTCGTATAGACAGGAAATATCATACACAGAATCAGTGATATAATTGGAAATAATGAGAGAGTCCAGTCTCGTACATGTTCTAATCGGTAGGTGTATTTAATCATGTAAAGGATTTGCATTAAGCATAATACAAGAAGAATAAATAAAAAGTTAATGAGTAAGTCTTTGGTTACAAGATCCATAGGTGCACCATGCCTTTAAATATTTTGAATTGTCGTAGTAGATAATAAAAATATATCAAGAGAAAAAGTATTTTACTAGATGAAAATATTGTTTTATTAGCAATAGTTAAAAAGATATAGAAAATATTATTGTCCATTCCATTTTAATGTTGATTTCATATGGTATATCGAGATATCATTGAAAGGTGTGATAGATATCACTAAATAGATAGTGAAAAAGTACTATTCTGAATATTGATAGGTATGACAAAATGAGCGAGCAAAAAAGGGAGAGAAAATAGATGAAAAGAGGGATAACTTGGCAGTTAGGTATTATCATTATCTGTGTATTATTTGTTTCAATGTTGATTACCTCAATATCGAATTATTGGGTAACGTATAAAAATACATATGAAGCAGCAGGAATTGAGGCTGTCGGATGTGCTAATATCACAACTGGATTGATTTCTCCTAGTGATATTAAGAAAGTATTGAATGGCGATGAAGAAACACGAGAGGAATTGGAAAAGACAATTAGTTGGACGGTTGAACATAAAAAACTTTTTGAAAATCAATATATTATTCTTTTAGATGGAACCATTGTAGTTGCTGACGACAACTTGAAAAAGCAAGGCTTTAATTCGGGGGATAAATTTTATATTGATAAAGAACTAATTGAAACCATTCAGGAAACCAAACATCCTCATTATTCTGAAATCTATGAGTTTGGAGGAATGAAACGATTAACAGGGTATGCCCCTATTTTTGAAGATCATGACCCAAATAAAGAAATCATTGCATATAATGCGATTGATTTTGATGCAAAAATTGTTTCAGAAAGAACTTGGGATTCGGTAAAGGGAACAGTTGCTTTAGGTTTGCTTCCTATGATTATCGCATGTATCATTACCATTTGGATGATTAGAAGAAGGACGAAACCAATTACCATTTTAATAGAATACGCACAAGCTATTGCAAAAGGAGATTTATCGGTTAAAAATGTCGAAACGAAAAACAATGATGAAATAGGCGAACTAAGTAAGGCGTTAAACTTTATGGCAAAAAATCTTCGTGAAGTAATTCAGCAGGTTAGTTCCAGCGCCGAGCATGTTGCAATATCCTCGGAGGATTTGCATCAAATTGCGATGCAAACGAATCATGCAACAGAGCAAATATCTATTACGATGGGTCAAATGGCTTTGAGTGTGGATAAGCAAACACAGAGTGTAGAAGAAACTTCACAAACAGTGAAAGAAATCTCTGAAGGTGTTTATCAAATTGCCAATAATGCTCAAAATGTAACAGCTACGGCAAAGAATGCTTCTGAGAAAGCTACAGAAGGTGGGCATGCTATAAAAACAGCTGTGCAGCAGATGAATTCAATTCAAGAAACGGTAACCGGACTTGCTCAAGCAGTAAAAGGATTAGGCGTTCGTTCAGAGGAGATTGGACAAATTGTTGAGGTGATTACTGGAATCGCTGCCCAAACGAACTTATTAGCTTTAAATGCTGCTATCGAAGCAGCAAGGGCAGGTGAGGATGGCCGCGGATTTGCGGTAGTTGCTGATGAAGTAAGAAAACTGGCAGAACAATCTGCGGGGTCAGCTAAACAAATTTCTATGTTAATTTCAGCCATTCAGGATGAAACGAGCAAGGCTGTTGGATCGATGGAGGTTGTTTCAAAAGAAGTAGCGTCAGGAATAGGAATTGTCAATACAGCAGGCGGTTCCTTTGAAAATATTGAGGAATCAATTAATAAAGTAAGCGAACAGATTCAAAGCGTATCAACGGCTGTTCAACAAATGGTTGCAGGAACAGAACAAATGGTACGTTCTATGCAATTGATAACCGATGTTGCTGAATTGGCTGCATCTGGTACACAGCAAGTATCTGCCGCAACAGATGAACAATTGGCATCCATGCAAGAAATCTCTGCTTCAGCGAGTATTCTTGCAAATATGGCAGATGAACTTCAGATAATCATTAGAAAATTTAAAACAAAATAAAGAAAGGACGGAAGAGTATTTCCGTCCTTTTTCACATTCGTCCTGATTTAATAATAGCAAAAAGGATAAATAAGAACATAAGCGTGGCCACAATGGATCCAACTTCAATTGCAGGAAATTCCCATAATAAGTTGCGTTGACCTGCAATGGCTCCTCCAATAATGAGTCCGACCATTAGAATACTGAAGGATAAAAGGATAATGCTAAAAGCAAGCCTGTTGCTGATTTTATCTAGCCTGAGTAAGAATTGTTTAAATTCAGGTACACTAACTTCAAAGTGCAGTTTTCCTTTTTGAGCAGTTGCTGTCAAGTCTTTAAGGCTTTTTGGTACTTTTGATAATAATTGCAGGTTTTCAACTAATTCATTCAAGGAACTCTGAATCACTTTCTTTGGTTCGAATCGATGACGTAATAGCTTTTCTCCAAAAGGCTTAACCGTATCCATAATACTGAGTGCAGGATCTAAGTCTTTAACAACTCCTTCAATAATAAGGAGTGTCTTTCCTAAAATCGTCAAATCAGAAGGGATTTGAATATGATGATGATGGATAATTGTAAGCAGGTCATTCAACGCTACACCTATGCTTAGTTTGCTTAGGGGAATATCAGAATATTTCATGATAAACTCATCAATTTCATTATATAAAGCAGATAGATTCGTTTCTTCAGATTGTATCCCCATCGATGAAATGACTTTTAAAAGACCTCTTGTATTTTTGCGCTGCAAATGAATCACTAATGATGCAAAATGATATTTTGTTTCATCATTTAATCGTCCCACCGTGCCAAAATCCAAATAGGCAATGTGATTTTCAGGCAGTATATAAATATTCCCTGGATGTGGGTCGCCGTGGAAAAATCCTTCGATTAAAATTTGATGAAGCATAGATTCGGTAATTCGCTCAGCAATGAGTTTTCGGTTATAGCCTTCTTCATCAAGCTTCTTAATCTGATTAACTTTTATTCCCTTTACGAAATCCATAGTTAGGATTTTTTTTGTAGAGAGATTCCAATGAACCTTTGGAATGAAAATTTCTGTTTTATGAGTGAATTGCTGAGCAATGCGTTCACTGTTTCTTCCTTCATTTTGATAATCAAGTTCAGCTCTCAAACTATTTGAGAATTCTTCAATGATTTTACGAATCTGGTAGTTCTTTGCCCAAGCAATTTTTTCTTCCATTATTCTTACTAAATCATCTAGTATTTCTAAATCTGTTTCGACAATGGGTTTGATATCGGGCCGTTGAATCTTAACTGCAACCTGTTCTCCTGTATGTAAGGTTGCCTCATGCACCTGTCCGATAGATGCACTAGCGAGAGGAATTTCCGAAAAAAAATGAAACAGATTACTAATCGTGTCTCCCAACTCTAGTTCAATCATTTCTCGTGCTTGCTGGAAAGAAAACGATGAAACTTGATCCTGTAACTTTTCTAATTCTTGGGCAATTTCAAGTGGTACTAAATCACGTCTTGTGCTGGCGATTTGTCCGAGTTTAATAAAAGTTGGTCCCAACTCCTGAAGTACTTCTTTTAGTTTAATACCTGCGTATTTTTTGCTTAATTGGGCATCGGTATTTTGAAGTTTGCTCGGTAAGTGATCCTTCGTTATTCCTAATCGATAGACTAAATGACTGAAACCATTTCGTAAAAAAGCATTACTGATTTCTTGATATCTTTGTGCATGTTTGAGTCTTTTCCCAAGCATGTATGTTCCTCCAAACCAAGTATTTCTATTCTGTTCATTTCTCACGGATGTGTCAGAAATCTAACTTATCAACATGATTCGTTAACATGGCTAAAACCAATATTAGTCCTTAGATTATCTATTTTATATAATACAATAATTTTTCTCTTTCGGTTGTTAATTTCTTAGTAAGAAACAGTTAATCATGTTTTTCTTATGCGTGGTTTTAATTAAGGTTGGGCATTATAGTAATATTTAAGAAAAAATTTGCCGCAATTTCTAAATAGGCTATAGGCAGAAAGGGGCAAAGCAAATGAAACTTACACCGGAACAGCGAATTGAACTTCATGGCTTTAACAACTTAACAAAGTCATTAAGTTTTAATATGTATGATATTTGTTATACCAGAACGAAAGAGGAACGTGAAGCGTATATTGAATACATTGATGAACAATATAATGCTGATCGATTGACAAATATTTTGAAGCATGTGGCAGATATTATCGGAGCACATGTCTTAAATGTTGCAAAACAAGATTATGTACCGCAGGGCGCAAGCGTTACAGTTCTTGTTTCAGAAGGTCCCGTTATAGAGGTGCCAACAGGATCCTATGAGGAAACACCAGGGCCGCTTCCAGACAATGTTGTTTTACAGCTAGATAAAAGTCATATTACCGTACATACTTATCCTGAATACCATCCAGAAGAAGGAATTAGTACGTTCAGGGCTGATATTGATGTATCAACCTGTGGTGAAATTTCCCCGCTGAAAGCATTAAATTATCTCATACATTCTTTTGAAACAGATGTCATGTCAATTGATTATCGAGTGAGAGGCTTCACAAGAGCAAAAGACGGACATAAGCTTTTTATTGACCATGATATTAACTCAATTCAAAATTATATTCCTGAAACGATTAAAGGACTGTATGATATGATTGATGTTAATGTATATCAAGAAAATATTTTTCATACCAAATGCAAATTAAAGGAATTTGATTTAAACAATTATTTATTTAATTACTCAAAGGATAAGCTGAATCCAGATGAAATTAAAGAAATTACAGCCAGTTTGACTGCTGAAATGGATGAAATTTTTTACGGAAAGAATATGAATCGTCATTTACAATAAAATCGAAATCGAATAGATTACCTAACACTGGTTTTGTCTTTTTCCCATATTATATTATGGAAGTAATCATTTATTGAATGGGGAAATGGGATGAGCAATTTACAACCAAGCTCTGAGGGAGCAAAAAATGTGTACAAAGTAATCGCAGGGTCTTTTAAGAGTAAGGAAAATGCAGCTAATCGAGTATCGTTTTTGCAATCAAAAGGAATAGAAGCTTTTGTGCAAGCTGAAACGATTATGAATGAAAGGATGTTTAGAGTCCAAGCAGGTGCGTTTACAATAAAAGAAAATGCTGATAAAAGGTTGGAGCAAGTGATTCATTCAGGGATAGCAGATGCTTTTATCGTTTCCGAAAATACACCGGTAAATCAAACTCCTATACAAGAATCAATTATGGGAGAAATCATTTTATCTTCAGAACAATTGGATCTTTTTGTAAAAGATGTCAGTCCTCAGGCACTAGAAATAGGGAGTTATTATATAAGTTTTGGCAATTATTATGGAATAAGAGGAGATATTGCTTTTGCCCAGGCAATACTTGAAACAGATTATTTTCGCTTTACCGGAATCGTACAGCCGCATCAAAATAATTTTTCTGGCTTAGGCTCAACTGGCCCTGATGATCCTGGTGCCTTTTTTAAGACACCAAGTGAGGGGGTGCTGGCACATATGCAGCATTTATTTGCCTACGCGACAAATAGTCCGCTGCCAAGTCAGTATCCGTTAGTAGATCCTCGTTTTCATCTAGTAAAAAGGGGCAGTGCACGTGCTTGGGTTGATTTAAATGGGAAGTGGGCTGTTCCAGGTCATAATTATGGACAGACTATATTAAATATTTATCAAAGGATGCTGAATAGGATGTCATCTGGAATATAGTAAAAGCTGTTGATTGTACAACAGCTTTTACTTTTTATGAGCGTTGGATCATAGAATTGGAATAATTTTTAACGAGTTTTTGTAAATTTCGATGGCTTTCTCTTACTTTAATCGATTCATCAATAATTTTTTGAAAGCCTTCTAAGTCTTTATCGTTGGCATTAAGTACGGATCTAGTAACACTCTCTGCAATTTGTTGTAAGGTTGGTTCTGAGCTCATCGTAATGACCACCTTTCCTTTATTTGCTCCTTAATAATTTATCGAAAGGCAGCCCATTTTCCTGCCAAGAAAACAGTAAATTTATCTACAATTCTCAGCAATTTTATATATAATTAGCAGGACTTCGCAAGGATAACCATAAAAATTGGATATATGATTCAAAAAGTGAATAAAAAATACCCTTAATGCTTATCATTAAGGATATTTTAGAACAGACGTGTAAAGAATTTAATGTTTGTTTGCCAAATTTTCCTGGGCCATCTTTACAAGCTCTTTAACCATGCTTCCACCTAGTCTTCCACCAACTTTGCCAGCTTGCTCGGAAGTTAATTGGCCATTGTAACCGCTCATAAGAGGTACACCGACTTCTTTAGCAGCCTCAAATTTAGCATCTTCTGGATTTTTGGTTCCGGCAACCTTTGCTTTTAATTGATTAAGACCATGCCTTGCTTCGGGAACAAGTATCTTATTTCTTTTTCTTCTTGCTGCCATATTCATCCCTCCACCTTTAGGATGTCCCAAAAGTGTTTTGGCATGAAAAGAATAAAAAAGAGTATTTTATTTAGTTGTAAGTTTTTTAAGAATAATTATATTATTCACTTAATAAGTATTGACATTTCCGAGCATGTTTATTAGGATTGTAAAAACAAAAGAAAAAATGAGTAAAAATCTCTTATCAAGAGAGGTGGAGGGACTGGCCTGATGATGCCTCAGCAACCGCATTTTGAACGGTGCTAATTCCAGCAAAGCTAGACTTTGAAAGATAAGAAGAGAAACCCTTTTTGTACCAAAAAGTTCTCTTCTTAAGAAGATGATTTTTGTATGAGAAAGGGGAATAGTATATGAAGAAACTTTTAACGGTTGATCAATATTTAGACTTATATCTTCTTGCAGGGGAGCTTGGAGATCAATTATGGCAAAACGAAATAATGGAGAAGCTAAATAATGGTGAATACATTACTGAGCACTCGCTAAAAATACGTAATCTTTGGGATGAATATAAAAAGGTAAATATGGAAATGCTCGACCTATATCGTCAACTGCAAAAGGATGCATCTAATGAAGCCCTAACGGAAAAATTTCGTGCTTTAAAGCAGCAGCGAATCATATTAAACCGTCAAATTCACAAAGAAGAAAAAAAATCTCAGCTTCAACATTATAAAACAAAATAAGGCTTTACTAACTTTCAAGGGACATTCCTCTAGCACTCTAAAGCGCTGGGGGACAGTCCCTCATTACGTTAATAGGCTAAAGGAAGAAAAGAAAGTTTGTGAATAAATGTTCATACTTTGTTCAGAATTTCACAATTGAAACAGAGAACTTGTATGTTATTCTATAACTACAGAGAAGAAAGGAGTAACAAACATAAAGATTTGTAATTGGAAGAACTTTAGCACAGATACTGAAATATATACGCAGGAAGCATTTGAAGGTTTAGTTGGTGACTGTTTTGAAGCAATGATTATAAAGGAAAGTAACGATATTCCTTCTTATATATGGACAAATAATTACGTGGTTATCGTAAAGAGTAATTCAAGTAAACTTTCAGATATCTCTTTTGAAAAAATCCCAAGAAATCCTGTTAGTGTATAAAAGGTTATTATTACCTTTCTTTATTAAGATATAAATTTATTTTTTTTAATATAATATGTGAAATACTTCACAATTAATCGGAGGAGATTTTAATGGCTATTATAGAAAAGGAATTAACAAAAAGTACGGTAAAAGAAAGTCCATCAGTTTCCGAGATTATCAATAAACTTGTTGAAAATGGTCAAAAAGCATTAGCAGACTTTCAAAGCTTCAACCAAGAAAAAATAGATGAAATTGTAAAAAGCATGGCTTTAGCCGGATTAGATCAGCATATGCCGCTTGCAAAACTTGCGGTAGAGGAAACGGGAAGAGGAGTATATGAAGATAAGATTATAAAAAATATCTTCGCTACTGAATATATATACAATAATATTAAGTATGATAAAACTGTAGGAATTATTAATGAAAACGAACTAGAAGGAACTTATGAAATTGCTGAGCCAGTTGGTGTGATTGCAGGTGTGACACCTGTTACCAATCCTACATCTACTACCATGTTTAAGGCATTAATTTCTATTAAAACCCGTAATCCAATTATTTTTGCTTTCCATCCTTCAGCACAAAAATGCAGCAGTGAAGCGACAAGAATCTTAAGAGAGGCGGCCATTTCTGCTGGAGCACCTGAACATTGTATTCAATGGATTGAGGAGCCTTCATTGGAAGCAACTCAATTATTAATGAATCATGAAAATATTGCCGTCATATTGGCTACAGGTGGTTCAGGCATGGTCAAATCAGCATATAGCTCTGGGAAACCGGCTCTTGGTGTGGGTCCTGGAAATGTTCCATGCTATATTGAAAAATCAGCTAATATTGGACAAGCTGTCAATGATTTAATTTTATCTAAAACTTTTGATAATGGGATGATATGTGCATCAGAGCAAGCTGTAATCATAGATAAAGAAGTGTATTCAGAAGTCAAAGATGAACTAATTATAAATAACTGCTATTTTTTAAATGATGAAGAAAGAGAAAAAGTTGAAAAGCTTGTCATCAATGAAAAATCTTGTGCCGTTAATGCACAAATCGTTGGAAAACCTGCTTATCAAATAGCTCAAATGGCAGGGGTTACGGTACCTGAAGATACAAAAATCTTAATAGCTGAATTAAAAGGAGTGGGAGCACAATATCCACTTTCTCGCGAAAAGTTAAGTCCTGTCTTAGCTTGCTATAAAGTTAATAGTCTTCAAGAGGGTCTTAGACGCGCAGAAGAAATGCTAGAGTTTGGAGGATTAGGACATTCCGCAGTTATTCATACAACAAACGAAGAAGTTATGAAGGAATTTGGTCTTAGAATGAAAGCCTGCCGTATTATTGTTAACGCCCCTTCATCACAAGGTGCAATTGGAGATATATATAATGCCTTTATGCCATCTTTGACACTGGGCTGCGGTACATTTGGCGGTAACTCTGTATCATCAAACGTAGGAGCTATCCATCTAATCAATACGAAAAAAATGGCAAAAAGGGCGGTAAATATGCAATGGTTTAAAGTTCCATCGAAAATTTACTTTGAGAAAAATTCTATTCAATATTTGGCATCCATGAAAAACATCTCACGGGCGTTTATCGTAACAGATCCGGGTATGGTCAAATTTGGTTATGTTGATAAAGTTCTTTACTATTTAAGAAAACGTCCTGATTATGTACAATGTGAAGTGTTTTCAGAAGTTGAGCCAGATCCATCTATTGAAACAGTCATGAAAGGTGCAGAGATGATGGCGAAATTTCAGCCGGACGTTATCATTACGCTAGGCGGAGGATCTGCAATGGATGCGGCAAAAGGAATGTGGTTGTTCTATGAATATCCTGAAACAGATTTCTTTGGTCTAAAACAGAAATTTATGGATATCAGAAAGCGCATTGTTAAATTCCCTGAATTGGGAAGAAAAGCACAGCTTGTTGCGATTCCGACTACATCTGGAACAGGCTCAGAGGTAACTTCTTTCTCTGTTATTACGGATAAAAAAGCAAATATGAAATATCCGCTGGCAGATTATGAGCTAACACCAGATGTTGCTATCATTGATCCTCAATTTGTTATGTCGCTGCCAAAAACCGTTACTGCTGACACAGGTATGGATGTACTGACACATGCTGTTGAAGCCTATGTTTCCATAATGGCAAATGATTATACCGATGGTTTAGCATTAAAAGCGATTCAGCTTGTATTTGATTATCTTCCAAGAGCATACCGAAATGGAAATGACGAAGAGGCTCGTGAAAAAATGCATAATGCTTCAGCAATAGCCGGTATGGCTTTTGCAAATGCGTTCCTTGGAATTAATCATAGCTTGGCTCATAAATTAGGGGCAGAATTCCATATTGCACACGGGCGAGCAAATACAATTCTATTACCACACGTGATTCGTTACAATGCAACGAAGCCAAAGAAATTTGCAGTTTTTCCAAAATATGAGAAGTTTATTGCAGATAAACGTTATGCCGAGATTGCTAGAATGCTTGGATTGCCTGCCCGCACAACAGAGGAAGGTGTTGAAAGCTTTATTCAAGCTGTAATTAAATTAGCGAAAGAGCTGAATATTCCGATGAGTATTGAAGCAAACGGAATTGAAAAAACACTGTTTGAAAGTAAAGTGGAGTTCTTAGCGGATAAAGCATTTGAAGATCAATGTACAACGGCAAATCCAAAGCTTCCTCTTGTTAGTGAATTAGCTGAAATATACCGTCAAGCATATAAAGGAATTTAACTCATTAAATAAAAGAAATTGATTAATAGAAGAAGTCAACTCACGAATCCTTGTGTGTTGGCTTTTTTCTATTGAAAAGCTTTCCTTTTAAAAATAGATATTTTTTTACGAAAATGTGACAAATTTGAGGCAAAATATTTTGATTAAAATTGTAAATAAGGGTATAATGAACTTAATAAAAAAATGAAAGCGCTTTATAAAATTATAAGAAAAGATTTGAAGACTATCCGAATGATAACTTTACTAGTTATTTATGAAAGAGAATATTGGGTGGTTTGAAATCAACATGACCTTCATTGGAAGGATAAGAAGAGATCTTTTTTATACAAAAATAGTTCTCTTCTTAAGAAGATTATTTTTGTATGGGAAAGGGGAAAATAAAATGAATACAAATGTGGAAAATTTAGAGATTGATGATTATTTAGATTTGTACCTGCTTGCAGGACAAATGGGAGATAAATTATGGCAGCAAGATATATTGGAAGTACTCAAAAGTTATGAAAAAAATAAATCTAGCGAAGATCCTGTATTAATGATTCACAATCTATGGCTAGAACATAGAAAGATTAATACAGAACTACTTGATTTATATCGTGAATTACGTCAAGAGCCTGAAAATGAAGGATTAAAGGCAAGAATAGCTGTTTTGAAAAAACAAAAAGTTGCTGTTTGCCGGAAACTATACAGCGGAGAAAAGAAGAACCATCATTATATTTTGTAATCTATTTAAATCTTATACTAATAGTTAAGCGCTTACAGATAGTGATAATCACCCTTTAAATAAAGACTATTTTCCTTAAGGGAGGATGGTTTTTATTTGAAGGGTGATTCGTTTTTCTGAAAATAATGATAAAAGTATTTGGAATTTAAATAATTTACCGCTATAATATAATTAAATTATTATAATAGTCTATTAATTTACTAGTAGAAGGAGTCGAGTTGAGAATGGCAAGCACTAGCGTAGAAAATAGAGGGTATTTTGGTGAGTTTGGCGGAAGTTTTATTCCAGATAATCTTCAAAAAGTAATGGATATTATTGAAGAGCAATTCTTGAAATTCAAAGATGATCCTGATTTTCAAAAGGAATTAGATTATTACTTAAACGAATATGTTGGCCGAGAAAACCCATTAACTTTCGCGGAAAATCTAACAAAGCAAATGGGCGGTGCAAAAATTTACTTAAAACGAGAAGATTTAAATCATACAGGTTCTCATAAAATTAATAATGCACTTGGACAAATACTATTGGCGAAAAAGATGGGTGCAAAACGTGTAATTGCTGAAACAGGTGCAGGGCAGCATGGTGTAGCAACAGCAACGGCATGTGCCATGTTTGGTTTAGAGTGTGTTATTTACATGGGTAAAGTTGATACAGAACGCCAGGCACTTAATGTATTCCGCATGGAGCTTTTAGGAGCAAAAGTGGTGCCGGTTGAAAAAGGTCAGGGTCGATTAAAGGATGCGGTTGATGAAGCATTAAATGACCTTGTAGAAAACTATGAAAATACGTTTTACTTAATTGGTTCAGCAGTTGGTCCTCATCCGTACCCAACCATTGTAAAGCATTTTCAATCAATTATCAGTAAAGAGTCTAGACGTCAAATTCTAGAAAAGGAAGGTAAATTACCTACTGCTGTTATTGCTTGTACAGGCGGCGGCAGTAATGCAATTGGTGCTTTCGCCAATTACCTCGAGGATGAGAGCGTACGATTAATTGGTGCTGAACCGGCTGAAGCTCCAACCATGTCTGAAGGAGTCCCAGCTGTTCTTCATGGATTTAAGAGTTATACATTATTAGATGAGAATGATCAGCCAAAACCAGTATTCTCTATTGCTGCTGGTTTGGATTATCCAGGTGTTGGTCCAGAACACAGCTACTTAAAAGCTAGCGGCAGAGCAGAATATGTCACTGTTACTGGACAAGAGGCACTAGAAGCATTCCAAACACTTTCAAAAGTAGAAGGAATTATTCCGGCATTAGAAAGTTCTCACGCGGTTGCATATGGACTGAAGCTAGCGAAAGAACTGACTCCAGATGACATCATTATTATTAATTTATCCGGACGCGGTGATAAAGACGTTGACCAAGTCTATAAAATGTTAAATAAGTAAACAAAATGAGTTAAAACGCCTATTTATACATAGGCGTTTTTTGTTGTGTGCCAGGCATGGCACCTATCTAGGTGGTGAAAGTCCACTGTGGGGGTACGCATCGGCTAACCACTAAGGAAGCGCAAGGTACTTATCGTGAGGTAAGGGCTGGAGGAAGCG
>Ga0182742_1001215_pt1 | contig 34450 bp, 33 predicted proteins | sample eDN5th37CBELigMG_FD_128880 | JGI IMG/M metagenome (GOLD analysis project Ga0182742, IMG submission 128880) | Enriched Miracle-Growth compost microbial communities from Emeryville, California, USA - eDNA 5th pass 37_C BE-Lig MG (version 2)... ... | reverse complement strand
CGGGATCAATATCCGGAAGCGCAAGTCATTGCGGGAACGGCTACGGCGGGCATTCCCCATGCCGCATGGGTTGCCCAGAAGCTGGACTTGCCTATGATTTATGTACGGGATAAAGCGAAGGGCCACGGCAAGCAGAACCAAATCGAAGGCAGGCTGAACGAAGGGGAGAAGGTCATCGTAATTGAGGACTTGATCTCTACCGGCGGCAGCTCGCTGAAAGCGGCCCAAGCGGTCAACACAGCGGGCGGCCAAACGTTGGCGGTGCTCGCGATCTTCTCCTATCAGTTCGAGAAAGCGGAAGAGACGTTCCGCGAAGCGGGCATCCCGCTCCAAACGCTGTCGAATTATACTGCTTTGGTCGAGACCGCGGTGCGTCAGAACCGAATTCGCCCGGAGGATGTTGCTGCACTGCAGGAGTGGCGCACTCGGCCGGAATCATTTTACCAATAATCTTTCCAGCATGTGATAGGAATCACATACTCTTCACGGGTTCTGCGCTATACTAAAGGTGTAAGGAAGAAAAGGGTTCGCCCAATGTGAAGAGGAGGTTGGGGACAATGACCGTACTCGCATGGGAAAAAGAAACCGCACGTTGGCAAGAAACGCGTAAGGAGCTTCAACGGTTGGCGGAGCGTCTGCGGCCGTTGACAGCGGGAGCGCCGAAAGAACAAACCGAGACAACGCGGAAGATGATGCTGACCGCATTGCCGATTGTGACGGACACGGTCGAAGCTGTAAAGCAGCATCGTAAGCTTGGGGAAGAATGGTATCAAGCGGCGTTTACGCACGCGCGGGAACTGCTGATGCCGGAAGCCGAACGGCGGTTTGATGAAGCGGAAGAGGCGGAAACGCTGGCATTGGTGTACGGGCAAGCGTTCGTCGAGCGCATGTTCCGCCTTCCGGCGCTGGAGCGTTGGGAGGATGTACAAAGCGCACAAACCTTATTGAAGCATCTTTGTCAGGCATTGGATCAATTGAATGCGTTAGAACGCGAGATGCCGGAACCGGCCCACGCGTAAACGTAAGGCTCTCGCAGCCGGATACCGGTTGCGGGAGCCTTTTTTTCTGGCATGTTAGATGCGGCAAATATCTGCCGGGCAATTTTCACAGTGGCAAATGTCCTTTAAATATTGCAGATCCTTCACAATAATGTGGCCGCCTTCGTTCGCGATAATATCGCGCGATTTGAAATCCGACAACAAGCGGTTTACGCTTTCCCGGGTTGCCCCAATCATATCGGCCAGCTCCAAGTTGGTCAGCCGTTTCGTAATGAAGACGCCCTGCGGGTGCTTCTCCCCGTAGGTGTTATGCAAACGGATCAAGAGCGAACATAAGGCTCCTGTTTTACCGAACATCATGAGATCCCTTAGCTTAGACAACGTCATCCGATGCGACAGACCCATCCAGTTCATTACTTCCACTGCGACATCCCCGTGCTGCCGAAGGAGCGGCACCAAGTCTTTCTTCTGGATGATGCCGATCGTGGCGGTTTCCATGACTTCGGCGTTGCACCAATGCTTCGATGCTTGATACGGGTCGATCTGTCCGAACATGTCGCCGGTGTGATAGATGTCGATGATAAACTGCCGTCCCTCATCCGAAGACTTCGTGATTTTCACGCGGCCTTCAACCACGTAATACAATTTGTCGGCTTCATCCCCTTCCCAGAATAGATGCGTCCCCGACTCTGCATGTATCTCATTCATAGTTGCTTTCAGCAGACTGAACGTCTCTTCGGAAAAGCTTGAAGTATTTCTGATCTGATTCACGGCATGCCCCTCCCGAGCGCTGTAATTACATAGCTTCATAATACCTGAAAAAGCGGGAGCGGTGTGATAAATGTTACATGAAATTATGACAGTTTATAGCAAGCTTTGTGGTAATATGATGACATGGATGATAAACATACTCGCGGCAGAGGGCCGACGCTTGCGAAGGATATGAACCGCAAGCTCGTTTACGCTACGATAAAGGATCGGCGCGAAACGACAAGATCGGAGCTTGCGCATCTGCTTGGCTTAACGAAAAACACAATAAATTCGATCGTGGATGAAATGGTTGCGGGCGGCTACGTGCGGGAGACGGGGTTGCAGCCGCAGCACGGGGCCGGACGCCGGGCCGTGGGAATCGAGCTCTATGCGGCCAGGCGGCAGGCTATTGGAATCCAAGTGGCAGGCCATGAACTGCAAGCCGTCGTCACGGATTTGTATGCCTCTCCATTGAAGACATACGCTTTCCCGTTGCGGGACCGCACCCCGGCCGGCATGTCGGATACGATCGCTTACGCGGTGGAGCAAATTGCTGCGGCTTGGCCGAAGGTAGGGTTGCTTGGAGTCGGTGTGGGCGTTCCTGCGCTGCTGAATCCTTCCCGCGAGCGGGTTGTGATCTCCAGCCACTTAGGGTGGAGGGAAGTAGACCTGCTTCCGATGCTCCAGGATCGGATGGAACTGCCGGTCATTCTTGACAATGCGGTGAAAATGGCGGCGATCGGCGAACTGTGGCACGGGATTGGCAAAGAGACGGGACATCTCGCTTACTGCTCCTTCGGCGCCGGTGTCGGCTGCGGCATCGTCGTCGGCGGTGGCATTGTCCGCGGGGAAGCAGGAGCGGCCGGCGAGCTTGGACACATTGTGGTCGAACCTGACGGACCGCCGTGCAGCTGCGGCAATCGGGGCTGCTTGGAGGCGGTGGCCGGGTTGCCCTCCTTGTTCGCGCGGCTTGCTCCGCATACCGGCATCCCAGCGGAGCGGATGAGCGCGGCGCAGCTTGCCGAGCTGATGCGGCAGGGGAATGCGGACGTTGCGCAGGAGCTGCGGCGCGTCGGCGCGGCCATCGGCCAGGCGCTTGCAAGCGTTGTGAACCTGCTCAACCCGAAGGTGATCGTATGCGACGGGCCGTTAATGGAGGCCGGGGAGACACTGCTGCCGATCATCGCCTCCAGGTTGAAAGAGAAGGCGCTAAGCTATCATGCTTCGCAAGTCATCCTGGTGAAGTCGGCGCTGTATCCGCTGACGGGCGCCATCGGGGCGGCCGCCGCGGTCATCGCCGACTTCGAGAAGCGGGATGAACCGCGAGCGCCGATGGAGTTTTAGATGGCCAACTTTCCTGCCTTATATACCTGCTGCAATTCAATCGCGCCGGAGTCATCCTGCTTGAAGACAGCGAGGTCTGCCGGCGCGCCTGGGATCAGCCTTCCTGTGCCTTCGGGCAGTCCGAGGAACGCCGCCGGGCGCGCGGAAGCCATGCTCCAGGCTTCGGCAAGCGTCGCCAAGCCGCTGCGGGTCAGATGAGCGACGCCCTCGACAAGCATCTGTACCGAGCCGGCCAATAAATCCGGGTTTGACACCAGGTGCAGCTTGCCATCCTTCGTCAGCACCACTTCCCCTCCGATGTGCGTATGGTACTTGCCTGGCTCCAAGCCGGATAAATACACCGCGTCGCTGACGAGGAAGATGTTCTCCCGCTTCGCGCGAAGGAATACCTTCAACACCGGCTTCGGAAGATGGAAGCCGTCGGCGATGACGCCCGCGGTCAGCTCGTCCGCGGCGAGCTGTTCCCAGATGTAATTGCGGTGCCGGTGCTGCATGATATGCGCGCCGTTGCCGAGATGCGTGCTCATCGATGCTCCCGCTGCAACGGCTTGGCGGATTTGCTCCGGCGTCGCCGCCGTATGGCCGATCGATACAATGACGCCGCTCTCCGCACACTTCGAAATAAATTCCGGCGCATTCTCCCACTCCGGCGAGATCGTAATGATGCGGATGAGGCCTTCCGCCGCATCCTGCCATCGCTGAAACATCTCCCAGTCCGGTTTCTGAATGTACTCCTTGCTGTGGGCGCCGCGCGCTCCGTCCTCGGGGGATAAGAACGGCCCCTCCAGATGAATGCCCGCCACACAGCTTGCTGTGAATGCGTCCGACCGGCAGGCTGCTGCAATGACGGCGACGAGCTCGGTAATGGCCGCTTCGCTGTTCGTAATGACCGTCGGCAGAAAGGCCGTGACTCCTTGCTTCAGCAGCAGGCGCACCGACTGATGCACATCCGCTTCGCTGAGCGGCGCCGTATTGAAGTCGATGCCCGCAAACCCGTTAATTTGCAAGTCGACCAGTCCGGGACCAATCCACGGCAGCGCAGGCTTCGCAGCAATCGGCTCGATGCTGTCAATGAAGCCGCCGGCCACCGTCACACGAACGGCTTCGCCTGTATCAACGCGCCTTGCTTCAATCTTCATTTCTCCGCTCATATTCTCCCGTCCCCGTACGAATCTGCATCCGTGTACAGCGTGCAATTCAGATGTCTGCGCAGAATGGTGGAGGGACATTCCGTCGAAATCGAACCGTTCAACGTTCGGATGACCGCGTTGCGTTTGGTGATCCCCGGTACCATGCAGAATAAGCGTTTGCCGGACATCAGAGTTGGAATCGTGAGCGTCAGCGCATGCGTCGGCACATCGCCGATCGTCGGGAAGCAGCCGTCGTTCACCTGCTGCTGGCGGCAAATCATGTCGAGCTCCACAGGCTTAATGACGAGCGGATCATCGAAGTCCGCGACAGGCGGGTCGTTAAAGGCGATATGTCCGTTCTCGCCGATGCCCATGCAGACGATGTCGATCGGAGCGGCGGATAGCAGCGACGCGTAACGCGCGCATTCCGAATCAATGTCGGCCGAGCAGTCGATCAGATGCACTTCTCCCGGCTTTACAAGATCGAAGAGCTTCTCCGATAGAAAAGCGCTGAACCGCTGCGGAGAATGTGCCGGAAGTCCGATATATTCGTCCATATGGAAGGCAGTGATCCGATTCCAATCGATGCCTTCGGCATTCGTGAGCGTTGCGAGAAATTCATTCTGCGACGGGGCTGCGGCAAAGATGATGCGCACGCGTTCTTGCTTCGCTAGCAGCCTGCGGATATGCTCCGCCGCTTCCTCTCCCGCGGACGCGCCTAATGCTTGCCTATTTTGATACACACGCACTTCCAATTGCTCTACGTAACCGGAATGAATCAGATCTTGTTGCATGGAACTCACAGGAAACACTCCTTTACATCTAATTTGTATAAATATTATACTAATGTCAGTATGAAGCAGGAATGATTGTCTGGCAAGAAAAAAATGCGGCCGCCGCAAAGGCGGATTCCATGGGAGGGAACAAGCTCGGCCATGATTGTGGAGCGATTGGGCGTATTAACGGACGAGGTGTCGGAGCGGTTCGAGGAAGCGTTGGATTGGATTCAAGACCAAGGGTTAAAGCATGTGGAATTGCGCGTCATTGATGGCGTCAACTTCTCGGAATTGAGCGACGAAGCGGCGCAAGAGGTTCGGCGTAAGGTAGAGTCCAGGGGATTGTACGTTTCGGCTCTCGCGTCGCCGCTGTTCAAGTGCAAGCTTGATCCGTCGCGGGAAGCCGCCACAGGGGACACCTTCGGTCAGAAAGAGGAAAGCGTTGAGGCGCATTTCGCCAAGCTGGAGCGGGTGATTCGGCTGGCGGAGCTATTCGGAACGAAGCGGATTCGCGTGTTCTCGTTCTGGCGGGAGAAAGATCCTGCGGCGCACATGGAAGAGATCGTGAACCATCTTCGCCGCGCGGCGGATGTCGCGGAGGAGAGAGGGGTTCAGTTACTGTTGGAAAATGAACCTTCCTGCAACGGAGGCTTTGCGGAGGAAGTCGCGAACATCGTGCGGGGCGTGAACTCTCCGGCATTGCGTGCGCTTTGGGATCCCGGCAACGAAGCTTACGGCGGCCGCGAGGCATATCCGGCGGGCTACAACGCTGTGAAGGATGTGCTGTCGCATGTGCATCTGAAAGACGCGTACATCCGCGAAGACGGAACGCCCCGCTGTGTGCCGCTCGGTTCGGGCAGCGTGCCGTACATTCCGCAGTTGAAGGCTTTGCTGAGCGACGGGTATAACGGGCTGTTTACGATTGAAACGCACTATGTGCCGGAGGGCGGCAGCCGAATGACCGGAACGCGCATGACGCTGGACGCTATTCGCGCGCTGGAGCAAGAGCTGTAGTCGTTCAACCGCCATGAAGCCGCGCGATTCACCGAACGGATCGGGGCCGCGCGGCTTTTTTTTTTCACATTATTTCATTGGAACTGTAAGCTGCTGCTTGATTTGGTTGACCCGCTTCTGATCCTCTTCCAAAATATCGTCGACGAGATGCTTGCTCTCCGGATCGAGCTCGCCGGCTACCATCCGATGCGAAAGATGAATCCCGTATTTGTTCTCTCCGATGTACGCCTGTTGCAAGATTTCCTCGGTATCCTCCGGATAGCCTTTCAGCTGCTGCATCCATTCCTGGAATTTGCCCATCAGACCCACGCCGTCCACCGGTTCCCCGCCGAGCTCTTCGATCCGTTTCGCAATTTTTTTGGCCCCGATCTCGGCATGTTCTTGATATCTTTGAAGCTGCTGTTTCAGCCGTTCGTCCTTCGTGTTTCGGATGAGATGCCCGTATTGGTGAATGCCCATATACCGTCCTCTCAGAAATTCATTCAAAGTGCGGATGACTTGTTCATGCATGGCGCTAACTTCTCCTTCAAGCATGTATTTTCCTTGCGGTTGCGAGGCAATCCTTAGTATATTCCAAAGGGTGAAACCCTATTGACACGCAGGAATCCCATCAATTATAGTTTGTTACAAAATGTAAGTATATGATAAGCGAAGGGTTGTTGGGTATGTTGAAGCTGCCTGTATTATTTCTGGCGCACGGTTCGCCGATGCTGGCCATTGAGGAGACGCCTTACGCGCATTTCTTAAGCGAATTGGCGGCAAAGCTTCCGAAACCGAAGGCGATCGTCATTTTTACGGCGCATTGGGAGGAAGAAGTGACGACCGTCAGCTCGTCGGATGGAATTTACGATACGATATATGATTTCTACGGGTTTCCGGATGAGCTGTATCAAATCAAATATGAAGCGAGGGGTTCGTCGGAGACGGCGGCGTTGGTGCGCAACCGGCTCGCGGATGCCGGCTTGCCGGTACAGAGCGACATGACGCGGGGGTTGGACCACGGCTCGTGGACGCTGCTCAGCCGGATGTACCCGAAGGCCGATATTCCCGTTGTGCAGGTGTCGGTTCATCCGTTTCTGCCAGCGGAGACGCAGTATCGGATCGGGGAGGCGCTGCGCGGGCTCGGGGATGACGGCATTCTCATCATCGGCAGCGGTGTGACGGTGCATAATTTGCGTATGGTAAAATGGGGCCAAGAGACGCCGGAGCCTTGGGCGGTCGCGTTTGACGAGTGGTTAATTGAGCGGACGAAGGGCCGGAAGCTCGATGAGCTGCTCCGTTACGAGTCTTTAGCGCCGAATGCGCGGGTTGCAGTGCCGAGGGCGGAGCATTTTGTTCCTTATTTGATAGCCTGCGGAGCGGGGGACAAGGCTTCGGAGCCGGAGGTCATTCACCGCAGCTATATGTTCGGCACGTTGAGCAATCTTAGCATGAAGTTCTAATTAATTAATGTGATGGGAAAATGATTCGCGAAAGGCGGTAGTTCGAAGTGCTGGAGGTCATGTTGTTTGCAGGCTTGGCGGAGGCGGCGGGTTCGCGTTCCGTTCATTTGGCGGTTGAGCTTCCCGTGAAGGTGTCCGAAGTGAAACGGTTGTTCTCGGAACGGTATCCGGAGGCCGCGAAGCAGGCGGCGGGCAGCTTTGCGGCGATTAATCAGGAGTACGCCAGCGATGAGACGCTGATTCATGATGGGGATGAAGTTGCGTTGTTGCCTCCCGTGAGCGGCGGATGATGAACATTTTCGAACGAAAATAAACAATACTGTACAAAAACGAACCTAAACGATATAGTAATGGGTAGGAATAGTCCTGCCCATATTCTATTTACGGAGGATGATCGATCATGGAATTTCGTCAAGCCGCAACGGCGGAAGCAACGAAGAGCTACGACACGGAGAAGCTTCGCAAAGAATATTTGATTGAATCGCTGTTTGTTCCGAATGAACTGAAACTAACCTATACACACGTAGATCGCTATATTATTGGCGGCGCGGTGCCGGTAAACGGCAAGATCGCTCTTGAGGTGGATCTGAAGCTGATCGCTGCGGAATATTTCTTGGAGCGCCGCGAAATCGGCATCATTAATATCGGCGGCGCCGGCGTCGTTACTGCGGACGGTACGGAGTACGCGATGGAGAACAAGGATTGCTTATACATCGGCCGCGGCACGAAGGATGTGCAATTCGCAAGCGCGGACGCTTCGAACCCGGCGAAATATTACTTGGTGTCCGTGCCGGCGCATGCCGCTTATCCTACAGTGAAGGCAGCTTTGTCCGAAGCGACGCCGCAGCATCTCGGCAGCATCACGAACTCGAATGAGCGCACCATCTACAAATTCATCCACGAAGACGGCATTAAGAGCGCGCAGCTTGTCATGGGGATGACCTTGCTGAAGCCGGGAAATATGTGGAATACGATGCCCGCGCATACGCACGAGCGCCGGTCCGAAGTGTACGTGTATTTCGATATGCCTGAAGACGGCGTAGTGTTCCATATGATGGGCGAGCCGCACGAGACGCGCCATCTGGTCGTTCGCAATGAGCAAGCGGTTATTTCGCCAAGCTGGTCGATTCACTCCGGCGTGGGCACCAGCAACTACACGTTCATCTGGGCGATGGCCGGGGAGAACCAATCGTTCTCCGACATGGATCCGATTCCAATGAAGGATTTGCGGTAAAGGAGATTTATGTTTGCCGTTCAGAGACATGAGCTTATCTTAAGACAACTGGAGCAGGAACGAACGGTCCGCGTGGCGGAGCTGAGCGCTATGCTTGGCGTCACGGAGAAGACGGTGCGCGAGGATTTGGAGAAGCTGGAAGAGAAGGGGCTGCTCAAGCGCATTCACGGCGGAGCGGTGCGCGTCTCCGACGGAGACGAGCCGCTCCTGCCCGGGGATCAACCGAATACGAGCAATCTTTCGGCGAAGAAGCTGATCGCTTCACGCGCGGTCGCCATGGTCGAAGCGGGGGATATCATTGCTTTAGACGGCGGAAGCACGACGCTGGAGATGGCGAAGCTGCTCCCGAACGAACCGCTCGCGGTCGTGACGAACGATGTGTATATTATTGCGGAGCTTGCGCGCAAGGAGCAGATTCGGCTCGTCGTACCGGGCGGGTACCGGGAACGAAATTTGCTCGTCGGCGATTCGGCGGCGGAGTTTATTCGCAGCTTGAACATTCATAAAGCGTTCGTATCGGCGACGGGCATCCACCCGGATTTTGGGCTCACGGTGTTCACGGGATCCCAACTCTCTATGAAGCGGGCATTGGTGGAGACAGCGGGCCGCGTATATTGTGTAGCAGATCGGAGCAAATTCGGACGCGGTGCGCTCGTGACCTTCGCCTCGCTCGAGGAAATTCATACGATCTTCACCGACAGTGCTTTGCCGAGTGCCGAGGCTGAGGCATATCGCGGGCATGGCGTTCGGATCGATTGGGGCAATTAGCGGCATCATCGCATTCTGTGAAAATTTCGTTCAGCAAGCCGAATGCGTTTTTGATCGCGTGTGAGGAGGACAATGGAGATGAGCAATCTATTCGACTTAAGCGGCAAGGTCGCCGTCGTAACCGGAGCCGGCCGGGGGCTCGGCCAAGGATTGGCGGTCGGTCTGGCGGAAGCGGGCGCCGATCTGGCGCTTGTGGTGAACCGCACGCCGCCCGATGAAACGGTTGCGGCTGTGGAGAAGCTGGGGCGCCGTGCTGTTGTCATTCAGGCGGATCTCGGTACGGAAGAGGGGGCCGCGGCGGTCGTGAAGGAAACGCTGGCCGCCTTCGGCCGCGTCGATATTTTGGTGAACAATGCGGGGATCATCCGCCGGGCGCCGGCGGCGGAGCACGCGTTGTCGGATTGGCAGGCTGTGTTGGATGTGAACCTGCATTCGGTGTTCCTGCTTTGTCAATCGTTCGGCCGCGAAATGCTGAAGCAGGGTTCGGGCAAAATCATCAACATCGCGTCGATGCTGTCATTCCAGGGCGGCATCAATGTGCCCGGGTACACGGCAAGTAAGCACGCGGTGGCTGGTCTCACGAAGGCACTCGCGAATGAGTGGGCGGGACGCGGTGTGAACGTCAACGCGATCGCGCCGGGCTATATGGCCACTGACAACACGGAGGCGCTGCGCAACGACGATACCCGCTCGCGCCAAATTCTCGAGCGGATCCCCGCAGGCCGCTGGGGCACGCCGGACGATCTGAAGGGGCCTGTCGTCTTCTTGGCGTCGGACGCCTCCAATTACATGAGCGGTGAAATCATTTGCGTCGACGGCGGCTGGATGACGCGGTAACCTCGCGCCGCTGCTCGTCTAAGAGGGGCCGTCCCGTTTGGGGCGGCTCCTTAGTATGTTAGATGCACGTATTAACTGTCCGGATTACCTGATCCCCACTAAGTGACCGTCCCCGCACCACATTTCGGCCAATGTGCCGTCACAAATTAGCTACTCCATGGCCACTTCATCACCGCGCACCCGCATAATACCGCTTGATCCACGTCAATTGTCCATCCACGCACCACATTTTGGCCATTGCGCCGCCACAAATTGGCTACCCCGTGACCACTTTGAGATTATCGCTTATTTGTTACACAATGCTTCATTTTTGAGGCAGGATGCCACAATATTGAAGCATCGTGCAACTAACATGAGGAAAACGGGAGCAGCGAAGTAAAGTTCACGCACATTTGTTGCACAGTGCCTCTTATTTGAGGCAGGATGCAACGAATTTGAAGCAATATGCACCACAGAGGAGCAAAAGCTGGTGGCGTCGGGGGGGCAGAGTCCGGGCTATCACGCCAAAGTGGCAAGCCATGCCGAAAATTACAAAATTATCGAAACTTTTTGTCCAAGCGGTGTAACTTTTTTATATGAATGTGCGTTTAAGATATAGTGCGATTGTCATGGGAAGGAGAGAGAAAATGGCGGAGGAGAAACCGACCCGAGGGGGTCCCTTGCTTTCGGTGCGCGGCGTGGAGCGAACGTTCGATGTCGGCGGCCGGCAGCTGAGGGTACTGAAGGGGATTGACATGGAACTGCAGCCGAATCAGCTCGTTATGCTGAAAGGGCGCTCCGGCTCGGGGAAGACGACGCTGCTCAATATGTTGGGCGGACTCGACGTTCCGACAAAGGGGGAAATTATGTTCCATGGCCATCCGTTCCACAAGCTGGGAGATAAGGAGCGGACAGAAATTCGCAGGAAGGAAATCGGCTTTATTTTTCAAACATACGCCTTAATGCCGCTTCTATCCGCCTGGGAGAATGTGGAGCTGTCGCTCAGAATGGCCGGAGTCCCCAGGAACGAATGGGATGAGCGGGTTGCCTATTGCTTAGAGCTGGTAGGGCTGACGAAGCGCGCGAAACACCGCCCCTACGAGATGTCCGGCGGGGAGCAGCAGCGGGTGGCGATTGCGAAGTCGATAGCGCATAAGCCGATCATGCTGCTGGCGGATGAGCCGACGGCGGAGCTCGATTCACAGATGGGTGCGCAAGTGATGGCGGTGTTCCGCGAAATTGTCGCCACAGAGAATGTGGCAATCTGTATGACTACACATGACCCTACAATTTTGGAGGTTGCCGATCATGTCTACGAAATGGTGGACGGAAAGTTCCAAGCGTCATAACCGCAAGCTCAAGCTTGCCTTGACGGTAATAGTTGCCGGAGCGATGGCCGTGACGTCCGGCTGCTCGCTGCTTCCGAAAGAAGACGAACCGGAAGCGCTGCCGACGATAACGCCGCCGAAGCTGGCGGAAAGGCCGACATATGAGGTTCGGCTCGATACGATCGAAACAAAGGTGCAGGCCATCGGTTCGCTGAAGGCCGTGAATGAAGAGAACTTATTCTTTACTGGCAGTGGAGAGACAAACGCGGGCTCGTTCCGCATCAAAGCGGTCCATGTGGAAACAGGACAAGAAGTGAAAGCAGGCCAGCTGATTGCTGAGCTTGACGTGGCGGATAAAGAACGCGAATTGCGCAGGCAGAGACTGCAATTCAGGCAGGAAGAGCTGAATATGATTCAAATTCTCCGCAAGCAAGATGAATACGAGCCTGAGGAGCTCGAGCAGCTGAAGATTGATTTCGAGCTGAAGCGCACCCAATTGGTGGAGCTGGAAGAAGCGATCGCGAACGCGAAGCTGACGGCACCGTTCGACGGTACGATCGTCAGCGTCTTGAAGAAAGCAGGCGATACGGTGCAAGCGTATGATCCCATCGCTGCGATCGCCGACTTGTCTGAGCTCGTTGTTGCCGCTGAATTCAGCCGAGACAGCTTGAAGAACATCGCTGTTGGCATGGAAGCAATTGTAAATATCAACACGGCAGGCACGCATAAGGGCAAGGTGATGCGGCTGCCGACGGAGACGAGCACGAATAACAATTCGAATCCGTGGAATCCAAACCCGCAAAATCCGAATCAGCAGGACTCTATCGGCAAATATTTGCTGGTGGAATTGGAGAAGTTGCCGGAGGGCGTAACTCGCGGTACGCCGCTTAGCGTTACAGTCATTACGGAGCGCAAAGAAAATGTCATCGTCATCCCGCCGGCAACGCTGCGCTCTTACAACGGAAGAAGCTACGTGCAGGTGCAGGATGAAGAAGGCAACAGGCGGGAGGTCGACGTTGAGGTCGGCATGCGCACGGCGACACAGGTGGAAATCATCAAGGGACTTGAGCCTGGACAGAAAGTAGTGGGTCAATAATGGGACTCCTTCTATTGCGGTTTCTATTCCGCAAGATGTGGAATACCCGGTGGCTGACAATCTCGACGCTGTCCGGACTCATTGTGGCGGTTGCTTTCACGACGAGTATTCCGATGTATTCGGACGGCGCTCTCAAGCGTGTCGTTTCCGAATCGCTTAGGGAGAGCAATCAGGGCTTTCCCGCCGGTTCCTTATTGATGAGATACCAGGCAACAGGAAGCGAGCGGGCGGATCTGGAAGCGTTCGCCGATGTTAAGAAGTACATTGAAGAAGAAATTCCGACGAAGATCAATTTTCCCTACGCGTCTTACGTTCAGATGCTGTCGCTCAGAGGCGCGCAGCTATCTGCGGTTGACCCGGCATCGGTCGACCCGAGCAAGCGCCGCCAAATGACGATGGCGTCGATGAGCCAATTCGCGGAGCATGTGGAGATGACGAACGGAACGTTGCCGTCCGCAACGATGCGAAACGGCGTCATTGAGGCTGTGGTGCTTGAGGAAAGCACCTTGCGCAATTACTTCCGCGTCGGCGATTCGTTCTATTATCCGGCATACGGGAGCAATGTACCGCTGCAGGTAAAGATCGTCGGTACATATGAACCTAAAGACAACACGAACCCGTATTGGTATCAAGGTCTTGAAAGTCTTGTGAACACGCTCATCGTGGACGAATCGCTCATGATGAACGAGCTGCTGACGGAAAGAAAACTTCCGCTTAACTTGGCGACATGGTATTACGCCTTCGACCTGCGGGAAATTCAAACGAGCGATCTTGCGCCGTTGTCGGCAACCTTGGACCGGCTTGAAATTGAACTTTTCCAAACGTTAAAAAATACAAGAGTCGATATCTCGTTCGATCAGCTCCTGCGCCAATTCCGCGTGCAAAGCTTGCAGCTCCAGCTGCTTCTGTTTACGCTGGCAGCTCCGATGATTGCGATGGTGTTCTATTTTGTCGTCATGAACGCGAAGCAATCGCTGGATCGGCAGCGTTCCGACATTGCGGTGTTGCGCAGCCGCGGAGCGGGTACGAAACAAATTATATGGATGTATGTTCTTGAAGGGATCATCATGGGAGGCATCGCCTTCATTACGGGGCCCGCTCTCGGATGGTTTATGGCGAAGAGCATCGGCTCGGCCAGCGGTTTCCTAACGTTCGTGGACCGCGCGTCGATCCCAGTCGGCTTTGGAACCGACGCGATTCTATACGGTGTCGCCGCCGTCTTCATTGCGATTCTGGCTGCCGTAATTCCGGCGATTACGTTCGCCAGATCTTCCATCGTCGGTTTGAAGCAGCAGATGGCGCGGGCGAACCGTCCGCCGGTGTGGCAGCGATTTTTCCTGGACGTCGCACTGCTCGCGGCCGCCGGCTACGGCTGGTACTTGTTCCAGGAAAGACAGATGATTTCGCTGCAGACCGGCTTATCCTCGGATCAGCTTCAGGTACAGCCAACCTTGTTCTTCGTGCCTGCCATTGCCATCTTTGCAATGGGGCTCGTGTGCTTACGGCTGTTCCCGCTGATTCTGAGATTGATCGGATGGCTTGGCCGCAAATATTTGCCGGTTCCGCTATTCTTGACGCTGACGCAATTGTCGCGTTCTTCGAAGCAGTATTATCCGTTGATGCTGCTGCTCATTCTGACGCTTGGTTTAGGGGTGTATAACTCCTCGGCCGCGCGGACGATCGATCAAAACTCAACGGAAAGAACGTTATATCAGTATGGGACGGATGTTATTATTCAGACCGTATGGGAAGGCTTCACCGAATCCGCAGGACCGCCGTCGCAATCTGACGGCGAGCAGCCCGGCGGTCAGCCTGGAGGCCAACCTGGAGGCCAGCCCGGCGGGCAACCGGGCGGGCAGCCGCAGGCACCGCAACAAGTGTTCTACGTGGAACCGCCGTTCGAAATCTTCAAGGAGCTTCCGGGCGTAGAGCATGCGGCCCGTGTGCTGCAAACGCGCGGCAACGCCGTCATTTCGGGTCAGTCGATCGGCCAAGGAACCGTCATGGGAATTGGTACGAACGCGGATTTCGCCGAGGTGGCATGGTGGAGGAGCGACCTGTACCCTGTGAATCCGTATTTATATCTGGATTTGATGGGTGATTACGAGAATGCGGTCATCGTTTCGGAGAACGTGGCGAAGCGGTACCAGCTGCAGCCCGGGGATTTAGTCTCTATTAATATTCAAGGAACAATGGTAGAGTTTATGATGGTCGGCACCCTGCCGTATTGGCCGTCGCAGTATCCGGATGAGAGGCCGTTTTATATCGCGCATTTGGATTACATTTATGATAAAGTGCCGCTCATTCCGTACGAGGTATGGCTGAAGATGGAGGAAGGCGCCAAGACGACGCCGGTCATCGAAGCGCTGCAAGCGCAAGGCATTGACATCGCAACAGTGAAAGACGTAAGAATCGAGCTTGCCGAACAGCAGCGCCATCCGTCGCGAGGTGGAGTCTTCGGAATATTAAGTTTAGGCTTCCTGGTCTCCGTGCTGATTTCGTTGATCGGATATATTCTCTATTGGTTCTTTAATCTGTCGAGCAGGGTTGTGCAATTCGGGGTGCTGCGCGCAATGGGCTTATCCCGCAAAGCTTTAACCGGCATGCTGCTCTTGGAGCAGGCATTTACCGCAGGGTTATCCATTGCGCTGGGGCTAGGCATCGGGCGGGTTGTGAGCTACTTGTTCCTGCCGTTCCTGCAAACGACCGGCAGCGCCGCAACGCAAGTTCCGCCGTTCCGCGTCGTCTTCCAATCGAGCGATATGCTGCAACTGTATGGCGTCGTTGTCGTGATGGTCGCGCTCGGAGCAGGGCTGTTGCTAGTGCATATCCGAAGATTGCGCGTTCATCAAGCGGTGAAGCTCGGAGAGGAGAGATAACGAGTGATCACATGCGAAGGGCTTGTAAAAATTTTTAAAACGGATGACGTCGAGGTCGTCGCGCTGCAAGGGTTAAATCTGCATGTGGAACGCGGCGAAATGATGGCGATCATCGGGAATTCCGGCAGCGGAAAGTCGACGTTCCTCAACATTCTTGGGGGACTCGACCGCCCTTCCGCCGGTACGGTTCGAGTCGGCGAGTGGGATCTCCTGAAAATTACGGATGAGCAGCTGGTGGAATATAAGCGTAAGACGGTTGGCTTTATATGGCAGAACAATGCGCGAAATTTGCTGCCATACCTTACCGCGCTGGAGAATGTTGAGGTGCCCATGATGCTCGGCGGCAAGCTGGACCGAGCCTACGCAAAGCAGCTGTTGGAGTGGGTCGGCCTGAAGGATCGGATGCACAACAAGCTTCATCAGCTCTCAGGCGGGGAGCAGCAGCGCGTCGCCATCGCGATCTCGCTGTCCAACCGTCCGTCGCTGCTGCTTGCAGACGAGCCCACAGGTTCGGTTGATTCGGCTACGTCGGACCGTATTATGGACATTTTCCGTACCTTTAACAAGGAGCTTGGCGTCACAATCGTCATCGTTACCCACGACCTGTCTCTCGCCGGAAAGGTGGACCGGGTGGTGGCCATCCGCGACGGATTAACGAGCACAGAATTTATTAAGCGCAACCCTGAGCTCGATTCCGTCGTCTATAATCATGAAACGACCGGTCGACGAACGGTGCAGGATGAGCACGAGGCATTCGTTGTGATTGACCGAGCCGGACGGCTTCAAATCCCTAAGGAGTACTTGGAAGCGCTCGGCATCGGGAACAAGGCGTCGCTCGAATTCGACGGGGAGAAAATCACAATCAAAGCACCCAAATTAGTGGAGGGGAAGAAACCATGAGTTTCACTGGAAAAAAATCGAAATTTGCACGGACAATGGCTGTCACCTTGGCTTCCGTGCTAGGCTTGTCGGCACTTGCCGCTTGCTCGCCGTTCGGCAACAGCTCGAATGTTCCGGAAGAGGAAACGGAGCGCACCCTGAGAATCGCGACGATGTACAGCTACGGATCGGATGATTCTTATTTACGCCAGCAATACACGGAGCTGTTCGAATTCGCAAATCCGAACATCACCATCGAGATCGTACCAGCGATTGACTACAGCAGCTACTATTACACTGGAACGGAACAAGAACAGAAGGATCCGGTAGAAGAAATGAAGAAGCTGATGCAAGGCGACAATCCGCCGGACTTGGTTATGCTCGATTTCAATCAGCTTCCGGAGTTCATTAACGAAAACCTGCTGATGCCGCTTGACCCGCTCATCACCGCGGATCAATTCGACACCACGAAGATTGTGCCGACCGTGCTCGAAGGCATTAAGGGGGCTTCCCCGGACGGACGGATTTACGCGCTGGCGCCTTTGTTTAGCTCTAGTGCACTCTACTTTAACCGGACGATCTTTAACCAAGCAGGCGTTCCATATCCGGAGGATGGCATGACGTGGGAGCAAATCTTTAATCTTGCGCGCCAAATCAGCGGCGGCCAAGGTGAAGACGCGAAATACGGCTTCTCGTTCTCGAACTATTCCGGCGGGGATCTTTTCTGGGAAATGCAGATGTACACACAACCGCTGCAGCTGAGATACTTTGACGCAACCGGCGATAGAATGACAGTAGACTCCGATCAGTGGGAGCAAGTGTGGAAAACGATGCTTGAGCTGCGGCAAGCCGGCGTCTTCCCGCCTCCGCCGAACTATGACGATCCGATGAGAGAAATGGGACCGTACGACTGGGATAACTTTATTTCGGGACGCGTAGCGATGACGATTAGCGGCTACTATTATATCAACGAATTGATCATGGCTAACCGCACGGCCGAGACGAACGATAAGCTTGATCCGGTCGATTGGGATGTCGTGACGATTCCGACGCATCCGGAAGCGCCTGGGGTTGGCGGTCAAATCTACTACGAAGCTATGATGGGCATTAACGCCAATGCGCAAAACGATGAAGACGCTTGGAAATTCTTGAAGTTCCTCAACGGCGAAGACTGGGCGCGCTTGAAGTCCCGGAGCCAAAGCAGCCTTGTGTCGAACATTGATTATTTGCAGCCGAAAGAAGGCTTGAGCTATAACATCGAGGCTTTCTATCAGCTGAAGCCGGTGATGACGGTAGACGATTCGGAGATTTACCGCAAATATCCGAACATCTACATGGTACAATCGATCGGCCAGACCAAATGGCAAGAAGTGATGAACGGCGAGAAGGAAGTGCGCCAAGCGCTGAAGGAATGGCAGACAGAGGGCGACGCTATGCTGCAAGAGATGCGTGACAATCCGCAGTCGATGCCTGGCTGGGGCGGAGAGCCGGCGCCAATTGATATTATGCCGATTCAAGAAGAAACGCTTAAAGCCGAAGCAGCGAACTAACAGAACATTCTATCTAGGAAGCCGCAAGCGCTCATGCCGCTGCGGCTTTCGCTATGTTATAATGGAAAGGCTAACAGAGAGAGGAGTTTTACGGTTATGGGAAATCCGGTTCATAGCAGAGAGGTTCACCAAGCCGCATTGCAGCGATTGGCAACGCGCGGCGTTCAGTTAATGGATATTGCCGAGATCGTCTATGAAATGCAGAAGCCTTACAACGCTGGCCTGACCATCGAAGATTGCTTAAACAGTGTGGAGAAAGTATTGGAAAAAAGAGAGATCCAGCATGCGCTGCTTGTCGGCATCGAATTGGATGAGCTTGCGGAGAAGGGTATGCTGTCCTCGCCGCTGCAGCAGATCGTCGAATCGGACGAAGGGCTCTTCGGCTGTGATGAGACGCTGGCGCTTGGCTCCGTGCTCGGCTACGGGAGTATCGCGGTTACGACCTTCGGTCATCTCGATAAACATAAAGTAGGCATTATTAAGAAGCTTGATACGAAATCCGGTAACGGGGTGCACACCTTCTTGGATGATCTCATCGCGAGTGTCGCCGCGTCCGCCGCTGGACGGCTGGCTCACCGCAACCGGGATGAAATTGAACGCATGGCGGACTTGGAAGCCGCTTCCGGCGCAGAATAATGTATGAAAACGAGCCCCAGGGGTATCCTGAGAACACGAATAGGATACGTGGAGTGTGAACAGGATCTATGGCATGGATTTACTGGGGCCGTTTGTACAACACGAAATTTCAAGCGAGCTGCTTGGCCAAGCGCATGGAAGAGGATTGGTGGATTTACGGCTACGAATGCCCGCAGTCGGTGGAAATTTTTTGCTCGCGCAAAGGCAGATACGGAGTAAAATACAGAATATAATTTTTTTCGGTGCCTTGACTTGACAAACAGCCTGTCTGTCACGTATATTATTAGATGCTTCACTTTATTCTTTACATCGCGGGGTGGAGCAGTCCGGTAGCTCGTCGGGCTCATAACCCGAAGGTCGCAGGTTCAAATCCTGTCCCCGCAACCAAATTTCCCGGGCCTTTAGCTCAGTTGGTTAGAGCAGACGGCTCATAACCGTCCGGTCACAGGTTCGAGTCCTGTAGGGCCCATATATCAAGAGGCAGCCGCCGCCCGTGCGTATTTTTCGCATAGCGGCGGTTTTCATATTTTTTAGTATAATAGTTTTCATGAGGAGAGGGGTGCTGATCATCGAAGAACATCCTTACATTGTACTGTTTGATGGAGAATGCAACCTGTGCGATTCACTAGTGCAATTTACGATCAAGAGAGATCGGAGGGGTGAACTCCGGTATGCCGCGCTTCAATCGGAAACCGGCCAGCGGCTGATTCAACACTACGGACTTACCGATTCGGCGGGGGACACTTTTATTTTTATTGCAAGAGGTCGAGCGTATGTGCGGTCTACGGCGGCGTTGAGGCTCTTACGGCATTTATCGGGGGGATGGCCAGTCTTATCCCTATTTGTAATTATCCCTGCGTTTCTGCGCGATCCGTTGTATCGTTACGTCGCGAAAAACCGGTATCGTTGGTTCGGGAAGAAGCAGCATTGTATGCTCATGAAGCCGGAATATCGGGAACGTTTTTACACATAACAGAAAAGAAAAAAGCCGCGCTCATTGCGCAGCTTTCGGTTCTTCAGGCACTTCCACTTTGTGAAAGGTTTCGACCAGCTCGTATTGAATATTCGTGACGGACGCGTCCAAGTATGTGCTGGCCGTTGGCGTTGTGATCACCATCGGATATAACGCGGCCGGGTCCGGGTAGTGAAGGTTATAGCGAATAACGGCTGAGCCTTCCTCAGGAAAGTCGATGCCGATAATCTCGATGCGCCAGCCCGGATGCGGCTTCTCGCCCCAACTGAGGGTAACCTTCTTTACTTCATCAGATACGGAGTGTACACTTGCTGTCACTTCGCCGCTTTGGATCGGGTCGTCGACAGGTTTTTCAATTGGCTTCATCCTCTCAACAAACGCAACGGCTTGATAGATCATTGCGGCCGCTTCGCTGCGGGCGATCGCATCCTTCGGCCGGAATTGTTGGGTCTCGTCCAGCTTTGCAATGCCGGTAATTAGCGCCGTCTGAATGGCGTTCATATAGCCTTCCGTGATGTCATCCTCATCGTCGATGGCGATAAAAATACGGGTGAGCGCATAATCGCCTTTCGTGTTTACCGCTTCGATCAGCCACTTTGTAAATTGCTCGCGGGTGGTGTGTTCGTTAGGCTGAATATCGCTATCGATTTCAAGACCGTTGACATGGGCGATGACGAAGGCTTCCGCAAACCAGTCGCGGTCGTTCACATGTTCGAAAATATCGCCGGCCCCTTTCAACTTTACACCCTCGGGGATTTCTAACTTCATACTTCTAACGATGAGCGGAATCGCTTGCGCTGCGGTCATCTTCTGCCTTGGTGCGAATAATTCCTTCGTGATTCCGTTAATAATGCCGCGGTCGCGCAGCTGCATAATTTGGTTTGCGTGTTCGACATCCTGCAGATCGTTAAACGCAAGGGCGGAAGAAGATACAGAGCCCAAGAGAAGGGTCGCGGCCACAGTTGCTGTTAACCATTTCTTGTTCATATTGTGTCTCACCTTTCTCCTTAGTATGATCGAGTTTCTGACTACTAAACGAGTGAGTGAAACAAAATGTTGCTGATAACCGGACAATTGGTGCTGTTCTACTTAACGAGGGACGTCAAGTCCTAGATAGGTCTCAACCGAGTCGATGGAGAAGATCCAAAAAATAGGCTTGACATGGCGAAAAAACCTTGGTAATATATCAATTGTCACTTCGATACGATCTGTTAGCTCAGCTGGGAGAGCACCATCTTGACAGGGTGGGGGTCAGTGGTTCGAGCCCACTACAGATCATAATTAGAAACCCCGTGAGACAAATCCGTCTTACGGGGTTTTTCTTTCATCCAACAAACATTAAATCAAAAAGCGCAGGCAGGAACGTCATGTCCCGACCCGCGCTTTTCGTATTAATTCTCTTCAATTTCCTTACGGTCCTTCTTGAACAGCTTCGACAGCACCTCGTACACGATCGGAACAACGATCAGCGTAAGCAGGGTGGAGCTCGCCAAACCGCCGATGACGGTAATGCCTAAGCCCTTCGAAATTAAACCGCCGCCGCCGTTCGAGCTGAGGATGAGCGGAATCATCGCGCCGATCGTTGCGATGGCCGTCATCAGGATCGGGCGCAGGCGCGTCGCTCCGGCCTCCAGAATCGCTTCGCGCATCGGCATGCCGTCACGCTCCATATGGACGATGCGGTCCACGAGAACGATCGCGTTCGTAACGACGATACCGATCAGCATGAGTAAGCCCATCATTACAGTGACAGATATCGTCTCACCGGCTATATACAGTCCGACGAAGGATCCGATCACGGCGAAAGGCAACGAGAACAGGATGGCGAACGGCGCCAGCCCTTCGCCGAAGGTAACGACGAGAATGAAGTACACGATGAGCACCGCAGCGATCATGGCCACACCAAGCTGCGAGAAGGTTTCTTCCATATCCGCCGTGACGCCGGCAACGCCGATTTCCACGCCGCGCGGCAGCTCTAACGCATCGATTTCTTCTTCCACCTCGGCAGATACCTTCGAAATATCAGCGCCAAGGATCGTGCCGGATACGGTCGCGTAGTATTCGCCTTTGCTGCGCGACAGTGTGTTCAATGTCGTGCCTTCTTCGACAGTGACGATATCCGACAGTTTTACCGTCGTTCCCAGGAAGGTAGGCACTTCTTGCGCCAACAGGTCGTCGATCGATTTCGGTGCCGCTTTCGCTTCTTTTTTCACAATAACATCTATTTTGTTGCCGTCTTTCTCAACGGTTGTCAGCACTTCTTTCGTCGTAACAGGATTCAGCATCATGACGATCTGGCCGGTGGTTAAGCCGTATTGCAGCAGTTCGTCCTGTTCCACATGGAAGGTGTATTCCGTATAGCTTTCTTCCACCGTCGACGATACATCTTTCAAGCCTTCATTGCTTGCCATCACTTGTTCAACGAGCGCAACGGCTTCGTTCAAATCGTCCAGATCTTCACTGAAGAACGTATAGCTCAGCTCGTTGCTCGAAAGGGAGGACATCGCGAAGTTTTGGCTCTTCCACACGCCCGGATGACCGATGTTATGGACGTAATTCTCGATTTCTTCTTTTACGTCCGGGAAATGTTTCGTATCCGGGTCAAAGATCAGGTACATCAAAGCGCCTCCGGAGCCTGCGCCCAGCATCGCCGTCATCGCGTCGGCACTGTCCGTGATAGAAATTTGCACGATGTCGACATCTTCACGCTTGAGCATCGCTTCTTCTACTTCGGTAACATGAGCCAACGTTTCTTCCTTCAGCTCTCCGGCCTTCGGGGTGTAGGTTAAATACATGACCTTCTCTTCTTCGCTTCCGAGGAAGCTAAAGCCGATGAGCGGTGTCAGCAGCAAGCTGCCGACAAGCAGCAGAATTGCAATAAGGGACGTAACCGCCTTATGGTTTAAGGTCCATTCCAGCGCTCTCTTATACCATGCGGAAAGTTTTCCTTGTTCCTTATGGCTTTTCTCCGTCTTCGCTCCATAAAGCTGCTTCTTAAAGAGGAAATGCGATAAGGCTGGAACGATCGTAATGGCTACGAGCAGCGAAGCGCCTAACGCAAAAGTCATCGTTAACGCGAACGGCATGAACAATTCTCCGACCATACCGCCTACAAAGATTAACGGAGCGAATACCGCAACCGTCACTAACGTAGAGGAGAGGATCGGCTTGAACATCTCGATCGTCGCTTCGCGGATTAAGGCGCGGCCAGAGAGCTTCTCTTCCTTCAAGTGCAAGCGCCTGTAAATATTCTCAACGACGACAATCGAGTCGTCGATGACACGGCCAATCGCAACCGTGATAGCGCCTAAGGTCATAATGTTCAGAGTGATGTCCTGCCAGTGCAGAAGCAGCAGCGCCATGAACACGGACACTGGGATGGATACGATCGAGATGATCGTCGACTTGAAGTCACGCAAGAACAATAAAATGATCAGTACGGCGATCAGTCCGCCGAACAGCGCTTTCTCCACCATGGTCGACACGGATTCTTCGATCGGCTCGCCTTGGTCGAGCGTCGTTTCGATGACGAGGCCGGCGATGCGCTTCTCTTCTTCATCGATAAGCTGCTTTACCGCATTGACGACAGTAACGGTGTTAGCGTCCTGTGCTTTAATAATTTGAATGCCGATCGCGTCTTCTCCGTTGGTCCGAGAGATCGATTCTACTTTACCCACGACTTCAATTTCAGCGATCTCGCCAAGGGTGACGAACGGGAACGGATGCTCCGCGGTCGGTGTGACAGGGATCAGCATTTCTTTCAGTTCCTCCGCTGTCATAAACTTTCCGTCGACCGATACGGCTTCCTCAGCATTCTCAAATTCGAACAGACCGAGCGACACCGCCATGTCGCTTGCTTGGATCATATTTTTAACATCGGTTTCCGTAATTCCTAATGAAGCCATCGCTTCTTCATCGTAGGTCAATTCTACTTCTTCAATATGGTGCCCTGTCATCGAAGCGGAGGCGACACCGTCGATTTTCTCGATTTTCGGCAGCAGCACTTCCTCAACGGTCGAGGTTAATTCTACGATGTTTTCTTCCGTACTGCTCACGCTCAGCGCCAGCACCGGCATCATATTCATACTGATGGTCGAAATCGTAGGCTCCATTGCGTTATCCGGCAGTGTAAGCGTGTCAAGCGCCGATTGAACCGCCCGCTTGGCTTCGTCCATATCCGTACCGTATTCATATTCCACTTGCAGGCTGGAGAAGTTAGAATACGAATTCGAGTAAACGGCTTTTACACCTTCTAAGTTTTCGATAGTTTTCTCAAGCGGAATCGAGATTTCCTTCATCACTTTCTCGGGAGTTGCCCCTGGGTAGACACCGCTAACCATTAAGTACGGGATCGAGATGTCGGGGATTGTCTCCATCTTCATTTGTGTACTGGAATAAATACCCGATGCTGTTATGATGAGCGTCAGCAACCATACAGCCAGCTTGTTTCTTATAACGAAATTGACTAAACCTTTCACTCCACACCATCCTCTATTTGACTAATGAAACCCATTTATTCATAATAATGACCGTATAGTCAACTGTCAAATGAACAATACATGAAGGAGTCGTCCGCAACATATGGCCAAGAAACAAATGATTATAGAGAAGGCTTTGCAGCTGTTCGCGGAACGTGGAATAGAAGGGACATCCGTCCAACAAATTACGGAATACTGCGGCATATCGAAGGGAGCGTTCTACCTTTACTTCAAATCGAAGGACGAGCTCACTGTCGCTCTGATTGATTATTTTATGATGCTGGTAGTTTCCGATATTGACCGATCGGTCAGAGACTGCCGAAACAAGGAGCGAATGCTCTATGACTTTTACAGCGCCGCTATTTTATCCTTCCGAAAACATTACGCATTCGCCAAAATATTAATCAACGAACAGCTGCAGCCGCTAAACGAAGAGCTTTTGATGAAATTAAAACATTATGATTTTCAGATGAACGAGAGCATTATGTATATGCTGAAACAGCTTTACGGCGATCAAGTAAAGGAGATGCTGTACGATTTATTAATTTGCGTGAAAGGTCTTATGCGTATTTACATGGAACTGACGCTCCATTACCAGATTGAACCGGACATCGATCGGTTGGTAAATTCTCTCGTGCAGAAGACGGATCTTCTTGCGAGGTGCGCCACGATTCCTATGATCTCTGAGGGGGAGATGGCGCGGTATTTCTATGATCCTTCCTCGATGAATGTGACGAAGGAACAAATTGTTGAACTAATCGAACAAAACATTTCCGATGTGAGCGATCCGATTCTTGTCGAATCGTTAGAACTGCTAAAGGATAATCTATTTAGTCAAAATCCTAGTGCCGCGTTAATCAAAGGAATGATTGAAAATATAAAGCATAGCCCTCAATGTTACGTGATTGTATATTGGGTTCGCAAATGGTGGGACTCGGAAAAAGAAAAATAGACGCGAAATGTTTCGCGCCCATTGCCCGCGGTATATTGGATGTCACTCTTAACCCTTATTGCCCTCGCACCGTGCGCGGCTTGAACCGCATCAGCTCCTTCGCGGTGAGCTGCCGCGTGCGGCTGCCGCTCGAGCGGCCGCGCACCGCGCGCTTCACAGCGCCTGCTCGGTTGCCGGGGCGGGCGACGCGCACCCCGAACGCCTGCATCGCCCAATGGATCGGGAAGGCGATGGACATGCGGCCGTCGTCAGATCCCGCGAAGTTGACCGCCGCCGCGGCATTGTCTGATCGCCGCAGCCAGACGGAGCCGGAATCTCCCGGCAAGGAGACGGGGCGACTCCCGCTGATGACCGTCTGATCGACAAACTTCAAATCGCCCAGCCTGCCGCCATAATTGATGGTCAGGTCGGTATTTACCGACTCCACTGTGCCGTACCTCAATCCGGTCGTTCGACCGACCTTCTTCAATCTGTCTCCGACTCGATAGGATGTCACATGCCCCGGTATCGCGCCAACGGTGGGGTACTTGGGGTTGAGCAGATTCCGGCGGGCGGGAATTGTGATCGCCGCGTCTATCATATTGTCGCCGTCCGGATTCAACCGTACATAACAGTATAACCGTCCGATGCGATCCCGCTTCGAACTGCCGCCGTCGGAGCCGCCGGGCTGAATGGTGGCAATCCGTCCGCCTGTATTATCAGGATTTAATACATGGTTGTTGCTGAGCAAGTACAACCTTCTGGAACTTGACGAAGCTCCCCTGACGATTAACCCGGCGCTTCCCGATCCGTCGGTTGTACCGACGCTGTACCCCGGCTGGACGGGGCGGATCCGGCGTCTGTAATTCGCGTTCGCCTTGCATTTCCCGCATCGAACGATGCGGACAGGAACGGTGAGGGTCTTCCCTTTCGACACGGCGGAAAACTTAGAGCCGCGCGTACCAAGCCGAACGGCCGCGGCTTGGTTGGCGTAAATAATAAGCGCGGCCCCTTGTTTCGGATTCGCCGGATTCTTAAATCCGACGCCCACCCCGTAGATGCCCTTCCTCTTTAAGAGCTTAGACGCGAGCTTCCTCTTCACTTGCAGCACAGACTCGAATGTCGCCATGGCCACACCCTACCCGATCACAACGAACGAAGATACGCCTCGAGGGATGGTTCTCACCCGGTACAAGACTCCGTCCCGATTGTATAAACGCAAGGTAAATGGACGGTTTGTAGGTGTCCCGACGGCTGTGAACACAACGGTTCCATACCGGTCGAAAGATGCCGCTTGGGTAAGGTCTCCATCGCCTTCACGAAGCGTCGCGTAAAAACCTGCCGTATTGAAAGGAACCCCGCTGTTATTCGTCCAGATGACGGTCAATCGGCTTAACGTCTGTGTGGGTACAATACTGCTGTGCTGAGAGGCGGGGACTCTTTTAAATTTTCCCTTTAAGGTTCGAGGAGGGCGGTTAGGCATCAAACAATCAACTCCTTAGATGTGATGGAATATTTAATGCGCGGATGTGACCTAAAGCCAGTGTGAGCGTCTAGAGGAATCAAGAAATTTGCCCTGCCGGACGTTCTTTGGTTACAATGTTGTTGTTATCATGTTTGAGAATATCGGCGAGGTGTTACTTATGAAGAAGGCGGATGTCATTCTGCATCCGATCCGTATGCGGATCATTCAAGCATTGCTCAACGGGAATAGAATGACAGCCCAGCAGCTGCAAGAACGGTTACAGGATGTGCCCCAAGCTACGCTGTACCGCCATTTGAAGAAGATGGTTGAAGCGCGGGTATTGGCGGTTGCGGAAGAAATCCCGAACCGGGGAACGTTAGAGAAGGTATATGTAATCCCGGAAAAAGGCGCGGAAATTACAGCCGAGGAGTTAAATCAGGCTTCATTCGAAGAACAATTGGCGTATTTCACGAATTTCGCGGCAAGTCTTATTGGGGAATACGGGCGGTACCTCCAAAACAACCCGGACACGGATCTGTTGAAAGACGGGGTTACGTACAGGCAATTTGCAGTAAACTTATCGGATGAAGAAAATATTGAGCTCATTATGGGGATCCGAAAGCTGCTCGTAGAAGCGATGCAGAAGGAACCGAATGAGGATAGAAGAAGAAGGCTGTTTACCGTGATCGGCTTCCCGGAAGAGTGAAAAAATAGAAAAAAATCTCTTGACATTTTCTCTTTTTGCCCTATTATTATCATTACCGATAATGATAATAAGGAACGGAGAGATTCACTAATGAATGTGAAAGTAGAAAGATCAGAAGAACAAGAGAAGAAATTTGCTAGGGCAGTAAAGCTATCATTATTCAGCTTGCCGCTTTATGTCGCGGTTCCGGTTTTGTTTTGGGTTGGGTTTGAAGCCGCGGGCTACGCCATGGATTGGAAGGCGTTCGGTCTTGGCGCCCTTGGTTGGGTTATCGCCCTGATGCTGCGGGGGCCGATCAGCGCGGCGGTGATGAAGCTGCCGAAGGAGCGGGGGAAGAACATCGTCGTCTTAAGTTCCGGCGTGCTCGAGGAGAGCGTGAGGCTCATTCTGCTGGCGCTTACCTCGTTTGCCGTTTCTTGGTCGGTTTCGGTAGGCCAAGGATGGGCAGCGGTAGAGGTGCTGTTTGTTATGGTCAATATCGCAGTCATCGCTTCCCTCGCGAACCGGACCGATGAGAAGGCGATACAAGCGAAACAAATGCTTGAGGCGAACGGCAATGTGCAAGCGAGCCCGTTATGGGGCGTCTTAGAGCGAATCTGGGCTTCCGCCTTCCATATCGGGTGCACATTAATTGTCGCCGCGAATCCGTGGACGGTGATCGTGCTGATCCCGCTGCACAGCGCGCTGAATTGGTTTGCCGGCCGCCTGGGTTCACGCTCGATGCAGCTTGCAAATCTGCTGATTGCCGTTGTCGGCATTGCAGCCCTTATCGTTGGACTTGTCACGGTTTCATAGTTTGCCGCAATAGCGGTCTGTACGTTCGTTTTATACGAAAATCGAAGAAGTGGTTTCATAGCTGAATGGACATTTGATAGAGTCAATCTTGCATCGACCCGCATCTCATAATAGAGATAGAGATAGAAGGAACTGCATGCACTTTCTTCTACATGCCGAATCTAGAAAGGGTCGATGTATTATGAGCAAAGTGTTAGTCACCGGTGCGGCAGGCTTTCTTGGTTCTCATATGGTAGAAAGGCTTCGATCCCAACGTAAACAGGTCATTGGACTTGATAATTTCAGCACGGGTACAACAGATAATCTTCGAAAGCTGCAAGTTGGGGAAGATTTCGTGTTTCTCCGCTATGATGTTACGGACCCGAGCGTGCTCCTCCAGCCGCATCTGGTGGACATTACGGAGATCTACCATCTTGCCTCGCCCGCATCCCCCAAATTCTATCAGAATCTTCCGTTCGAGACGATTGCGGCGAATACAATTGGAACAAGGAATATGTTAGAGCTGGCTCGCCGCAACGGCGCTAAAATTGTGTACGCAAGCACGTCTGAAGCGTACGGCGACTCGCTCGTTCATCCTCAGAACGAGAAGTATTTGGGGAATGTCAATACGTGGGGGCCTCGGGCTTGTTACGATGAGGCTAAGCGGCTTGGGGAAGTGTATTGCTATGAATACCATCACCGTTACGGGGTGCCGGTAAAGGTCGCGCGCATCTTCAATACTTATTCCGCAAGGCTTCGCAATGATGATGGACGGGTTATTTCCAACTTCGTCAATCAGGCGCTCACGGGACAAAACCTGACCGTATACGGCGACGGGAGTCAAACCCGTTCCTTCTGCTACGTGGACGATACGATCCGGGGCCTTCAGCTGTTAATGGAGAAGGACGGGGCCACAGGCGAGATCATCAATATCGGCAATCCCACAGAGCATTCGATCCTGGAGATCGCCCGCATGGTGATTCGCTTATCCGGTTCCAAGAGCGGCATTACATTCATGCCGCTGCCCAAGGATGATCCGAAGGTACGGTGCCCGGATATTTCCAAAGCGAAGGCTTTGTTAGGATGGCAGCCGGAAGTAACCTTGGAGGAAGGCCTTCGCAGAACGATTCGAGCTTATAGAGAGCTGCTAGAAGAGGAATAGACGAACAAAACAAAACCAAAACAATACCAAAACAATACCAAAACAATACCAAAACTGGTCAATTGCATCGTGTCCAATGGCCGTTGCTTTCCCGACGATCTCACATTAATTGAGTATAAGTACTTTTCGCAGAAGACTTCGCTCGATTTTCGGGAAAGAAGGTGTCAGTATGAGGGAAGCAATTCCGGCCGGACAATACGACTCATTATGGAGCTGGGTGGAGGCATCGCGCAAGCTGGCGTTGCCCGATCACGAGCTCCAAAATGTGTTATATCCGGAAAATCGGGTTGTTCTGAAGGAAGCCGTCGGACTTGAAACGGAACGCCATCCGAATTTCCATGAAACCTCCGTGGAAATTCCGAAAGCGTTCGTTGCCGTCTTGCCCGAAGGCCGTTATTGGGTTTCGGAGGACGGAACGGCGGCGGTCATCTCGCCGGATAACAAGCTGATTTGGGATGTCTCGATGCAGTATTATCTTCCTCACGCGAGACATCCGGTGTTCCGCAAGAAGGATTTGCCGCCTGCCGAGGAAATCGGTGAAACCGTGGCAGTGATGAGTTACGCGTTTGACTCGAATTATTACCATTGGATGGCCGAGGTGCTGCCGCGGTTCCATCTGATGGAGCGCAGCGGAATCCATATCGATAAATATATTGTGAATTCCGGCATTTCTTCTTCGTATCAGAAGGAAACGCTCGCGTACGTCGGCGTCCCGGAGCAAAGCATTATGCAGTACAGGAATGGCATGCACATCAAGGCGAAGCGTCTGGTTGTACCTTCGATGAAGATGTATTCATTACTTCCGTTCATTCCGAATTCGCCGGCGCCGTGGGCGGTTCAATATTTGCGCTCCGAGTTGTTCGGATCTTTCGTGAACCAACGGATCGAAGGCTTCGAGCGGATATACGTAAGCCGGGGGGATGCCAAGCATCGGCGGGTCACGAATGAAGCGCAAATCATTGAAGCGATGACGCGCCAAGGGTTTGCGGTCATTACCCCGGGAGAGCTGTCGGTTGCGGATCAAATCCGCGTATTTGCATCGGCGGAAGTGATTGTGGCGCCGCATGGAGCAGCGCTGGCGAATTTGATGTTCTGTAAGCCAAACGCACGCCTGCTTGAAATCTTCTCGCCGAATTATGTCAATCCGTTGTACCGGTATATTTGCGCCCAAGTCGGGGTTGATTACTACTATTTGATCGGCCGAGGCGACCGGGTTCCGATCCTTTCGGGATTCGGGGACGTAGGCTACCGGGTCGAACCGATCACAGTGGATATGGACGATTTCCTTGGAATGCTGCACCGCGTTCTAAGCGGGTAATCAACAGATGGAAGGGAGGAGAACTGGATGCCGGACGATGACCGCAGGCGCAACACGGATGCACAGGTCCAAGAATTGGTAAGCCGAGGGCAACATGCCTTCAGGGCAAAGCAATATGACGCGGCATACGGTTTTTTTGAGAGGGCCGCGTCGATCCATCCCGGATGCGCGGAGGCGCATGCATGGTTAGCAGCCGTGTACGGGCGCCGAATCGAGGCTGCGTTGAGCATGTCGGAGCAAATTAAGCTCTTGTCCAAGCTGGAGGAAAAGATCGAAACCGCCCTTTCCATCGATTCGTCGCTGCCTCTTGCCAGGAGAATGAATGGGGCGAAGCTGTTGAAGACGCCTGAGCTGCTTGGAGGGGATCCGGCCGAAGCGGCGAAGGAACTGTTATATTGTATCGAGCAAGGCATGGATGATTGCGAGGTATGGCTGCTGCTTGCGGAAAGCTATATCAAGATCGGAGAGCCGGAGAAAGCCCGGGACGCGCTGAAAGAAGCGGTGAGGCGTGAACCTGAGAATGGGAAAGCGGCCGAATTTATGCAACAGCTTCAAGCTGAAAGCTAACGAAAAATAAACGGCGTGCAAATTGTAATCAATTTGCACGCCGTTGCTATGAAATCTCCCTTATTTAGATTCGGCGGAATCTGTTGCGGAAGGCATCGGTTCATCAAGCTCCATGGCTGCTTCGGCATCAACTGCTTCGGCATCAACTGCTTCGTTTGGCTCAGCGTCGGCTGCAACGGTGTTAGCTGGAACTGCTGCCGGATCTGCTGCGGCCATTGGATTCGGGAGGTTAACGCCGTAGCGTTGCAAGCCCAGCGACATGATCTCATGACCGGTGTATACAACACCGTTCTTCACAATTTCATAAAGCCTGCCGCGGTACAAGTCAGAAGGCTGATTCGTCGTGCGTGCCGCTTCAACAAGCTGGCTGCCGATATGGTTCGCGCCGTTTCTTAACGCGACTTGCAGAATTGGAGTCGTTTCGTTGCTGACATACCGAAAAGCCTTCTTGACGAATTTACCGAACGCATTTTTTCTTCTTCTTGCCATTCGGATCACCTCCTTTCCGAATCAGCTGACCTCCGGGGAGGGTTTTTACCGTTTCTTTCTTTTTTTCTTGCGTTTCTTCTTTTTGCTTGTTCCGGTTTCTTGCCGGATCACCCAATTGATCAGCGCGTTACCGGTGGCTGAAGCGGCTCTTCCCCATATTACCGAAACAGGATCGACTGTCTGCACCTCTTCCACCGCCGGCCTTCCCTCCAGCACCCGGACCCGGTGCTGCAGCAGCTGCTGAAGCTGCGGATCTTGCGTTTGGTCCAACATCTGTTTCCAGACCGCGATCGCGTCTGCGTTGCGGCCGATTTTGCGGTAAGCTTCACCGAGCTCATAATTCATCCGCAAGCTTTCTCTCGACCCAAGAAACCGCTGCTTCCCTTCCCGATTGAGAAGATACGTGTAATCTTCAATAGCGGTTTGTGTTCGTTGAAAGTATTTCTCCGGCAGTTGAAAGGCGGCCTTGCCGCGAAGAAGGCGAATCGTCAGGTTTCCGGGGTCGGCGGCAACCGCTTTGTCCAACAGCTTCAAGCCGTTCCTTGACCACTTCAGCTTGTCGAAAGGCCTTGATTTATCTCTTGCGACTAATACCATCGTGCTCCCGTGATACGCATCCGCAATCGGCCGGTTGGGGAAGTCCGAGCGGAGCGCCTCAAGCAGCCGATCGGCTTCCTTGACGGCACTGGCGTCACCGTTTAAGCCCCGTTTATGAATCGATATAATTCCTTCAAGCCGATCTTCGAACGCGGCGGGTGCCGCCGCCTCGGGGTTCGTTGCCGTTACTTGTTCCACTGATCATTCCTCCTTGGCGCTTATTTTTTCTTCATCCGGTCCAGCCGGTCCAGCACCTCTTTCGCTTCTTTCGGTTTGCCGACATTCTGGTAAGCGGTGCTTAGATTCTGAAGGATCTCCCGCACCTGCTTTGGGGTTAAAGCATTCGGTTCTTCTTGCAAGCGGTCCAACAAATACTGAAAGTCCTCGATAGCTGTTGCCGAGCTGTAGAAGAAAGATTCCGGCAGACGAACGCATACGTTGGCGCGCAAGAGCCGAATTTCCTTATCCGCAGGGTTCATTGCAACGGCTTCGTGTAATGCGTCTAAACCTTCCTGCGCCAAGTCAGCCTTCTCCAGCGGTTTCGTCGCATCGCGGGCCAATAAAGCCAAGGCGCTTCCGTAATACGCCTTTATCAGCGCATCGTGCGGGTCAGCTGCGATCAGCTTCTGCAGCTTCTCATGCGCGGCGGCGGCCGCTTGTTTATCTCCGTCCGCGCCTCGGTGCACGAGCTTCCTGGCTTCTTCAAATTGCCTTTTTCCCTTGCTGTCCAGCGCCATCCCATCATCAACCTCCAAAAGAGAGAATCTATGTTACCAATCTAGTTCCACAACCCACCGATGCTATATTTGCTACGATATGTCCGTCTTTCAATCTGCGGTTGGATGAAAGACTTACTTTCTCAAAAATGTACACTTGTCAGAGTCAAGTCTGCCATCCATTGCATCTCATAAACTAGTATTTCATTGATGGAATAGGGAGGGTTCGATTTCTATGAAGTTGCAATCTCACAAGATGACGGTTTCGATCGATGAGCATTCGTCGCATCTCGAACAATTCATAGAATATTTCAAGCAGCTGGATGACCGCGGCGTCACCATTGAGAAGCTTCCGCGGCAAGAAATAGAAGACTACCAATTAAGAGCGATTAACGCGACGCTTGCACATGTGTGGAACCGGAATAAATACTACCGTTCCCAGTTGGAGAATGCGGGTTTTACGGAACCGAGAATCGATAGTATCGCGCAGCTTTCGGCTGTTCCGATGCTGGTGAAGGATGCGATTCGCGGCGATAAAGAGAAGATCCTGTGCGTGGATCCGAAGGAGATCGGGCAGGTTCATCTGACGAGCGGCACGACCGGGAAGCCGATTTACACCGCATATACGCTTGCCGATCAATACCGTTACGATGTTCTGCCGAAATACTTGGAGCTGTTTAAATGGTCGGACACGGATGTGGGGGCGGTTGCGCTGCCTTACGAATTCGCGCTGCCCGGGCTCGGGTTTCAGCGGCTGTTCCAATTCGCTTTCGGGATGGGAGTCCTGTCGCTTGGCAAAGGAGGCTACATGGCGCCGCCTGACAAATCGCTTCAATTAATGAAGGAATATCAAGCCACGGTACTGGCAACGACTCCGTCTTATGCGGCTCTCTTAGCAGAGGAGAGCGAGAAGTACGGCATTACGTTCGGCAAAGATATTCGGTTGAAAAACATTATGCTGACCGGTGAAGGCTGCTCGCCCGCCTTCCGCGAACGTCTGGAGAAATGGTGGGGCTGCGAAGTCTCCTTCTTCTACGGATCGACCGAATGCGGGGTCGTCGGCGTGGAATGCAGCAAACATAGAGGCTATCACGTAACGGAGGGGCATGTGAAGGTTGAAATCGTCGATCCGGCTACGGGCCGTGTATTGCCGTACGGCAAGACGGGAGAGATCGTTGTCACAACGCTGCTCAGGGAAGGGATGCCGATGGTGCGTTACCGCACGGGAGATCTCGGCATTTTACAGAAATCCGAATGCGCCTGCGGGATCACAATGGACATTCTGCAATTAAGGGGGCGGATGGAGAACATGCTGCATCTGGGCGGTGAGGATTATTCCCCGTTCTTGATCGAACATTTCCTCATGGAAATTCCGGATGCAGGCATGTGGTATCAATTAAAGCTCATCGACGGCCACTTGACGATTATCGCGGAGCCGTTCCGCACTGCACTTACCGATGAACAATTGGAGGATCGGATCCGCCAGCATATGAAGAGTCGCATCGGAGTGGATTGCGCGGTGGAAATCCGGCGCGATATTCCGCGCACCTTCGGCAAGGCGGTAAGAGTGATCAAAGGGTAAACCCGATTCGAACGGAAGGGAGAGGAGGTGTCCTCATGGACGAAACCAAATT
>Ga0182742_1001214_pt1 | contig 34451 bp, 28 predicted proteins | sample eDN5th37CBELigMG_FD_128880 | JGI IMG/M metagenome (GOLD analysis project Ga0182742, IMG submission 128880) | Enriched Miracle-Growth compost microbial communities from Emeryville, California, USA - eDNA 5th pass 37_C BE-Lig MG (version 2)... ... | reverse complement strand
TTGTCGAAGGAGGTGAGGAAGGAGAACAGCGAGCCGGCGACGATGCCGGGCCGGATCAGCGGCAGCGTGACATGCCAGAACACCCGGACGGGATTTGCGCCGAGAATGGCGGCTGCCTCCTCGTAGGAGGTCGGCAGGCCGGCATAGACGCCCGCGACCGTGCGGATGACATAGGGCAGGCAGACGACCATATGGGTGATCAAGAGGGCCGTGAAGGAAATGCCGATGCCGAGCCAGGACAGGAAGAACAGTGAGGCGAAGCCGATGACGATCATCGGCATGGAGAGCGGCGAGAGCAGGAAGGTCATCACCGCATTCGCCCAGGCGGCGCGGGAACGGGCGAGGTAGAGGCAGGCCGGCACGCCGATCAGGCAGGAGAGAAACGTTGCGCCGATCGCCACCTCGATGCTGACGATCAGCGCATCGATGAAGGGTTGGTAGGCGAAGATATTGGCGAACCATTTCGTCGACCAGCCGGGGATGGGAAAGGCGACATAGCCGGCCGAGGTGAAGGAGACGACGACCACGACGAGGATCGGCGCCAGCATGAAGACGAAGAAGGCGACGACGAAGGCGGCGAGGCCGATATTGATCCAGTCCGGTTTTTTTGCCGTCATGGTCACGCTCCGCGCCGGCGCACGAGGCGCAATTGCAGGAAGAGGCAAAAGACCGCGATGACCAAGAGGATCGTGCTCATGGCGCTCGCCATGCCGAAATCGCGCGTGGTGTTGAACTGCTGGTAGATCATCAGCGGCAGCGTCTGGAGCCCGCCGCCGAGCAGCACGAGGGTGACGAAGCTGCCATTTGCGATCATGAAGACGAGGATCGCGCCGGTGCCGATCCCGTCCATCGACAGCGGCAGGGTGACTTCCCAGAAGGTGCGCAGCCGGCTTGCTCCGAGGATCTTCGCCGATTCCTCCAGCCGCGCGTCGACGCCCTGCAGGACGGTGGCGATGGAGAGCACCATGAAGGGGACCAGCACATGCACCAGCGCGGCGACGGCGATCTCCGGCGAATTGGTCAGGCGCAGCGGGGCGGAGAGGAGGCCGAGCTGGTCGACCAGCAGGTTGTTCACGAGGCCCCGCCGGGCGAACAGCACCTGCCAGCCGAAGGTGCGCATGATGATCGAGGTGAGCAGCGGCGCGATCAGCAGGAAGATGACGAGGCCCGCCCAGCGGCCGGCCTTGCGCACAAGGAAATAGGCGACCGGATAGCCGATGAGGACACAGATCGCCGTGACGCCGGCCGAAAGCAGCACGGTCTCCGCCGTGACGCCGAGATAGAAGCTGTCGGTCAGCAACGCGACGTAGCGCGAAAGGGTGAATTCCCCCTCCGCGCCGACAACGCTGCGCATGCCGTTGTCGAAAAGCGGCAGCACGAAGAAGGCGAAGAGGAACAGCACGGCCGGCGCGGCCAGAAGCCACCGCCTTGCGCGCGGCTGCGCCGTTGTCGCTCGTAGGGGTGCTTCAGCCTGCATCGTCTTTCCTGCCTCGGTAATGGAGCGGCCGCCTTCGCGGGCGGCCGCAGGTGCGTTAGCGACCGATCTCGCGGTTCCAGCGGTCGACCCAGCCGTTGCGCACGCCGGCGATCTCCTCGTAGGGCGGGAACTTGGTTTCCTGCCAGGGGGTGATGCGCGGCTTCAGCTTCTCGCTGTAGACGACGTCGGTGTTGGTCACGCCGTAGTTCATGATCTCGGCGAACTGCGTCTGGTTGGCGGCGTCGAGGACCTCGTTGATATAGTCCCAGGCCAGCGGATTGGCGTTCTTCGGCTTCTGCACGGCGACCCCGTTGAGCGAGCCGCCCTCGGCCGGGTTGAGGAAGTCGATCCAGGTTGCGCCGCTGTCGTAGTGGTTCCAGGTGCGGCCGTCGAAATAGATGCCGAGATCGGCCTCGCCCGAGGAGAGGTGGTTGAAGAAGTCGTTCGGGCCGGCCCAGAAGACGAGGTTGTCCTTCATCTTCTCCATGGCCTTGAAGAACGGATCGACGTCGTTCACGCCGCCGCCGAGCGCCTGCGCCATCGCCCAGATCAGCATGATCGGCGTCACCGCATAGCTGATGGACGGCACGGAGGCGACGAATTCGCCCGCCGCCACCCGGTCGACGAATTCGGCGAAGGACTTCGGCGGGTTCTTCACCCGTTCCTTGTTGAAGGTGATGCCGCCGACGCCGTAGTCGAAGAGCGTGCCCTTGCCCAGGACGGAATCGGTGAGTTCCTTCGGGATCTTGGCAAGGTTCGGCAGCTTGTCGACGGTGAAATCGTCGACGAGGTCGGCCTTGGCGGCGGTCAGCGCGAGGTCGGGGGTCATGATGAGCACGTCGACCGGCGGCTTGTTCGGCTCGGCCTCGACCTGGGCCAGCCATTGCGGCGGGCCGCCGAGGGAAACGTTGGCCTTGGCGCCGGTCTTGGCCTCGAAGGGCTTGACGAAGCATGTGCGCACGGCCTCTTCCCACACGCCGCCGAAGGCGGTGACGGTGATCTCCTTCGCCTGCGCCGTCGCGAAGCGCGGCGAAAGGCCCGTCATCAGGCCGGCGCCGAGCGCCGCGCTACCGCTCAGAAAGGTGCGTCTCTTGATTATGCTCATCGGGGATCTCCATGGATCGAGGAATGGTTCCGGTAGGCTGCACTGAATTCTATAGGCTGTCCGCCGCCGTCAGCAGTCTTTGCCGGGCGAGGCGGATCGCCTCGTCGTCGGCCGCAAGGCGCGGAAAACCTTCCGGCAGGGCCGAGAGCACGTTGTCGAGGATTTCCCGCCGCCGCCGCTGGCGCACCGCGCCCGGAAGCGCGACGAGCGCCACGTTGATCCGGTCCATCGCGGCGGAGGTGAAGACGCTGTCCCAGCGCTCGCGCTCCGGCCCCTGCGCATTGGCCTCGTTGCTCGCGGCAAGGTGGGCGCGGCGCGCCTCCGTCGCCTCGGCGTCGACCGCGCCGTCGCGGATGACGACGCCATAGTCCTTTTCCGCGCCCTCCATCGTCACGAAACCGTTCTCCACGTCGCGGCGCACGGCTTCCGGATCGCGCCCGGCAGGCGCGCCCCAGCCGCCCGCGCCGGGCGTGAGGAAGGTCACCGTGTCGCCGGCGTTCACCGTCAGCACGTCGATCTTGCCGAGGCGGCGTTCGCCCGGCAGTCCGCGATTGACGATCAGCTCGCCCGGCGCGCCGGCCTTGCCGCCGTTCGATCCCCAGGGGCGGAAGACGAGGCGCTCCATGCCGCGGCCGAGGATGTTCGTGTCGTCGGTCAGCGCCCGGAAGGTCAGCTCCATGCCGCAGCCGCCGCGCCACTGGCCGGGGCCGCCGGAATCGGGCCGAAGCGCATAGGTGACGATCTCGACGCCCATCTCCGCCTCGACGGTCTCGACCGGGTTGTTGGCGAGGTTGGAGATGCCGCTGTCGCGCCCGTCCACGCCGTCGCGGCCGTAGCGCGCGCCGGTGCCGCCGATCATCGGCTCGATCACCTGCACGCGCCGGCCGCCGCGCCCGTCCGGCTCGGCCATGACGACGGGAATGACCGTGCCGGAGGCAGCGGCCGGCATCACTTGCGGCAGCGCCTTGCCGAAGGCGCCGTTCAGCACGTCGTTGACGCGGATCGCCGCCGCGTGGCGCACGCCCGTCGCCGCCGGTTCCTGCGGGTTGACGAGGCTGCCTTCCGGTGCGGTGATGCGAACGGGATCGAGCAGGCCGGCGTTCAGCGGCGTCGTCGCGTCGAGCGTGTTGACGAGGGCGAGCACGCGCAGCGTCAGCCAGGCGTGCGGGCGGCCGCGCGAGGGGATGTTCATGGCGGTCGCGACCTGCGGGTCGGTGCCGGTGAAGTCGAGATGCACCGTGCCGTCGCGGAAGGTGGCGGACAGCGCCACGCGCACCGGCAGGCGGGTCGCCGCGTCGTCGTCGAGATAGTCGGAGAAGCTGTAGGTGCCCTCCGGTACGCGCTTCAGCACCGTGCGGGCCTTGTCGGCGGCATAGGCGATGAGGTCGGTGGCGGCGACGGAGACGGCCTCCACGCCGTGCTGGGTGATGGTCTGCTCCAGCCGGCGGCGGCCGGCCGTCAGCGCGGCGAGCATGGCGCGGATATCGCCCATGTTGGCGTCCGGCGTGCGGCTGTTGGCATCGAGGAAGAGGCGGACCTCCGGCGTCATCTCGCCGCGCTTCATCAGCTTGACGGGCGGGATGCGCAGGCCCTCCTGGAAGATCTCCGTGTTGACCGGCGAGATGCTGGAGGGCACCCGGCCGCCGACATCCGAGCAATGGACGAAGCACCAGCCGTAGGCGACGATCCGGCCCTCGTGGAAATAGGGCTCGATCATGTGCAGGTCGGGCAGGTGGGTGGCGAGCCCCTCGGAACGATAGGGATCGTTGGTGAGGATCACGTCGCCCGGCTCCAGCGGCCCGACCGCGCGGATCGCCGGCAGGCATTCGAGCCCGACGAAGCCCGACACGCCGATGGAGCGCGGATAGGCGAAGAAGCGGCCGTCGAGCCCGGCGAGCGCGCAGGCGAAGTCGGCGGTCTCCTTCACATAGAGCGTGCGGCCCGTGCGCTGGAGCGTCAGGCACATTTCCTCGCTGACGGCGGCGAGCTTGTTGCCGAGGATGGCGAGGGTGACGGAATCGAGCTTCATGATGCGGTTCTTTCCAGATGGAGATTGCCGGCGTTGTCGGCGCGCGCGAACCAGCCCGGCAGCAGGATGGTCGTCGTGTCGTCTTGCTCGACGATGGCCGGCCCGAGGATGATGTCACCCGCGCCGAGCGCCGAACGGGCATAGACCGCCGCCGTCAGCCATGCGCCCTTGCGGAAGAGCGGGCGCTCGCCCTTCGGCTGCGGCTTGCCGCCGCCCGCGCCGATCTCCTGCCGGGAGAGTTTCGCCGTCTCGCCGACCATGGCGAGCCGCGCGGTGCCGAGCTCGACATCGGTCTCCCGGTCGCGGAAGCCGTAGATGCGTTCGTGCTCGCGATGGAAGGCCTCCGCGACGGCCTCGGCCGTGGTGCAGTCCTCGGCGAGCGCGATGCGCAATTCGTAGGCCTGGCCGGCATAGCGCATGTCGGCGGCGCGCTCGATGTGCCGACCTTTCGCCTGGTTGCCCTCCTGGTCGAGCCAGGCATTGCCCTCGGCGGAAAGCTCGGCGAAGACCTCTTCGAGCGCCTTGGCGCTCCCGGCGTTCAGCGTCTGGCGCAGGCTGCGCACGAAGTCGCGGCGCAGGTCCGCGGCGACCGCGCCCAGCGCGCAGAACGTGCCGGCCGCCGGCGGGATGACCACGCGGCCGATGCCGACTTCCTCCGCCAGAAGGTTGGCATGCGTCGGCCCGGCGCCGCCGAAGGGCACCAGCGCGAAGGTCGCCGGGTCGAGCCCGCGCGAGGCGAGCGTCTTGTAGAGTTCGGTCGCCATGCCGGCGGTGGTGACGGCGAGCGCGCCTTCGGCGGCCTTCGCCGCCGCGTCGTCGCCGGCAAGGCCGATGCGCTCGCCGATGCCGGCCAGCGCCCTCTCGGCCGCGTCGCGGTCGAGCCGCATCCGCCCGCCGAGGAAGCCGCCCGGATCGATATAGCCGAGCGCCAGGTAGCAGTCGGTGACGGCGGGCTCCGTGCCGCCGCGCCCGTAGGAGACGGGGCCGGGCATCGCGCCCGCGCTGCGCGGGCCGACATTCATGACGCCGTGGTCGTCGACCCAGACGATGGAGCCGCCGCCCGCGCCGATGGCGGAGACGTCGACCACCGGCAGGACCAGCGGCAGGCCGCCGATATCGGTGCGCGTCGCCAGTTCCGCCGCGCCCGCCTGGGCGACGGCGATGTCGGAGGAGGTGCCGCCCATGTCGAAGGTGATGATCGCGGTGACGCCGGCCGCCTCGGCCAGCCGCGCGGCGGCCATGACGCCGGAGGCGGGGCCCGACAGGATCGTCTCGACCGGCCGCTCGGCCGCCGAGGTGAGGCTGAGCGAGCCGCCGTTCGAGGCGGTGACGAGGATGGGTGCGGTGACGCCGTCCTGTTCGAGCCCGCTCTTCAGGCCGGTGAAATAGCGCTGCATCAGCGGCTGGATATAGGCGTTGAGGCAGGCGACGAGCGTGCGCTCGTATTCGCGGATCTCCGGCCAGATCGCCGCCGCCGAGGTGATGGAAAGGCCCGCGTCCGCCGCCAGCCGCTCCGCCAGATCCCGCTCGACCGAAGGTTTCGTATAGCCGTTGATGAGGACGAGGGCGGCGGCGTCGACGTCGAGCGACTTCAGTTCCGCCGCGACGCGCTGAAGCTCGGCGGCGTCGGGCAGGCGGGTCACCTCGCCGTGCGCCGACAGGCGCGCGTCGATCTCCACGATGCGGTAGCGCGGAACCAGCGGCTCCTCCTTGCTGGCATGGAAGTCGAAGGAGGAGGGCATGCGGCTGCGGGCGATCTCCAAGATGTCGCGGTAGCCCTTGGTGACGATCAGCGCGATGGTTGCGCCGCGCCGCTGGATGATCGCGTTGAGGCCGATCGTCGTACCGTGCATGAGCGTCGCGACATCGCCGGCGGCAAGCCCCGCCTTGTCGAGCAGCGCCTTCAGGCCCTCGATCAGCGCGCGCGACGGCTCGTCCGGCGTCGAAGGCTCCTTGTAATAGGTGAGGCTTCCGTCCCGCGGGTCGGCGAGAACGAAGTCCGTGAATGTTCCGCCGACATCGATGCCGATGCGCGCGCCGCTTTCCTGCATGCTCGTCATTCCCTTTTCAATCCGCACTGACCGGCACGGCGTCCTGCGGCGCCCACCCGAGCGTCAGCGCCTCGCCCAGCCGGAAGGAGACGGCGCCGAGCGGCCCGTCGGCCTGCCGATAGACGAACAGCTCCCGCTGCAGCGCCGGCACATCCACCTGGTAGGCCGCGTAGTTGCCGCGAAAGACCGCGCCGGTGATCCGGCCTTCGAAATTCGCGCCCTCGCCCGGCTCGTTACCAAGCCGCATCCGCTCCGGGCGGATGGACAGGACGAGGCGTGCGCCGGGGCTTGCGGGCGTCTCCAGCGGAACGGCGATCTGGCCGCTTGCGCCGGGCACCATGAGGGCCGCGCCATCGGTCGAGACCGTACCCTCGAAAATATTCGACGTGCCGAGGAATTCGGCGACGAAACGGCTCTGCGGCCGGTCGTAGATATCGGTCGGCGTGCCGATCTGGAGGATGCGGCCGGCGCTCATCACCGCCACCTTGTCGGCCATGGACAAGGCTTCCTCCTGGTCATGCGTCACCAGCAGGGTGGTGATTCCGAGCCTTTGCTGCATGGCGCGGATCTCGAACTGCATGCTTTCGCGCAGTGACCGGTCGAGCGCGCCGAGCGGCTCGTCGAGCAGCAGGACCTTGGGATTGACGATCAGCGAGCGGCCGAGCGCGACGCGCTGCTGCTGGCCGCCGGAAAGTTGGGAGGGATACATTTCCCCGCGTCCCGGAAGGCGGATCAGGTCCAGCATCTCCTCGACCCGGCGGTCCCGTTCGGCACGCTGGACGCCCGCCATGCGCAGTCCGAAGCCGATATTCTCGGCCACCGTGCGATGCGGGAACAGGCTGTAGTTCTGGAACACCATGCCGAGACTGCGCTTGTGCGGCGGGAGCGCTGCGACTTCCCGCGTACCGATCCGGATCGAGCCGGTATCGGGATGCTCGAAGCCGGCCACCATGCGCAGTGTCGTGGTCTTGCCGCAGCCGGACGGTCCGAGAAGCGCCACGAGATGGCCTGCCTCCACCTCGAGATCGAGGTCGCGCACCGCAAGCGTGGTCCCGTAGGCCTTGCGCACGCCCTTGAGGGAAAGAGCCTCGGCGGCTGGCCGGGTCTGCCCGTTCATGGGCGGGCCCGGCCCGCGGCCGCGTCGAGGGAGGAGGCGATTGACATGGGCAATTTTGTTCCCTACTTGCTTTTGTAGCGCTACAATTCCTCTAAAGGCGGTTCTAGTCAAGAATTGTTTTTCCGAATTTGCCCGCTGCCGGGATAAGGCATTGCCGTTACGGCGCGAGGTTTGGAAAAGGGGGCAGGGGGGTCATGTCGAAGACACGCGAGGAGAAGGGACCCGTCACGATGCAGTCGGTCGCGGCCGCTGCCGGCGTTTCGCCGATGACGGTGTCCAACGCGTTCCGCTATCCTGCGCGCGTGCAGGAGGAGACGCGCCGCAAGGTGCTGCAGGTCGCGGCCGAACTTGGTTACGTGCCCAATCATGCAGCGGGCAATCTCGCCTCGGGCCAGAGCCGGGTCATCGGCGCGGTCATTCCGTCGATCAAGAATTCCAGCTTCTATAAATATGTGCGCGGCATGCAGGATGCCGTGGCCGAGCTCGGCTACGAGCTCATCCTGAAGCTGGCAGATACGCAGCGGCAGGAAACGGCGGCAATCCAGACGTTCCTTCGCCTGCGCGTCGCCGGCATCGCGCTGGTCGGCGATGAGCATGAGGACGAGGCGCTCCATCTTCTCGGCAAGACCGGCGTGCCGGTGGTCGAATCCTGGGTCAGCCACGATCCCTTCGACATGGCGGTCGGCTATTCGGCTGCTGCGGCGACCCGGGCGATGGTCGATCTGCTCATGGATGCGGGATGCCGCCGGGTCGGTTTCGTCGGTTATGGCGGCTCGGTGTCGCATCGCTTCCGCGAGCGCCTGCCCGCCTTTAGGGAACGGCTCGAGGCCCGCGGGCTGCGGTCGGATCTCGTCCATCTGGCGGACGAGGCGGACGGCTTCGGTGCGGGGCCGAAGGCGCTCGAAGGGCTTTGCGGGCTGGATCCGAAGCTGGACGGCCTGCTGTGCCCCACCGATATCGTCGCCGCCGGTGTCCTCTTCGAATGCGGCCGGCGCGGATGGAAGGTGCCGGAGCGTCTGGCCGTTGCCGGTTGGGGAGACTATGAGATCGCCTCGGAAATCACGCCGCGTCTTACCACGATCCAGCCCCATGCCGACGAGATGGGACGCGAGGCGATGCGGATGATCGTCAGTCGCGTCGCCGGGCAAGGCGAGCCCGGCCGGGTTTGCGACACCGGCTTTCATATCGTGATGCGCGATAGCGTGTGACGTCGCGTCAGGAGGCGAAATCCGCTCATGCGCGCGGCCTCACTCCGGGAACCGGCGCCGGGAGGGTTCGCTGCCGGCGGCAAGATCGGAGCGGCCGTTCAGACGCTGCTCAAAAGCAGGCTCGTCTCGCTGTTCGCCACGCCGTCGACCATGCGGACCTCGCGAAGCACCCGGTCGAAATCCGAAAGGCTGGCAGCGCGGATATTGGCGACCAGATCCCAGTTGCCGTTGGTCGTGTGCAAGGCCTGGATTTCGGAAAAGCCGCGCAGCTTGCGGATGACGTGCGTGGTCGATTTTCCCGATACTTCGATCATCATGACCGCATGGACGCTGTGCGAGTCGTAATCCTCGCGCACGCGCACGGTGAAGCCGAGCAGGGTGCCCGTCTCGATGAGGCGGTCGAGGCGGCTCTGCACCGTTCCCCTGGCCACGCCCAACGCGTCGGCGAGCTTGGCGAGAGAGGCCCTGCCGTCGGCGCGCAGATGGCCGATGATCCGGCGGTCTAGATCGTCGGGGATATATTTCGCGATTGGCTTGCTCATCTGTCAGAATTTACAGTCATGCTGATCATTGTGTTCAAATTTCTGTGTGAAATGACACAAATCTGTTCTTTCGGTCAACATCGCCGGACGCTAGCCTTCCCTATCCGCCTGCACAGGAGAGATCGCCATGCCCGCCCTGCAACCGTCGCAGAAAGCGCTCGTACCTTTCGTGAGCGTCGACAACATGATGCGTCTGGTCCACCATATCGGTATCGAGACCATGCTGGTCGAACTGACCGACGTGGTCGAAGCCGATTTCCGTCGCTGGGAGCTGTTCGACAAGACGCCGCGCGTCGCCTCCCATTCGCGCGAAGGCGTGATCGAGCTGATGCCGACCTCGGATGGCGAGATCTACAGCTTCAAATATGTCAACGGCCATCCCAAGAATATGGGGCAGGGCCTCCAGACCGTGACCGCCTTCGGCCTCCTTGCGGAGGTCTCGACGGGCTATCCGGTGCTCCTGACCGAGATGACGCTGCTGACCGCACTGCGCACGGCGGCGACCTCGGCCATGGCCGCGCGGCATCTCGCCCCGAAGGGCGCTCGGACGATGGCGATCATCGGCAACGGCGCGCAGGCTGAGTTCCAGGCGCTCGCGATGAAGGCGGTGCTTGGCACCGATCATGTCCGCCTCTATGACATCGACCCGCTGGCGAGCGAGAAGGCCGCCCGCAACCTTGCCGGCTTCGGGCTGACGGTGACGACGTGTTCGTCGTCCCAGGCCGCCATCGAAGGCGCGCAGATCATCACCACCTGCACCGCCGACAAGCAATATGCGACGATCCTCACCGACAACATGGTCGGCAGCGGCGTCCACATCAATGCGATCGGCGGCGACTGCCCCGGCAAGACCGAACTCCACCGCGACATTCTTCTGCGCTCCGACACCTTTGTCGAATATCCGCCGCAGACCCGGATCGAGGGCGAGATCCAGCAGATGGCCGAGGACTATCCGGTCACCGAACTCTGGAAGGTCGTGACCGGTGCGGCCGAAAGGCGCCGGGAGGCCGGCCAGATCACGCTCTTCGACAGCGTCGGCTTCGCCATCGAGGACTTTTCGGCGCTGCGCTATGTCCGCGACAGGCTGAAGGGCACGGATTTCTATCAGGATCTCGACATCATCGCCGATCCCGACGATCCGCGCGATCTCTTCGGCATGTTGCAGCGGGCGCGTTAAGCCCGCCTGCCTTGGAAATTAGGCGGCGCCCGGCTCCAGCCCGAGCGGATCGGCGACGCGCGGCCACAATTCCAGGCTCGCCTTGCGATAGGCCGTGGTGGCGGGATCGGTCGGATAAGAGGTCGGGGCGGCGACATAGACGATCTCGGAGGAGATCGGCTGAAAGCCCGCGTGGAAATGGTTGGTGGACTTGACCAGCAGGAAGGCCTTCCCGGTGAAATCGACGCCCTGGTTGGAGAAGATGTCCGGCTCGTAGGTCTGGGTGCGGCTGGTGATGAGGACGATATCCAGCGTCGTGCCGAGCGGGCGCACCACGGCAGCGGCGCCCAGCGTCACCCGGCTGTTGCGAAAGCTTTGCCAGCCGGCGTCGAAGACACCCTTTACGGTGACGCGCAGGTCGAGCGGCTCTCCGCCCTCCGGCCCCGACTTGCCGCCGATGCGCAGGGCCAGTTCCGCGCCTTCCCCCGCCGCATGGCAGAAGGAGACGGCGATCGGGTCCCAGATCGTGGCCACCGCGACATTCTCGAAGCCGCGCTCGATCATCCGGCGCATTATATAGGTCGCGTCGCCCGCCACCCCGCCGCCGGGATTGTCCCACACGTCGGCGATGACGACGGGCAAGTCCGGCCGTTCCGCGCGCACGGCAAGGGCCCGGTCCAGGCCTGCCTCGGTATCGAACATCGGCATCGCCGTCTGCCGGCGCAGGCCATAGAGTTCACGGCCGAGCTTTTCGGCCAGCGCATCGCCCTTTGCCTTGTCGTCGTCCGTGACGACGACGATGCGGGTGCCCATGTCCGGCACATCGCCGGCCATGAAGCCGTGGATGACGGAGATGGAAAGGATGCCGTCCCTGCCCTCCATTGCCTTCAGCCGGTCGACGAAGGAGCGCATCGGTTCGCGGCTCGTCGGATAGATGGTGATCATGCGGCAATCGAAGGTGGAGATGACGGGCTTGACCTTGCCCTTCAGCGTGTCGAGCGCGAGGTCCACGACATGCTCGCCCCGTTCCTCGAAATCGGTATGCGGAAATTCGAGAAAGGCTGCCATCAGGTTCAGGTTGGCGACGCGTTTCGCCGTCAAGTGGCTGTGCGGGTCGAATTCGGCGGCGACAAGAATATCGGGGCCGACGATGGCGCGGACGCGCTCCAGAAGATCGCCTTCTGGATCGTCGTAGCCTTGGGCGACCATCGCGCCGTGCAGACCCAGGACGACGGCATCGACCGGCAGCGCAGCCTGCAATTCGGCAAGGATCGTGTCGCGCAGCGTTTCGTATGTCCGGCGCTGGATGAGGCCGGCGGGCTCCGCCCAGCAGGACGTGCCCTCGATGACGGTGAAACCTTCCGCCCGGCCGCGGCGGCGCAGGATCGGCACCACGGAGGAGCAGAGTGTCGGCGTGTCGGGATGCGCGCCCGGCCCGGCATAGAAGGCCGATTTGAAGGCGTTCATATCCGTGGGAACGGGTGAGAAAGTGTTGGTCTCGGTGGCAAGCGAGGCCGTGAAGATGCGCATGTCCGTCCGTTTCGAATAATGGCGGGGCCGCGACAGGGCCGTCCGGCGCCAGCTCTATTCCCGTGTCGCCCACCCTTTGGGTGGTGTAATTTATTTTCTTATAAGGCCGAGAGTTTCAGGGAAAGTCAATATGCGGCGTCGGTTGAGGCGGGCAATGTGTAAACCGTTTTCCTACGGTGCGCTTTTCCGCGGAATTTTCACTGCCTTGGAGCGGCCAGGAAGCCGAATGGCGGGAAAATCAACAAGGGATATCAGCAGTTTAAGCTCTTGTCCTTTTGGGAGTTCCGCTTTTGAAGAACGGGTTTTGCCGGCAGAGCATGAAAATATCGGACCTTTGACGGGTGGCAATTTCACCGATGCTCCCGCAGTATTCGATTTTCGCTTCCATCGGAGTCGCCAGACGGTAGATAATTTCTGTGCGATCCCGGGCGGGTGGGGAAGAGCGGAGCGTTCTTGTCAGACGCTTCACTCGCGTTTATCGAAAAGCGATCCCGCATGTCCGAGGAGTTTGCCATGCATGAAATCCGGAAGATCGAGGCGGCTGACAGGCCTGGCTTCTACCGCGAGCTGCTCGCCCAGGCGGAAGGGCTGCTGCACGGCGAAAGGGATGCGATCGCCAATGCAGCGAACCTTTCCGCCCTGATCTACGACGCGGTGGCCGACCTCAATTGGGCCGGATTCTACTTCCTCAAAACGCCGCAGGAGTTGGTGCTCGGTCCTTTCCAGGGGAAGGTCGCCTGCGTGCGCATCGCGGTCGGCAAGGGCGTCTGCGGCAGCGCTGTCGCAGAAAGGCGGAGCCAGATCGTTGCGGACGTGCATGCATTTCCCGGCCACATTGCCTGCGATGCGGCCTCGCGCTCCGAGCTTGTCGTGCCGCTCATCCTTGACGGCGCCGTGCTGGGTGTGCTCGATCTCGATAGCCCGAATCCCGGCCGCTTTTGCGAGGAGGATCGCGACGGCTTCGAAGCGCTCGCCGCGCTCTATGTCACGGCGAGCGATTTCGACGAGAGATCGGCCTCATTCCGCCGCTGACCGGAGCAGCGCGACAGGGGCCTCGGCAAGCAGGTCGGAGAGCGTGAGTTCGCTACCTGCTGTGATGGCCTTTCCGTCGAGGATGGAATGGAGCGGGCGCCCTTTCCATCCGGGCGGCAGGGTGATCGTCGCATCCGGGAGGGCCGTTTCGCGCAGCAGCAGGGCGGAAGGCTTTACCTTGGCGAAGACGAGGCGCGGGACGATGGTGATCGTGAAGGCCGTGCGCGTGCCGCGCAGGAAGGCGATTGCCCGGCCTTCGCCGCCGGTGATCTCCAGCGGCAGATAGGGGCCTTCGAAGGGGACGGGAAAATCCCGCCGCGTGGCAAGCACGCGCCCGATCAGCCATTGCTTGTAACGGGGAAAATCGTGCCTTTCGCATCCCGGCAGCCCTTCCAACTGCGGCATTCCGGCGGGGTCGAGCGGCGTCCGGTTGTCGGGATCGACGAGGGAGAAGTCGCCACACTCGCTGCCTTGATAGATGTCCGGTATGCCGGGGGCGGTCAGCTTGATCATCGTCTGGGCGAGGGCGTTGACGAGGCCGGCATCGATGAAGGGCGAGAGGGTTTTGTCGAAATCCTCGAGAAAGCCCTCATTCGCGAAGCATCCTTCGATGAAGTCGGCGATCGCCTGTTCATAGTCGGTTCTCGGCGCGGTCCAACTGGATGCGCGCTTGGCCTCGCGCAGCGCCTTCGTGGCATAGAGCGTCAAGCGCTCGCGCAGCTTTTCCAACATGACCGGGTCGGACTGGACGCCCGGCGACCAGATGCCGGCAAGCGACTGGTAGAGAAGCCATTCCACCTCCCGGGCCGGCAGATGCGTACCGGCATGGGAACGATGCAGCGGGTCGTTGAGCGCCTGCCATCGCCTGGTCGCGGCAATCCAGATTTCCGGCGCCTCGCTCAGCGCATAAAGCCGGGCGCGTGCGTCCTCGCCCCGCTTGGTGTCGTGCGTGCTGGTGGCTGAAAGGGCCTTCGGCATGCTTTCGGCGCGGCTTTTCATGGCGGCGTGGAAGCCGGCGACGCCGGCGATCGGTGCGCCCGGATCGCCGCCGACCTCGTTGAGGGCGATAAGGGCGTTCTCCCGGTAGAAAAGCGTGTCCTCCACCGCTTTCGCCATGATCGGGCCGCTTGCCTGCTGGAGGCGCCGGCGGAACTCGCCCTGCCGGTCGGCGGTGCCGGGAAAGGGCGTGTCGAGCATGAGGCTTGCGAGGAAGTCTATGGCCTGGCGCGTTTCCGGCACGTCGGTTGTTTGCTTCGCTTTCGCACACACCGCGAGCACCCGCGCCCGCTCGCTTTCCGGCACGGTCGTGGCTGTTATATAGGTCCGGTAGACGGGAAGGGCGGTGATGAAAGCCTCGATCGCCGTGCGCAGCGTCTCGCTGGTAAAGGCTGGTTGCCGGCTATCGGCGATGTTTTTCGCGAGCGCGGTGAGCGCGGCCACTTCGCCCATGAAATTCTCCGTCAGCATCTGCCGCTTGGCGGCGCGTCGCTCCACGACATAGGAATTCCGCTCGCCCTCCGGCTTCAGGGCGAGGAAGGCCTGTCGCAATGGCGCGAGCCTTTCTCCATCGACCAGGGCGTCGGCAACGGCTGAGATGAATTCGTAGCCGGTCGTGCCCTCGGTCGGCCAGTCCGCCGGCAGGGTCTCCTTCTTCTCCAGGATCTTTTCGATGAGGATGCAGGATCTTTCGCCAATGGCCGCCCGCAGGCGTTCCAGGTAGAGGGCGGGATCGGCGAGCCCGTCGATATGGTCTATCCGCAGGCCGTCCACGGTGCCGTCGCGCACGAGATCGAGCGTCAGGCGGTGGCTGTCGGCAAAGACGCCGTCGTCTTCCACCCGCAGGCCGACAAGGCCGGCGATCTCGAAGAAGCGGCGATAGCTCAGGTGCCGCCCCGCCGTCTTCCAATTGATCAGCTTCCAGGGCTGGGCGGCGTGGATGGCGGAAAGACGCCCGTGATCCCGCGAGATCGGTGCCAGTCTTTCCGCAAGTGCGGTCCGCACGCCGGGCGCGGCGAGGGCTGCCAAAAGGGTATGCCGGTTTGCGGCCTCGTCGTCCGGTCGCAGGCTGGCGGCAGCGGCAAGGACGGTCTCGACGGCCGGCGTCGTCTTGCCGGAAAGGGCCAGCGGATAAGAACGCGGGTATAGCGGATAGAAGGTGTCGTGATAACGAAGGGACAGTCGCCCGTCCTCGGGAGCAAGGTCGAGGCTGAGCGTGCCGCCGCCAAGCTCTTCCTCGAAATCCGCGCCGAGAAACGGCAGCGTCAGGCATTCGGACCAGTCGATGTCGAAATGACGCGCATAGGGGCTTTCGGCTCCCCAGGCGACGACGCTACGCCACCAGGGATTTTCGAGATGGGCGGCCATGTGGTTGGGGACGATGTCAAGGATCAGGCCGAGGCCGCAGGCGTGCAGGTCGTCCGAAAGGCCCCGCAGGCCGTCAAGCCCGCCAAGGGAGGGATCGATCTGGTTTGCATGGGTGACGTCGTAGCCGTGGGTCGATCCCCGCACGGCGGTCATGATCGGTGAGGCGTAGAGATGGCTGATGCCGAGTTCCCGCAGATAGGGGACGAGCCGGCGCGCCGCGGCAAAGTCCATGCCGTTGCGGAACTGGAGGCGATAGGTCGAACGGATCGGCATCGGGTCGTCCCGCATGGTGCCTGCTTGTTTGCTTTGATCGGTCAGATCCAGGTTTGGTCAGATCTGGCGGCGCTTGAAGTCCGTTTGTGAAATGACGCCGGCCAGCCGGTTCTGCCGGTCAAGCACTGCAAGACGGCGCAGATGAAGAGACTGCATGTTGGCCAGCACGCCTTCCGGCGCCTCATCCTCGTAGCAATAGGTGATGTTCGTCGTCATGATGTCGCTGACCCTGGTGGTTTCCGCGTCGAGCCCCGGCGCGACGGCGCGCAGGATGATGTCGCGATCGGTGAGCGTGCCGACGAGACCGCTGGCGTCGGCGACCGGCAGGAAGGCGATATCCCACTCCGCCATCAGGCTCGCGGCATATTGCAGGGTCTCCTCCGGCCGGACGAGGTGGACGTTGCGGGTCATGATGTCGCCGATATGCATGGGCATCTCGCAAGAACGGTTTCGGTCAGGAACAGGCAAGCGGGGAATTGGTTCCATCGGGCGGGGAAGAAGCCGGAACGCAGCGATCGGCATTTCCCGCGGAACCGCGGTGGGGCAGGCTCGTTAAGCTTCTCTCGAAACGGAGAAACGCACGAGATGGAAAAGAAGACGGAATACAACGAATCGAAAGAGAAAAACCCGGAGCATGGGGTCATCGTTGCCGGGCGGGACGCGCATGCGCGCGAAGGTGCCGGCGAGGCGCCGGCAGGAAAGGAAAACAAGCCGGAAGATGCCGGCTCGAAGAAGAGGCCGGAACGCTCCTGACGGAGGAACCCGCCGGATGCCTTCCCCCGGCGGTTCGGGGGAAGGCTTGATCGGCGTGGATTATGCCGCCAGATCGAAGCGATCGGCGTTCATGACCTTGGTCCAGGCAGCCACGAAGTCCTTGACGAACTTCTCCTTGCTGTCGTCCTGGGCATAGACTTCCGCATAGGCGCGGAGGATCGAGTTCGAGCCGAAGACGAGGTCGACGCGGGTTGCGGTGTACCTGGCCAGGCCGGTCTTGCGATCACGGATCTCATAGAGATTTTGGCCGGTCGGCACCCAAGAATAGGCCATGTCGGTCAGCGTGACGAAGAAGTCCGTCGTCAGCGCGCCGACACGATCGGTCAGGACGCCGTGCGCGCTGCCGCCATGGTTCGTGCCGATCACGCGCATGCCGCCGATCAGCGCCGTCATTTCGGGCGCGGTCAGGCCGAGGAGCTGGGCCCGGTCGAGCAGCATTTCTTCGGGGCTGACGACATATTCCTTCTTCAGCCAGTTGCGGAAGCCGTCGGCAAGCGGCTCGAGCGGAGCAAAGCCGTCCGCATCGGTCTGCTCGGCGGTGGCATCGCCGCGGCCCGGCGCGAAGGGCACCGCGATCTCGACGCCAGCAGCTTTCGCCGCCTGCTCGACACCGTAATTGCCGCCGAGGACGATAACGTCGGCAAGGCTTGCGCCCGTCTCTGCCGCGATCGGTTCCAGAACCGAGAGAACGCGGGCAAGGCGTGCCGGCTCATTGCCTTCCCAGTCCTTCTGGGGGGCGAGGCGGATGCGGGCGCCGTTCGCGCCGCCGCGATAGTCGGAACCGCGATAGGTGCGGGCGCTGTCCCAGGCAGTGGCGACCAGGTCCGAGACGGAAAGGCCGGAGGCGGCGATCTTCGCCTTGACCACGTCGACATTGTAGTCGGTGCGGCCGGACGGGATCGGATCCTGCCAGATGAGATCCTCGGTCGGGGCGTCGGGGCCGACATAGCGGGACTTCGGTCCCATGTCGCGGTGGGTCAGCTTGAACCAGGCTCTGGCGAAGACCTCGGAGAAGTGGTTGAAGTCGTCCTTGAAACGCAGCGAGATCTCCCGGTAGATCGGGTCGACCTTCATCGCCATGTCCGCATCAGTCATCATCGGCATCGTGCGGATCGAGGGGTCTTCCACGTCGGCCGGCTTGTCCTCTTCAGCAATGGTGATCGGGACCCACTGCGAGGCGCCTGCCGGGCTGTGCGTCAGCGTCCATTCATGCTTGAAGAGCATGTCGAAGAAGCCGTTGTCCCATTTGGTCGGCTCGGAGGTCCAGGCGCCTTCGATGCCGGAAACGACGGTGTTGCGGCCGATGCCGCGGCCCTTCGTGTTTACCCAGCCGAGGCCTTGGAATTCGGTGCCGGCGCCTTCCGGGGCGGGGCAGAGGTCGCGCGGATCGCCGTTGCCATGGCTCTTGCCGATGGTGTGGCCGCCGGCGGTGAGCGCGACGGTCTCCTCGTCGTCCATGCCCATGCGGGCGAAGGTCTCGCGGATCTGCGCGGCGGTCGCCATCGGGTCCGACTTGCCGTTGACGCCCTCCGGGTTGACGTAGATGAGGCCCATCTGCACGGCGGCAAGCGGGTTTTCCAGCGTTTCGGGCTTGGAGACGTCGCCGTAGCGGTCGTCGCTCGGCGCCAGCCATTCCTTCTCGTCGCCCCAGTAGACGTCCTTTTCCGGGTGCCAGATGTCCTCGCGGCCGAAGGCGAAGCCGTAGGTCTTCAGGCCTGCGACGTCATAGGCGATGGTGCCGGCAAGGGCAATCAGGTCGGCCCAGGAGATCTTGTTGCCGTATTTCTTCTTGATCGGCCACAGCAGGCGGCGGCCCTTGTCGGTGTTGGCGTTGTCCGGCCAGGAGTTCAGCGGCGCGAAGCGCTGGTTGCCGGTGTTGGCACCGCCGCGGCCGTCGGAGGCGCGGTAGGAGCCGGCCGCGTGCCAGGAGACGCGCGCCATCATGCCGACATAGCTGCCCCAGTCCGCCGGCCACCATTCCTGGCTGTCGGTCATCAGCGCGCGCAGGTCGGCCTTCAGCGCTTCGACGTCGAGCGTCTTCAGGGCCTCGCGATAGTTGAAGTCCTTGCCCAGCGGATTGGTCTTGGTGTCATGCTGGTGCAGGATGTCGAGGTTCAGGGCGTTGGGCCACCATTCCGTAACGGACTTGCCAAGTGCGGTGGCGCCGCCATGCATGACCGGACACTTGCCGGTCGTGGTCGTCTTCGTATCCATATGCCCTCCAAGGGATTTTCTTCAATCTACAGGACGCCGGAGAGGGCCTCGCGCAGGCGCGCCTCTTGGGTGACGCGCCCCTGAAGGCCTTCCGAGTGCCGAAGGAGTAGCAGGCTTGTTCCATAAATTCCAATTGTAAATTCTAAACTCTCCGATATGCTCAGATTATGATTGGCCTTTCCATGAGACATCTGCGTTACTTCGACGCGCTCGCCCGTCTCGGCCATTTCGGACGGGCTGCGGAAACCTGCTCGATCTCCCAGCCGGCCCTCTCCGTACAGATCCGGGAACTGGAGGAACTGATCGGCGCGCCGCTGGTGGAAAGAGGCGGGCGGCGCATCCGCCTGACGGGCCTCGGCGAGGAATTCGCCGGGCGCGCCCGCTCAATCCTGCGCGCGGTGGACGAGCTGGCGGATCTCGGACGGGCGGCACACGGGCCGCTTGCCGGCCGCCTTCGCCTCGGCGTCATCCCGACGGTGGCGCCCTATCTCCTGCCGCAGGTGATCACGGCCCTGACCCGGCTTTACCCGGGACTCGACCCGCGGCCGCGCGAGGCCGTGACGCAAAGGCTGATCGAGGACCTGACGGAAGCCCGGCTCGATGCGGCCATCGTCGCCCTGCCGATTTCGGAGCCCGCGCTAGAGGAGGTACCGCTTTTCGAGGAGGAGTTCGTGCTGGTGCGTCCGCTGGAGGATGCGGGAAAGCCGGTGCCGCCCTCCGACAGGCTGCATGAAATGCGCCTGCTGCTTCTTGAGGAGGGGCATTGTTTCCGCGATCAGGCGCTTTCCGTCTGCAATATCGCGCCGACCTCGACCCGCGACCTGATGGAAGGCAGCTCGCTTTCGACACTCGTCCAGATGGTCGGGGCGGGCATCGGCGTGACACTCATCCCGCAGATGGCGGTGGAGACCGAAACGCGATCGGCGCGCGTATGCGTCTCCCGGCTCGCCGGGCCGCATCCGCGCCGGACGATCGGCATGGTCTGGCGGAAGAGCAATCCGCTTTCGACCCGGTTCGCCCGGATCGCGGACGTGGTGCGCCTGGCCGGGCTGGACCGGCAGGCGCAGGCGGAGGATTTCGGCGAGCGCTGAACGCGCCGATGCCGCGTGGCCTTCAGGACCGGTTTGTCAATGCGCGACCTGCTTGAGGCCGTAAAGGGCGTCCTCGACGTCGCGCCGCCCTTCCGCCGATTCCGGATAGACCGCATAGGCGGGGTAGGTGAATTCCGGCGCTCCCTCCACCCGTTCGAGCTCGCCGGAGGCGAGATAGGGCGCGACGGTGCCCTTGCGGAAGTAGCCCATGCCGCCCGCGCGCAGGATGTAGTGGAGGGCAAGCAGGCCGAACCCCACCTGGAGCGCCGGTTCGGCGAAACCCGCCTGGCCAAGGCCGCGCTGGCCGGAAAATTGCGCGCCCCAGTCGACATGCACATAGTCCGGTTCGCCGTCTTCCGCGCCGCCGGCCTTGCGCACCAGCACGAGCTGCTCCTCCTCCACCAGCTCGATCTTGAAGCCGGGCATCAGTTTCGGCGCGTAGAGCACGGCGATGTCGAGCACGCCGGTGCGAAGCTGTTCGAGAAGCTGGTCGGGAATGCCGACCTGCGCGTGGATGGCGATCTTCGGACATTGCTGCTTCATCCAGACCAGCCAGTCGAGAAGGAGCGGGTTCCACAGGCTGATTTCCCCGCCCACCGCCACGACGCCGGTGCGGCCCGGCGGCACGGTGAGCTGCTGGCGTGCCCGCTCCCAGACCTGCACGAAGGACTGGGCGAAACGCTCGAACTCGCGGCCCGCCGGCGTCAGTGCCGCGCCGTTGCGCGTGCGGACGAAAAGCTTGCGCCCCAGCGCCTCCTCCAGCGTGCGGATGCGCGCGCTCACCGTCGTCTGGGTGATGTGCAGCCGCTCGGAGGCCTTCAGGAAACTGCCGGTATGGACGATTTCGAGAAAGGTGCGGGCCCGGTCGATATCCATGAAGCTACCCTTTTGAATGCAATTTTTTTGTCTTCATACTGCATTTAATTCCGTTTGCCTTCCCCTTTCAGGCTGCTCACACTCTCTGAAGCAGATAATCGCAGGCTGGCGGGGCGCGGCAGGTGCCGGCTGCATCGTGCAATCGCCGGCCTTCTTCAAGGAAAGGCGCAAGCGATGTCCGAAACGACCCTCCGCGACGCGGACGAGCATAGGCCGGGCTTCATCACCCGCTGGCTCTTCTCCACCAATCACAAGGACATCGGCACGCTCTATCTCCTGCTTTCGATGCTGTCCGGCGTTCTCGGCACCGGCCTTTCGGTGGCCTTGCGGCTGGAACTGCAGGAGCCGGGGCTACAATTCTTTTCCGATCCCGGTATCTTCAACGTCGTCGTCAGCGCGCACGGGCTGGTGATGATCTTCTTCGTCATCATGCCGGCGCTGATCGGCGGCTTCGGCAACTGGTTCATCCCGATCATGATCGGCGCGCCGGACATGGCGTTTCCACGCATGAACAACGTGTCCTTCTGGCTGCTGGTCGCCTCGCTCGTCCTGTTCATCCTCTCGCTGTTCATGCCGGGCGCCACCGGGATCAACGGCCATGGCGGCGGCTGGACGCTCTATCCGCCCTATTCCGTCGACGGTCAGCCCGGGCCGGCGGTCGATTTCGTCATCCTGTCGATCCACCTGTCCGGCGCGTCCTCGATCCTCGGGGCGATCAATTTCATCACGACGATCTTCAACATGCGCGCGCCCGGCATGACGCTGCACAAGATGCCGCTTTTCGCCTGGGCGATGCTGGTGACGGCCTTCATGCTGCTGTTCTCGCTGCCGGTGCTGGCGGGCGCCATCACCATGCTTTTGACGGACCGCAATTTCGGCACGACCTTCTTCCAGCCGGCCGGCGGCGGCGATCCGATCCTCTATCAGCATCTCTTCTGGTTCTTCGGCCATCCGGAGGTCTACATCATGATCCTGCCGGCCTTCGGCATCGTCAGCCATGTGATCTCGACCTTCTCGAAGAAGCCGATCTTCGGCTATCTCGGCATGGCCTATGCCATGGTGGCGATCAGCGCCATCGGCTTCTTGGTCTGGGCCCATCACATGTTCACGGTCGGCCTGTCGCTCGACTCGCAGCGGTATTTCGCCTTCGCCTCGATGGTCATTGCCGTGCCGACGGGCATCAAGGTCTTCTCCTGGCTTGCCACGATGTGGGGCGGATCGGTGCGCTTTGCGACGCCGATGCTGTGGGCCACGGGCTTCGTGCTGCTCTTCACCATCGGCGGGGTCACCGGCGTGGTTCTTGCCAATCCGGGCATCGACCGGGTGCTGCACGATACCTACTATGTCATCGCGCATTTCCACTATGTGCTGTCGCTGGGCGCGGCCTTCGCCATCTTCGCCGGCTGGTATTACTGGTTCCCCAAGATGAGCGGCTACATGATGAGCGAGACGCTCGGCAAATTGCACTTCTGGCTGACCTTCGTCGGCGTCAACCTCGTCTTCTTCCCGCAGCATTTCCTGGGTCTTGCCGGCATGCCGCGCCGCTATGCGGACTATCCCGATGCCTTTGCCGGCTGGAACCATGTCTCGTCGATCGGCTCCTATATCTCCGCCGCCGGGCTTGCCGTCTTCTTCCTCGCCGTCGCGGAGGCCTTCGCGCGCAAGCGGGTGGCGGGCGACAATCCCTGGGGCGAGGGTGCGGCGACCCTCGAATGGACGCTTTCGTCGCCGCCGCCGTTCCATCAGTTCTCCTCGCTGCCGCTTATCCGATAGGCGCGGCAGGGTTCGGGAACCGCAAGGCCGGTGCCGCATTAGGGATTTGATGCGCATTCGCCGGAGGCACCCATGGACAAGAAGGATCGACTGATACTGGCGCTCGCCGCGCTGCTGCGGGCCGAACGTGAAACGCGCGGCGCCCTGATGGAGGTGCTGGAGGACGAGAACATGTCGCGCGAGACCCTGCTTGCCATGCTGTCCGATCCTATCCCCATCGTCACACAGGAGGATATCGATTTCGCCGAGCGCTTCGCCCTTTCGAAACACCTGCCGATCGAAAGGAAGAGCTGATGGCGCCGCGCTCCTTCTGGAAGGGTTATCTGAAGCTCTCGCTGGTCACCTGCCCGGTGGCGATGACGCCGGCGATCTCGGCGCAGGAGAAGGTGCGCTTCCGCACCCTTAACGCCAAGACCGGCAATCCCGTCGTAAGCCGCTATGTCGATGCCGTCACCGGCAAGGCGGTGGCCGAGGACGACGAGGTGAAGGGCTATCCGCGCGGCGAAGACGATTATGTCCTGCTGGAGGACGACGAGATCGAGGCCGTGGCACTGGAAAGCACCCGCACCATCGACATCGAGACCTTCGTGCCGCGCGAGACGATCGAATGGATCTGGTACGATGCGCCCCATTACCTGACGCCGAACGACACGGTCGGCGAGGAGGCCTTTTCCGTCATCCGCGAGGCGATGGCCTCGACCGGCACCGTCGGTATTTCCCGGCTGGTGCTCTATCGCCGCGAGCGGGCGGTGATGCTGGAGCCGCGCGGCAAGGGCATCGTGCTTTGGACGCTGCGCTACGGCGACGAGGTGCGTGAGGAAAAGGATTATTTCGCCGGCCTAAAGGAGGCAAAGCCGGACTCCAAGGCGCTGACCCTGGTGAAGACGCTCATCAAGGAGCGCACGAAGACCTGGGATCCGAAGATGGCGGACGATCCGGTGCAGGATCGCCTTCTCGACATCATCGCGGCGAAGAAGAAAGGCCGCAAGCGTCCGGCAAAGCAGAAGACGCCGCCGCCGACCTCCGGCAATGTCATCAATATCATGGATGCGCTGCGCAAGAGCATCAAGGCGGAAGGCAAGGGCGGTTAAGCCTTAGCCCTTCGCCTTCAGCGGCCGTGCCGCCTTCGTGAAATCCGCCCAGGGGTCTGCCGTAAGCGCCTGCAGGCGCGTCGGCGTATTCTCGACCGTGAAATAGGCCGGGCCGATATCGGCGCTGAGCTCGCTCCAGGCGAGCGGCATCGACACCGCCGCGCCGGGGCGGGCGCGGGTGGAATAGGGGGCGACCGCCGTCATGCCGCGCTGGTTGCGCAGGTAGTCGATGAGGATCTTGCCGCGGCGCTTCGACTTGGTGATGGTCGAGACATATTTGTCCGGGCTGTCCTTGGCCATGGCGTCGGCGACGGCCTTGCAGAAGGCCTTGACCGCCGGCCAGCGCGCCGAGGGTTTCAGCGGCGCGCAGACATGCAGGCCCTTGCCGCCGGAGGTCTTGACGAAAGCGTTGAGGCCGGCCGCTTCAAGGCGCTTGCGCGTCTCCTCCGCCGCCTCGATGACGGCGTGCCAGGCAACGCCCTCGCCGGGGTCGAGGTCCATGATGATGCGGTCGGGCCGCTCCCAGTCGGCGAGCGTCGAGCCCCAGGGGTGGATTTCCAGCACCGCCGACTGCACGAGCCCCATGAGGCCGTCGAGGTCGTTGATCGCGACATAGGGCTCGTCGTCCTTCTCCTTCGGATCCTGCACCTGAATGATATTGGCGTTGATGCCCTTCCAGGCATGTTTCTGGAAAAAGGTCTGCCCGTCGATACCGGAGGGCGCGCGCAGCAAGGCGAGCGGCCGGCCGACGATATGCGGGGCGATGTAGCGCCAGACCTCGGTGTAATAGTCGGCAAGGCCCTCCTTGGTGACGCCCTCCTTCGGCCAGTAGACCCGGTCGGGATGGGTGAGGCGCACCGTGCGGCGCGGCGGCTTGTCGGCTTTCGGCTTTGCTTTCGATCCGGGCACTTCGGCGACGATCTCCGTTGCGGGCTTGTCTTCCCTCAGGCCCCGGAAGGAAGCATGGCGCAGGTGGCCGTCCGCCGTCCAGGCCCGGAATTCCACTTCCGCCACCAGTTCCGGCCGCACGAAGCGGGCCTGGCGGGCTTCTTCCGCCGTCAGCTTGCGGCCGAAGGGGCTTTCGTCCGTGCGCAGGCGGGAGAGCCGCCGGAAGAGATCAGCGGCGACCGGTGCACTGAAACCGGTGCCGACGCGGCCGACGGGCTCAAGCTTGCCATTCTCATAGACGCCGAGCACGAGCGAGCCGATCGCCTGGCGCGACACGGAGGAAGGCACGAAGCCGCCCACCACGAATTCCTGCCGGGCCGAGCATTTCGACTTGATCCAGCTCTTGCCGCGCCCCTCGCGATAGGGTGCGTCGCGCAGCTTCGAGACGACGCCCTCGAGGCTCAGCCGGCAGGCATGGCGCAGCACCAGCGCGCCGTTCTCGTCGAAATGGCCGGAATAGCGCAGGACTCCTTCCGTCGCCGGCACCAGCTTTTCGAGCAGCGCCTTGCGTGCCTCCAACGGCACGCGGGTAAGGTCGTAGCCATCAAGATGGAGAAGGTCGAAGAGGTAGAAGACGAAGCGATCGTCGCGCCCGTCGCTGAGGTCGGCCTGGAGGGCGGAGAAATCCGAGGCGCCGGCGCCGGTCTCCACCACCAGTTCGCCGTCGAAGAGCGCCGTACCGACGGGAAGGTCGCGGAGCGCCGCCGGTACGGCCTTGCCGAATTTCTTCGTCCAGTCGAGACCGCTGCGGGTCAGCAGCTTCACCCGCCCGGCCTCGATGCGGGCCTGCAGCCGGTAGCCGTCGAACTTGATCTCGTGCAGCCAGCGCGCGCCGGGGGGCGGGGCGGCGGCAAGGCTCGCCAGCATCGGCGGCAGGAAATCGGGCAGCTTGCCCTTGCGCACGCCCTTGATGCCGGAAGGGTCGGGCACCGGTACGTCCTTCGCCTTCGCCGCGGCCGTTTTCGGTGCGGCGGCCGCCTTGCGGGAGGATTTGCGGATTTTACCCGTCTTCGATGACCAGCCGGGCGCTTCCCCGGCGACATCCTCGATTGCGCGGCCGGTCTTCACAGAGTCCGGCTGCTCTTCCAGAAGATCGTCCTCGCCTTCCGGCACGGCGAATTCGTCGTCGCCCTTGATCAGCAGCCAGTTCTCGCGCTTTTCGCCGGGCTTGCCGTGCATGCGCACGAGATGCCAGCGGCCGTGCAGTTTTTCACCGGCAAGCTCGAATTCGAGATGGCCCTTGGCATAGGCCTTGGCAGCGTCGCCGATCGGTTTCCAGGTGCCGCGATCCCAGACGATCACCGTGCCGCCGCCATATTCGCCCTTGGGGATCGTGCCCTCGAAGTCGCCATAGGCGAGCGGATGGTCCTCCACATGCACGGCGAGGCGTTTTTCGCTCGGCACCAGGCTCGGGCCGCGCGTCACCGCCCAGCTCTTCAGCACGCCGTCCATTTCGAGGCGGAAATCGTAGTGCAGGCGCGTGGCATCGTGCTTCTGGACGACGAAGCTGTGGCCGCCCTTGGGCGCCTTGCGGCCCTTGGGCTCGGACGTTGTCTTGAAATCCCGCTTCTGCCGATAGACGTCAAGCGTCGCCATGCTCACCCTGCCTTCCGGCGGCTCGCCGCCGGCTTGCCTGTCGATGCGGTTTTCTTTTTGCTGCGTTTTGCCGGTTTCTCGGCCTCGCCGGCGCTCTGGCGCAACGCCTCCATCAGGTCGATGACCTTGCCCTCGGCCTTCGGCTTGACGGGCTTGATCTTGCGGCCCTCGATCTTCGCCTTCACCACTTCGGCGAGGGCGGCATCGTAGCGGTCGTCGAACGTCTTCGGATCGAACCGGCCGCTTTTCGTCTTGATGATGTGTTCGGCAAGCTCCAGCATCTCGCCTTTCAGCTTGGTTGCCGGCACGTCGGAAAAGGCCTCCTCGGCGGAGCGCACCTCGTAGTCGTAGTTGAGCGTGGTGGCGATGAGGCCGTCCCCATGAGGGCGGATGAGCACCGTGCGCACGCGGCGGAACAGCACCGTCTGGGCAAGCGCCGCCACCTTCCGGCTCTTCATGCCCTCGCGGATCAGCGCGAACGCCTCCTGGCCGTGCCGGTCGGAGGGCGCGAGATAGTAGGGCTTGTCGAAGTAGAGGTCGTCGACCTCCTTGCAGGCGATGAAAGCCTCGACATCCATCGTCTTGTCGCTTTCCGGCACCGCGGCGGCGACTTCCTCCGGATCGAGCACGATATAGTCGTTCTCGCCCGTCTCGTAGCCCTTCACCTGGTCATCGCGCTCCACCACCTTGCCGGTTTCGCTGTCGACGAATTCCCGGTGCAGCCGGTGTTTCGTCGCTCGGTTGAGAAGATGGAAGGAAACGCGGTCGCTGGTCGAGGCGGCGGTATAGAGCGCCACCGGGCAGACGAGTTCCCCGATCTTCAGAAAGCCTTTCCAGTTCGCCCTCGGCGCCACGTCCGGTCTCCCGCTTCAATGCGGGGTGCAATGCCGGCGGGCAGCAATTGTTCCGGCGTTCGGAACCAAAGCCGTTCCCAGGAATTTCCGCGCAAGGAAATGACCTTACAGACAAGGCGGTAGAGCGTGCCGGACGAAGAGTACCTGATGTGCGTCGCGGATGGCGATACGTCTTTCCCCATCGTCCGGCCCGGCCGCAACGCCTGGCGGGTGGCGACGGCAGAGCATTTCAGCGTGCTCGTCGACGGTGAGGCCTATTTCAGGGCGCTGGAAGATGTGCTTTGCCAGGCGCAGCGGGAAATCTGGATCGTCGGCTGGGATTTCAACCCGGATATCCGCATGCGGCCGGACGATGCGGATGCGCCGCGCCTCGGCGCCTTTCTCTTGAGCCTTGTGGAGGAGCGGCCGGATCTTGTCGTGCGCGTTCTCGTCTGGGGCATGGGGCCGGTCTATTCCGGAAAATCGCTGAACATGTTCCGCAAGCGGCGCTGGTCCTCCCACCCGCGCATCCGGCTTGTCTTCGACAACCGCCACCCGATCCGCGGTTGTCACCACCAGAAGCTCGTGGTGGTGGATGATCGCGTCGCCTTCGTCGGCGGCATAGACCTGACCGCCAAGCGCTGGGACACGAACGGCCATCGCGCCGCCGATCCGCGCCGCACGAAACCTTCGGGAGAGAGCTACGGACCGGTGCACGACCTCCAGGTGGCGCTCGACGGCCCGGCCGCGCGGCTTGCCGGCGATATCGCGCGCCGGCGCTGGCTGTTCGCCACCGACGAGGCCGTGCCGGCAGGGGTTGCCCCCGCGTCGGCGCATCTTGACGGCCTCGCCACGGACATGACGCGGGTGGACGTGGCCTTTGCGCGGACCGAGCCGGCGATCCGCGGACGCGAGCCTTCCACCGAGGCGATGGATCTGACGATCGCCGCACTCAAGGCGGCCCGACGGCATATCTATATCGAAAGCCAGTATTTCGCATCGAAAAGGGTCTGCGACGTGCTCTGCGGCAAGCTTTCCGAGCCGCACGGGCCGGAGGTCGTCGTGATCTCGACACTGAGTTCGCACGGCGCCATCGAGCGTCTCGTCCTTGGCGCCAATCGCGACCGGCTGATGCGCCGGCTCGCCGGCTGCGACCGGCATGGCCGCCTGCGCGCCTTCTATCCCGTCGTGCCGAAGGCGGACGGTACGGAGCAGGAGATCATCGTCCATTCCAAGCTCGTCATCGTGGACGACCGGTTCCTTCGGATTGGCTCGTCCAATCTCAATCAGCGCAGCGAAGGTCTGGACACGGAACTCGACGTGGCGGTCGAGGCGCACAGCGACGACGAGCGCCGCGCCGTCCTTGCCCTGCGCGACCGGCTTTTGGCAGAACATCTCGACTGCGATGCGCAGGCGTTCGGCGCGGCCGTGCGGGAGGACGGGGCGCTCTGCCGGGTCATCGATACCTTCAACAACCGGGAGCGCGGGTTGCGGAAGTTCCGCGCAATCAGGCGCGGCGGGGCGACGGAACCCGTCGCCGTGACAGGATTTGTCGATCCCCCCGCCCCCTGGTGGCCGTTGCCGGCCTGGCTGGAGGCGGGCCGGGCCTTCCTTGGCCGTCAGCTCGGATTATCCCGCAAGCCCTCCTCGCCGTTCGACCCGGCGAAGGCTTCGCTTGCCAGCAGTAAGACCAGCCCGAGCGGCAGCGGGATGAAGAAATAGACGACGCGAAAGGCGATCAGCGCGCCGATCGAGGCCGAACTTCCAAGCAGGAAGGCGATCGTCGCCTCCAGAACGCCGAGACCGCCCGGCACATGGCTGACGAGTGCCGTGAGGTTGCCGACCACATAGGCCGCGGTCGTTTCCATGTATCCGGCCTTGCCGCCGAGCAATTGATGCAGGCAGGCCGCGACGAAGGCGAAGTTGAGGGTGCCGACCGCGATCTGCAGGGTGGCGATGGGCAGCGTCGGCAGCGCGAAACGCCAGCTTCTCACCTTCACCTCGCGGCGCAGCACGGCGGCAAGGACGAGATAGAGCGCACCGAGCGAAAGAAAGACGCCTCCCAACGCCACGGCCGCGGGCGTGCCCAGCCCGGCGATGCGCCCGGCCAGATCGGGAAGCAGAACGAGGCAGAGGCCGGCGAGCGTGACGAGCCCGAGGCCCACCGTCACGCCGCAGAAAACGATCAGCTTGGCGATTTCCTCCGCATCGAGACCCCAGCGTGAATAGAAGCGATAGCGCACCGCGCCGCTGCTGAGCGCGGCGAGCCCCACATTGTGGCCGATGGCCAGGCCGGTGAAGGAGGCGAGCGCCGCGCGTGGATAGGAAAGCGGCTTTCCGGCATAATGGAGCGCCAGGAAATCGAAGAGGGTGAGGCAAAGGTAGGAGCAGGCTGCAAAGGCGAGCGCGAGGCTAAAGCGCGTCCTGGAAATGGCGGCAACGGACTGGCGGATGTCTTCCCACGAATATTGGCCGAGCGTGCGATAGATCAGCCATCCGGCGACAAGCACCGCACAGGCGACGAGCGCACGGAGGAAATGGGTTCGTTTCATTCGTCGGCCTTCTCGCTGATCACCTTGCGGAACGAAAACGGGGCTTTTCGGGTTCCGTCGGCAGAACGAGAGGAAGGCATGGGCAGTCGGCTGCGGATCGCGACCTATAATGTGCACAGTTGTTTCGGCACCGACCGCAAGCTCGATCCGGCCCGCATTGCCGAGGTGATCGCCGAATGCGAGGCGGATATCGTGGCCTTGCAGGAGGTCGACGTGGCGCGCGCCCGCAGCGGCGGCATAGACCAGGCCGAGACCATCGCCAATCATCTGCGGATGGTCTCGCATTTCCATCCGGCGCTGCATCTGGAGGAGGAGCGGTATGGCGATGCGCTGCTGACGGCGCTGCCGACGCGTCTCGTCAAGGCCGGTCCGCTGCCGTCACGCGGCGAGCCGCGCGGCGCGCTCTGGGTCGAGGTGCCGGTGGGCGCGGTGCGGCTGCAGGTCTTCGTCACCCATCTCGGCCTTCTCGGCGGCGAGCGCATGCGCCAGATGGAGGCGCTGATCGGTCCCGGCTGGCTGGGGGCGCAGATGCCGGAGGATGCGCGCATCGTCTTTACCGGGGACCTCAATGCCGTTTCGCGCTCGGCCTGCTACCGTCTTCTGGCGCGGCGTTTCAAGGACGCGCAGGTGGCGGCCGGCGGCCGGGTGAGGGCGACCTTCCCGTCACGGCTGCCGCTGTTGCGGATCGACCATATCTTCCTCGGCGAGGGGATCAGGGTCAATCGCACCTTCGTTCATGACAGCCCGCTTGCACGCCGGGCGTCCGACCATCTGCCTCTCTGCGCCGATATCGAGATCGAATAGCTATTCTCCCCGCCATTCCTTTGCGAGCGGCGGCCGGGAAAGGGCGAGGAGATCGATGGCGCGGGCGGCCAGATGGTCGACCACATCCGCAAGGCTCTGCGGCAGATGGTAAAAGGCCGGCACCGGCGGCAGGACGATCGCCCCCATCTCCGTCACCGCGCACATGTTGCGCAGATGGCCGAGATGGAGGGGCGTTTCACGGGCGAGCAGAACCAGCCGGCGCCGTTCCTTCAACTGGACGTCGGCGGCGCGTGTCAGCAGCGTGTCGGTGCGGCCGGTAGCGATTGCCGAAAGCGTCTGCATGGAGCAGGGCGCGACGATCATGCCGCGCACGGCAAAGGAACCGCTCGCGATCGAAGCGCCGATGTCGCTAACCGGGTGATGGCAATCGGCGAGGGAAAGCAGGGTATTGTAAGCGCCCGCTCCGCATTCGAGGTCGAGCGTGCGGCGGCCCGCATCGGAGATGACGAGATGCATCTCGATGCCGGGCAGGGCGGCCAGCCGCTCGACGATCCTGAGGCCGAGCGCCGCGCCGGAGGCTCCGGAAATGCCGACGACGATCCGGTTGAGGCTCATGGTCCGGTCTTTCCAAGTCCGAGCGAGGCCCACAGGCCGTCGATACGGGCGGTGACCTCCGGGGCCATGGTGAGCACCCGGCCCCATTCCCGCTCCGTCTCCGTGCCGATCTTGCTGGTGGCGTCGAGGCCGAGCTTGCCGCCGAGGCCGGATTTCGGCGAGGCGAAGTCGAGATAGTCGATGGGGGTGTTCTCCACCACCATCAGGTCGCGGGTGGCATCGAAGCGGGTGGAAAGCGCCCAGATCACGTCCGGCCAGCTTTTCACGTCGATGTCGCCGTCCACCGCGATGATCAGCTTGGTATAGTTGAATTGCGGCAGCATCGACCACAGCCCCATCATCACCCGTCGTGCCTGACCGGGATAGCGCTTGTCGATGGAGACGACCATGGCCCGGTAGGAGCAGGCTTCCGGCGGCAGCCAGAGATCGTGGATTTCCGGAAACTGGCGTTTGACCAGCGGCACGAAGAGTTCGTTCATGGCCTCGCCGAGCCGCGACGGTTCGTCCGGCGGCCGGCCGGTATAGGTGGAAAGGTAGAGCGGGTTCTTCCGCAGGGTGATCGCCGAGAGCGTCATGACGGGGAAGGGCTCGACGCTGTTGTAATAGCCGGTATGGTCCCCGTAGGGGCCTTCGTTTGCCGTCTCTTCTGCCGAAACGGCGCCTTCGAGCACGATTTCCGCGCTTGCGGGAATGGGGAGCGGAACGGAAAGGCCGGTCGCCGTTTCCTGCCGCCGGCCGCCAAGGACGCCGGCGAAGGCAAGTTCGCTCATGCCGTCCGGTAGCGGCATGACGGCCGAGAGTATCGTTGCCGGATCGGCGCCGATGACGACTGCGACCGGCATGTCGCGCCCGAGCGCCTGCCAGAGGCGGTGATGCCGCGCGCCGCCGCGATGGGCAAGCCAACGCATGACGAGACGGCCCCGGCCAAGCTTCTGCATGCGGTAGATGCCGACATTGACGTCGGCCGGGTCATCCGGCGCGCGGGTGATGACGAGCGGCCAGGTGACGAGCGGTGCCGGCTCTCCCGGCCAGCAGGTCTGGATCGGCAGGCGGCCCAGATCGAGATCGCTTCCGCGCCAGACCACCTGGCGGCAAGCCGGGCGCCGTGTCTCGCGCGGGTTCATCGCCAGCGCCGCCTTGAGATGCGGCAGCTTCTGCCAGGCGTCGCGCAGGGACCGCGGCGGGCGCGGATCGCGCAGGTCCGAAAGAAATTCGGCAAGCTGCGGCAGGCCGCCGGCCTCAAGCCCGAGGCCCCATTCGATGCGCTCGCGTGTGCCGAAGAGATTGGCCAGAAGCGGGATCGGCTGGATGCGGCCTTCGCCATCGGCCGGCTTTTCGAACAGCAGAGCAGGTCCTTCCTCCGCCAGCACGCGGCGGTGGATTTCGGTGACCTCATGGATGAGCGAGACGGGTTCGCGGATGCGCTTCAGCCGGCCGCGCCGCTCCAGGAAGGCGGCGAAATCCTGCAGGCTCTCGAAACGGCGCGGAACGGGGGCATCGGCTTTCATGCCGCTGCCTTGCCGGGGAAAAACGTCACGGTCTTTGTGCTGGCGCAAACTCCCGCGGCGCATCGCTCCCTAGGCTTGCGCACGTTCGTTTCTCCCGAGGCCGCTCCCCCATGTCGTCACTTTCCCCGCTTTTGTCGAAACCCGTCGACATGGCCCCGATCTGGCTGGTGGAGCGCGTGGCGCGCCTGATTTTTTCCGGCGTCTTGAAAGCCCATCCCGATCTTTTCGAGCGGCTCGATACCTATGGGCAGACCCGCTACGGATTCTCGCCGACCGATCTGCCGCTGCACTTCGTTGTCGTGCCGGCGCGCCGCCTTCTCACCGTCTCGCGCGGCAGGCCGCCCGTCGTCGATGCACGCATCGAGGGGCCGCTGGTGCTGCTGCTCGGTCTTCTCGAAGGACGATGCGATGCGGATGCGCTGTTCTTCTCGCGCGATCTGTCCGTGACCGGCGACATGGAAGCCATGCTGGCGCTGCGCAATGCGCTCGACGACAGCGCCATCGACCTGCCGCGCGAACTCGGTGCGCTCGCCGGTGCGTTCTCGCCGCTGGTCGCCGGCACGGCACGCTACATCCGCACCCGAGCGCTCGAAGGAAGGGATGCGACATGGAACTGATCTGCCCGGCCGGCACGCCCGCCGCTTTCCGCGAGGCGGTCGAGGCGGGTGCCGACGCGGTCTATTGCGGCTTTCGCGACGAGACCAATGCGCGCAATTTCCCGGGGCTGAACTTCAGCCGCGAGGAACTGCGCCAGTCGATCGCGCTTGCCCATGCGCGGCGGGTGCACATATTCGTGGCGCTCAACACCTTCATGCGGGCGGGCGACGAAGCGCTCTGGTATCGGGCGGCCGACGATGCGGTGGCGTTCGGCGCCGATGCGCTGATCCTCGCCGATTTCGGGCTGATGGCCTATGTGGCGGAAAAATACCCCGAGCAACGGCTGCATGTCTCCGTCCAGGCCTCGGCCTCCAATCCCGATGCGATCCGCTTCCTCATCGAGGCCTTCGGCGCAAAACGCGTCGTGCTGCCGCGCGTCCTCACGGTGCAGGACATCGCGCGTCTCACGCGGCAGATCGATTGCGAGGTGGAGGTCTTCGCCTTCGGCGGGCTTTGCGTGATGGCGGAGGGGCGCTGTTCGCTCTCCTCCTATGCCACCGGCAAGTCGCCCAACATGAACGGCGTCTGCTCGCCGGCAAGTCATGTGCGCTACCGTCAGGACGGGCCGGAACTCGTCTCCGAACTTGGCGCCTATACGATCAACCGCTTCGGGCCGGACGAGGCGTCCGGCTATCCGACGCTCTGCAAGGGGCGCTTCGAGATTGGCGACGTCAAGGGCTATGCCTTCGAGGATCCGGTCTCGCTCGATGTGATCGACCAGATCGATGCGCTGCGCGCGGCGGGCGTTTCCGCGCTGAAGATCGAGGGACGCCAGCGCGGCAAGGCCTATGTCGCCGAAGTCGTCTCCTCGCTGAAGGCGGCGCTAGCGGCCGCGCCCGTCGAGCGGGCCGCCCTCGTCACCCGGCTGCGCGCGATGAGCGAAGGCCAGCGCACCACCGCGGGTGCCTATGACAAACGCTGGCGATAGGAGAAGACATGAGCAGGGTGGGCAAGCCGGCGCTGAGCCTCGGGCCGATCTATTTTCTCTGGGACGGGCCGAAATGGCGCGATTTCTATTTCCGCATCGCCGATGAAGCGGAGGTGGAGCATGTCACGCTGGGCGAGACGGTCTGTTCCAAGCGCCAGCATTTCAGCGAACCCCATGTCGCGGAGGTGATCGAGCGGCTGGAGGCGGCCGGCAAGACGGTGACGCTCTCGACGCTCGCCATGGTGACGCTGGAGCGCGAAAGCCGGCATGTGCGTGACCTGATCCGCGATGCCGGCCATCCTGTGGAGGCGAACGACCTTTCGGCACTCGGCCTTCTGGCCGGGCG
>Ga0182742_1001213_pt1 | contig 34503 bp, 30 predicted proteins | sample eDN5th37CBELigMG_FD_128880 | JGI IMG/M metagenome (GOLD analysis project Ga0182742, IMG submission 128880) | Enriched Miracle-Growth compost microbial communities from Emeryville, California, USA - eDNA 5th pass 37_C BE-Lig MG (version 2)... ... | reverse complement strand
GCCGCGGCGCCGCAGGCCGTCTCGGAGGCGCTGCTGGCCCATGACCTGGTGCTGGTGATCGGCGCCCCGGTCTTCACCTTCCATGTCGGCGGCGATGCGGCGATCTTCCGCAGCGGCATTCCCATCATCCAGGTGACGGCGGATGCCGATGCCGCCGCCTCCGCCCCGGCCGGAACCGGTATCCTCGGCAGCCTGCGCCTCGCCTTGCCGGCGCTGACCGCGCTGCTGCCCAAGACGAGACGCGCGCCCCCTCCGCCGCGCCGGCGTCCGGCGCCGCCGGCGCCCGCCACCCCTATCCCGGCCGACTGGCTGCTGCACCGCCTGCATGCGGCCATGCCGGAGGACGCGATCCTGGTCGAGGAGGCGCCCTCCCACCGCCCGGCCATGCAGGCGCAGATGCCGATGCGGCATTGGGGCAGCTTCTTCACCATGGCAAGCGGCGGGCTCGGCTATTCCCTGCCGGGCGCGGTGGGCATCGGCCTGGCCAGCCCCGGGCGCCGGGTGGTGTGCCTAATCGGCGACGGCTCGATGATGTATTCGCCGCAGGCGCTCTGGACCGCGGTGCAGCACCGGCTGCCCCTCACGGTCGTCGTCATCAACAACGGCGGCTATGGCGCCATGCGCTCCTTCAGCCAAGTGCTGCAGGCGCGCGACGTGCCGGGCATCGACCTGCCGGGGCTCGACTTCGTGTCCCTCGCCCGCGGCATGGGCTGTCCTGGCCTGCAGGTGACGCGGCACAAGGAGCTGGACGTGGCGCTGCAATCTGCCCTCCGGTCGGAGGGGCCGATGCTGGTGGAGGTCGTCGTGGATGCGGCGGTGCCGACCCTCTACCACAAGGCCTGAGGCGCGAGCGTGGGGCCGATCCGGGCCGCCGGTAGGATTGACGGTTGCGCGCCACGCCATGCACCATCGGCGGCTGGAGGAGAAGCGAATGACCGCCCGCCTCCTGGCCTGCGCCGCGCTCGCCGCCTTCACGCTGCTGCTCGCCGGGGCTGCGGCGCGGGCCGAGGATCTTGCCGGTTATTGCCGGCGGGTGGGGACGGATGACGTGACGCGCCCGCTACCGGCGGCGCTGGTCCCGCAATTCCTGCGCGCCTTCGGCCTGGACCTGCCCCCGGAGGTCGCCGGACGCACCGGCTTGGTGCGCTGCGAGGGCGGCCGGATCCTCGCCTGCAATATCGGCGCGAACCTTCCCTGCGGCCGGGCCGACACGCGCCGCAGTATTCCCGCGGCCGATGCCTGGTGCCGGGAGAACCGGGGGGCCGATCCGGTCCCGGCCTATGTCACCGGGCACGCCTCGGTTTACGCCTGGCGCTGCCGCGACGGGCGCGCCGGGCCGGCGGCCCAGGTGGCGCATGCGGATGCGCGTGGCTTCGTCGCGGAATATTGGAAGCCGCTGGACTGAGCGGGGAAGGGGACGGCCAGCCGCAGCCCCGTGGCCGAAGAGTGCCGGGTCGAAGCGGCCCGCGATGTCCGTCCGGCTTGTTCCGCGATGCCGGCGCAAGGGCCGGGATTTGCGGATGTTGCGCGATATGTCCCGAACCCGACCGGCCTCCCGTTGTTCGGTCGTCTCCGGCTCTCGGGACAGGGATCTCCGCCGGAGCTCCGAGGTGAGGCATTCAAGGGAGCCACATGGCAGCGGAACAGCGGCAGGGAGGCAGCGGCGACGACCGGCCCGCCGCCGCGACCGGACGGGATGCCGGCTCCGGCGGCGCGAGCGACAGGGCCAGCGACCGGCGCTGAGGCGGCCGATCGGTGGGGGCGGGGCACTGCCCCGAACGGCCCGGAGCCGTGAATCGGTCCATCCAAACAACAAGGCGGTCGGCCTCGTCTTCACGGCCCCGCCTGCGTTGCCTGGCCTGGAATTACCCGGTCCGGGTCAGCCGGCAGCCAGCATCTTGGCCGGATCCACCGCCTCCTGCCGGACGGCGGCGAGGGTTTCGAGCGCGTGATCCCGTGACTCGAAGAGGAGGCGGCGGGCCAGGCGCTCCGCCTCGTCCTCGTCGCCTCGCCGGGCCGCTGCCTCGATGCCGAGGAAGATGTCCAGCGTCTGCCGCCGGCGTTCCGGGGTGAAGAAGTCCAGCGGCCGCTCGCGCCAGATCAGGCCCCAGAGGGAACCATGGACCTGCTCGCGCAAGGTGCGGATCAGATGCGCGTTGCCGCAATGCCGGTACAGGGTGGCGCCGGCGCGCCCGACCTCCAGCGCGAATGGCACGGGATCGGTCAGCGGGTCGGCGGCGAGGCTGCGCAGCCGGGTGATGCCCGCTTCCAGTTCCGCCATGCCCACGGGTGAGGCGACGCGCACGAAGCAGCGGGCGGCCAGGCCGAGCAGCGCAGCGCGCAGGTTGAAGAAGTCGGCAATGAGGTCGAGGGAGACACCGACCGCATAGGCGCCGCGGCGGGGATAGAATTCGACCATGCCGCGCCGGGCGAGGGAGCGGATCGCCTCCCGCACCGGCCCGCGGCTGACGCCGTAGAGTTGCGCCACCTCCTGCTCGCGGATCCGCTCCCCGGCCGCGTATTCGCCGCGGAGGATGGCGGTGCCGAGATGGTCAGCGATCTGCTCCGGGATGGTGCGCGGCCGGTCGCCGCGGCGCCGCGGCACCGAAGCGGCCTCCTTCACGCTCCGCGCCTGAAGTTCCGTAGCCATGCTGGTCCTTTCCGGGAGGGGAGTCCGCCTGCTGGACCCATCCGATGCCATAGCGTGATACTTCTGTGCAAATGTCAAATGTCAACAATCACTCTTTACAACTTGGCCCGGCCATGTTCGGCTACCTGCACAGCGCCACCGGCAAGGGCGCGACAAAATGGGATGGAGGAGACGTATGGTCGGGGCGCGAGTCCTTCTGCTCACGGCTGCCCTGCTGGGCGCGCCGCTTGGGTCGGCACGGGCCGAGGCGCCGTCGGCCACGGGCAGCCTGACCGTGGCACTCGCCGCCGAACCCACCACCCTCGATCCAGTGCGCTACTCCGCCGGCGTGGACACCTACGGCGTCGGCCAGATCTTCGAGCAGCTCCTGCGCCCCGATCCCTCCGGCAAGCTGCAGAACTGGCTGGCGGAATCCTGGGAGATCCAGGGCACGCCGGAAAAGCCGATCATAGACGTCCGTATCCGCCCCGGCGTGCGCTTCCAGAACGGCGACCCGCTGACCGCGGCAGATTTCGAATTCTCCTACAACCGCCTGCGCGACCCGGCACAGAGCCGCTGGGCGCATCTGCAAGCCGCGGTGGAGCGGTTCGAGGTTGTGGACGACCTGCATTTCCGCATCCACTTCAAGGAGCCGGACGCAAGCTACATCGCCGCCTATCTCCAGCTCTGGGCCATGCCGAAGCGCTATTTCGAGCAGGTCGGGCCGGAGGGCTTCGCCCGCGCGCCGATCGGCACTGGCCCCTGGCGTCTCATCTCCTGGAAGGTGAAGGAGGAGATGCGGCTGGAAGCCTTCGACGGCTACTGGAACCGGGAGCACCGCCCGGGCGTCCGCGAGCTGGTGATCAAATTCATCCCCGAGGATCTGACCCGCGTCGCCGCCTTCCGCACCGGCGCGGTGGACTGGATAGATGCCGTGCCGCCGGCGATGGTCGAGGAATTCCGCAACATGCCTGGCGTCACCACCACCACCAAGGTCAGCGGCAACAACCTCTACATTGACTTCCCCTCGGACCAGCCGAACTCGCCCTTCCGCGACGTGCGGGTGCGCCAGGCGGCGGCGCATGCGGTGGACATGGACGCCATCATCCGCCGTGTGCTGTTCGGCCAGGGCCAGCGCTACGCGGAGATCGGCGAGGGCAGCACGGGCTACGACCCGGATCTCAAGCCGCTGCCCTTCAATCCACGGCGGGCGCGGGAATTGCTGCGCCAGGCAGGCTATCCCAACGGCTTCGACACGCCCTGCTACAACCTGACCACGCCGCGTGAGCCGAATGTGAAGGAGATGGGAGAGGCGGTTTTCGCCTATCTCACCGCTGTCGGCATCCGCTGCCGCATCGTGCAGCTCGAATACGGCGCCTGGATCAATCTCGGCCGCCGCGCCACGCCGCCGGAGCTGGACGGCGTGCTGAGCTGGATGTGGTCGCAGGGCGTGCCGGGCGATCCCGGCGTGGCCTGGGCCGGCCATCTGCACAGCTACCAGCCCGGCACGGGCTGGGGCAGCTACTCCTACACCGCGGATCCGGAGATGGACCGGATGGTGGAGGAGCAGCGCCGCACCATGGATCCGGAGAAGCGGGCCGAACTGCTGCGGCAGATTGCGAAGCGTAAGCGCGACCAGGTGCTGGGCGGCCTGACCACCTACCGTCCGCTCGTCACCATCGCATGGCGCACGGACAAGGTGAGTTTCACGCCCTGGCCCTGGCCTGGCTACTACCGGAACTTCCAGGAAATCGGGCTGAAGCGGTAGCCGGCGCGAGGGGGAGGGGACGCATGCAGGAAGCCGAGTATCTGGAGCATCTGCGCGCGCTCTGGCGCCGGAACTGGCCGGCCGGGATTCCGCGCGAGCCGCTCTATCCCTTCGGCGAGATCCCGCTGAGCGAATACCTGCGGGAGCGTGCCCGGCGCCATCCCGACAAGCCGGCGGTGATCTTCTACGGCACCGTCCTGACCTTTGGCGAGCTGGACCGCCTTTCCGACCGCTTCGCCGCGCTGCTGGCGCGGGAGGGGGTGCGGAAGGGCGACCGCGTCGCGGTCTTCCTGCCGACCTGCCTGCAATTCCACATCGTCTTCTATGGCATCCTCAAGCTCGGCGCCGTGCATGTGCCGGTCAATCCGATGTTCCGCGAGCACGAGCTGCTCTACGAACTGGAGGATACCGGCGCCGAGGTCATCATCGCCCAGGATCAGGTGATGGAACTGGTCCGCGCAGTGCTGCCGAAGACCAGGCTGCGCCGGGTCTTCGTCACCAGCATCGCCGAGACCCTGCCCGCTGAGCCCGCCATCCCCGTACCCGCCACGGTCGCGCAGCCGAGCATCGCCTGCCCTGATGCGGTGGACCTGCTGCCGGCGCTGCAGGCGCTGGACGCGCCGGCGCCACAAGTGGAGGTCGGGCTGGATGACATCGCCGCGCTGAACTACACGGGCGGCACCACGGGGCTGCCGAAGGGCTGCATCCATACCCAGCGGGACATGGTCTACACCGCCGCGACGGTCTGCGCCCGCTCGGGCGGTATCGAAGCGGCGGAGCAGGACGTTACCCTCAATTTCTACCCGCTGTTCTGGATCGCCGGCGAGAATACTGGGCTGATCGTGCCCGTCTTCTGCGGCTCGACCCTGGTGGAGCTGTCCCGCTGGGATCCGGTCGGCTGGATGGCGGCGGTGGACCGATACAAGGTCACCTCCGCCGGCATGCTGGTGGACAATGCCGTGGCCATCATGGAGCACCCGGAGGTCGGCAAATACGACCTGCGCTCCCTGAAGCGCACCGGCGTCTCCTCCTTCGTGAAGAAGCTGAACCTGGAATATCGCCGCCGCTGGCGGGAGCTGACCGGCACCACCATGGTGGAATCCGCCTGGGGCATGACCGAGACGCATACCCACGACACCTTCACCCTGGGCATGCAGGAGGACGACTTCGACCTGAAGTCGCAGCCGATCTTCGTCGGCCTGCCGGTGCCCGGCACCGAGTTCAAGATCTGCAGCTTCGAGACGGGGGAGATTCTGCCGCTGGGCCAGGAGGGCGAGATCGTCGTCCGCAGCCCCTCCCAGCTCAAGGGCTATTGGAACAAGCCGGAGGCAACGGCGGCCTCGATCCGCGACGGCTGGTTCCATACCGGCGATATCGGCGTGCTGGACGAGCAGGGCTACCTGCATTTCCTCGGTCGGCGTAAGGAGATGCTGAAGGTCACCGGCATGAGTGTCTTCCCCGCCGAGATCGAGGCCATGCTCGGCCGACATCCGGCGGTGATCGGTTCCGGCGTCATCGGCCGGCCGGATGAGAAGCGCGGCCAGGTGCCGGTTGCCTTCGTGCTGCTCGACCCCGAGCGCCGCGACGGGCTGACCGAGGCGGCGCTGGCGGAGTGGTGCCGCGCCAATATGGCCACCTACAAGGTGCCGGAGATCCGCTTCGTGGACAGCCTGCCCATGACCGCGACCGGCAAGGTGAAGAAGGAGGAGCTGGGCCGGCTGCTGACGACATGAGCGGCTTCCTCCTGCGCCGGCTGGGGCATGGGCTGGTCAGCATCCTCGGCGCCAGCCTGGTGATCTTCATCATCTCGCGCCTGTCCGGCGACCCGACCGCGCTGCTGCTGCCGCCCGATGCGCCGCCGGATGTCATCGCGGCGACGCGCACGGAGCTTGGCCTGGACCGGCCGCTCTGGATGCAATACCTGATCTTCCTGGCCAATGCCGTCACCGGCGATTTCGGCCAGTCCTATCGCTGGCAGATGCCGGCGCTGGACCTGGTGCTGGAACGCCTGCCCGCGACCATCGAGCTGGCCTGTGCCGGGCTGCTGTTCAGCGTGGCGCTGGCCGTGCCGCTTGGCGTGCTCTCCGCCGTGCATCGTGGCGGCTGGATCGACCGGGCCGGGCGGGTGCTGGCCATGCTCGGCCAGGCCATGCCGAATTTCTGGGTCGGGCTGCTGCTGATTCTGGTCTTCTCCATCCAGCTCGGCTGGCTGCCGGCCTTCGGGCGCGGCGGGATCGCTAACCTGATCATGCCGGCCATCGCCCTCGGCTGGTATCCGGTGGCGGCGCAGACGCGCATCGTCCGCTCTGCCATGCTGGACGTGCTGGAGAGCGACCATATCCGCCTCTCCCGCGCCCTCGGCACGCCGGAGCGGCTGATCGTCTGGAAATACGCCTTCCGCAACGCCGCGGTGCCGCTGCTGACCATGCTCGGCGTTTATTTCGCTGCCATGCTTGGCGGCGCCTTCATCGTGGAGGTCATCTTCGCCTGGCCCGGCATCGGCCGGACGGTGGTGGAGGCGGTCTTCTCCCGCGACTTCCCGGTGGTGCAGGCGGGGGTGCTGCTCAGCTCGGTGCTCTTCGTCCTCTCCACTTTGCTGGTCGATCTCTCCTACGGCCTCGTCGATCCGCGGATCCGGCATGAGCGATAGCACCGCTGCCACCCCGCCCCTGCCGATGCCGCGGCTGCGCGCGCTGCTCGGCTTGCGGGGCGTGCCCTGGCTTTCCCTCATCATCCTCGGCGCCCTGCTGGTTGCAGCCATCGCGGGCGAATGGCTGGCACCGTGGGACCCCAACGACATTGATCTGGGCGCTGCCTTCCAGCCGCCCGTCTGGGCCGCGGGCGGGGATGCCGCGCATCTGCTCGGCACCGACAATCTGGGGCGGGACATCCTCAGCCGCATCATCGCCGGCTCGCGCGTCTCGGTCGTCGTCGCACTCTATGCCATCGCTTTCTCGGGCAGCATCGGTGCGCTGATCGGGATGCTGGCCGGCTATTTCGGCGGCTGGGTGGATACCGTGATCATGCGGCTGGTGGAGATCCAGAGCTCCATCCCCGCCGTCGCCCTGGCCCTGATCCTGGCCGCGGCGCTGGAGCCGGGGCTCGACACCGTCATCATCGTCATCGGCCTGACCTATTGGAGCTGGTACGCCCGTATCATCCGGGGCGAGGTGCTCTCCCTGAAGACGCGCGACTACGTGGCCTTCGCCCGCGTCGCCGGCGTCTCCACCGCAGTGATCTTCCGCCGCCACCTGCTGCCCAACATCATGAACACGCTGCTGGTGCTGGCCACCCTGCAGGTCGGGCAGGTCATTATCTTCGAGGCCTCGCTCTCCTTCCTCGGCCTCGGCATCCAGCAGCCGGACGTGTCCTGGGGGCTGATGCTCTCGGATGCACGGCAGTACATCACCAATGCCTGGTGGGCCATCACCATGCCGGGGCTTGCCATCATGCTCACCTGCCTCTCGGCCAACCTGTTCGGGGACTGGCTGCGCGACCGGCTGGACCCGCGGATGCGGCAGCTATGACGGCTCCCTTGTTGGAGGTGGAGAACCTCCGCACCCATCTGCATCTGCGCCGCGGCGTGGTGCGTGCCGTGGATGGCGTCAGCCTGCGGATGCAGGAAGGCGAGACGCTCGGCCTGGTCGGCGAGTCCGGCTCCGGCAAGACCATGACCAGCCTTTCCCTGCTGCGGCTGCTGCCGAAGGAAGGCGGCGGCGTGCTGCAGGGCAGCATCCGGCTGGACGGGCGGGAGCTGACCACCCTCTCCGAGGCGGAGATGGCGAAGGAGATCCGCGGCCGGCGCATCGCCATGATCGCGCAGGACCCGATGACCTCGCTGAACCCGGTCTTCAGCATCGGCGACCAGGTCGGCGCGCCCTTCCGTTATCACGAGGTCGCGCGCGGGCCGGCCCTGCGCGAGGCGGTGGTGGAGGTGCTGCGCCGCGTGCGCATCCCCTCGCCGGAGAAGCGCCTGCGCGACTACCCGCACCAATTCTCCGGTGGCCAGCGGCAGCGGATCGTCACCGCCATGGCCATCGCCTGCACGCCCCGGCTGCTGCTGGCGGACGAGCCGACGACGGCGCTGGACGTGACCATCCAGGCGCAGATCATCGCCCTGCTCCGCCGCATCCAGGAGGAGAGCGGCGCCGGCATCATCCTCATCACCCATGACCTCGGCGTAGCCGCCAGCCTCTGCGCCCGGATCGCGGTGATGTATGCCGGGCGCATCGTGGAGCAGGGGCCGGTGCGGGAGGTCTATCGCCGCCCGGCGCACCCCTACACCCGCGCGCTGCTCTCTGCGGTGCCGCGGCTCGGCGGGCAGCGCGGCCAGCGGCTCGCGGCCATTCCGGGGCAGCCGCCGAACCTGCTCGACCTGCCGAAGGGCTGCCGCTTCGCGCCACGCTGTCCGCACCGCATGCCGGCCTGCGAGGAGTATCCGCCCGATGCGCCGGTCGGCCCCGGTCACAGCGCCGCCTGCTGGCTGGCGGCGAAGGGATAGGGCGATGCTGACCCTGGATGGCGTGACCAAGCATTACGATCTCGGCCGGCGCGGCCTGGTGCGCGCGGTGGAGAATGTCTCCCTGGCCGTGCCCGCGGGCGAGACGGTGGCGCTGGTCGGCGAATCCGGCTGCGGCAAGACTACCATCGCCAAATTGGTGCTGCTGCTGGAACGGCCGACCGGAGGCACCATCGCCTTCGAGGGCCAGGACATCACCGCCCTGCGCGGCGCCGGGCTGCGGGCCTATCGCCGCCAGGTCCAGGCAGTGTTCCAGGATCCCTATGCCTCCCTGAACCCACGGCTGCGCATCGGCAGCATCATCGCCGAGCCGATCCTGGCGCATGAGCGCCCCGGCCGCGCCGCCCTGCGCCGGCGGGTGGAGGAGGTTCTGGAGGTGGTAGGCCTGCCGCCTACCGCCGCCCGGCTCTATCCGCACGAGTTCAGCGGCGGCCAGCGGCAGCGCATCGCCATCGCCCGCGCCCTGGCCCTGCGCCCGCGCCTGCTGGTGCTGGACGAGCCGGTCTCGGCCCTCGATGTCTCGATCCGGGCGCAGGTGCTGAACCTGCTGCTCGACATCCAGCGGGAATTCGGCCTGACCTACCTGCTGATCGCGCATGACCTGGCGCTGGTCGAGCATGTCAGCAGCCGCGTTGCCGTGGTCTATCTCGGGGGCGTCGCGGAGAGCGGCCCGACCGAACAGGTCTTCGCCGCGCCGGCGCATCCCTATACACGCGCCTTGCTGGCCGCCGTGCCGCAGCCCGACCCGGACCACAAACTGCCGGAAGCCCCGGCCCTCGGCGAGGCGGCGAGCGCGCTCGACCCGCCCGCCGGCTGCCGCTTCCACCCGCGCTGCCCGCACGCCATGCCGGTCTGCAAGGTTGCAGCACCGCCGGCCCTGGCCGCGGGCGGCGATGGCCATTCGGCCGCCTGCCATCTCCTCGCGGCGCAGCCTGCCGCCGCCACGCCCCGGATCCCCGCATGACCCGCCTCTCGCGCCTGCTCATCGCCAATCGTGGCGAGATCGCCATCCGCATCGCCCGCGCCGCCGCCGAATGCGGCCTGCGCACGGTCGCCATCTTCTCCGAGGACGATGCCCGTTCCCTGCATGTCCGCCGGGCCGACGAGGCGCGTCCGCTGCGCGGCAGCGGTCCTTCCGCCTATCTCGACATCGCGCAGGTCATTGCCGTGGCGCGGGAGGCGGGCTGCGACGCGGTGCATCCGGGCTATGGCTTCCTCAGCGAGAATGCCGGCTTTGCCCGCGCCTGCGCGGAAGCGGGGCTGGTCTTCGTCGGCCCGCCGCCCGCGGTGCTGGAGCTGTTCGGCGACAAGACCGCGGCACGGGCCCTGGCGCGCGGCTGCGGCGTGCCGGTGCCGGCCGGCACCTCCGGCCCGACCGGGCTTGCGGAGGCGCAGGACTTCCTGGCCTCCCTTGGTCCTGGCGGCGCCGTGATGGTGAAGGCGGTGGCGGGCGGCGGCGGCAGGGGGATGCGTGTGGCTGCCTCCGCCACCGAACTCGCGGAGGTGTGGGAGCGCTGCCGGGCCGAGGCCCGCACCGCCTTCGGCCGCGACGATCTCTATGTCGAGGAACTGATCCGCGACGCCCGGCATATCGAGGTGCAGGTTGCCGGTGACGGCAGCGGCCATGTCATGCATCTCGGCGAGCGCGAATGCACGATCCAGCGCCGCCACCAGAAGCTCGTCGAGGTGGCGCCCAGTCCCTCCCTGACCGATGCCCTGCGCGCCCGCATCGCGGAAGCGGCGCTGCGCATGGCGGAGCGGGTGCGCTATGCCGGCCTCGGCACCTTCGAATTCCTGCTCGACACCCGGCATGGCGAGCGTTTCGTCTTCATCGAGGCCAATCCCCGCCTGCAGGTGGAGCACACCGTCACTGAGGCTGTCTTCGGCGTGGATCTGGTGCAGGCGCAGCTGCGCCTCGCCGGCGGCGCGCGGCTGGACCAGATCGGGCTGCCGGAGGCCGCGCAGCCGCGCGGCTGCGCCATCCAGCTCCGCGTCAACATGGAGCGGATGCAGCCGGATGGCGGCGCCCTGCCGGCGGGTGGCGTCATCGGCGTCTATGAGCCGCCCTCCGGCCCCGGCATCCGGGTGGACGGCTTCGGCTATGCCGGCTACCGGACCAGCCCGAATTTCGACTCCCTGCTTGCCAAGCTGATCGTGCACGCACCGGCGGGCGGTTATGCGGAGGCGGTGGCGCGGGCGCGGCGGGCGTTGGCGGAATTCCGCATCGAGGGCGTGGCGACCAACCTGCCCTTCCTCGCCGCCTTGCTCGATCACAGCGATGTCGTGGCGAACCGGCTGACCACGGGTTTCCTCGATGCGCATGCCCCGGCCCTGGTCGCCGCCTCCACGCGGCTGGCGCCGGACCGCTTCTTCGGCGGGGCGGAGGCTGCCGCGAGGGAGGAAGGCCCGGCGGCGCCGACCGAAGGGCCGGCCGATACGCTGCCCGTGACCGCGCCGATGCAGGGGCTGGTGGTGGCGCTGGAGGTCGCGGAGGGCGACCTGGTGCGCCCCGGCCAGGCCGTGGCGGTGCTGGAGGCGATGAAGATGCAGCACAGCGTCCCGGCGCCCATGGGCGGCATCGTCCGCCTGGTCGCAGCGACGCGCGGTGAGGTGCTGTTCCCCGACCAGCCCATCCTCTTCATCGAGCCGCGTGAGATCGAGGCTTCGGAAGCGACGGGGCAGGAGGAAGCGGACCCCGATGCCATCCGTCCCGACCTCGCCGAATTGCTGGCGCGCAAGGCGCTGACGCTCGATGCGGCGCGGCCGGAGGCGGTGGCGAAGCGCCACCGCCAGGGCGGCCGGACGGCACGGGAGAATATCGAGGATCTCCTCGATCCCGGCAGCTTCGTCGAATACGGCGCGCTGGCGGTGGCCGGACAGCGCAGCCGCCGTCCCATGGAGGAGCTGATACGCATCAGCCCGGCGGATGGCGTGGTCGCCGGCTTCGGCACGGTGAACGCGGCGCTGTTCGGGGAGGAGCGTGCCTCCACCGTCGTCGCCGCCTATGACTACACGGTGCTGGCCGGCACCCAGGGCACGATGGGCCACAAGAAGCAGGACCGCATCTTCCGCTTGGCGGCGGAATTGCGCCGGCCGCTGGTGCTTTTCGCGGAGGGCGGAGGCGGCCGGCCGGGCGAGACCGACAAGGCGCATCTCACCTCCGCCTCGCTCGACATCCCCACCTTCCACGCTTTCGCGCGGCTCTCCGGCCTGGTTCCGCTGGTCGGCGTGGTGCATGGCCGCTGCTTCGCCGGCAATGCAGCGCTGCTCGGCTGCTGCGACGTCATCATCGCGGACGAGACGGCCTGCATCGGCATGGGCGGCCCTGCCATGATCGAGGGCGGGGGGCTGGGCGTCTATCGGCCGGAGGAGGTCGGCCCAGTCAGCGTGCAGGCGCCGAACGGCGTCATAGACATCCTGGTGCGCAACGAGGCCGAGGCTGTCGCCGCCGCGCGCCAGTACCTCTCCTACTTCCAGGGTGCGGTCGCGGAATGGAGCTGTGCCGACCAGCGCCTGCTGCGGCGCCTGGTCCCGGAGAACCGGCTGCGGGTCTATGACGTGCGCAAGGTGATCCGCACCCTCGCAGATACAGATTCGGTGCTGGAATTGCGGCCGAGCTTCGGCCTCGGCATGGTGACGGCGCTGATCCGGATCGAGGGGCGGCCGATGGGGCTGATCGCCAACAACCCGGCGCATCTCGGCGGCGCCATCGATGCCGATGCGGCGGACAAGGCGGCGCGCTTCATCCAGCTATGCGACGCGCATGACCTGCCGGTGCTCTCGCTCTGCGACACACCCGGCTTCATGGTAGGGCCGGAGGCGGAGAGGACGGCGCAGGTCCGCCGCGTCTGCCGCATGTTCGTCGGCGGCGCCAATCTCAGCGTGCCCTTCTTCACCGTGGTGCTGCGCAAGGGCTATGGGCTCGGCGCGCAGGCCATGGCGGCGGGCTGTTTCCATGCACCCATCTTCAACGTCTCCTGGCCCACCGGTGAGTTCGGCGGCATGGGGCTGGAGGGCGCGGTCCGCCTCGGCTACCGCAACGAGCTGGCGGCGATCGCCGATCCGGAGGAGCGGGAGGCGCTGTTCCGGAAGCATCTCGACGCGCTCTACGCCCGCGGCAAGGCGATCAACATGGGCTCGGTGCTGGAGGTGGACGATGTGATCGACCCGGCCGAAACCCGCCGCTGGATCCTGCGCGGGCTGCAGATGGCCGGCCCGGCGGCCGGGCGGCGGGAGGGCAAGAAGCGGCCGCATATCGAAACCTGGTGACGAGGCCAGGCGTCTGCAGCGGCCGGGCAGCGCGCCGCAGTGCATTCCCGGATGCTTTCGGCCCTTCATTCCCCGTCCGGCGTGCCGCAGTCCAACAGCGCCCGCGCCTCGGCCAGATCGGCAAAGGCGAAGCCCTCGGTGAAGCCGGCAAGGACAGGGGCGAGCAGGTCCGGCGCCTCGGTGCCGCGCCCCTGGTCGCGCCGGAGGCGCACGAGGTCGCAGGCGGCGCGCAGCTCCCATAACCTGGCCGCCTGCCGGCGGGCGACGTCGCAGGCCGTCCGCAGGTGCCGCTCGCTTTCTGCGGCGGGAGCCCCGCAGGCACGGAGCGCGCCGGCATGGAGCCGGTGGATCTCGGGGGCCATGTATTGCTCGCCATGGGTTCTGGCATGTGCCTCCGCCGCCTCCAGATGTCCCAGCGCCGCCTCGGGCCGGCCGGCGAGCAGGCAGCCCTCGGCAAGCAGGCAGCGGAACAGGGTCGTGTGCAGCACCGCGCCGGTCGCGTATAGCCGCCGTAAGCCCTCCTCGATCAGCGCCAGGCCCCGCCCCGCCTCGCCGGAATGGCACAACGCCCAGCCACGCGTCTGCTGCGCGAAGGCGAGCCATTGCGGGAAGCGGTGCCGCCGCGAAAGCTCGATGGCCTCGTTTGTGGCCCGCTCGGCCTCCGCCGGGACGCGCAGGACCCGATGGATCTGGGAGAGGACGACCAGCGACCAGGCGATGGCATGCGGGTTGTTGCAGGCGCGGGCTCTCGCCAGCCCCTCGCTGGCGATCCGCAGCGCCGCCTCGGGGTAGCCCAGCAGGCAGCGGGTCTGCCCGCCATAGATCCGGCAGACGATTCGCGGATCCTCCCCATAGGACGTGAAGGCGCCTTCCGGCAGGCCGTCGGTGAGCGCTGTGCCGCGTTCGAGGAGTGCATCGGCCTCGGCCTGCGCGCCGGCGATGAAGAGCGAATAGCCGAGGGCACGGCAGGCGGCCGCGATCTGCGCCGGATCGCCGCCCCGCTCGGCGAAGGCGAAGAGGTCGCGGGCCAGCGCCACCGTGCGCGGCACCGCCTGCCGCAGCAGGCAGGAATTCCATGCGACCCGGTGCGCCGCGAAGCGGCCGGGCCAGCCGGGCAACCGTTCCCCGAGTTCCTTGGCGCGCGTGGCGCAGGCCTCGACGGCCTGCGAGCCGAAGCCGTGGATGGCGATGAGGGGCACCGCCTGCGCCAGGCACAGCTCGGCCTCACGCCGGTCCCGGTCCGCGCCCGGCGCCAGGCCTTCGAGCAGGTCGAGCGCCTGCTGGAAATGACCGATGGCCTCGCGGTTGGCGAAGCGCGCGACGCTCCGCTCGCCGGCGCGACACCAGTGCTGGACCGCCGGTTCGGCCAGCCCGGCCCTGGTATAGTGCCAGGCGAGCAGTTGCGGCTCGCGCTCCGCCGCCTCGGGGCGCAGCCGCGCGATCGCCTCGGCGGCCTGACGGTGGAGTTCCCGCCGGCGCTCGCGCAGCAGGGTCCCGTAGGCCGCGTCCTGGACCAGCGCATGCTTGAAGGCATAGACCGCCTCAGGCGGCACGCCGCGGCGCTGCACCAGATCCGCGCCCTCCAGCCTCGCCAGTGCGCTGCGCAACGGCGCCTCGGGCAGCCCGGAGACGGCGGCGACGAGGTCATGCGCGAATTCCCGCCCGATCACCGCTCCTGCCTGCGCCACCTCCCGCACCGCAGGGAGCCGGTCGAGCCGCGCCACCAGCGAAGCCTGCAGCGTCGGCGGCACGGCGAGGGGCGGTAGCGGTCCTTGCAGCTCCCAGCGGTCCGCCTCCTCGCGCAGCAGCCCGCCCTCCAGCACCGCCTTTGCCACCTCCTCCACGAAGAGTGGCACGCCATCCGTGCGGGCCAGGATTTCCGCCTCCACACCCGCCGGCAGCGGCTTGTCGCCAGCGATGCGCCGCAGCAGCGCCACATGCTCCGCCTGTCCCAGCCGGCTGAGCTGCACCAGCGTCACCTGCGGCAGGTTGAGCCAGGCCTCGATGCCGAATTCCAGCCGGTGCGTCACGACCAGCAGCAGGGCGGTCCGCGGTGCCTCGGCGATGATCAGCTCCAGCAGCTCGCGCGTGGTCGGATCCGCCCAGTGCGCGTCCTCCAGCACCGCCAGTATCGGGCGCCGGGCGGCCAGCGCCCGCAGCCGCCGCAGCAGCGCCTCCAGCAGCCGCTCGCGCCTTCGCGGCGGCGGGAGGTCGGGGCTCGGCCAGCGGCCGAGGGTGGGCACCGACAGCAGCTCCGCGATGAGCGCGACATCCTCGGCCGGTGGAGCGGCCGGGCTGAGGAGCGCCTCCAGCTTCAGGAGCCGCGCCTCCGGCGGATCGGCCGGGGCCAGGCCGGCGACGCGCTCCATGCGCGTGATGACGGGACGCAGCACGCTGTCGGCGTGCTGGGGCGAGCAGTAGAACACCAGCTCCTCATGCTGCTGCTCCGCCAGCGCCTCCTGCAGGGCCGCAACCAGGCGCGACTTGCCAATGCCGGCCTCGCCCCGGAGCAGCACCACTCGGCCTTCGCCTGTGCGCGCCTGGCGCCAGCGGCGCAGCAGCAGCTCCAGTTCCTCCTCGCGGCCGATCAGCGGCAGATGCGCCATCCCACCGCGCAGCGCCTCGAAGCGGCTCTCGATCCCGCTCTCCCCGAGGACGCGGAAGCTCCGCTCGGGCCCGGATTGGCCCTGGGGCGCGGGCCCGCCCGCCTCGGCATAGTCGAAAAGCGCGCCGGTGAGGCGCCGGGTGGTGGCATCGATCACCACCGTACCGGGTTCGGCCCCAGCCTCCAGCAGCGCGGCGCGGCCCGGCGTATTCCCGACCAGGTCGCGCTCATCCACCCCACCCTCGCTCGTGAGGCCGCCGACCACAACGGGGCCGGTGGCAATGCCGATGCGGGCCCGCAGAGACCCAGTCGTTAGTGGCCCGGCGGCCAGCCCGGCGATCGTCTCTGCCACGGCGAGGCCGGTGCGCACCGCCCGCTCGGCATCGTACTCATGCGCGGTGGGCCAGCCGAAACAGGCGATGGTCCATTCGCCGAGATGCCGGGTGACGCTCCCGCCATGCCGCTCGACGATGGCCGCGATGGCACGCTGGCAGGCCGCGACGGCGTCCCGAAGGTCCTCCGGGTCGAGCCGGGCCGCGTGGAGGCCGGCAAGGCCGCAGAACAGCAGGGTCAGCTGGCGGCGCTCGGCACCTGATTGCACCGGCGGTCCGGGCCTGGCCGTCATCGCCTTGTCCGGCTCCGGTGGCCGCGGCGGATCCGCTGCGGGTGCCATGTCGCTGGCAGCGGCGGCCGGGGAGGGCGGGGCTTCCACCCGCGTGACCTCGGCGGCAAGCAGGTAGCCGCGCTTCGGCAGGGTGCGTAGCAGGCTCGCCCCGGCTTGGCCCAGTGCCCGGCGGATCTCGGTCACGCATTGGGTGATGCTGTCGTCGGTGACGACGACATCCGGCCAGACGGCCTGCATCAGTTCCTCGCGCGGCACCACCTGCCCGGCCCGCTCGGCAAGGTGGCGCAGGACCTCGGCCGTCTTCGGCCGCAATCCGGTCTCGCCCCGCCGGGGATCGAGGAGCACGCCGCGCGCCAGGTCGAGCGTGTAGCCGCCGAGGCGATAAACCGCCGGTCCCATCTGCGCCGAGCGGGAGTGCGAGTGTCGCATCCTTCCCGGCCTCCGCCCTGTGCGAGCCGGGCGAGGATATAGGAGCTTTCGCCAGGATTTCAGGGCGATTTCGGGCGCCTCTCGGGATTTCCCGCGGGCTGTCGGCGCATTCTTGCCTCCGTCGCAACCGGCCGGATGACGAAGCCAAGCATGGACGGCCCTGGCACCGGGAGATGACCCGGGCAGGGGGACGCGCTTCCCGGCATCGGCATGGTGGCGTCCTTGCCGGGCTCCCTCGTGGCGACCGCGATCGTCCCCGGCAGCCCCCCGACTAGGCCCCGAATGTTCTGGAGATCTGCCATGACCATGCGCCTGATGCACAAGATCCTGCTCTCCGGCACCGCCGGCCTCGCCGTGGCGCTCGCCGCCGCTTCCGGCCCGGCATGCGCCCAGGCCCCCCTGTCCGGCGATGCGCCGGCACTGGCCGGCAACATCGTGGGCGGCGGCAGTGCCACGATTTCCGGCGGCGGGGATGAAATGGTCATCACCTACAGCGAGGGTGGCGCCGGTGGTGGCAGCATCTGGACCCAGGTGCCCCGTCTGGCGCAGGGGCGCAACACGGACAGCGGCGGACTCAGCATCCAGTATCTGGAACCCGAGCGCGCTCCGGCCGGCCGCGAGGCATGGCTGGTCGGCGGCGGGGACGGCATCGAGGTGGTGTATGCCGACCCCATGCCGGGGCGGCGCCGCTGACGGTGGGTGCCGACCTCTCATGCGCGGCCTGCGACCGCCCTGGCCGGACACGGCCAGGGCGATCCGGGCTGCTGTCGCCGGCGGTGCATGATCTGGTGCCGCCTGGGTGCCTCGCGCACTTCGTCCGTGACACGATGCGCGAGGCCCTGGACCTGTCGGCCGATGCAGGCTTCCGCAACGAGGCGAACCCCGCTGCCATGGAGGAGCGCCGGATCAGCGCCGTTCAGGGCACTGCCCTGAACCGGGCGGCGGCTATCTGCTACGAAAATGCCACCGCCCCCCTTCCTCGGCATCCTTCGACTTGCCGCCCGGCGGGAAGCGTTGGTCCGTGTGCGCCTGGTCTCTGCCCCGGACCATCAGCCTATCGGCGAAATTCGCCGCGCAGGCTGCGGCCCGGATAAGCACCTCGTGCGGTCCCGGCCGTGGCGCCGGCACCTCCTCCGGCACCAGGTCCGCAACCGGGCCGAAGGCGCGGCACAGGATGGCCTTCATCCGGCGCTCCTCCGTTGCGCAAGGTCATGAGGCCGGCCCCAGCACCGCCGCGTGGCCAGCATGGCGCCTGCCACCCTGCCTTGCCCGGGCGCCGCCGCTGGGTCAGGCTAGGGCATCGTTGCGGCCAGGGGAGAGCGCCATGGATTTCGCCTATTCCGAACGGGTCGAGCAGTTGCGTGCCCGGCTGCTGTCCTTCATGGATGAGCACATCTATCCGAACGAGCCCGTCTACCACCGGCAACTCGCCGAGGCTTCCGACCGCTGGCAGCCGGTGCCCATCGTCGAGGAGCTGAAGCCCAAGGCGCGCGCGGCCGGGCTGTGGAACCTGTTCCTGCCGGAATCGGAACACGGTGCCGGCCTGACCAATCTGGAATATGCACCCCTGGCCGAAATCATGGGCCGGGTTCACTGGGCGAGCGAGGTTTTCAACTGCTCCGCCCCCGATACGGGCAATATGGAGACCATCGAGCGCTATGGCACGCCGGAGCAGAAGGAGCGCTGGCTGAAGCCGCTGCTGGAAGGCAAGATCCGCTCCTGCTTCGCGATGACGGAGCCGGATGTCGCCTCCTCGGATGCCACCAACATCCAGACCCGGATCGAGCGCGACGGCGACCACTACGTCATCAATGGCCGCAAGTGGTGGAGCAGCGGCGCCGGCGACCCCCGCTGCGCCATCTTCATCGTCATGGGCAAGACCGCGCCGGACAACCCGGACCGGTACCGCCAGCAATCCATGATCCTGGTTCCGCGCGACACGCCGGGCCTGAAGATCGTGCGCATGCTGCCGGTTCTCGGCTTCGACGATGCGCCGCACGGCCATGCCGAATTGCACTTCGAGAATGTGCGCGTGCCAGTGGAGAACATCCTGCTCGGCGAGGGCCGCGGCTTCGAGATCGCCCAGGGGCGCCTCGGCCCCGGCCGCATCCATCACTGCATGCGCGCCATCGGCATGGCGGAGCGGGCGCTGGAGAAGATGTGCCAGCGCGCCCTGGAGCGCCGCCCCTTCGGCAAGCCCCTCGCTGACCAGGGGGTGATGCGGGAGCGGATCGCCAATGCCCGCATCATGATCGACCAGTGCCGCCTGCTGACCCTGCACGCCGCCTGGCGCATGGACACGGTGGGCAACAAGGTGGCGCGCAAGGAGATCGCCGAGATCAAGGTGGCTGCCGCGAACATGGCCTGCCAGGTGGTGGACATGGCCATCCAGGCGCATGGCGGCGGCGGCGTGACCGAGGATTTCGGCCTGGCGTATATGTACAAATATGCCCGTACCCTGCGCATCGTGGACGGGCCGGACGAGGTGCATCGCGACCAGCTCGCCCGGATGGAACTGTCGAAGTACCGCCCGCCCCGGAGCGAGGCGGCGAAGGCCGCTCAATAACCATGAGTGGCGGCATGCCCGAGCTGGTGCCGGTCCTCGACCGGCACCGCTTCGACGAGGCGGCGCTGGCGCGCTATCTGCGCGGCCATCTGCCGGGCTTCGATGGCCCGGTGGAGGTCCGGCAGTTCCAGGGGGGGCAGTCCAACCCCACCTTCCATATCGCCACGCGGGCCGGCGACTACGTCCTGCGCAAGAAGCCGCCCGGCAAGCTGCTGCCCCGTGCCCATCAGGTGGAGCGCGAATACCGCATCCTGCGCGCGCTGGAGGGCAGCGATGTGCCGGTGCCGCGCGCCCGGTTGCTCTGCGAGGATGATTCGGTCATCGGCACCGCCTTCTTTGTCATGGACCATGTCCCTGGCCGCGTCTTCTTCGACCGGGTGATGATCAGCGGCACGCCTGCTGAACGCGCCGCGGTCTGTGAGGATATGGCGCGTGTCCTGGCAGCCTTGCACCGCATCGACTGGCGCGCGGCAGGGCTGGAGGGCTTCGGCCGCCCGGATGGCTATATGGCGCGGCAGGTCGCGCTCTGGACGAAGCAGTGGGAGGCGGCGAAGGTGGAGGAGATGCCGGAGATGGACCGGCTCGCCGCCTGGCTGCCGGACCACCTGCCGGCGGAGGAGGAGACCACGATCGCCCATGGCGATTTCCGCCTGGGCAACCTCATCATCCATCCGACCGAGCCGCGCATCGTCGCGGTACTGGACTGGGAGCTGGCGACCATCGGCCATCCCCTGGCCGATCTGGGATACACCTGCCTGACCTACCATCTGCCCCCCGGCCCGGATGGCGTGGCCGGCGTTCTCGGCACCGATCTCACCGGCACCGGCATCCCGGATCAGGCGGCCTTCGTCGCCAGCTACTGCGCCCATGCGGGGCGGAGCGTGCCGGAGGCCCTGGACGTCTTCCTGATCTTCTCGATGTTCCGGCTGGCCTCCATCGTCGCCGGTGTCTGGCGCCGGGCGCTGGACGGCAATGCCGCTGACCGGCGGGCGATCACCTATCGCGACCGCTATCGTGCCATGGCCGAGCGTGCCTGGGAGCTGGTGCGGCGCGTGGATCCCAGCGCCTAGCGCCGCCTATTCCAGCAGTGCCGCGCGCAGCCGGTCGAGGCGCGCGGCATCCAGGCCCAGGCCCCGCTCCAGCAGGGCCTCCAGGCTGCCATGGCTGGCCACGGCCAGATCCAGTGCGGATTCGATCAGTGGCTGATGGGCGGTAAGCAGCGTGTCGCGCACATCCGCGGGCGTGTTGGGCGGCAGGGCGTGCTCCCGCTTCCAGATGCGGTTGGTCGCCAGGTAGTCCGCGATCACCGTCTCTCGCGGCACGCCCAGCGCGGTCAGGAGCAGGGCCGCGCCGAAGCCCGTGCGGTCCTTGCCGGCTGAGCAGTGGAACAGCAGGGGCAGCCGCTCCTCCTGCAGCAGCAGGCCGAACATGGCACGGTAGCGCGGCAGGTGGTCGGTCGCGTAGGCCGTATAGGCGGTGCGCAGCAGGTCGTGCACATCCTCGCCGGTCGCCTCTTCCCGCTTCAGCAGGTCGCGCAACGAGGCGCCGACCCGCGGTTCGATGGGCAGGCGGACCACCTCGATCCGTCCGGTGGCCGGCAGGCAGGACGGGGCGCGGGCGGCCTCGCGCTCACCCCGCAGGTCGCAGATGGTGCGGATGCCGGTCGCGGCGAAGGTGGTCTGGTCGGCCTGCGTCAACCCGGCGAGGGAGGCAGAGCGGAACACGCGCCCGAACCGCACCCGGCGGCCATCCGCGGCGCGGTATCCGCCAAGGTCGCGCAGGTTGGAACACCCTTCGAGCGTCACCACGCGCGGCAGCGATGTTTCGGTCGCGGTATTCGGCAGGCTGGTCGGCTGGTCGGCTGGCACGCCCTTCCTCCTTCCCGCCGAGGTGCTTGCGGGCGGGTTCGACTGCGGTGATGCATCCGGTTTTGCCGGTGATCGACGCGGCCGTCGAGGCCGTTAGTGCCGAATCCGCCCCCGCTGGGGAAAGCGGGGCAACCCCTTGGGGGAGGGCTGGACAGGCCCACTGACTTCCGCCGAGGCTTCAGGGCCGCGCGAAAGGCAGGATAACGAGGAGAGAACGGATGTCGGCATCGCCACGCTGGAAGCAGCGCCCGCCGGGCTCCACCTGGGGGGATTTCGGACCGGAGGATCAGCTCGGCCGGCTCAACCTGGTGACGCGGGAGAAGGTGCTGCAAGGCATTGCAGAGGTGCGTGAGGGACGCACTTTCTGCCTGAGCCTGCCACTCGACCTTCCCGGGGGCAACATCCTGAACCCGCGCCGGCATCCGCCGCAGCTCCGGCCGACGCTGCGCAACGGGCGGCCCAACATGAACTACCCGCTGCGCTGCGACGATCCGCGACTGACCGATATTGTCTGCGACGACCAGGTGGTGCTGACGCTGCAATACTCGACGCAGTGGGACAGCCTGGCACATGTCGGGCAGATGTTCGATGCCGATGGGGACGGAGTGCCGGAGGATGTCTACTACAACGGCTTCCGTGCCGGCACCGACATCATCGGCCCGGTGGACTATCGTGACGATCAGGGACGGCCGACCGGCGAGAGGCCGGGCGCACGGCGGCTGGGCGTGGAGAACATGGCCGCTGCCTGCGTGCAGGGCCGTGCGGTCATGATCGATCTGGAGGCGCATTTCGGCGCCACCGGCAAGCTGGTCGGCCATGACGACCTGATGCGCGTGCTAGAACGGGACAAGGTGGTGGTGGAGCCGGGCGACTTCGTCTGCCTGCGCACCGGCTTCGCGCAGCGCCTGCTGGAGATGCGCGGCAATCCCGATCCCGAGCGCCTGCACCGCAGCAGCGCCGCGCTGGACGGACGCGACGAGCGCCTGCTGGACTGGGTGACGCAGAGCGGTGCGGTGGCGCTGATCGCCGACAATTATGCGGTGGAGGCGCTACCCGCCCGGGCCTGCACGGATGTGCGCTGCGCCTCCCTGCCGCTGCACGCGCATTGCCTGTTCCGCCTTGGCGTCTATCTCGGGGAGATGTGGTACCTGACGGAACTCGCGGACTGGCTGCGCCGGAATTGGCGGAGCCGCTTCCTGCTCACGGCGCCGCCGCTGCGCCTGCCCGGTGCGGTCGGCTCACCCGTGACACCGGTCGCCACGGTCTGAGCATGCGGGCCGGCTCGCCAGGATGAGCATCCGGCCCGGGATACCGTCATGCACAGAGGCGTGCAGCCATCTGCATGCCGGGTAGGGAGGCCCGGCGCACCGTAGCCTCCCCTTTTCCGTCAGGCTGCCGCCGGCACGGGCGGCGGCTCCGTCACTTTTCCATGCGCAGCGGCGATGGCGTCCTCCAGCGCCGTGCGGAAGCGTACCCGCGGCGGTCGCACCCCGTGCATCAGCAGCACGCGCCGCACCGAGGGCCGCGCCCCGGCGATATAGACCGCCGCACCCCGGCGCTGCGCCTTGCGCACGAAGCCATCGATGGTGGCCGCCGCCGTGGAATCCAGCATGGGCACGGCGGAGAAGTCGATCACATGCGCCTTCGGGTGCTCGGCGATGTTGTCCAGCACCGCGCCGACCGAGGCGGCGGCGCCGAAGAAGAAGGCGCCTGAGATCCGGTGCACGATGACCTCCGGATCCGTCGCCTCACTGGTGTCATAGGGCCGTCGGCGGGTGCCGGTGGTGTCGGCTACGTCCTCCTCCACCAGCGGGCGGCCGGTCTCGATCTCCACCGCATGTGCCATGCGGTGGAGGAAGAGCAGCGTGCCAATGCCGAAGCCGACCAGGATGCCCTCGGTCAGGTCGCGGAAGATCACCAGCAGGAAGGTGGCCAGCAGCACCACCGCATCGCCGCGCGAGGACCGCAGCAGCGTGGCGAATTCGTGCTTCTCCGCCATGTTCCATGCGACCACCGCCAGCACCGAGGCCAGCGCCGCCAGCGGGATGTAGGAGGCAAGCGGCGCCGCCACCAGCATGAACAGCAGCAGGAAGACCGCGTGCAGCATGCCGGAAACGGGGCCGGTCGCGCCGGAGCGTACATTGGTCGCGGTGCGGGCGATGGTGCCGGTCACGCAGATGCCGCCGAACAGGGCGGAGCCGATATTGGCGACCCCTTGTGCCACCAGCTCGCAATTCGAACGGTGGCGCCGCCCGCTCATGCTATCCGCCACCACGGCGGAGAGCAGGCTCTCGATCCCGCCGAGCAGGGCGAAGGCGAGGGCATTGGGCAGCACCGCGGCGATCCGCTCCGCCGACATGTCCGGCAGCTCCGGCGCGGGGAGGGAATTCGGGATGCCCCCGAAGCGAGTGCCGATGGTCTCGACCGGCAGGCCGAGCAGGGCGCTGACGACCGCCGCCAGGCTGACGCCGATCAGCAGCGCCGGCCAATGCGGCCGCCAGCGGCGCACCGCCAGGATCACGCCGATGGTCAGCACCGAGATGGCGACGGCCGCCGGGCTGATGCTGGGCAGGGCCTCGGCGAGCGCGATCAGCTTCGGGATGAGCGGCCCCGGCTCCTTCTCCAGATGGATGCCGAGGAGCTCCCGGATCTGGCTGGCGAAGATAATGACCGCGATGCCGGCGGTGAAGCCGACCGTCACCGGAAAGGGGATGTACTTGATGAAGGTGCCGAGCCTGAGCAGCCCGACCGCCAGCAGGATCAGCCCGGAGAGCATGGTGGCGAGCAGCAGGCCATCCACCCCGTGCTGCTCCACCGTCGCGGCCACCAGCACGATGAAGGCGCCCGCCGGCCCACCGATCTGGAAGCGGCTGCCGCCGAGCATGGAAACCAGGAAGCCACCGATGATCGCCGTGTAGAGCCCCCGGTCCGGCGAGACGCCGGAGGCGATGGCGATCGCCATGGAAAGCGGCAGGGCAACGATGGCGACCGTCAGCCCGGCGATCGCATCCGCGCGCAGGTTGCGCAGCCCATAGCCCTCGCGCAGGACCGTGATGAGCTTGGGGGTGAAGAGTTCGAGGAAGGAAGGTTCAGCGGGTGCGGCAGCCATGGTGGGTCCCTTCACTTCGCGCCTGCATCGTCATTGCCGGTCTGGGGCGGGCGCCCGTTCGGCGGCCCGGGTTCCTTGAAGCGGACGCCCCGTCCGCCGCCCTGGCTCGGGGCATTGTCGCCGAGCAGGACGATCCCGGCCCGGTCTAGGGCCTCGACGACCTTGGTGAGCGTATCGACGACGCCGCGAACATTGCCTTCGCTCGCCTCCATCCGCTGGATGGTCGGCAGCGAGACGCCGGACAGCTCGGCCAGCTGCCGCTGGTCTATGCCGAGCAGCGCGCGGGCGGCGCGCATCTGGGCGGAGGTAATCATGGGTACCCCTGCATCGGAGACGTATGCATGATGCATCTGACTTGATGTTTGATACATCAGAATTGCTATGTTTGCCATGCATGGCAGGGCTGCGCCCCTGCTGCGCCGACGCCCGCCGCGGCGAATCGGATGCCGGAACCCTCACAAGGCGCTATGTGATGATGCCGTGCCGTCCGGCGACGGGAAGGCCGGGCGGGCAGGGAGAGCAGGGACCACCGATGCGGCGCAAGCCTCTGGCCGGGCTGACATATTTCCAGGCATGAGCATCGACCATCTGCCCCTGCCGGCGGCGGAGCAACGGTTCACGCCGGTCGCGCCGGCCCCTGTCGCTGACCCGGCATGGCGCCCCGTGCCCCGCCCCTGGTCGCCGACCCCGGCGGCGCGGGCCTCGCTCTGGCTGCACGGCATCGGCCTCTGTGTGCTGGCAGCCTGGCCGGCGGGCTGGCCCTGGGTGGCGGGGGCGATCGCCGCCGACCACGCGTTTCTGGGCCTGGCCGGCATGCGGCCGCGCAGCCGGCTGCTCGGTCCCAACCTGCTACGCCTGCCGGAAGCCGCCATCCGCCGGGGCGAGGTCACCCTGACCTTCGATGACGGCCCCGACCCGGCGATCACGCCCCGCGTCCTCGATCTGCTGGAGGCGCATGGCGCCAAGGCGAGCTTCTTCGTGATCGGCCGGCGGGCGCTTCGCTATCCGGACCTGGCGCGGGAGATCCTGCGCCGCGGTCATGACATCGAGAACCACACCTACTGCCACCCCTACGGCTTCGCCTGCTGGGGCCCGGGGGCGATGCGGCGGGAGATCATGGCGGCGCAGCGCGCCATCGCTGATACGGTGGGGGTGGAGCCGCGCTTCTTCCGGCCACCCCTCGGGCTGCGTAGCCCGCTGCTCGATCCGGCGCTGGCGGCGAGTGGCCTGGACTATGTCTCCTGGACCCGGCGCGGGCTGGATGGCCGGTCCGGTGATCCCGCTGCCGTGCTGCGGCGCCTGACCCGCGGCTTGGCCGCCGGCGATATCCTGTTGCTGCACGATGCCGGCCGCGTCCGCAGCCCTGGCGGGCAGCCCGTGGCGCTGGAGGTGCTGCCCGCCCTGCTCGCCCGCATCCGGGCGCTCGGGCTCAGGGCGGTGTCGCTGCGCCGGGCGCTGGACGGGCCCGACGCCGTCGCCATAGCAGCAGCGGCAGGCGCGGCAGCATGCCCAGCACCAGCCGGACATGCATGCCGGTGAGCAGCAGGTTGTCGCGCAGATAGCGGAAGTGGGACACGCCGCCTTCTTCCGTGCTCAGGTAGCGCACCGGGGCGGGCAGGTTGACCGGCCGCACCCCGCGCCAGCAGAGGCGCACTGCGGCCTCCGGGTCGAAGTCGAAGCGGCGCATCCAGCGGCTGCGTTCCATCACCTCCAGCAGCGGCGCGACCGGATAGACGCGGAAGCCGAAGAGGGAATCGCCGATTCCGGCCCGCAGCGTCTCCAGATTTGCCCACCAATTCGAGATCCGGCGCCCGCGCACCCGCAGCGCCGGGGCGTCGGCGCCGAATTCCGGCAGGCCGAGGATCATCGCCCCCGGCTGTGCCCGCGACGCGGCCATGAAGGCGGGGATGCAGGCCGCCGGGTGCTGGCCGTCGGCATCCATGGTCAGCGCATGGGTGAAGCCACGAGCCCGCGCTTCCCGCAGCCCATGCAGCACGGCGGCGCCCTTGCCGCGATTCTCCGGCAGCGCCAGGACCCGCAGGCCGGGGTCCGACGCCGCGGCCTCGATCACCGGCCCATCGCTGCCATCCGTGCTGCCATCCACCACGACCCAGACCGGATCCCAGCGGGCGCGCGCCGCCTGCACGGTTTCCAGCAGCTTGCGGCCGCTGTTGTAGCTCGGGATCAGGACCAGATGCGTGGCGGAGGGTGTCACTCCGGCGCCGCCCCGCGCAATTCGCGGCGGAAGTAGCTCTCCAGCCGGGTGGTGAATTCCTGCAGCTCGCCCTTCGCCTCGAAGCGCTCGCCGAGGCGAATGCGGTAGACGAGCGGCAGGCGCGGCCGCCGGAACAGTGGCCAGCCCTTGCGCAGGTAGGGCGAATCGGCCTCGATGATGACGGTCTGCACCGGCGCCCCGGCGGCGCGGGCCATGACCGCGAAGCTGCGGGTGAAGGGGCTGAGCGGCGGCTGCGCCGTACGCGTGCCCTCCGGGAAGATCATGAGCTGCCGGCCCTCCTCCACCGCCTGCGCGGCGCGGCGGATCATCGGCAGGGGCGCGTCGTTCCGGACATAGCCGGCTAGGCGCACGCCGCCGCCGAGGAAGGGGCTGTCCCAGAGCGAGGCCTTGGTGATGCAGACCACGCGCGGCAGGCGGGAGATCAGCAACACCGCATCCAGCATGGTCGGGTGGTTCGAGGCGATGACGATGGACCGCTCCCCCCGCAGCGCATCCAGTGCCGAGAGATCGCCCCGCAGCACGCCCGTCGCCCGCATCACCCCGATGAAGTAGCGGAAGCCGGCCATGATCATGAACTGCCCGAGCGGCTCCCCCAGCCTGCGCGGCAGCAGGCGATGCAGCAGGGAGGCCGGCAGGCTCCAGAGCAGGCTGCTGATGCCGAAGACGGCCAGGCAGAACCAGAAGGCGGCGCTGTACCAGGCGGTCCTGACCCATTCCAGGCCGAGCCGGCGGGGCGACGCCAATCGCTGCGCGTCGGTTGGATACATGGCTGCCTTGCCGCTCCCCCGCACTCGCCGCTTTCCTCCCTCCCTTTTACGCTATATCCGGCATCCTCTAACAGTCCATCAGGCAGGGCCCGCAGGGTGATTCCCGATTCGGTGGCATGGATGGCGGCGGAGGGCGGCGGGCGAGGGGGAACGGCGGCGCCGCACCCGCCGCTTGCCGGCTACTATGCCCGGCCGGGGGACCGCGATGCCTTCGTCCGTGCCTTGTTCGATGGCACGGCTGGCGATTACGACCGGATCAACCGCATCTTCTCCCTCGGCACCGGCGGCTGGTACCGTCGGCGGGCGCTGCTGCGCGCCGGGCTGCGCCCCGGGGACCGGCTGCTGGATGTCGCCACAGGCACCGGCCTGGTGGCGCGGGAGGCTGTGCGCATCACCGGCGCCTCCGGCGGTGTCCTCGGCCTCGATCCGAGCGCGGGCATGCTGGCCGAAGCGCGGCGCGCGCTGGGCATATCGCTCATCCAGGGCCAGGCCGAATCGCTGCCGCTGGCCGATGCGAGCATGGATTTCGTCAGCATGGGCTATGCGCTGCGGCACGTGGCGGATCTCTCCGTCGCCTTCGCCGAATTCCGCCGCGTGCTGCGCCCCGGCGGCCGGCTGCTGTTGCTGGAGATCGGGCGGCCGGATGGCCGCCTCGCCCATGCGGCCGCCCGGATCTATCTCGGCCGCATCGTGCCCGCCCTGTGCCGCTGGACGACGCCGGAGGGGCGCTCCGGCAGGCTCATGCATTATTACTGGGACACGATCGAGGCCTGCGTCCCGGCCGCCGTCATCCTGCAGCGACTGGCCGAGGCCGGCTTCGCGGAGGTGGGCTGCGAGACGCAGCTCGGTGTCTTCCGCAGCTATACGGCGCGCCGCCCGGTGGAGGGCTAGCGCGCCCCGTGTCCCCCTCCCCATCGTCCTCCTCACCGGCCGCCATGGGCCCGGTTGATCTCCACGCGCTCAGGCGCGCCGTCGCGGCCCGCTATGCGGCGGCGTCGCGCTTCGCCCGCGGCCATGTGGCGGGCAAGCTGCGGCATGATCCCGCGACGGCGGCGATCCTCGGCCTGGCGGCCCGCCGGCCCTTCGGGCAGGTGACGGATCTGGGCTGCGGGCGGGGCCAGCTCGGGCTCGCCCTCCTCCTGGCAGGTCTGGCGGAGGGGGTGACGGGCCTCGACCGCGATGCCGCCAAGCTGGCCGAGGCGCGGCAGGCCGCGGCGGGGCTGCCGGCCCGCTTCCTCGAAGCCGATCTCGCCGCGGCGCCGGTGCCGGATTGCGACAGCCTGCTCCTGGTGGACGTGCTGTATCAATTGCCGGAGGCGGCGCAGCGCGGGCTGCTTGCCCGCGCCATGACGGCGGCGCGGCGCCGCCTGGTGCTGCGCGTCTTCGACCCGGATCGCGGCTGGCGCAGCGGAGTCGGGCTGGCGATGGAGCTGCTGGGGCGCGCCCTGCGCGGCGACCGCGCCCAGGTGCGGCCGCTGCCGATCCGGGACCTGGCCGCGCCGCTGGAAGCCGCGGGCTTCACGATTTCGGTCTCACCCTGCTGGGGGAACACGCCATTGCCCAACATGTTGCTGGTCGCGGAACGGGAGGGAGCATGAGGCTCCTGCTCGCCGGTGCGGCGATGCTGGCCGCCGCCCCCGCCGTGGCACAGGAAAATCCGCGCCTGCCGCTGTTCGAAGCCGGGATCTTCGGCGGCGCCGGCTGGCTGCCGGACTATCCGGCCGCGGAGCAGAACCATGTGCGCGGCGTGGTGCTGCCCTTCCTGATCTATCGCGGCGAGCTGCTGCGCAGCGACGAGCGTGGCCTGCGCGGCCGGATCCTGCACGGCCGGGATCTGGAATTCAGCCTCAGCTTCAGCGGCTCGCTCCGCGCCTCCTCCCGCGACAACCGGGCGCGGGAGGGGATGCCCGATCTCGACTATCTCGGCGAGGTCGGCCCGGCGCTGCGCTGGGTGGCCTGGCGCGACGGCGGGCGCCGGCGGATCACGCTGGAACTGCCCTTCCGCGCCGTCTTCTCGACCGATTTCTCCCAGATGCATTACCGCGGCTATACCATCGCCCCGGAACTGGCCTTCGAGCAGACCGGGCTGCTCTTCCCGAGGTCGCGGGCGCGCGTCGGAATTGGGCCGGTCTTCGGCTCCGGCCGCTTCATGGACTATTTCTATCAGGTGAAGGGGGAGTTCAGCCGCCCCGGCCGTCCGGCCTATGATGCGCATGGCGGCTATCTCGGCACCCGGCTGCAATTCTCCTACCGTGTGCCGGTGAACGACCGGATCAGCATCGGCGGCGGCGGGCGGCTGGAGAATTTCTCGGGCGCGACGAATGCCGGCAGCCCGCTGTTCCGGCGGGAGTTCAACGTCACCTTGCTTGCCGGCGTTTCCTTCGCGCTCTACCAGTCCGAGGCCACCGTGTCCTCCGCCGCCGAACCATTCGACTGACGGCCTGAATCTTGTCAGTCCAAGCCGCTGTCTGGTATTCCTGAGCAAGAAAGTTTCAGGCTGCCGGTGGCGCACCCCCGCGCCGGGGCGCGGTCGCAGGGGAATTCCAGGGTTTCGAGGTTACACACACACGATGTCTTCCGGCTCCGAAGCTATGGCCGAAATGCGCCCTGAGGAGATGGAGGTCGCGCGCCTCATCGTTTCGGCGCTCTCGCTTGAGACCCGGCCCGAGGACATCGCGCCCGAAGCGCCGCTGTTCAATGCCGGGCTCGGGCTCGATTCCATCGATGCGCTGGAACTCGCCCTGGCTATCTCGAAGAAGTATGGCGTGCAGCTGCGCTCGGACGACGAGCGCAACCACCGCATCTTCGCCTCCCTGCGCAGCCTGACGGCGCATATCGAGAAGAACCGGGTTCGCTGAGGCCCATGCCGCCGCCCGGCCGCCCGCCTGGCGCCAGCGCCCCGCGCGGCATTCCGGCGGGAGCGGCGACCGCCGTCCGTGCGGCGCTGAGGATCGGGGTGTTGGCGCTCGGCCTCGGCGCCCTGCTGCTGTCCGGGTCCGCCGCCTCGCTGCATGCGGGCCTCGCCGCCCTTGCCAATGCCTTCCTCTGCTGGCGCTTCGGCGCAACGCTGCTGCCGGGGCGGGAGCCACTGATCACCCGCTACACCCGTTTCGACGAAGGCGCCGTGGCGCAGGAATGCCTTGGCTACAGCCGTGGCCTGACCGTGCTCTGGACGGTATTCCTGGGGGGCTTCGCGACGGCACATGCGGCGGCTTTCGCCGGGCTCTGGCCGACCGGCACGGTGCTGGCAGCCGAGGTCCTGGCCGGTGCCGCGCTCTTCCTCGGCGAGCATCCGGTGCGCAGCCGGCGCTTCCCGCATCACGGCCGGGCGACGCCGCTGCGCACCCTGCGCGCCGTGCGCCTTGCGCATATGGAACGGGACGCGCATCCCGTGCCCGTGGAACGTCATGCCGCCTGAACCGGCCCTACCGCTGCTCGCCCGCGCGCCGGGCGAGGTGGTCTGCCGCCGCGGTACGCGGCCGGTCACCCGCGGGCAATTCCTGGCGGAGGCCATGGCCCTGGCAGCGCGCCTGCCGGAGCATGGCCATGTGATGAATCTCTGCGGCGACCGCTACCGCACGCTGCTCGCCTTCGCCGCGGCGCTGCTGCGCGGGCAGGTGACGCTGCTCTGCGCCGATCGTTCGCCGCACCGCCTGCGCGCCCTGGCCGGACTCTATCCCGATGCCTATGCGATCGTGGACCAGGAGATCGAGGCGCCGTTGCCCGTGCTGCGGCTGGAGGAGGTGGAGGGGGTGCGGGACGGTGATGCCGCGATGCCTGCCATTCCGGCCGGGCGCATCGCCGCCATCGCCTTCACCTCCGGCTCCACCGGCGAGCCGACCGCCCATGCCAAGCCCTGGGGCGCGCTGGTCACCGCCGCCGAGGCGGCGGCCAGGCGCTTCCGGCTGCGGGCGCAGGACGGGCCGCCCGCCACCATCATCGCCACCGTGCCGCCGCAGCACATGTATGGCTTCGAGACAACCATCATGCTGCCCTTGCAGTCGGCGGTGGCCTGCCTGGCGGGCGAGACCTTCTATCCCTCCGACGTCTTCGAGGCGATGGCCTCCGTGCCTGGCCGCCGGATCCTGGTGACGACGCCGCTGCAGCTCCGCGCCTTGTTCGCCGCCGGCCAGGCGCCGCCGGCGCTGGAAGCGGTGATCTCCGCCACCGCGCCGCTCGCCGCCTCCCTGGCCGCTTCGGTGGAGCAGGGCTGGGGAGTGCCTGTGCTGGAGATCTACGGCGCCACCGAGGCCGGTTCCATCGCCAGCCGCCGCACCACGGAGGGGGATGGCTGGCTGCCCTATGACGGCACGGAACTGCGCCCCGGCGCGGTGGCGGTTCCGGGCCTGGGTGAGATCCCGCTGGCAGATGCGGTGGAGCCGCTGGCGGATGGACGCTTCCGTCTGCTCGGCCGCCGCGCGGACGTGGTGAAGCTGGGTGGCCGCCGCGCCTCGCTGGCGGAGCTGAACCGGCTGCTGGCGGAGGTGGAGGGCGTCGAGGACGGCGTCTTCGTCGCACCGGAGGATCTGGAGAGCAACCCGGCCGCCAGGCTGACCGCCTATGTGGTCGCGCCGGGCCGCAGCGCGGAGGAGATCCTCGGCGCGCTGCGCGAGCGGATGGATCCGATCTTCCTGCCCCGGCCGGTGGTGATGGTCCGGGCGCTGCCGCGCGACCGGCTCGGCAAGCTGCCGCGGAGCGCGCTGGCGGAACTGCGCCGCGCCGGAGCGGGCGGGTGAGCGGGATGACGCCACCGGCCGGGGCGCGCTTCTCGGTGCCGGCCGGTCATCCCTCCCTGGCCGGGCATTTTCCGGGGCGGCCGATCGTGCCCGGCGTGCTGCTGCTGGATGCGGTGCTCCAGGCCGCCGCGCCCTGTGCCCCGCGGCGGATCCTCCGCGCCAAATTCGCCGCGCCGGTCGGGCCCGGGGAGGAGGTCGAGATCGGCTTCGAACGGCGGGGCGCCGGCCGCCTGCTCTTTGCCTGCCGCTGCCGCGGCGTGACGGTGCTTTCCGGTGAGGTCGAGTGCGCGACGCCGGACAGCCCGCCCTAGACTGGACCGCCGCGCCGGAGCGCGGCAGCACCGGCATGCTGCATCTGATGCTCTGGATCGTCCGCCGGCTCGGCTGGCGGGCGGGGCATCTGCTGCTCTATCCGATCACCGCCTATTTCCTGGCCTCCTCGCCGCGGCAGCGCCGGGCGGTGCGGGGCTATCTGTGCCGGGCGCTGGGGCGGCGGGCGGGGATGGCCGACCTGTTCCGGCTGTATTTCGCCTTCGCCTCCACCATCCTCGACCGCGTCTTCCTCGCTGCCGGGGAGGTGCAAGACTACCGGATCGAGATCGAGGGTCTCGATGCACTCCAGGCCCTGCTGGCCGAGGGGCGCGGCTGCCTGCTCTTCGGCGCGCATTTCGGCAGTTTCGAGGCGTTGCGCGCCGTCGCCGATGCCGGCTGCCCGGTGGAGGTCGCGGTGCTGATGCATGAGGCGAACGCGGCGCGGGTGAAGGCGTTCTTCGATGCCATCGGCGGGTCCCGCCGCGCGGCGGCCATCATTCCCCTCGGGGCGCCGGAGGCGATGCTGCGGGTGCGTGAATGTCTGGAGGGCGGCGGCCTGGTCGGGCTGCTGGCCGACCGCAGGACGGGCGGCGAGAAGGTGGCGCGGGTGCCTTTCCTGGGCAGCCATGCGCCGTTGCCGGCCGGGCCGCATCTGCTGGCCGGCATGCTGGGCGCGCCGGTGGTGCTGGGCTTCGGCATCTGGCGTGGCCCGCGCCACTACCTGGTCCGCTTCGAGCCCTTCGCCGAAAGCGTGACCTTCGGGCGCAAGGACCGCGAGGCGGTGGTTGCAGCGCTCGCTGATCGCTATGCCGCGCGGCTGGAGGCGTTGTGCCGGGCCTATCCCTACAACTGGTTCAATTTTTACGATTTCTGGGAGGAGGGCAGGTGAGGAAGAGCCGGCGTGCCCTGCTGCTTGGCATTGCCCTTGCTGCCGCCGGGCTGTCCTTTCCTGCCGGGGCGCAGGAGCCGGCGCTGGAGGCGCTGATGCGCGGCATGGCGGCGGTGCGCCAGCGGCAGGAGAGCTTCACCGAGGAGAAGACACTTCCCGAACTCGACCTGCCGTTGCCGAGCCAGGGCATCCTGCGCTGGGCGGCGCCGGACCAGCTGGAGAAGCACACCACCTCGCCCATTGAGGAGCGCCTGCGGGTGCAGGGCGACCGCATGCTCTATGAGCGGCCGGACCGCGGCATCTCCCGCCAATTCGGCCTGGACGAGCAGCCGGAGATGCGGGCGCTGGTAGAATCCATCCGTGCCACCCTGGCCGGCGACCTGGCCGCGCTGCGCCGCCATTATGATGTGAGCTTCAGCGGCATGGCGGATGGCGACTGGCGGCTGGTGCTGACGCCACTCTCGGTGCGCCTCCGCGCCGTCGTGCAGCGCATCGTGCTGGTGGGGCGCGGGGTGCAGATCCTTGCCATCGAGACCGATGGCGGTGGCGGGATCACGCGCATGCAGATCACGCCGCTCCCATGAGGTCCATCCCCGGCCGCCGCTATGGCCCGCTGCTGGCGGCGCTGCTCCTGCTTGCCGCGCTGGGCGGGGCGCTGGCTTCCGTGGTGCGGGTGCGCGCCGACCTCGCCGAATTCCTGCCACCCGGCCATACGCGGGCCAGCGAATTCCTGGTCCGCGAATTGCGCTCGGGCGCGGCCACCAGCCTGCTGCTGATCGGGATCGAGGGCGCGCCGTCCCAGGAACTGGCGCGGCTCTCCCGCAGCCTTGGCGCCGCCTTGCGCGCCTCCGGCCGGTTCTCCTTCGTGGGCGATGGTACCACCAGCCTCGGCGATGCCGAGCAGGCGCTGCTGTTCCGCCATCGCTACCTGCTCTCGCCCGAGACGCGGCCGGAAGCCTTCACCGAAGCGGCGCTGCGGACAAAGCTGGAGGCGCTGCTGGACGGGCTGCGCTCCGCCGCCTCGCCGCTGCTGGCGCGTTTCGGCTTCGCCGATCCGACCGGTGCCTTTCTCGGCCTGGCGCGGCACTGGCTGGGGGAGAGTCAGCTGGAGACGCAGGACGGGGCTTGGTTCGCCACCGGCGCCTCGCCGCCGCGCGTGCTGCTGATTGCCCGCAG
>Ga0182742_1001212_pt1 | contig 34516 bp, 28 predicted proteins | sample eDN5th37CBELigMG_FD_128880 | JGI IMG/M metagenome (GOLD analysis project Ga0182742, IMG submission 128880) | Enriched Miracle-Growth compost microbial communities from Emeryville, California, USA - eDNA 5th pass 37_C BE-Lig MG (version 2)... ... | reverse complement strand
TACAGGTGAAACAGGACCTACGGGCTTCACTGGAGCTACTGGGTATACCGGACCTACTGGCGTTACTGGAGCTACGGGGGATACCGGAGCTAGTGGAGACACCGGACCTACGGGCGTTACCGGAGCTACTGGCGACACGGGATCTACTGGTAACACTGGAGCTACGGGAGATACTGGACCTACTGGAGCTACTGGACCTACTGGGGATACTGGACCCACTGGAATCACTGGAACTACCGGCGATACTGGGGCTACTGGTGTAACCGGAGCTACTGGCGATATTGGCGAAACTGGAGCAACCGGTAACACCGGACCTACGGGCGTAACCGGAAACACTGGTGAAACAGGACTTACGGGACATACTGGTGACACCGGTGCTACTGGCGACACTGGACCTACGGGCGTCACTGGAGCAACTGGAGTCACTGGTGATACCGGATCTACTGGCGACACGGGACCTACTGGCGATACTGGACCTACGGGCGTCACTGGACCTAGTGGTAACACTGGACCTACTGGTAACACTGGACCTACCGGTGCTACGGGAGTCACTGGCACTACTGGTGAAACAGGAGCTACTGGCGCCACTGGGGCTACCGGTGAGACTGGCACTACTGGCGATACAGGAGCAACTGGGTTTACCGGACCGACCGGTGACAATGGGGCTACGGGCGTAACCGGAAACACTGGTGAAACAGGACCTACTGGAGCTACTGGAGCTACTGGTGTTACTGGAGCAACAGGCATTACTGGAGCTACTGGGGTTACTGGACCTACGGGCGTTACTGGCACTACTGGTGACACCGGACCTACTGGCGATACCGGAGCTACGGGCGTCACTGGACCGACTGGCAACACTGGAGCTACGGGTGACACTGGAGCCACTGGTGAAACAGGACCTACCGGTGATACTGGGGCAACAGGCATCACTGGAGCGACCGGAGATACTGGACCTACTGGGGTTACTGGGGTTACTGGACCTACTGGAGATACTGGACCTACTGGGGATACCGGAGCTATTGGCGATACCGGACCTACTGGCGTTACCGGACCGACCGGTGACACAGGACCGACCGGTGACACAGGACCTACCGGAGACACTGGACCTACTGGCAACACTGGAGCTACTGGCGTCACTGGAGCGACCGGAGATACTGGACCTACAGGTATTACAGGAGCTACTGGCGACACGGGACCTACGGGAGATACTGGACCTACTGGTGACACCGGAGCTAACGGCGTTACTGGAGCTACAGGTGAAACTGGCACTACGGGTGAGACAGGACCTACCGGCGTTACTGGGGCTACGGGCGTCACTGGAGCTACTGGAATCACTGGAACTACTGGGGCAACGGGTGATACCGGAACTACTGGTGACACTGGAGCTACTGGAGATACAGGAGCTACGGGGGATACTGGAACTACTGGAGACACCGGAGCTACTGGCGTTACTGGCACTACTGGCGTTACTGGAGCTACTGGAGACACAGGAGCTACTGGCAACACTGGAGCTACAGGTGAAACTGGTACTACGGGTGATACTGGTCCGACTGGCGAAACTGGTGCTACGGGCACTACAGGTGAAACAGGACCTACGGGCTTCACTGGAGCTACTGGGTATACCGGACCTACTGGCGTTACTGGAGCTACGGGGGATACCGGAGCTAGTGGAGACACCGGACCTACGGGCATTACTGGACCGACTGGCGACACCGGACCTACTGGAGCTACTGGAACTACTGGCATTACTGGACCTACTGGTGAGATTGGAGCAACTGGAATCACTGGAACTACTGGCGTGACTGGAGCTACTGGGCTCACTGGCGATACCGGTGCTACTGGCGTTACTGGAGCTACGGGCGTTACTGGGGCTACCGGCGATACTGGACCCACTGGAATCACTGGACCTACCGGCGATACTGGAGTCACTGGAGATACTGGACCTACCGGCGACACCGGATCGACTGGCATCACTGGGGCTACTGGAGATACCGGTGCTACCGGTGAAACAGGACCTACTGGAACAACTGGGGATACCGGTGCTACTGGTGAAACAGGACCTACTGGAGATACTGGACCTACCGGCGATACTGGGGCTACTGGACCTACTGGCGTTACCGGAGCTACCGGTGAAACTGGTAACACTGGACCTACTGGTGCCTTTGGAGCTACGGGCATTACGGGAGCTACTGGAGCAATAGGTGCTACTGGAGTTACTGGTGCTACTGGAGCTACTGGAGTTACTGGCGCTACTGGAGCTACTGGAGTTACTGGTGCTACTGGTGTTACTGGTGCTACTGGACAAACGGGCACAGTAGTCGGTACAGAAGGTTTTTCAGTTTATGCAAATAACTTTAACCTTAATAGTGACGCGTTCGTTAATGGTTATACCGGACCAGCACCATATTATAGTTCTGCTTCTTTAAATGCTGGAAGTGGTATTTACACCGTTCCTGTAACTGGTAGATACCATATAGATTTAACAGTTAACTATTCACTCGCTGCTGCAATATCATTGTCGCTCGGAGCAGGAGTAAACCCTAGCTTTGTAGTAAGACGAGCAAATGTTGGAGATACACTGATGACAGGATTTTTGCCTGTCTTAAATGTGAATGTAACCTTACTAAACCTAAGAGCAGTATTAGGATCAGCTTCTGTATCAATTAGTGGCGATTTCCAGCTTAATGCTGGTGACACCTTACGTGTGCAATATTTAGCAAGCGGATTAACAATAGCAGTAAATTTCCCTGCTAATGTTGGTCAGGGAGTGTTTTGGAACATTCACCGCATCGCATAAAAAAGAGTTTGGAGGTCACATTGACCCCCAAACTCTTTTTCTCTTTATTAATAATCTGTATTATCTTACTAAACAACGTGGAAGTTAGTTCCATCTGTTGTTGCTTTTACATAACCAGTGCGAATAACAAAATCACCAAAGTGCTCATTATCTAATCGCTCTTGTGCATAATGTTTAATAATAGGCTGTAATGTAGAAATAATCTCATCTTCACCGATATTTTCTTTATACAGCTTATTTAAACGATCACCTACATAACTGGCACCTAAGTACATATTATATTTACCTAATGATTTACCTATAAATGAAATTTCACCTAAGGCAGGTCGTGCACAGCCATTTGGGCAGCCTGTCATACGGATATTAATTTCATCAGAATCTAATCCTACTTCTGCAAAAATAGGTTCTAGCTTATCTATTAAGCTTGGTAAATAGCGTTCAGCCTCAGCCATAGCTAAACCACATGTTGGAAGTGCAACGCAAGACAGTGCATTTCTACGTATACCTGATAGGTCATCACCAATAGAAATATTATATTTCTTTAAGATTTTTGTTATTGTCGCTTTTTGCTTAGCAGGAATATTTCCTACCATCACGTTTTGGTTAGGCGTTAAGCGGAAATCGCCACCCTTTAATGTTTTTGCTATCTCTCTAAGCCCTGTCATAACCTGACTTTCCTCTGTATCATTAATTCGACCGCTTATTAAAAATAGCGTTACATTCCAAGTGCCATCTTCATTTTTCACCCAGCCATAGCGTTCGCCATTACCTATAAATGAATATGGTTTAGCTGGACTAAGCTTCCAGCCAAGACGCTCTTCTAATTCCTCAACAAACCACTCTAATCCATGACGATCAATCGTATACTTAAATCTTGCATTTTTTCTAACTGAACGATTACCATAATCTCGCTGAATAGTAACTACCTTTTCAGCTAATTCTAGTACTTTATCATTGGCTTCAATGAATCCAATAGTTTTACCAAGCTGAGGATACGTATTAGCGTCACCGTGAGTCATGCCCATGCCGCCACCAACAGTTACATTAAATCCAACTAATGTATTGCCCTCTACAATGGCAATAAACCCTAAATCCTGTGTATAGACATCAATATCATTGTATGGTGGAACAGCTACGCCTATCTTAAATTTTCGTGGCAGATAAACATGACCGTAAATTGGCTCTACAGGATCTACTGGTTCACTAAATGGCTTATATGGATTTTCTAATTTTTCTCCATCTAACCAAATTTCATGATAAGCAGGCGTACGTGGCTCTAAATGTTTAGTCAGCTTAATCGCCCAGTTATTTGCCTCAGTATGAATTGAGCTTTGGTTTGGGTTAGGGCTACACATGACGTTACGGCTAACATCACCACAAGCAGCTAACGTTGATAATAATGTATCATTAATACTTTTAATCGTATTTTTTAGATTCCATTTTAAAACCCCGTGCAGCTGAAATGCTTGCCTTGTTGTTACACGTAATGTACCATTTCCGTATTTTTGTGCTAGCTCATCCATAACAAGCCATTGCTCTGGAGTTGCTACACCGCCAGGTGTAACTACACGTAGCATAAATTGATAGGCTGGTTCTAGCTTTTGCTTTTCGCGCTCACTACGTAAATCACGATCATCCTGCATATAGCTTCCATGGAATTTTAATAAGCGATTATCTAATTCACTTAATCCACCCGTTACTCTATTTTTTAATTGCTCTGCTAAAGAGCCACGTAAATATTGACTCGCAACCTTTAGTTCCTCAACGTCACTAGGTTTGCCACCAATTGGCTCGACTTTTTTTCTAGTCATCGCTTTTAACCTCCCCACTTTGACGTATTTGTCTTAGTATACGTCTCGTTGATATCGACCATCATCTTGAAGCTGCTGCAAGAAAGCTTCAGCCTCTTGCTCAGATAAAGCCTTGTATTGCGCAATAATATCAATAAGCGCTTTATGAACATCATGCGCCATATGCTTTTCATCACCACAAATATAAATATAAGCACCTTCCTCAATCCATGAGTAAAGCTCTGCAGCGTGTTCCTTTAATCGATGCTGTACATAAACCTTTTCTTCTGAATCACGAGAGAAAGCAACTTCTAAATGAGTTAATACACCATCTTGTAGCATTCTTTGCCAATCTGTTTGATATAGGAAGTCAGTAACATAGTTACGGTCTCCAAAGAATAACCACGACTTACCTGCTGCACCAATCTCTTCACGTTCCTCTAAGAATGCTCTAAATGGAGCTACCCCAGTTCCAGGACCCACCATAATAATAGGTGCATCATTATTTTGTGGTAATTTAAAGTTTGGATTTTCTTGAACAAAAATTGAAACCTTGTCACCTATTGCAACTCTATTTGCAACATAGCTTGAGCATACTCCTTCATGTTTACGACCATGTGCTTCATACTCTACTTTACGAATAGTAAGATGCACTTCATCTGGATGAGCCTTAATACTACTTGCAATTGAGTATAGTCGAGAAGGTATTTTTCTTAATAAAGAAACAAACTGATTAGCTGTAAAGTGCCATGGACTATAGTCAGTCACTAAATCTAGTAAATCTCTACCATACGTATACGATTTAATAACGACATTCTCACTTTTTACTAACTCACTAAGCTTCTCATTACCTGAAAAGGCTACAAACTTTTCTAATAGCGGCTTAGATAACGTTGTTATATCTAACTGCTCAACTAGTGCTGTTAATAAGCTATAGGAATGACCATCGGCTAACGTAACTTGTTCAGTTTCGTTAAACTTAAGCTCATTAATAATACGCTTAGCAAGCTTTTCATCATTATGAGGTATAATACCAACCGCATCACCAGGTGCATAAGTCAAATTCGAGCCTTCAAGTGATAGCTCCAAATGTGTCGTTACACGATTAGAACCACGTCCACTTAAATTAATACTCTCTAAAATTTCAGCTTGAAATGGATTTTGTCTAGTATAAACGCTAGCACTATTCGGTACTCCAGTACTTGCTTGGGCTTGAATTTGCTTTGTTACTACAGTGCTTTGTTGTTGTAGCTTTTCAACTACTGCCTGTAACCACCCTGATGCTGGGCCTTCAAAATCAACATCACAATCTACACGCTCAACTATTTTCTCAGCACCTAGTTCTATTAAACGAGCTTCAAAGTCTTGACCCGTTTTACAGAAAAATTCATAGGATGTATCACCAAGAGCTAAAACAGATATTTTGGTCTGATCTAGCTTAGGTGCTCGCTTACTATATAAAAATTCATAGAATGATTTCGCATTATCAGGTGGTTCACCTTCACCATGAGTACTTACAATTACAAATAAATTTTTTACTTCTTTTAATTGATTTGTTTTATATTTGTTCATGGCAGATAAGTCAACTTTATAACCAATTTGCTTTAATTGATCGGCTAAACGATTAGCTAATCGTTGTGCATTTCCGGTTTGAGAACCAAATAATACTGTTGCTTCCTTCACTTGTACTTCAGTCGTTTGCTCAGCTACTGCTGGATTAATAACTTCTAAAGCTGAATTTACAGCAGCATTTCCCCCAGATTGCATGGCATTAAAAGCCAAATACCCACTAAGCCACTGTAGCTGATTTGGTGCTAAAGTAGGTAATAGTTCATTTAATAATTTTATTTGCTGTTCTGAAAAAGGACTATTCGTCACTAATAATTGCAAGCTTTCCACCCCATTATATCAAGCAATATTGAATTCCAATTAAAATACTGTGAATTACATAATATTAAACTTAACATATTGCGTTTGCTTTTACAATTAATCCCACTATAAGAATAATTGAATGGCGTTAATAGCTTTTCTTATAACTAATAAAAAAAGCTATAGATTAAGTTAGCTAGTAACCTAACTTAATCTATAGCTTGAATGTTTAACCACCTAAAATAACACTAACTAAAGCTTAGCAAGATTTAAACCAATATTGACTTCCTTCACACATTCAGGTGTATCGAAGTAATCATCATAGATTTGGTTCGTTACTGGATAAGCCTTCAAATTGTAACTATCTAACGTAATAAGATGAGATAACAAGGGCTCAATCTCTCTATTAGAACGATCTAGCCATGCATCAATTCCCGCTTCATGCAAAATAATAGGTGTGCTTGGCTGCCATGCTGATAGTGGTCCAGTCATCTCCTCTGTTAACAGCGTAAATACTTTTATCTCTTCTCGTTTAGAATTGATTATCGTGTCATAAATAGCCGCAATACCAAACATCGTTTGTCCTGGATATACGATATGCATCGCACGCACATTCTTTTCGATATCATATTGCTTTTGACCATAAAAACCAGTACATGGAATGATACATCTATTTCTTCTTGCTAACTGATGTAAATAATCCTTATGCAATATCGCTTTTATATTTGTATTTACAGAGCTAGGTGCCCAATAAGGGAATAACCCCCACCTCGCTTGATCTATAATCTTCGTTTGCTGTCTGTCGTTAGTAATAATAGTTACTGACTGTGTGGGCGATATATTAAACTTTGACTGATGTGGCTTGACTATTTCAGTGACGCCGAAATAGTGCTTTATATCTTCCATATGGGTATGTAGCGCAATTCTTTGAATCATAAAAAAACCTCCTAGATGCAATTCATGTTAACTTTTGCATTTAGAAGGTAAATTATTCATATTATGTTGTATATTTTTTACGATATTTTAATGGGCTTACTCCCACATTATGAGCAAATAAACGTGAAAAATGGGGTGTTTGTTTAAAGCCTATTTGCTTAGCAATTTGTGCAATTGTTAACTCCGTACGAAGCAAAAGTAATTTCGCTTGATCAATTCTATAGAACATTAAATATTGCTGAGGGGTCATACTGTACACTTCATCCATACTGCGGGATATATAGTTAATATGATACCCTAACTCATCTGCTAACCTAGCATTTGTTAAATGCTCTCTATAGTTTTCCTTAATAAAAGCTGCCGCCTTTTCTGCAACTACAGTAGTTGCTTTTGCTTCAGAAGCTCTCCACTCATCATCGAGAAATTTTAATAGCTCAATAAAATGCTGCTGTCTTTCCCAAAACGATTCTGCTTCTCCACTTAAAGCAGCTTTCCGTAATTTATCAAATATTGATTCTATTTTCTTTTTTTTCTTAATACTGTGACTCTTCTTTATATGTAATACATGGCTATAATAGTCACCAAATAATTGCGGTGTTGATAAGGCATTAACCTCTTCCCAAAATGAGGTTGTCGTAAACTGTATATCTTCAATAATAGATTCCTGGTCACACAATTGCTTTGAGCTACTTTTTGTATCCGGTCTTAAAATAATGTACTCCCCGGTATTAATCGTGAAATCAACATTATTTTCAGATATAAATAGCTTTCCCTTTTTTACATATACAATATTAAAAACACCTACATTAGAACGAGCAGGATAACATTTTCCTTCATCAATATGTGTTTGAACTGATTCTATAAAAAATGGCAATGGTGGTGATTTGAAATTTAACATAGATGCTGTATCCAAGCTGCTCTCTCCTATATCACAAAAACTAACTCTCTAAAAGCGTAATACTAAATCAATGCTTCAGCTTTGTCTATATATAAATGTTTGAAAAAATAATTAAAATAGGTCAAATTTCCATTTTATTATTAATTGTCTTGCCTCATTTTCAATTTCTGTAACTTTTATTACAGAATTATCCATGTCATACAATTGATATTCCATCGAATTAAGCAGAGAGACAGGTAACTTTATATCCTTTAAATGAACACTAAGCGGTTGTAAACGTAAGTAACCATGCTTATCTAACTCAAAGCTGTACTTCACGTTTATAGCAGCTCTAATTTTATCTATATATTTAATGTTTAGATTTGCATGTAGCAGATCATCCTCAATATAAAAACGAGCACCTTCTATAACTGTGTTTTTATTAATCTGTGGATCCAGCTTCATCTTTATAATCGAATCAATCTCATCCTCACTAAATATAACTTCTGTTTTCATATTTAAGACCATGTGCTTTATTTTTTCATTTACATCTATTTTAGTAGATTGCAAATTTAGCTCTTCATTGGGCTGGATATACATATAGAAAACTACAGAAACAAGTAAAATTACAAGAAAAAATAAAGAAATATTAAATGTAAGCTTTTTCAAATCTAACACTCCATTTCATGATGGTCTTATGTAATGCTATAATAGCTTTGTATTATTAATCTATTATCTAAGGATGGACAGCCGATGAGTAATTCTGATTCATTATATGAAAAAATTAGCTTAGAAGAAATTGTACTTGCCCATATGCATTTAAAGGATGTTATTTCACACACTCCATTACAATATAATCGTGTATTATCAGAGCGTTATCAAGCTCAAGTATATTTGAAAAGAGAAGATTTGCAAATGGTTCGCTCTTTTAAAATTAGAGGTGCCTATCATCTTATCAAATCTTTATCATCACAAGAAAGCTTATCTGGGGTCATCTGTGCCAGTGCTGGAAATCATGCTCAAGGTGTTGCATACTCATGCCAGTCACTAGGAATAAAGGGTAAAATATTTATGCCAAGCACAACACCAAGTCAAAAAGTTAAGCAGGTTCAATTTTTTGGCGGAAATAGTGTAGAAATTATTCTAAAGGGCGATACTTTTGATGATGCCTATGCTGAAGCAATAAAGGAATGTGAAGCTACTGGTTATGCTTTTATTCATCCATTTGATGATCGTAAAATCATTGCGGGTAACGGAACCATTGCCCAAGAAATATTAGATGATATTGAAAAAGCACCAGATTATATATTGGTAACTGTTGGTGGAGGTGGATTAGCCGCTGGTGTGAGCTCGTACTCTAAAAGCGTTGCCCCTTCTACTAAAGTAATAGGTGTGGAACCAGAGGGTGCAGCCTCCTTGAAGTATGCTCTATCAAAGGGACAAGTAGAAACGCTTGAGCAAATTGAAAAATTTGTTGATGGTGCTGCAGTTAAACGAGTTGGACAGCTTACGTTTTCTATTTGTAAGGACTTACTCGATGATGTTATCTCTGTACCTGAAGGTAAAATCTGTACAACAATGCTAGATTTGTACAATGAAAATGCTATTGTTGCAGAGCCAGCGGGTGCACTTACGATTGCTGCTTTAGATCAATGCCAAGATATGATTAAAGGAAAAACAGTCGTTTGCGTCGTAAGTGGAGGCAATAACGATGTTGATCGTATGCAGGAAATAAAAGAACGCTCATTGATTTATGAAGGCTATAAGCATTACTTCATGGTCAATTTCCCGCAACGTGCCGGAGCATTAAGAGAGTTTCTTGATCAAGTACTTGGACCAAATGACGATATTACTCGTTTTGAATATACAAAGAAATCTAATAAGGATAATGGACCTGCACTTGTCGGTATAGAACTGAAATATAAAGAAGACTATCCAGGACTAATTGAAAGAATGAAAAAGGGTGGCTATTTATTTAATGAGCTTAACAAAGACCCAGTTTTATTTAATATATTAATTTAGAGGTCAAATGTATGACGATTGAACAAATAGAAAAGTTTCTTAACGACTTATCAGACTTAGGACCATTGCCAGGAATTGCTGTACCCTTTATTGAAGCCTTTTTACCTTTTTTGCCTCTAATCGTTATTATTATGGCGAATGTTAATATATATGGTTTTGGATTAGGTTTACTCTTTTCATGGTTAGGTGTAACATTAGGCTCTATGTCGGTGTTTTTACTTTGTAGACGTTTTGCTTATAAAGTAAGAGATTATATTACAAAAAAGTTTCCTATATCCGATAAAATGTTTAGTTGGATTGAAAGACGCGGCTTTTCAGCAGTATTTATCGTGATGTGCTTTCCATTTACACCATCTATTGTCGTTACATTAGTAGCAGCCTTAAGTAGAATTCCAGTTAAAACATATATTTTAGGTATGATACTAGGAAAGCTGATTATGATTTTCGCCATTTCTATTATTAGCTTCGATTTTGTAGATTTACTACAAAGTCCGCTAAGATTAGTTTCATCAATTCTAGCAATTATTTTACTATGGTATGGTGGAAAGCGAATTGAGAAATACTTTAATAAGTAATATAAAATATAACGAGATACATGAGATACATGACTATATTGTTGTACTAGAAGTAAATAAATAAGGAGAATCATTATGTCAAAAATATTGAAAGAATTTAAAGAGTTTGCCGTAAAGGGCAATGTTATTGATCTTGCAGTCGGGGTCGTTATTGGTAGTGCCTTTGGTACTATTGTTACATCATTAGTAAATGATGTGATTATGCCTCCAATTGGACGTATTATGAGTAAAGTTGACTTTAAGCAACTCAAGCTTTATTTAGTTGATACGTCAAATATGACACCAGAGCAACTAGAAACTGCTGCTGCAATTAATTACGGTGCCTTTATCAATACCGTTATTAATTTCTTAATTGTTGCACTTTGTATCTTTTTTGTTGTTAAAGGTATTAACAAGCTACGTAATCTAAAGCAAAAAGATGAAGTAGCAGCTGATCCGACAGAAAAAGAATGTCCTCATTGCTTATCACAAATTCCTATAAAAGCAACGCGTTGCAAATATTGCACATCTGAGTTATCTTCATAGATTTATATTTTAATGTTGTAGTCAGAGCTTGCTCTGACTACTTTTTTTGGAGGACAATTTATGCAGTGGATTGCCATGATTACTATGCTAATTGATCATATTGGTGTCGTCTTTTTTCCAGATTACATTATATTTCGTTTAATTGGCCGAATCGCTTTCCCCCTATATGCTTATTTAGCTGTATTGGGCTATCAGCGAACAACTAATTTTAGAAACTATTTCATTCGTTTAGTTATACTCGCACTTATTGCACAGCTTCCCTTTCAATTAGCATTTAATACAATCGGCATTAATGTTATTGGTACGTTAGCTATAAGTATTGCTGTTATCAAATGTATTGATCATTTTAGACATAAGCCTTGGCTTTTTGGCTCTATTGTTATATTGGCTGCATTAGTCCTTGATAGCTTTCCATTTGACTATGGTATGTATGGCCTTATATTAATGATTATATATCGTTATTTATTACATAAGCCATCTATTGCACTTCTTGCACATCTTGCTTTAGAAATATTTAGCTTAACATTTTATAAATGGGGGATTCAATCGTTATCAGTTTTGGTAACACTATATCTTATTTATAATCAGCAGGGCGTTAAGTTTTTAGATCGTATTCGAGCTCCAAAATGGCTTTGGCGATTATTTTATCCCATCCACTTAATAATTTTGTATATAATTGTTAGATTTATGTAAGTAAATTAAACAAAAGATAAACCTTTTTTTTATAACCTCCTAAACTTATTATTTTACAATTACTGTAGATAAATAAGGAGGTCGTATAATATGGTTAAGGTTGTAAGTTTCAAAAATCAAACCGTACCCGTTTATTTACAAAATGATAAAATACAAAATATTGAACTATTAAACAACAAGCTTACAGAACTTGAATTTGATTTTAACTTCAGAAAGAAATGGAAAAAAATCAAGTCTGTAGAAATGGTGCGTGACGTAGCTATTTTACAATATTCTGATGGCACTAAGCTTTACTTGGAGGTTTCTTAGTTCATTTACATAATACAAAAAGAGATTAACCATAATGGTTAATCTCTTTTTTGTTAAACGATGAATTTATACCCGAAGCCCCAAACTGTTTTTATCATCTGCGGTTCTTTAGGATTCGCTTCAATTTTTTTGCGTAAATTTACAATATGTACATCTATGGAGCGCTCTGTTACAAATGAATCAAAACCTCTTAAGGCACTAATGAGCTCATCTCTACTGAAAACCTTATTCGGTGAGCTTAGAAACAAACGCATAATCTCATATTCTGAGAAGGTTGTTTCAACGGGCTTACCCCGTACAATTAGTATTTTTCGATCGTGATCAAGTTCAATGATATCATGCGTAAAATTGTCTTGCGTATTTGGTTCATTAAATTGTGATAAGTGAATTGATCTTCTTAAAATTGCTTCAACTCTAGCAGTTAGCTCATGCATACTAAAAGGTTTACACAAATAATCATCTGCACCTGCTTTTAAAGCCTGTACACGCTCTGACACTTCACTTTTAGTCGATAATATCATAATGGGAACCGCCGATAATTGACGAATTTTTTCGCAAACTAATAAACCATCAACGTCTGGCAATATTAAATCCAATAGTACTAAATCTGGCTCATACTGTTTAATTAGCTCAATACCAGCTTCTCCAGTGGCAGCCTCTTTAACTTGATAGCCCTCTTCAACTAAGTACATCGTTAGCATACTGCTCATCATAACGTCATCTTCTATAACTATAATTTTATACATTGACGTCACCCTTGTAATTCTTAATCGTTATTGTCGAAATATGCTTTTTATTCCTTAATACTACTATACATGAAAATGTTAACACTCTCAATCAAATTGTTAGAAAAATATTAGAAAACTATTAATTTATTGTTAATAGTTCATCTATTTCTTGTAAAACCTGTGATAATTCATCCTTTAACAATTTAATATGCTCATTTATTATTACAACATTTGCTTCTTTAGCAGACTTTTCCATTTTAGATACAGTCTGATAAAGTGAGCTCGCACCTAAATATGAAGAAGCACCTTTTAACGTATGAAGCATTCTTTGAATAGTTTTTAAATTCTCTACAGCTATGTGTTGCTCAAGAGACTCTATAAAATGACTATAGTCCAACTTAAATTGTTCTAACATATGCAAATAAATATTTTTCTTTCCGTTTAAACGGAACAATGCTTGCTCTACATCAAGCTTTTGGCATAAGGAAAATTTATCTACATCAACTTTAGAATCTTTTTGCTGAATAGACCTTGGCTTTTGATTTTGCTCATTTTCCTGAGGCTGATTCACATATTTTTTTAGCGTATTTATTAATCCAGTTAATTCCACTGGCTTTGTCATGACGTGCTGCATGCCAATTTCAATATAGCTATCATGATCATCAGCCAAGATATTAGCCGTAACCGCAACGATTGGGATATGATCATATTCTTTACGTGCTCTTATCCATTTAGTCGCTTCAATCCCATCCATTTCAGGCATATGAATATCCATAAATATAAGATTAAACTGTTTTTGCTCTACTAATTGGATTGCTTCTAAACCATTGTTAGCGATAGTTACATCTGCTCGAGCCAGCTTTAACATTTCCTCTGCAACTAATTGATTTATTTTATTATCTTCAGCTAATAAAACATGATACAATACCTCACCGGTGTCCTCCTCGTCAGGGAATAATACTTCATGATGCTCTATAACAGTCAACTGCTCATCTAGCTGCCTTACATTTAGATTATAAATGATCTCAAATATTGTCTTTTGGAAATAGTAAGGATGTATAGGCTTAATTAAAACTAAATGCGGCTGAAACTCTCGATCTAACATCGCCAGCTCTTCCTTACCAAAAGTTGTAGTTAAAACGACTACTGGAATTCCTAGCTTTTGTGCCTCCTCTTTAAAGTTGATCCACGTTTCAATCCCATACATATCTGGCATTTCCATATCAATAATGATAAACGATGGTGCTACCCCTTCACCTAATCGACATAAACGGTAGTAGCCCTCTTTCCAGCTGGACATGCTAATTGAGTCTATATGTTGTTTAGCCAATAGGTCCATCCAGTATTGCTTCATATCAGGATTATCCTCAATGACCCAAGCAAAATAAGAATTGTCTGGCAAATTAGTATAGTCATTTTCATTTACTTGTTCAGGAATAGAGAATTCAATCGTAAAGCTAAATTCGCTTCCCTTATTTAATTCACTAGCGACATTTAGTTCTCCACCCATTAATTCTACTAGGTTTTTTGAAATAACTAATCCTAAGCCTGTCCCACCAAATTTTCGAGTAGTGGATGAATCTGCCTGTGAGAATGGAGTAAATAGCTTTGCTAGCTGCGTCTCAGTCATTCCAATACCTGTATCTGAGACAATAAATTTTAGCATGAGCTTTTTATCTTCCTCATCTATACGCTCTACTGTTAACGATAACTCAACCATACCCTGCATCGTAAATTTAACAGCATTAACACATAAATTATTTAAAATCTGCTCTAGCCTTAAGCTATCCCCAATTAATAGCTTCGGTAAATGATCATCAATGTTAACTTTGAATTCAAAATTATCTTTACCACCTAAATAATGACTAACCTGAGTTGTCACGTGTTCAACAACATTCATAACATTAAATAAATGCTGCTCTATAACTACTTTTGACACCTCTAATTTTGAAAAATCCAAAATATCATTCACAATCGATAGGAGCATATCAGATGAATCACTAATTTTCGCCGCATACTCACGCTGCATAGAATCTAATTTAGTCTTTTTAAGTAGCTGTGTTAACCCGATAATACCGTTTAAAGGTGTTCTAATCTCATGACTCATAAGTGCTAAGAAGTTACCTTTTGCTGCTGCTGCGTTTTCAGCAATTTCGTTTGCTTCCACGAGCTTTTTTTGTGTATCTAATAGCTCAGTAATATCTCTTGCTATACAGGAATACAATAATTCTCCAGTATAAATATCTTTATGAGAAACAATAGATATTGAAACATTTATTTGCTCACCAAGTCTGTTTATAAATTGCGATTCAAATTCATAATGTCCCTTTTCTCTTGCATGGCTTGAAAAATCAATGAGCTGTTGATGCACATGCACTGGCAAGCATTCAGACAAATTAGCCACCTCAATATTTTGAATACCGAGTAATCTTCTTCCTGCTTCATTCATGTAAATAATGTTTGAATGTCCATCAACTGATGCAATTAAGTCACGAGCAGATTCTACAATTTCCTGTAATCTATTTCTCGCTTGCTCCACTTGTCTATGTTCAGACAAGTCTTGCAAAATTGATATAATACCAACCATCTTGCCATTTTTATCTCTTACTGAACTAGAACGGTCATAGACTGGAACTCGCTTACCGTCGGCACTAACAATCGTAAATTCCATATCATAGTTTGCGTGAAGTTTTCTAAGCTCAATAAACAAGTCTGGTCCTGCATTTATTTTTTGACCAGTCTCCTCTGAAAAACGCTGTGCACGCTTTTCAACCTCTTCAAAATCCATAAAGCTGATAGGAGTAAATTTACCAATCACTGTTTCTGACTTGACCCCTAATAACTCCTCAGCTGCTTTGTTTAAGTATGAAAAACGATAATATTCATCTAAAACCAGTACAGGACTTTGGTTTTGGTTAATTACAGCATCTAATCGATTAAACATATTTTCAAGTCTTTGCATCATACCGTTAATGGAATGTGAAAGCAAACCGATTTCATCCTTAACAGAGGCATCCAAATGATTAACATTAAATGTGCCATTAGCACCCTGTTTAGTCACTTTTACAATCTCAAATAAACGTCGTGTAATGGAGTTAAAAAACAGATAGAAAAATACACTTGTTACAATAATTGAAATAAATACAATTAAAAATATTCTTACAAAAACTGGAAATGTCTCAGAGTTTATAACCGACATGGGTACAATCTCTACCATAATCCATTTTTCTTCATTTACAACTCTATGAACGACAACATACTTATCTGAGTTATATTTGACGATATTGTAACCAGCTTCAATATGTGCAAAATCCTTAATATACTGCCTTATTAAGCCATCAAATTTCCCTGTTTTTTCTTGTGTATATGGAACTAAATTGGGATGAAATATGAGTTCTCCTTCTAATGAGTACATATAAGTACTTTCCATACTCATATGATAATTGCTGCTTCTATAGTAATTAGGCGGATAATAGAAACAACTAAATAATGATCCCCTAAACTCGTTGTTTTCTCCGTAAACAGGAACTGAAATATAAGCTAATACCTGTCCTTGTTTATCATGTATTTTCCCATCTATTACAACCTCTACCTCTTTAGACGGTGTTGTAATGAAAGAGGTATGCTTATCTTTTTTAGATTCATAGCTTATATTAAGCTTTGTATCAACAAATCCGATACCAGCGTAATAATCCTCTAACACATTTAATTCCTTTTGTAGAAACTGATCTATATCGCCATATGTATGACTGGCAAATACATTGGATCGAGCTAAAATGCTTAATTCATTAATTATCGCTGAGATATTAGTTGCTATCATGGAATCTTCAGCTTCTTGCTTTAATTGTATTTTATCTACTCTCATTGCTATAACTTCGTCTTTGCTCGTTTGATAATTGTTAATCCCAACAATGAGCAATGGAAAAAAAGCAACTAATATGATGTAAATTAAGCCCTTTGATTTTAATGACCAATGTTTCATCGCATATTACCGCCTTGTTTTTAATATAGCTCAACCAATATTAACTCTTTATATATCGACATTATAAGTAACTAAGTTTACTTGTTAAATTATAGATAATATATTGCTTTAAAGCATCAATATTTAAGCTTGAATTAATGTAATTATTATGAAAGTTTGATATAGTAAATTTATCTTTGAAATTTGAGAGGGGTAAATCAATGAGTCAGAATGAAAATAAACCTGAAAACAACCAAGACCAGGTTAATCCAGAAGTAACTGAGCAGGATACTAATCTGGAACAAGCACATGCAGAAAATGAAGCTGTAGACGTTAATACAGCAGATACAGAGGCTGAGGTAAATACAGCAAATACGGTTGAAGCAGAATCTCGTCAAATCCTTGCAGCTCAAAACTCAGCTCCAGCTCAAGTAAATGCAAGCTCAACTGGTTGGAAAATAGCAACTGGTATTTTAGCAGCGGCAGTAATCGGATTGTTAATTTATACGTTCATCCCAAAAGAAACAAGCTCTGTTATTGCCAAGGTCAATGGTGATAAGGTTACACAGTCAGACGTGTTGGACAAGCTTGTTCAATATAATTACAGCTATGTAGAGACTCTAGTTGATGCTATTATTGATGAAAAATTAATCGCTCAAGAACTAGCAGCAAAAAATCTTACTGTAACTGATGCAGATTTAGACGCTGAAATTGCAGCTTTCCGTTTAAAATATCCTGATGATAACGACTATTTAAGCTTATTATCCTACTACGGCATGACTGAGGATGATATGAAAAATAACTTAAAGCAATCATCTCAAGTGCGTTTATTATTGAGTGATACTGTAACAGTAACAGATGAACAAATTCAAGAATACTTTGATACAAACTATGATAGCTTTGGTGCTCACGAGGAGCGTGTTCGTGCATCACACATTTTAGTAGCTGATGAAGAAGTAGCAAAAGACATTATTTCACAGTTAGATCAAGGTGCTGATTTTGCAACATTAGCTGCACAATACGGAACTGATGGTTCAGCACAAAATGGTGGTGACTTAGGTTACTTCGAATTTGGCGAAATGATTCCTGAGTTTTCTACAGCAGCATTTGCTCTAGAGACTAACACTTACTCTAAAGAGCCTGTTGCTTCACAATATGGTTACCATGTTATTCTAAAAACTGATGAGCAAGCTGCTTATACACCAAGCTTAGATAACTTAAAAGAAGCAATTAAAATTGAATTAATTAATTCTGAGATTTACAATCAAAATCCAACTTATCTTGAAGACTTAAGAACTAAAGGCACTGTTAGTAATGAATATACCACTATTTATGAAAATTATGCAGGAACTGTTCAATAGGTTATTGGACATCATATAGCACCATAAAAATAGGATGAGTCATCAGACTCATCCTATTTTTTATTAAGCAGAAATTATTTGTTTGTCGCCTAATCCATTTAGTAACTCATTAAGGAAGATATCAAGCAGCATGTATAAGACAATTAAATAAAGCAAGCAATATAGCAAAAAAATGGATAGAGCTCCAGATGATTACTGAAGCCACTATCCATTTTTATTAATTAATAACCATTTTGATCAATTTCTTGACCTTCAACTATTGCTACACTTGCACTTGCTCCAAGTCTATTAGCACCTGCAGCAACTAGCTCTAGGGCAAATTTCGTATCTCTAATTCCACCAGAAGCTTTTACTCCGATATGCTCTCCTACTGTTTCGCGCATCAGTTTAATATGTTCAACTGTTGCACCACCAGTACTAAAGCCTGTTGATGTTTTGACGAATTTTGCACCCGCTTTAACAGCTATTTGACATGCCAATACAATTTCGTCATTTGTTAGCAAGCTAGTTTCTACAATGACTTTAACCGGTACTTCATTACAAGCTTTAACAACTTCCTTGATATCAGCCTCTAATTCATTTAAACGTTTATCTTTTAGGTAACCTATATTGATAACCATATCAACTTCAGTCGCACCTTGAGCAATAGCTTGCTTAGCTTCAAAAGCTTTGACTTCAGATAAAGATGCACCTAAAGGAAAGCCGACAACAGTTGTTATACCAACAGATGATCCTTCTAGTAACGCACTTACTTCTTTAACCCAAGCCGAATTAACACAAACTGTAGCGAAGCGATATTTAATAGCTTCATTACATAATTGCTGAATTTGTTGCAACGTCGCATCTGCTTTAAGTAGCGTATGATCAATGTAAGACGCTAATAGAAAATTGGACGATGTATTCATTTTTCATAACTCTCCTTTTTTCTAATATCGCTTTCACTATACCACTAAATATCATATAGCAACACTAACAATTTTATGTCTTTTCTATATTTCAACACAGTAGGACAGTAAAATACAAACAAATATGCTAATAGTACAAATTATAACCAAAAACACGGTCATGATAACCCTGCATTATCATGACCACATGTTTTACAATAATTCTTTGCGTAAATCTGCTGGAGATTTAGGAGACAATAAACCAAATGGGATATCAAATACTGTTTTTGCTCCCTTTTGACCTTCTTTAGCAAGCTTATATGCTGCACGAGCATAAGCAACAAGTACACTTGAAGTAAATTCAGGATTGCTCTCTAAATTTAAACCAAACTCCATAATTTGTTTTGTTGATTCTCCTGTTATGCCACTACGTAATACAAGTCCACCATGAGGCATAGCTGAGTGATTAGCTTTTAATTCATCCTCAGAAACAAAGGTAACCGTAGTATCGTAATCTGCAAAGTAGTTAGGCATATTTACGATTGCAGCTTTAATTTCCTCTAAATTAGCCCCTTCTTCAGCAACAACATAACAATCACGTAAATGCTTTTCACGCGTTGTAAATTCAGGATTTTCACCTTTACGCACACGTGCAACTGCATCCTCTACTGGAATCGTATATTGTTTAGCATCCTTTACACCAGGTATACGACGGATAGCGTCTGAATGACCTTGGCTTACACCTTTTCCCCAGAACGTATAACCGTTACCAACTGGTAAAATAGCTTCAAATAAAAGACGGTTTAATGAGAATAAACCTGGATCCCAACCTGTAGAAATAACAGCTACTTTGCCACTTCTTTGAGCTTGTGCATCAACTTCCTCAAAATATTGCGGTATTTTCGCATGTGTATCAAAGCTATCTACAACATTAAACATACTAGCAAACTGAGGACCTTGCTCAGGAAGATCAGTAGCAGATCCTCCGCATAAAATCATTACATCAATGTCATTAGCAAATTTGTTTGCATCTTCAATTGAGTACGCAGGTACACGAGATGGGATACTAGCAGGGTCTCTACGCGTAAAGATAGCACTCAATTGCATGTCTGGATTTTGAGCTACGGCAAGTTCAACACCTTTACCTAAATTACCGTAACCTACAATCCCAACACGAATTTTGTTAGTCATACTGTATTACTCCTTCTTGATTGTGATTAAACCCATCCTCTTGCTTCCATAGCAGCAGAGATGCGTTTCATCGCGATCATATATGCAGCTTTACGAAGATTAACATTATATTCCTTCGCAAGATCGCGAACTGCCTTATATGAGTTAATCATATTTACCTCTAGTTTTTCAAGTACTTCCTGCTCAGACCAGTAATAATTCGCTAAATTTTGTACCCACTCAAAGTAAGATACAGTAACACCACCAGCATTTGCTAGAACGTCTGGAATAACTAAAATTCCTTTTTCCGTTAAAATGCGATCTGCTTCAGGTGTAGTTGGACCATTAGCTGCTTCGGCAATAATACGAGCCTTAACATGATTAGCGTTTTTGCTTGTAATGACGTTTTCTAATGCTGCCGGAATCAATACCGTTACATCTAATTCAAGAAGCTGTTCATTTGAAATAAGCTCTGTACCATAGTCTTGAATAGAGGCATTATCTTTTAACTCTTCTAGTTTAGCAACATCTAAACCTTGTGCGTTATACACGCCACCTTTAGAGTCACTTACTGCGACAATTTTCGCACCTTCTGCTGCTAATAAACGAGCTGCGATACGGCCAGCATTACCAAAGCCTTGAACTGCTACAGTAGCCTCACTAGGCTTAATACCTGCATCAGCTAATGCAGCTAAAACTGTATATACACAACCTTGAGCAGTTGCTTCGTTACGACCCTTAGAACCGCCAAGAATTAGTGGTTTACCTGTAATAACACCTGGTTGGTTTTGACCACTTAGTTTGCTATAAGTGTCCATCATCCAAGCCATTGTTTGTGCATTAGTGTAAACGTCTGGAGCAGGGATATCTTTGCCTGGTCCAACAATAGAAGCAATAGCTTCCATAAAGCCACGACTAATACGCTCTAGCTCACCTTTACTATGCTCACGTGGGTTACAAATAACTCCACCTTTACCACCACCATATGGTAAGCCTACAACTCCACATTTAAAGCTCATCCACATAGACAATGCTTTTACTTCATCCATTGTTACTTCTGGGTGAAAACGAATTCCACCTTTAGTTGGACCAATCGCGTCATTATGTTGGGCACGGTATCCTTCAAATACACGTACAGTTCCGTTATCCATTTTTACCGGGAAATTAACTGTTAAAACTCTCATTGGACGTTTTAATACTTCTGTAATATGCTGTGGCAAGTTCAATAAAGCTGCTGCCGCATCAACTTGCTGTTGTGCTATTTCGTACGGATTTAAAGTTTCTTGAGTAGCTGTCACTGTCATTTCAATCTGCCCCTTACAATAAATTTCAACCACCGATCGGTGTCGTTGGTATCAGAATACTCCTTTATTTGCATTTTGAGAAGAGTATTATATACATTTAGTGCAAACTTTTTTTAGATTAATCCAATGTTATATAAAATGACACTGTAGTGGAATGTATGTTTTATTTATGATTAACATTATTAAGCACCTTTGTTTTACTCAAGATTGTATTAGATATTGTGCAAATTTTTAGCGTTTTGATGTCATATAATATACCTACCATTTTTTAACAACTGCGAAATTGTTTATATTATTTTCACATCAGTAATAATTAATCTTAAAAAGTAAAAAAATACTGTTTGACTAATCTCATTTTGAGAACGATTTAACTTCCTTTTCTTTTTACTTTTAATTATCATTTCTCAGTTTTGATTATTTAGTACAAAATTTTTTTGTACTTTTTAACAAAAATAGAAAACGCCTTACCCTCTCGACATATTCGAAAAGATAAGACGTTTTTTTAAAAAATTTATTTGCGATACATTTTAAACTCTAAAAATAAATCATTGTAGTGACCAAGCATAACAGGTCCTAGGTTTTCATAAACCTCTAGGTGTGACGTCAGCTCATCATCTGGGTAGAAGCGTTCATCGCTTGAAATTTCCTCATCCAACAATTCCAGTGCTGCTTTATTCGGAGTTGAATATCCAACATATTCTGTATTTTGTGCAGAGACCTCAGGATCAAGCATAAAGTTAATAAAGGCATGTGCACCCTCTACATTTTTAGCTGTCTTTGGAATGACAAAGTTATCGAACCACAGGTTTGAGCCTTCTTCAGGCACAATATAATCAAGCTCTTCGTTTTCCCACATAATCTCTGAAGCATCACCCGACCAAACTAATGCCGCGGCCGCTTCATTTCCTGCCATCAGCATTTTAATTTCATCACCAACTATCGCTTTCACATTCGGCGTTAAATCCGATAGCTTGTTATAAGCTTCCTGTAAGTGATCCTTATTGGTATCATTTAAAGAATAGTTTAGAGAATTTAATCCCATTCCTATTACTTCACGAGCACCATCAATGAGTAACAAATTGTTTTTTAAACTTGGATCCCATAAATCATCCCAGCTATTAAATGTTAAATCACCAGTAAGGTTAGGATTAAACACTATACCAACTGTTCCCCAAAAATATGGAATAGAATACTTGTTTTTTGGATCAAAAGATAAATCTAAAAAACGTTCATCAATATATTGTAGATTAGGAACTAAGCTATGATCAATTGGAAGCAATAAATCTTCTTCAACCATCTTCGCAATCGTATACTCCGAAGGCACACTAATATCGTACGATGTACCACCCTGCTTAATTTTCGTTAGCATAGCTTCATTCGAATCAAATGTTTGATAAACCACCTTATAGCCTGTCTCTTCTTCAAACTGTGCAATAAGCTCTTCGTCAATATAATCTCCCCAGTTATACACAATTAACGTATTATCACCAGAGTAGCCTTCACTCGTATTCAGTAAGTGAACAATATATAACAAGCCAAACGAAACAGCAAAGATAGCTATAAAGCTTTTCACTAAATTACTCATAACTATCCCTCCCTACCTTGTGTACGATTATTGCGTTGATTAATAAAGTAGTAGCCTATAACAAGTAAAATAGTAAACAAGAAAATCAACGTGGATAATGCATTAATAGATAAGGAAACACCTTGTCTTGCACGAGAATAAATTTCGACAGCAAGCGTTGAATAACCGTTACCTGTAACAAAGAATGTTACTGCAAAGTCGTCCATAGAATAAGTTAATGCCATAAAGAAACCTGCAAAAATACCTGGTTTAATAAATGGCAATATAACACGACTTATCACATACCAATTGCTTGCACCTAAGTCACGTGCGGCATCAATTAAGGAATTACTCATCTCTTGTAGCTTTGGCAATACCATAATAACAACAATAGGGATACTAAACGCTATATGAGATAATAACACAGAAGTAAACCCAAGATTTATACCGATGATTGTAAATAAAATTAAGAACGACGCACCAATAATAACGTCAGGGCTTACAATCAACACATTATTTAATGTTAACAATGATTGCTTAGCGTTATTTTTAATAAAGTGCATCGCAATTGCTCCGAACACACCAATAATTGTTGCAATCGCAGACGAGAGCAATGCAATTATAAACGTGTTCAGCACAATGATAAGTAAACGAGCATCTGCTAAAACCTCGCTATAGTATTCCAATGTAAAGCCTTCAAACTCGCGCATAGTACCACCGCTATTGAAGGAATACACCATTAAGTAAACAATTGGTGCGTATAGCACAGCAAAAACTAAAATTAAATAAAGGTTTGATAGCTTAAATTTAGCGTTTGACAAGATCTAGCCCTCGCTTTCTTAAGCCCATTAATGCCATAACAAGAGCCATAATAATAATGAGGAATACAGCAATTGTTGCTCCCATACCCCAATCCTCAGTCACTAAGAAATGTTGCTCAATTGCAGTACCAAGTGTAATAACACGATTTCCGGCAATAAGTCGAGTTAACATAAATAGTGATAATGACGGAATAAATACTGCTATAATTCCCGCCTTAACCCCTTCTATTGTAAGTGGAAATACCACTTTTCTAAATGTTGTAAACGCCGATGCACCTAAGTCACGAGAGGCATAGATGAGTGATGGATTCATCTTCTCAAGAGCGTTAAAAATAGGTAATATCATAAACGGAATAAAAATATAAACAGAAACAAATACAAAACTGAAATCAGTAAATAGTATTTGTTGCGAACCAATACCTACTGTTTCAAGTAAAGCATTCACAACACCATATGTACCAAATATACCGATAAAGGCATACGCCTTTAATAGCAAGTTAATCCAGCTTGGTAAAATAATGAGCAATAGCCATAATGATTTGTGCTTTGTTTTTGTTAATAAATACGCCGTTGGATATGATACTAACAAAGAAAATAGCGTGATTAATAAAGCATACCAAAACGAACTTAATGTCATTTGTAAATAAACGGAGGTAAAAAATTTACTATAGTTTGCAAAAGTAAAATTCCCTTGAACATCATAGAAGGAATAATACACTATGAGCAAAATAGGAGCTATAACAAAAAACAGAATCCATAATAAATATGGAATTAGATATAGCGTTCGTGCTTTAGCGCTCATCATCCAACCCCTTTTCCTTTGGTTCTATATCGTCATATGCTTCCAGACGCTTATCAAATTCTTCCTCCGTTTCACCAAGACGCATAACATGAATAGCTTCAGGCTCAAAATATAATCCTATTCTATCGCCTACAGTCGCTTTCTTTGTGGAATGCACTAACCATTCATTGTTGTTGTCGTCATAGCAGCAAATTTCGTAGTGAACGCCACGGAACAACTGAGTATCAACTCTTGCTTGTAGCTGTGCTTTATCAACCGGTAAAATTTCAATATCCTCTGGACGAATAACGATATCTACAATTTCATTTGCATTTAATCCTTGGTCAACACAATCAAATACTTTGCCAGAAATCTCAACCTTAAAATCCTCGATCATTTTCCCTTTAACAATATTAGATTCACCAATAAAATCTGCAACAAAGCGATTGATTGGCTCATCATAAATATCAGTCGGTGTACCTGATTGCTGGATAGTACCTTCATTTAATACGAAAATTTCATCAGACATGGCAAGAGCCTCCTCTTGGTCATGTGTAACAAAAATAAAGGTTATACCTAATCTACGCTGTAATTCTCTTAACTCGTATTGCATTTCAGTACGAAGCTTTAAATCAAGTGCAGAAAGCGGCTCATCTAGCAATAAAATTTCTGGTTCATTAACAATGGCACGTGCGATTGCAACACGCTGTCTTTGACCACCGGACATCTCATTTATTTCACGCTTTTCATAGCCTGAAAGGTTTACAAACTTCAATGCTTCCTCAACTTTTTTCTTTATGTCAGCCTCTTTAAACTTTTTAATACGTAAACCAAATGCTACGTTTTCAAAAACATTTAAATGTGGAAATAGGGCATAATCTTGAAATACTGTATTAACTTGTCGTTCATTAGCAGGTAAATTATTAATTACCTTGCCATTAAAATAAATATTTCCTTGTGAGGGCGAGGTAAAACCAGCAATTAATCTTAGAATTGTCGTTTTACCACAGCCAGACGGACCTAGTAACGTATAAAATTTACCTCGTTCAATTTCGAAGTTAACACTTTTTAAAACTGCTGGGTCACGTTCATCATATTGTTTCGACACATTTTCAAAACGAATGATTGTTTGCTCCATCTCTAAACTCCTTTACTGTAGTAATCAAGCTAGATTATACATGAAATTTACGAAAATGTGTTATAAATCGACACTATTTTTATATTGTTAGCAACTATATTTAGTTGTATTCTCAATGTAAACGTTTTAAACCTTAAATCATTGCAAATAGCTAACATTAGATGCATTTTTTATGTAAAGAGGCTATACTAGTTTTGAAGCAAAAACATTATAAGGAGTGAAAGTAATGAATTACACTGAAATTACAAGCGCAGAGCAATGGGAAGCAGCTTTTGAAAAAACGAATGAACGTCCATTAGTTGTATTCAAGCACAGCACAACCTGCCCTGTTAGCGCTAATGCATATAGAGAATTTAAAAGCTATTTAGAGGACAAGCCTCGACAAGATGTTGATTATATGCTTGTTAAGGTTATTGAATCACGTCCAATTTCCTTACAAATTGCTGACGATACTAATATTAAGCACGAATCCCCGCAAATTATGTTTTTAGATAAAAAGGCAAAGGTGTGGAGTGCTACACATTGGGCAGTAACAAAAGAGCATATTACTGCTGTTTTAGATTAAACAAAAAGTGGAGTGAATGATTAAATCATTCACTCCACTTTTTTATAACTAGCCTAAACGATAACGTCTTCCATTTCTAGCACCTAGCTGAGCTATTCTTCTTAAATAGTATTTATTATCAATAATAGTAAACATGCGATGATCAGGTCGATAGTTATGCTCAATAATCCAAACTTTTAAGTTATTGTCTACCGCTATATCAACACCAATTTCCGTTTGTCTTGGATAAGCCTTTCTAACCTGAGCCATAACATATAACGCTAAGGTATGAAGCTTACGCTTAACATATTCATACTGCCTGCCTGAGAAAAACGATTCTAAATCTCCAACTGCTCCTCCACCATTGCCATTACTTACAACTCGGTTATTTTGTGATACACGCCCAGCAATACCCGTAACCTCTGCTCTTCCACTTTCATTAATTTGGACCACGACTCTAAAATCTACAATGCTTCCTTGATATTTAATAGAATTTATTGCTCGCTGTATTATATATTTCGAGCCTGAAATCTTTGAAGTAATAAAAGAATACATCATATCAAAGCTACCATGCCTTTTTACATGTGTGCCAATATGTGTAAGATAGCCATTTTCAGTTCTATAGACTCGTATTATACCTTTTCCAAAAGATCCATTTCTAGGCTTAATATAAACACTTCTAAAACTAGAAAGCATTGCTTTTAAAGCAGCATAACTAAATATTTTAGTTTGAGGGATATGTTGTCGACAAACTGAGCTTCTCGCTAACACTCGCATTTTTCTCCATTTATCAGACTTAGATCCTGATTGTCTTCTAATTGCCATTTCTATCCCACCCTCTTAAGCTATAACACTCTATATTAATCTATGAATTATGCTAGAGGTTTGAAATAGACTATCCCCTTATTTTTAATAGGTTAATGACTTATTTACATATAAGATCTAATAAACATTGAGTACCTAGCCTTGTCCACATTTCACTCGTTTTTATGCTATACTCTATTTAAACTTTAAAATTACAAATAGGAGTCAAAACCATGATTAACAAACATAAAAAACCTTTTTTATTGCTTCTCGTTTTTACATTAACAATTTTGCTTACAGCCTGTGGTGAAACAGATAAGCAAAATAGCTCAGCAGCAGCTACTCCTACACTTCAGCTTTTGGATTCTAGTCAGCATCCACTAGTTACAATGGAGATGAGTAACGGAGGAGTTGTATACATTGAGCTCTATCCAGAAGTTGCTCCGAACACTGTAGCAAACTTTGTAAGTCTAGTTGAAAAGGGATTTTATGATAATCTTATTTTTCACAGAGTTATTCCAGAGTTTATGATTCAAGGTGGTGACCCTCAAGGTACCGGTATTGGTGGACCAGGCTATTCTATAGCTGGGGAGTTTACTCAAAACAAGTTTGATAACTTGCTTGAGCATAAACGTGGCGTCATCTCTATGGCTCGCTCTCAGCATCCTGATAGTGCTGGCTCGCAGTTTTTCATTATGCATAAGGATGCTCCCCATTTAAATGGTGCCTATGCTGCATTTGGAGAAGTCATAGAAGGTATGGACACTGTGGATGCCATCGCTATGCAAGAGCGTGATGCAAGCGATATGCCACTTGATCCAATCTATATCGTAAAAGCAACTGTTGATACAAAAGGGTTAACATTACCTGAATTACAAATTATTGAATAGATTGGGGTGAAAATTATGACTGAAAAAGATATTCCATTATATAAGGTCCGCGCTAATCAGCTCGGCATCTTTATTGCCATTGCACTTGCCATTATTCTTCAATATCCATGGCTAGTTGCTATTGTCTGGCTTGTCCAGATTCTTAATCGCCTTTTAGGACCAGGTGCAAATGCCTTTATTATCGTGTTTGAGTTAATTACTAAACCGATATATGGCACAAAGAAAATGGAGGCTGAGGAATTAATAAGATTTAATCATTTAATTATCGTCATATTATTGATTATTTCTTTAGTATGCTTTGGCTTAAGCTGGACATTAGCTGGTTACATCATTGCTGGTATTGTAGGCTTCTGTGCTCTGCTTGCGGTATTCGGCTTTTGTATTGGCTGTACTGTTTATTTCCAATTCAAGAAATTCAAAGCTTTACGTCAAAAATAAATAAAAAAGGTAACTGTACAGTAAGCAATAGCATCACCTATCGCTTCTAAACAGTTACCTTTTTTTATACTAAAACTGCTTCACGCTCTTCTTCCTCAAGAACAAGTAAACCATGCTCAATCGCATAGCGTTGCTCATGTCTAATCATATCTCTTAACACTTCAAAATCCGGTCTAATAACGAGATTTTCTAAATAAGCAGAACGAATCGCAAATGGACGTCTAGTACGATTTAAGGTAGCAATAATCTCTTCACCAGTTTTTATTCCTATACCATGCCCAAAATACAAATTAGTATTAAGTAATACAGCATTTTCACCCTGCCACTCTGGATGACGCGGATGGTGATCGGGGTTTCTAAAATAACAAACATCACCTGGATACACATCATTTAAGTTATAGGATGCTATCAGTCTTAAATCATGATCCTTTTGCCATTCACGTAAAAAGAGATTTTGGAAATAATAATTAAATGTAGCTCTGCCAATCGTGTCGAGTATAGCTTTATAATATAAAATAATAATCGCACCAGAGCATTCATAGGCATAATATTGCCCATTTATATATATATCATTTATCGCATCTGCAGGCTGAACATCATTTCTTAAAAGAAAACCACCATTATTCGTTCTAATCCAAAAGCGCGGATTACATCTCGAGTTTCTAAATGTAGCAAACTGAGCACCACTTTGATACATTGCAAGGCAAGCATCTGTCGTATACCTTCTCATTTTCAACTCAAATTTCAATGCTTCAACTGACGAATATTGATAAACAATACGATTAGCTAGCTTCCACCTTACAATCATTTGTTCAATTTCAGGTAGCTTATCTATATCAAGTTGATCAATTGAACCATTTGCAAAAACAATCACATCAATAACCTCCTGCCTAAACATCGTTAGGTTATTGTACGTATGAAGACTGCAAATGGTGAATCGCCTAATAAACTTTTTCTATTTTTGGTAATATACCTGCTTCAATCAAGCCATTACGAATACCTTGATTATCAACATCAGTTGTAACAAAATCTGCATATGGAATCACATCAGGATGAGAATTACCCATAGCGACACCAAAACCAACATACTCAAGCATCTCTTTATCATTTAAGCCATCTCCAAAGGCAATTGCTTGCTCTCTAGTTAAGCCTAGTAGATTTAATACCTGCTCTATACCTTTAGCTTTAGACCCACCAATAGGTAACACATCAACGGCTTTAGAATGCCATCGAATAAAGTGTAACCGATCTAATATCGCTTCATATTTTGATTCTTCGCCTTCTAAAATATGAAGAAACATTTGATAGATATGTGCCTTCTTCCAAAAATCTGCATCAACTCCAGGTTGCTCAACCTTTAGAGAAGCAACAGACTCAAAAACATAGTCATGGTCAGCCTCGCTGGCATAATAGTACTCATCGCCTTCAAAAGTTAAAGCATGATGATGAGTATTTGCCAGTTCAACTAACTCTTCTATTATATTCTTATCGATAGGTTCACTATAGATCGCTTTACCTTTATATACTGCATATGCTCCATTTAAGCATACGTATGATTCAATACCGACCTCTTCTAATAAAGGTTTAACAAAGTATGGTGCTCGACCTGTAGCAATGACCGGTTCAACACCTAGTTTTTTTATTTCAGCAATAGCATCTATTGTATCCTGAGGAATAACTTTCTCTTCATTCACTAATGTGCCATCAATATCAAAAAATGCGATTTTATAATTCATTCTGACTCACCCATCCTTTGCTATTCTATATCATCTAACTATACTAAAAAATGTGAGACTTGTATAATATATAAAATTGTTAAAATCTAGTAGTCTTACACAAAAAATTAATATAATCTTTTCTTTCTTTACACATAAATAAATCGATACAGCAATAATTATAAAAGCATGTCTGTAGTTGAATCACCCTACTCAGATATGCTAAACTTGTGCCAAATTGAAATGGAGGATTTCAAATGGAACAACAAAGGGAAACTGCCATTATTGTAGGTTTGCATTTAAGCCATCGATCCGATGAAGACTTCAATTACGGCATGGATGAGCTTAAAGCGTTAGCTGAAGCGTGCCATATCGAGGTCATTGGTAAGCTTACTCAAAAAGCACAAAAAGTTACACCTTCTCACTATATCGGAACAGGAAAAATTGAAGAGTTAAAAGCGATGGCAGATGAACTCCAGGCATCCACCGTTATTTTTAATGACGAGTTATCGCCGTCACAAATTCGAAATCTAGAAGCTGATTTAGAGCGAAAAGTTATTGATCGAACAATATTAATATTAGATATTTTTGCCGAACGTGCACAAACGAAGGAAGCTCAGCTTCAAGTTGAAGTGGCTCGTTTACAATATATGCTACCTCGTTTAGTAGGTTTACGAGCTTCCTTAAGCCGTCAAGGCGGTGGTGGTAGCATGGGCGTACATAATAAAGGTACAGGTGAAACTAAGCTGGAGCTAGATCGTCGTCGTATTGAAGAACGCATCTCAATCCTACAGGATGAGCTAGATAGACTTGTAGCTACAAGACAAATACAGCGTGCTAAACGAAAAAAGAACGAAGTTCCTGTCGTGTGTCTTGTTGGCTATACGAATACAGGCAAATCCAGTATGATGAACGCATTACTTAATCATACCAATGCTAATGAAGAGAAAAATGTATTTGTTAAAGATATGCTATTTGCCACACTTGAAACATCGGTTCGCCATATTGAGCTTGAAGATAATAAATCCTTTTTGCTAACCGATACAGTAGGCTTTGTAAGCCAGCTTCCTCATCACCTTGTAAAAGCATTTCGCTCAACCTTAGAGGAAGTAACGGAAGCTGATTTATTAATCCATGTTGTAGATTATGCACACGAGGACTATAACAAGCTCATTGACGTAACAAACGCTACATTAAGTGAGCTCGGAACAGATGGCATCGATATGATTTATGCCTTTAATAAGTGTGATTTACTAGACCAGCCTTATCCAGTCGTAAATGGCAATAATATTTATTTGTCAGTTCGTGAAGGAAAGGGCTTAAAGGAGCTTATTCAGCTTATTAAAGCTCACATTTTCCAAAACTACTTAACATGCTCTGTCTTAATTCCATACGACCAAGGGCGACTAGTCTCATATTACAACGAAAACGCAAACGTTATAAGCACTGAGTATGAGGAGCTAGGCACACGTTTACTAATGGAATGCAGTCAGGTTGATTTCGATCGTTTTTCAGAGCATTTTGCTGAAGTGACTATAAAATAATGAAAAGGCTCGATTAAGTAAGGGACGGTAAAAGCTAGTTTATGAAGCTAAGCTTTACCGTCTCTTTTTACTTACCGAGCTTTTGACCACTTGTATACATATGACAAATGTTCACAATACACAATCTATTGTTTTTTGTAATACGTAATAGCTAATGCTAAAGCAAGCACGCATCCCTTTACAATATCCATTGCGTAATATGGCACTGATAGCATAATAAGACCATTAGATAATATACCTAGTAAAATTGCTCCAACTAGCGTTCCAAGCGCATTAGGTTTACCCGCTCCAAAAACAGCAAACCCAATGTATGCCGCTGCTACAGCATCCATTAAATAAGTGCTGCCAGCATTAACTTCAGCAGTCATCACGCGTGCAGCAAGCACGATACCGCCTATTCCAGCAAATAAAGCACCTATTATATAAGCTGCATAACGATAGCGTTTAACAGGAATACCTGAAAGCTTAGCCGCCTCAGCATTTCCACCAATCATATACATTAGACGTCCATGCTTAGTATAAGATAAAAATATATGTGCAATAACAACAATAACAAGCATAATAATGATGATCCAAGGGACTTTACCAAGCGCAGCAAAAAATGCCGGTATTTTACCTACAGCATAATCACCATTTGGCATAATCATATTTTGTGAAATTGTTGCTCCACGTGTATAGGTTGATGATAAGCCTTGTACGATAAACATTGTAGCTAAAGTCATTAGCATATCATTGAGCTTAAAGCTGGTGACTAAAAATCCATTTATTAATCCAATTACTAAGCTTACAGACAATGCAATTAATATAGCAATAAGAGAGGGCTGACTGTACCAAACAAACAACGAAACAACTACTGCATTTGTAAGTGATGCGGTTGAGCCAACTGATAAATCAAAGCCACCGACGGATAAAGAAATAGTTAAACCTACAGCAATGATTGTGACAATTGAAATTGAACGCAGAATACCGATTAAGTTATCCTGTGATAAAAACCGATCATTTGATAAAGCAAAAAAGAGAACGAGTAAAATAATCGTTATAATGGTGCCATAATTATATAAAAAATTAAAAAGCTTTGGACCTATTTTAGTCTTCGCTGCCTGAGCATTCATCCTTATTGCCCTCCTGTACTATAAAACATAATTTCTTGCTCTGAGGTTTGCTTAGTATCTAGCTCCTTTGCAATCTTTCCATCATACATAACATATATTCTATCGGAAATTCCTAGCACCTCATTAGTTTCGCTTGAAGCAAAAATAACAGACTTACCTGCTTCTGCAAGTTTCGCAATGATATCATATATATCTTTTTTTGCTCCGACATCTACACCTTTTGTCGGTTCATCAAAAATAAAAATATCAGCATCAGACAATAACCATTTGCCTATAGCAATTTTTTGCTGATTTCCGCCTGATAAATGATGTACGATAGCTTGCTCATTTGGTGTCTTAATGCCAAGCTTATCAATTATCGTTTTTGCAGCACGTTTTTCTAATCTAGCTGATAGCCATAGCTTCATTTTTGTATAAGGTGCTATATTTGCAACCGTCAGATTTGTTGCTACCTGTTCATCTACAAAGATTCCTTCTCGTCTTCTTTCCTCTGGAATCATGGCAAACCCTTTTTTAACAGCAGCGTGTGGCCCGTTAAGCTTTAAAAGCTTCTTTCTATACTTCAATTGTCCGTTTGTTAGCTTCGTCGCTCCAAATAACAATCGGCAAAGCTCGGTTTTTCCAGCACCTACTAAACCAGCAATACCAATAATTTCACCTTGCTTTAGCGTAAAGCTAACATCCTTCACTTTGTCACCATCTGCTAAATGCTTTGCCTCTAATACCGTCTCATTCGGCGTATTATGACGAATAGGATATTGTTCACCTAGTGATGCTCCAAGCATATATTTTGCAACCTCTATAGCTGTCATTGCTTTAATATCAGTTGTTATAACATGTTTACCATCTCTTAAAATCGTTATATTTTCACAAATCTGAAACAGCTCTGGTAAACGATGAGAAATAAAAATAATGCCGACTCCTTCTTGCTTTAACTGATTTACTAACTCAAATAGTCTTGATGCTTCAACTTCACTTAAAGGTGCAGTAGGCTCATCCAATATTAAAAACTTACAATCAGTTGCTGTCGCTCTTGCAATTAAAACAAGCTGCTTCTCGGCAAGCGTTAACTCTGACACCATTTTTTTAACAGGTATATTAAGCTTTAGCTTTTTTAGCTGTAGCTCAGCTGCTTTATAAATATGACCCCAATTAATAAATCCGCTAGAGGACTGTCCTTGCACAATTTGCTCTAGCATTATATTTTCGGCAACTGTTAAGTATGGAACGAGTGCTGTATCAACCTCTTGATAAACGATTTGTATTCCTGCCTCTTTCGCAGCTTTAGGATTACGAATATTATAGACCTTCTTATCAATGACGATTTGACCCTCATAATGTCCATAAGCACCAGCTAATACCTT
>Ga0182742_1001211_pt1 | contig 34524 bp, 28 predicted proteins | sample eDN5th37CBELigMG_FD_128880 | JGI IMG/M metagenome (GOLD analysis project Ga0182742, IMG submission 128880) | Enriched Miracle-Growth compost microbial communities from Emeryville, California, USA - eDNA 5th pass 37_C BE-Lig MG (version 2)... ... | reverse complement strand
GGGCAAGCTTCTTCATCTTCATCATGGTTGTTCTCCTGGATTCCCAGAGCTGACCGATGCAGCCGCGCGATGGGTTGCGCTGATGCGCCAGAGCCCGCCCGGGGTGCTTCGGTTGCGCGCAGCATGGAGCAAGTCGCGTGCCGAGTCCAAATTCTGGCAGGCGAGCGGGCGGAAGCCGCCAGATGGCTGGCGGGCGTCACGCCTACATGCCCGGAATTGGCAGCGCGCCATCGGTCGGGTGACGAATTGCGGCACCCGCCCGATTGTTGCCGGTCCGCAGCACCGCCGGTAGAGTCCCGGCGTTCGCCAACCAACACCATGCAGGACCGATGGCGCCCATCCTCGAAATCGAGAAGCTGAGCAAGACCTACAGAGTGGGCTTCCGCCGCAAGGAGCTCGCGGCGGTCAAGTCGCTCGACCTCTCCGTCGAGCAGGGGGAGATCTTCGGCTTCCTGGGGCCGAACGGCGCAGGGAAGAGCACCACCATCAAGATGCTGGCGGGGCTGATCTTCCCCACCTCGGGTTCGGCACGGATCTTCGGCAGGCCGGTGCCCACCCCCGCCTCCCGGGAGCGGATGGGCTACCTCCCGGAGCACCCGTACTTCCACGACTTCCTCACGCCCACCGAGGTGCTCCAGCTGGCGGGGCGCCTCTGCGGCATGTCGAGCGCGCGGATCGCGGAGCGCTCCGGCGCGCTCCTCGACCTGGTCGGCCTCAGGGCGGCGAAGGACATGCCCCTGCGCCGCTTCTCCAAGGGGATGCTCCAGCGCATCGGCATCGCCCAGGCGCTGATCCACGACCCGGATCTCGTCATCCTCGACGAGCCGATGAGCGGCCTCGACCCGATGGGCCGCAAGGACGTGCGCGACATCATCTTCCGCCTCAAGGAGGAGGGGAAGACGGTCTTCTTCTCCACCCACATCCTCCCGGACGTGGAGGCGATCTGCGATCGCGTCGGCCTGATGCTGGGCGGCGAGCTCCGCGAGCTGGGCCGCCTCGACGCGCTCCTCTCCGCCAACACCCGCGCGGTGGACGTGGTGGCCGCCTCGCTCCCCGCCGCGCTCGCCGGCCCGATCGGCGAAATCGCCACCCGCACCGTGCCCAAGGGCGACGCCACCGCGCTCACCTTCGACACCGAGGAGGCGGCGGATCGCGCCATCGCGCTCCTCGCCGGGGCGGGCGTCCGCATCGTCTCGGTGGCCCGCCACCGGGAGACGCTCGAGGATCTCTTCGTCCGCCGCGCGAACGAGACCGGCGCAAGCAAGCCCCGCGGCCCCAGCCTGAAGATGGCAGGCTAGACGCCCCGCATGCTCGAATCGCTGCCGCCCTGGTTCCTGCCGCTCTTCGCCTTCCTCTTCGGGGCGCTGGTCGGTTCCTTCCTCAACGTGGTGATCGCCCGCGTCCCCCGCGGCATGTCGATCGTCCACCCGCGCTCCCGCTGCCCCGGCTGCGAGACGCCGATCGCCAGCTACGACAACGTGCCGATCCTCTCGTGGATCCTCCTCAAGGGGAAGTGCAGAAGCTGCGGGATCCGCATCTCGCCGCGCTATCCGTTCGTGGAGCTGGCGGTCGCCTTGCTGGCGGTGGCGGTGGTCCGCCACTTCGGCGCCACCTGGTGGGCGCTGGCGGCCTTCGCCTTCGTCTGCGCCCTGGTCGCGCTCACCTACATCGACCTCGACCACTGGCTGCTGCCCCGCTCGATCACCATCCCCTTCATCGTCCTCGGCCTCTGCGCCTCGCTCCTCCCCGGCGGCCCCGGGATCGTCTCCGCGGCGATGGGCGCCGCCGCGGGCTTCGCCGCCTTCGTGGTGCTCGGCTTCGTGGCGGAGCGGATCCTCAAGAAGGAGGCGCTGGGCGGCGGCGACGTCTGGCTCCTCTCGATGATCGGCGCGTGGCTGGGGCTGCGCGCCCTCCTGCCGGTGGTCCTCCTCGCCTCGCTCCAGGGGGCGCTCATCGGCGGCCTGCTCCTGGCGATCGCCCGGCGCCGCCAGCAGACCACCGCACTGCCGCCGCCCAAGCCCACCGGCGACGCGGAGGTGGACGACTGGGTCCCACCGGAGGGCGCGGTCCCCTTCGGCCCCTTCCTCGCCCTCGGCGCGGCGGAGTACCTCTTCTTCGGCGAGCGCCTCGTCGCCTGGTATCTCGGCCTGCTCACCGGAGGCTGAACCGCCGTGGCCTCCCCCCGCTTCTCCCTCCGCTGGCAGCTCGCCCTCTCGGCCCTCGCCACCGGGCTGCTCTTCGCCGCCCTGGGCTTCGCCGGCGCGGCGCCGCTGCTGGTGCGGGCGGCGGAGCGGGGCAGGGCGGAGGGGCTCGTCACCCTCCTCGCCGCGCTCTCCGTCCTCGCCGGGGTGATCCTCTCCCTGGTGATCTATTCGCTCCTCGTCCGCCTGGTCGCCCGGCCGGCGGATCGCCTCCTCGACGCCACCGAACGGATCGGGACGCAGGCGGGCGAGGGGCCGCTCCTCAGCGAGGAGGGCCCGGTCTTTGGCAGGCTGGGCACCGCCTTCGACAGAATGAGCAAGCGGCTCCGCGCGGAGCAGGACCGGACCCGCGCCCAGCTCGACGAGCTGCGGCGGATCAACCGCGAGCTGGCGGAGGCCCGCGACGCGATGGTGCGCCAGGAGAAGCTGGCCACGGTGGGGCGCCTCTCCGCCGGGGTGGCCCACGAGATCGGCAACCCGCTGGCGGCGCTGCTGGGCTACCTGGAGATCCTCAAGGCGATGCCGGAGGCCGGGCCCCTCGCCGGCTACCTCGAGCGGATGGAGCGGGAGGGGAAGCGGATCGACCGGATCGTTCGCGACCTCCTCGACTTCGCCAGGCCCTCGCGCGCCGCCGCCCCGCACCCGGTGGAGCTGGCGCCGCTCCTCGAGCAGACCCTGCGCCTCGTCCGCGGCCAGCGCCGCTTTCGCGACGTCGCCATCGAAGCGGCGGTCGCGACCGGTGTCCCGCCGGCGCTGGCGGACGAGCACCACCTCCAGCAGGTGCTGGTCAACCTGCTGGTCAACGCCGCCGACGCGATGGGGGGCGCGGGCCGGATCGAGATCGCCGCCGCAGCGGAGGGTGACGCGATCGTCCTCACCGTCCGCGACCACGGCCCCGGCATCGCCCCCGCCGATCTCCCCCGCCTCTTCGACCCCTTCTTCACCACCAAGGATCCCGGCGCGGGGACAGGGCTCGGCCTCTCGATCTGCCATGCGCTCGTCGAGTCGTTCGGCGGGACCATCGCCGCGGGCAACCACCCGGACGGCGGCGCCCGGTTCACCCTGCGCCTTCCCGTGGTAGAGGTCGCGGAAGAGGAGAGCGCGTAAGCAGATGGCCTTCCACGACCTGCTCGTCGTCGACGACGAAGAATCGATGCGCCACGTCCTCCTGCTCCTCCTGCAGCAGAAGGGCTACGCGGTGCGCGCGGTCGCCTCCGGGGAGGAGGCGCTCCGCGAGCTGGAGGCGCGCAGCTACGACGCGGTCATCACCGACGTGCGGATGCCGCGGATGAGCGGCATCGAGCTGGTGGAGAAGGGACGCGCCCTCGCACCGGAGACCGCCTTCTTCGTGATGAGCGCGTACGGCTCGGAGGAGCTGGCGATCGAGGCGCTCAAGTCGGGGGCGGCGGACTACGTCTCCAAGCCTTTCAAGCCGGACGAGCTGGCGATCAAGCTGCGCATGGCCGAGGAGCGGGAGCGCTTCCGCAGGCAGGTGCAGCGCCTCAAGGCGGAGCTCCACGAGGAGAAGGGGCTCGACGCGATCGTCGGCGAGAGCGCCGCGATGCAGAGCCTCGCCGCGCTGATCCGGAAGATCGCGCCGGTCAAGACCACGGTGCTGATCACCGGGGAGAGCGGCACCGGCAAGGAGCTGGTCGCCCGCGCGCTCCACGAGCTCTCCCCCCGCAGCCAGCAGCCCTTCGTGGCGGTCAACTGCGGCGCGATCCCCGAGTCGCTGCTGGAGAGCGAGCTCTTCGGCCACGTGAAGGGCGCCTTCACCGACGCGGCGAGGAGCCGCAAGGGGCTCTTCGCCGAGGCGGACGGCGGCACCATCTTCCTCGACGAGATCGCCGAGCTCTCGCCGGCGATGCAGGTGAAGCTCCTCCGCGTCCTCCAGGAGGAGGAGATCCGCCCGGTGGGCGATTCGCGCTCCCACAGGATCGACGTGCGGGTCATCGCCGCCACGATGAAGGACCTCTCCCGCGCCATCGCCACCGGCGCCTTCCGGGAGGACCTCTACTACCGGCTGAACGTGGTCAACCTGGAGCTCCCCCCGCTGCGGGCGCGCACCGATGACATCCCGCCGCTGGCGGAGCACTTCGTCCGCAAGTACAACGCGCGCCTGCGCCGCGATCCGCCGATCCGGCGGATCGACGAGGGGGCGATGGCGCTGCTCCGCGCCTACCCCTGGCCCGGCAACGTGCGCGAGCTGGAGAACGCCATCGAGCGCGCGCTGGTCCTGGCGGAGGGCGACACGCTGGGGCCGGAGGCCTTCGATCGCCTGCACCCCGCGGAGGCGCGCGCTTCCCTCGCCGGCGCGGACCGGGAGCTGCTCCTCGACGGGAGCGATCTCTCGATCAAGCAGGCCACGCGCCGCATCGAGGAGGCGCTGATCCGCCGCGCCCTCGAGCAGACCGGCGGCAACCGCACCCGCGCCGCCCAGATCCTCGAGATCAGCCACCGCGCGCTCCTCTACAAGCTCAAGGAGTTCGGCATCCGGTGAGGCCTGTGCGCCGCGCGTCCACCCGCGCCCACCGTCCGCGATCTTGACCACCACCCGGAGTGCCTCTAGTCTCGCGCCGACTCGCCGACCGCCCCATGGGCGGTAGCGTTCGCCGGAGCGGGGGGCTCCGGCGGGCAGCAGGGCGGACGACCGCAGCCGGGGGGCGCTGGGTGGTTCCCGCACATCGCAGCCGCCAGAAAGCCTCGCAGGGCCGCGAGTTTACAGAAATTTGCACCTTTTCGGGGCGGTGCTACGATGCGCCGCAGTTGCACGAACAGCGGCGAGGATCGCAATGGCGAAGGGCAAGCTGGCGCTGGGACTCGACATCGGATCGAGCTCGGTCAAGATGGTCCTGCTCAAGGAGTCGAAGCGCGGCTACGAGCTGCAGCACTTCGGCATTGCCCCGATCCCGCCCGAGGCGATCGTCGACGGGGCGCTGATGAACTCGACCGCCATCGTGCAGGCGATCCAGGAGCTCGTCGCCGCCCAGAAGATCAAGCACAAGGAAGTCGCCCTCGGCGTCGCCGGCCACTCGGTGATCATCAAGAAGATCCAGCTCCCGGTGATGACCCAGGACGAGCTGGACGAGGCGATCCAGTGGGAGGCGGAGCAGTACATCCCCTTCGACATCAACGACGTCAACGTCGACTGCCAGATCCTCAGCCAGCCCGCGGACGGCAACGGCACGATGGACGTGCTCCTCGTCGCGGTGAAGAAGGACATGATCAACGACTACACGTCGGTGGTCGCCGAGGCGGGGCTGGTTCCCACCGTGGTGGACGTGGACGCCTTCGCCGTCCAGAACGCCTACGAGGCCGCCTACGGCATTCCGCTGGACGAGACGGTGGTGCTGATCAACTGCGGCGCCGCGGTGGTCAACATCAACATCCTCGCCAACGGCATCACCTCCTTCACCCGCGACATCACCCTGGGCGGCAACCTCTTCACCGAGGAGATCCAGAAGCAGCTCGGCGTCTCCCACGACGAGGCGGAGGCCCTCAAGGTGGGTGGCAGCGCCGGCGGCGACGCGGACGCGGTGGTCCCCCAGGAGGTGGAGCGGGTGATCCACGCGGTCGCCGAGCAGATGGCGGGCGAGATCCAGCGCTCCCTCGACTTCTACGCCGCCACCGCGGCGGACGGGCGGATCAGCCGGGTCTACCTCTCCGGCGGCACCGCGCGCATCCCCGCGCTCCAGCGCACCATCGCCCAGCGCTGCGGCGTGCCCGTCGAGATCCTCAACCCCTTCCGCAACATCGAGATCGACCATAGGCGCTTCGACCCGGGGTACATCCTCGACGTCGCGCCGATGGCGGCGGTGGCGGTGGGGCTGGGCCTTCGCAAGCCCGACGACAAATAACGCTCAAGGCCCACGACTCCGAGGCGGCGCATGATTCGCATCAACCTCCTCCCCACCCGGCAGGCAAGAAAGAAGGAAGCGGGCCAGAAGCAGCTCGCCGTCCTCGCCGCTGCCGTGCTCGTGGTGCTGGGCGGCAACTGGATCTGGTACTCCACCCTCGATTCGACCCTCACCGAGAAGAAGCAGGCGGTGGCGAAGCTCGAGGCGGAGATCAAGCAGCTCGACTCGATCATCGGCGAGATCACCAACATCAAGAAGGATCAGGAGGATCTCGAGAAGAAGCTCGCGATCCTCGAGCGCCTGCGCAAGGGGCGCACCGGTCCGGTCAAGATGCTCGACGCCCTGGCCACCCTCATGCCGGAGCGGGTGTGGCTCAAGGAAGTGGACGAGAAGGGCGGCACCCTCAAGCTCAAGGGGGCGGCGGTGACCAACGAGGACCTCGCCGACTTCATGCGCGCCCTGAAGCAGGACCCCTTCTTCACCGAGCCGGCGCTCAAGAGCGCCCGGCAGGTGGGGAACCGGGAGACCGGGATGCAGGTGATCGAGTTCGAGCTCTCCTGCGGGATCAACTACCAGGCCTGATCGGCTGCGGCGCGGGGAAGACCATGGAGCAGCTGATCGAAAAGGTGGTCAAGGCGAGCTGGGGCGCGAAGATCGGCGTCCTGCTCGGCATCGCGGTCGTGGTGACCGGCCTCAACTGGTACCTCTTCACCGACGATCTCGAGATCCAGATCGAGCGCACCGAGCAGAACCGGAAGAAGCTCGAGGGCGACTTCATCGACAAGAAGCAGATCGCCGACAACCTGAACGAGTACCGGCGCCGCAAGGAGCTCCTCGAGCAGCAGCTCGAGGCGGCGCTGCTGGAGCTCCCCCAGGACAAGGCGATCGACGAGCTGCTCCGCCAGATGAACGACGTCGGCGTCAAGGCCGGCCTCGACATCACCTCGGTGGAGCCGGGCGCGGAGAGCAAGGAGCAGTTCTACGCGAAGATCCCGATCAAGATGAAGGTCTCGGGCAACTACCACGAGATCGCCGTCTTCTTCGACTCGGTGGGCAAGCTCAAGCGCATCGTCAACGTCAACGACATCAAGTTCGGCAACCCGACCAAGCGCGCGGAGAAGATGGTCCTCGCCGCGGAGTTCCAGGCGACCACCTTCCGCTTCCTCAAGAAGGAAGAGATGCCGCAGCCCGCGGGGGCGAAGGGGAAGGGGAGGAAGTGATGCGGACGGTTCGATTCCTTCCCGCGGCGCTCGCGGCCCTGGCGCTGGCCGGCTGCGAGGATGCGCCGAAGGCGCCGCAGATGCAGGCGCCCGCACCCGCCCCGAAGCCGAAGCCGGCGCCGAAGGAAGAGGCGCAGCAGGCGGCGGCGGGAGAGCAGGCGCCCATCGTCGCCGAGTACGTCTACACCCCCATCGGCAAGCGCGACCCCTTCCGGAGCTTCTTCGATTCCTTCGAGGCGGTGGAGCCGCAGCAGCGTGGCGACTCCGAGTGCGGCCTCCTCTGCCAGTGGGAGCTCGACCAGCTCCGCCTGGTGGCGGTGGTCTCCGGTGTGGCCAGCCCGCTGGCGATGGTGGAGGACCCCGAGGGGCGGGGCCATATGGTCCGGCGCGGCAGCTACATCGGCAAGCGGAGCGGCAAGGTGACCGACATCCGCCGGGATCGCCTGGTGGTGACGGAGCTCCTCCGCAACAAGCAGGGGCAGATCCTTCCGGTGCAGACCGAGATGCCGATCCGCTCGAAGGACGGCAAGGACCAGCTCGGCAACGAGGTTGTCGATCTCTCTATGGCGAACGGCCGCTGACGCAGCCCGGGCGCTCGACTTGATTTCGTCTCCGACGAACGGAGCTATTGGATGAGCCAGGTCTTCAACAAGGTGGGAGCTGCCGTCGGTGCGGCGGTCCTGCTGCTCGCGGCGGGTGCCGGGGCGGCGGGGGCGTCGGACCCCAACGTCGTCGCCCGGGAGGTGCGCGAGGGGACTGCGGCACGGCCCGCCCACCGCATCGTCGACGCGAAGGTGCGCACCGAGGCGGGCGGAACCCGCGTGGACCTCGTCGCCGACGGCGGGGTGGGCACCTACGAGCTCCTCGAGCTGGCCAACCCGCCGCGCCTCGCCCTCGACCTCCACGGCGTCGCCGAGGCGCCGCGCAAGGGCAAGTCGCTGGACGGCGCCATCCGCGGCGTCCGCTACGGCCAGCACGAGGGCAAGGTCCGCGTGGTGATCGACGCGGCGCCGGGCGGCGCGATGCCCAGGTACCGGATCGACCGGACCGAGAACGGCCTCTCCGTCTTCTTCGAGGGAGCCGCCGTCGCCGAGGCGCCGAAGGCCGCCGCGCAGCCGTCCCGGGTGGTGGTCCGCGACGTCGCCTTCGACGGCGAGGGCGCCAGGCAGACCGTTGCGGTGGAGCTTTCGAAGCTCGCCGGCTACGAGGTGACCCGCCCCGACCCGAAGACCGCGGTTCTCACCGTCAAGGGCGCCACCCTCCCCGAGGAGCTGATCCGCTCCCTCGACACCGCCGCCTTCAACGGCCCGGTGCGCACCGTCTCCTCCTTCGTCGACGCCCGCGACAACGCGGTCCGGGTGGTGGTCGCCCTGGCGCAGCCCGCGGACGACAAGGTAACGGTCCAGGGCAACAAGCTCGCCTGGTCGTTCGAGGCGGCGGCGGCCGCCGAGGCGGAGATCATCGACGAGTCGGGCACGGTGGTCCGCACCGCCCCCGCCACCAGCGCCGCGGCGCAGGTGGCCCAGGCGACGAAGACCCAGTACACGGGCCGCCGGGTCTCCTTCGAGTTCAAGGACATCGACATCCACAACCTCCTGCGCGTCATCGCGGAGGTGTCGAAGCGGAACATCGTCGTCTCCGACGACGTGAAGGGGAAGATCACCATCCGCCTCCGCAACGTCCCCTGGGACCAGGCCCTCGACCTGGTGCTCAAGACCAAGGGGCTCGGCAAGGAGGAGACCGGCAACATCATCCGCATCGCCCCGCTGCAGCAGCTCGCCGCGGAGCGCGCCGCCGCCGCCAAGGCGGCGGAGGCCCGGGAGGACTCGGAGCCGCTCAAGGTGCGGATCATCCCGGTCAATTACGCGCTCGCGGGCGAGGTGCAGGCCAAGGTCAAGGACCTCCTCACCAAGCGCGGCTCGATCACCGTCGACGCCCGCACCAACACCCTGATCGTCCGCGACATCCAGGAGGTGCTCGGCCGCGCCGAGAGCCTGGTGCGCACCCTCGACACCCAGACGCCGCAGGTCCTCATCTCCGCGCGCATCGTCGAGGCCTCGTCCAACTTCTCCCGGGACATCGGCATCCAGTGGGGCGGCAACCTCTCCGCCACCTCCGGCCTGGGCAACTCCACCGGCCTCGCCTTCCCGGCGGAGGCCCAGGCGCGCGGCGCGGTGCCCGGCGCCTTCGGCGGCGGCTTCGGCGTGCCGGCCCAGCCGAACTGGGCGGTGAGCTTCCCCGCGGCGGTCGCCGAGAACCAGGGTGGCGGCATCGGCTTCACCTTCGGCTCCGCGGGCAGCGCCGCCATGCTCAACATGCGGCTCACCGCCCTGGAGACCGAGGGCATCCTCAAGACCGTCTCCGCGCCGAAGGTGACCACCCTCGACAACAAGGAGGCGATCATCGGGCAGGGCATCTCGATCCCCTTCTCGCAGGTCTCCGCCGCAGGCGTGAACACCGTCTTCGTCGAGGCGAAGCTCGAGCTCCGGGTCACCCCGCACGTCACCTCCGACGGCTCGGTCCTCCTCAAGATCAAGGCGACCAACAACCAGCCCAACGACACCCTCACCGGCGCCAACGGCCAGCCCTCGATCACCAAGCGCGAGGCGGAGACCGAGGTGCTGGTGAAGGACGGCGACACCACGGTCATCGGCGGCATCTACACCCGCAAGACCGCGGAGAACCGGGCGCAGGTGCCCTTCTTCGGTGACATCCCGATCCTCGGCTGGCTCTTCAAGAGCCGGAGCGTCGTCGACGATCGCACCGAGCTCCTCATCTTCATCTCGCCGAACATCGTCAACCGCGATGCCTCGGTGGTGGCCGGCAACTAGTTCCGTGACGGAGACTGCAATGCGGAAGAATCTCGTTCGCTACGGTACGGCGCTGGCCGGCATCGCCGCCGGGACCCTCGGCCTCGCCGCGTGCGGCGTGGACAGCAACCCCTACCTCGTCATCTCCGCCTTCCACCGGCTCGAGATCGAGGACGATGCCTGCACCTGGTCCGACCTCCCCGTGGTCGGGGGGACCTTCGACGCGGGGATCTCGGCGCTCGCCGGCGGGGTGGGGGGCACGTACACCCAGTACGTGCGGCTCGACAACATGATGCTCCCCACCGACGACGAGGCGGAGCAGCGGCTCAATACCACCTGGATCCAGCTCACCGAGTTCGAGATCTCGTTCGACCGGACGGAGCCGTGGGGCTTCCTTCCCGAGAGCAGGACCGTCCCGACCGCCTTCGTCGCGCAGAGCGAGTCGGAGAACTACGTTCCGGTGCCCGCCTTCGATTCGCAGCTCGCCAAGCTGATGATCGAGGGGCCCGGCTCGCCCATCGCCGCGGAGTTCAGCTGTGCCGACCTCATCGTCACCTACAAGGCGCGGGGGGTGATGGGGGACGGCACCGAGGTCGAGTCGAACGCGGTCGATTTCCCGATGACCATCTGCAACGGCGCAGTCAGATGCCCGCCGGGCTTCCTCGCGAAGGGCTGCTCCTTCGTCCAGCCGGACGGCTTCATCTGCGAGGAGCCCGAAGAGACGACACCCTGAAGCCACGCAAGGGAGCCGGCACCCGCCGCCCGGGCTGCTTGACGCGGCGCCGGGCGGTTCTGTAGCTTGCCGCGCGCTCGAGCCGGGAGGGAGCCGACATGGGGTTTCGTGAGAGCCTCGAAGAGGTCTGCGGCGTGGAAGGCGCCGTCGCCGCGAGCGTGATGGGCTTCGACGGCATCGCCGTCGACACCGTGATGCCGGCGAAGACGGACGTGGATCTCGAGGCGCTCCTGGTGGAGTACGCGGGGATCCTCGGGCAGGTGAAGCAGGCGGCCGAGGTGCTGCAGACCGGCAAGGTGAGCGAGCTCTCGATCGGCACCGACCGAATCACCACGCTCCTGCGCCCGATCAACCCGGAGTACTTCCTCCTCCTGGCGATGCGGCCCGAAGGGAACTTCGGGAAAGGTCGCTACCTCCTGCGTGTTACCGCACCCAAACTGCAAAACGAATTCTGACGGGCTATAGAGAGCCCGGAACACCAACCGGCCGGCCTGGCCCGCTCGAGCGAGCGGGGGGCCGGCTGCGTAGATCCGGGGAAGCGAGCCTTCCCCCCGCGAGGCGCCCAATGGCCGACATCATCGACACCAGTGCATTCCGGAACGGGCTCAAGATCGAGATCGACGATCATCCCTACGAGATCGTCGAGTTCCAGCACGTGAAGCCGGGCAAGGGCGCGGCCTTCGTTCGCACGAAGTACAAGTCGCTGCTCACCGGCAACACGCTGGAGAAGAACTTCCGGTCCGGCGAGAAGTTCGTCCGCCCCGACATCGAAGAGAAGCAGATGCAGTACCTCTACAAGGAGGGGACGGACTACCACTTCATGGATCAGAAGACGTACGACCAGACCTTCGTCCCCGAGGCGAGCCTGGGCGACGCCAAGAACTTCCTGAAGGAGAACACCGACGTCTCGATCCTCTTCTACCGGGGGAAGGCGATCGGCGTCTCCGTCCCGAACGCGATGGACCTCAAGGTCGTCAAGTGCGACCCGGGCATGAAGGGCGACACGGTCACCGGCGCGATGAAGCCCGCGACCCTCGAGACCGGCTACGTGGTCAACGTGCCGCTCTTCATCGAGGAGGGCGAGACCATCAAGGTCGACACCCGCACCGGCCAGTACCTGACCCGCGTCACCGGCTGATCCTCCGGCGCGAGAGCCGAAGCAGCGAAGGGCGGACCGACCCCGGGCGAACGGGAGCGGCTCCGCCCTTCGTCGTCTCGCGCGTCGGCTTGACGCGCTGCGTCCCGTAAGCCCGCGACGCCTCTGCCCAAAACGCAATAAATCGCTGGCGATCGCGAGGCCCGGCCGTAGAATGCGCCCCTCGTAAAACGACCCGCCGGCCGAGCGCACGCGCTCCGGGCCGCCGTTCCCGCAGGAGGGGACCTTGGACGTCGAAAAGCTCAAGGCGATCGTCGCCGCGCTCGAGGGCACGGAGATCACGCGCTTCGATTACCGCAACGGCGAGGAGCGCCTGCTCATCCGCCGTGGTCACGAGCCGGTCTACACCCAGGTGGCCGCGCCCACGGTGCAGATGGCCCACGCGGTCACGCCGCCGCCGGCCACCGCCGCCGCCACCATGGCGGGCCCCGCCACCGCCATCGCCCCCGGCGCGCCCGCCGCCGCGGAGAAGCCCGCCGCCCCGGGCGTCATCGTCACCTCTCCCTTCGTCGGCACCTTCTACCGGGCGCCGTCGCCGGACGCGCCGCCCTTCGTCGAGGTGGGCCAGTCGGTGCGCAAGGGCCAGACCCTCTGCATCGTCGAGGCGATGAAGCTGATGAACGAGATCGAGGCGGAGGTCGCCGGCAAGGTCGCCGAGATCTTCGTGGAGAACGGCCAGCCGGTGGAGTTCGGCGAGCCGCTCTTCCGCATCGAGACCTGAGAGGGGACCGCCCGTGTTCAAGAAGGTCCTCATCGCCAACCGCGGCGAGATCGCGCTCCGCGTGATCCGCGCCTGCCACGAGCTCGGGATCGAGACGGTGGCGGTCCACTCCACCGCGGACGCCGAGTCGCTCCACGTCCGCTTCGCGGACCAGGCGATCTGCATTGGCCCGCCCCCCTCGAAGGAGAGCTACCTCAACGTCCCCGCGGTCCTCTCCGCCGCGGAGATCTCCGGCGCCGACGCGATCCACCCCGGCTACGGCTTCCTCTCCGAGAACGCCGAGTTCGCCGAGGTGGTGCAGAACTGCGGCCTCGCCTGGATCGGCCCGCGCCCGGAGATCATCCGGCTGATGGGCAACAAGGTCTCGGCCCGCGAGGCGGCGCTCGACGCGGGCCTCCCGCTCCTCCCCGGCAGCAAGCAGGCGCTCAAGGACGCCAGGGAAGCCGAGGAGATGGCGAAGAAGATCGGCTTCCCGGTGATCCTCAAGGCGGCCGCCGGCGGCGGCGGACGCGGGATGAAGATCGTCCGCGATCCGTCGATGGTGGCCCAGGCCTACAACACGGCGAGCGCGGAGGCGGTGGCCGCCTTCGGCAACGGCTCGATGTACATCGAGCGCTACGTCGAGAAGCCGCGCCACATCGAGATCCAGATCGTCGCCGACGAGCACGGCAACGTGATCCACCTCGGCGAGCGCGAGTGCTCGGTGCAGCGGCGCCACCAGAAGCTGATCGAGGAGGCCACCTCCGCGGCGCTGACGCCGAAGATGCGCGAGAAGATGGGCGAGGTCGCCGTCAAGGCGATGAAGCGCATCAAGTACAACAACGTCGGCACCATCGAGTTCCTCCTCGACGAGCGCGGCGACTTCTTCTTCATGGAGATGAACACCCGCATCCAGGTGGAGCACCCGGTGACCGAGCAGGTGACCGGGATCGATCTGCTCAAGGAGCAGATCCGCCTGGCGGCGGGCGAGAAGCTCGGCCGCACGCAGAAGGACATCTCCTTCCACGGCCACGCCATCGAGTTCCGCATCAACGCCGAGGATCCGGTCACCTTCGCCCCGTCGCCCGGGCGGATCACCGGCCTCCACGTGCCCGGCGGCTACGGCGTGCGCTTCGACACGCTCGCCTACGAGCAGTACAAGGTGCAGCCGTACTACGACTCCCTCATCGCCAAGCTCATCTGCACCGGCCGCGACCGCCAGGAGGCGATCGACCGCGGCCGCCGCGCGCTGGGCGAGCTGGTGGTGGAGGGGATCAAGACCAACGCCGCCTTCCATAAGCAGGTGCTCGCCTGGCCCGAGTTCATCGAGGGCAACTACGACACCCGCATCGTGGAGCGGATCCAGAACCACGCGGTGCGGCGCCCCATCGAAGAGACGCCCTGATTCGGGGCGTCGTCCCCACCGGACGGCCGGCTGTTCCCGCGGGGCGGCCGGCTGTTCCCGCGGGGCGGCCGGCCGCTTCCGATCGGGGCGGGCAGGGGAGCGGACGGCGCGTTGCTGTTGCCTTGACGACTCCCGACCCATCCCTTACGCTCCGTGGGCCGACGCTGTAGAAGCGCGCCCAAGCCACTGAAACCGCTGCGAAAATCCGGCGTCGGACGCCGGGCCAGGGTCCGGGGGGACCCGCAGCTGCGGACCGCTCGGCGTGTCGCCACGAGCAGCCACGGCAGGACGGATTCCGGGCGCCGATGGACAAGACGAAGATCACCCAGACTGCGACCAGGTACGTCCAGAAGGGACAGTACGACAAGGCGATCGCCGAGTACCGGCGCCTGGTCGAGAAGGACCCGAAGGACGTCCGGAGCCTCCTCAAGATCGGCGAGCTGCAGCAGAAGAAGGGCGACAACGAGGCGGCCGCCGCCACCCTCCTCGAGGTGGGCAACTCCTACGCCTCGGAGGGCTTCTTCCTCAAGGCGGTCGCGGTCTTCAAGCAGGTGGTGAAGCTCGCCCCGGAGCGCGTCGACGTGATGCTCCGGCTGGCGGATCTCTACAAGCAGCTCGGCCTCATGTCCGACTCGATGGCGCAGCTCCAGGCGGCTGCCGCCCACTACGAGAAGACGGGGGCGATGAACGAGTCGGTGGAGATCCTCCGCCGCCTCACCGCCCTCGAGCCGGACAACGTCGCCGCCCGCCTCCGCCTCGCCGACGCGCTGGTGCGCAAGGACGACAGGCAGGAGGCGCTCAAGGAGCTGCGCAACACCGCGGGCAAGCTGCGGGGATCGAGCCGCCTCGAGGACTACCTGCGCGTCGCCGACAAGATCGTGCAGCTCGATCCGAAGGACCAGGCGCTGGGGCGCGAGCTGGCCCACGCCTACCTGGCCAAGAGCGACGTGCGGCGCGCGCTGGAGCGGCTGCAGGTCTGCTTCCAGCAGGACCCGAAGAACGTCGAGACCCTCGAGCTCCTCGCCCGCGCCTTCGTCGGCGTGGGGCAGCGGGCCAAGGCCGCCTCGGTCTACAAGGAGCTCGCCCGCGTCCACGCGGAGCGCGGGCGCGGCGCGGACGAGCAGGCCTGCTGGCGCAAGGTGCTCGAGGTGGCGCCGGACGATCCCGAGGCGCGCCAGGCGCTGGGGACCGACGCGCGCCCCGAGCCCGCGCCGGTGCCGCGGCCGCCCGCGCCGCCGCGGCTGGAGCGGAGCGACACCATCCCCGCGCCGCGGGCGGAGCCCTCGTGGCCCGGCGCGCAGCGCCGCCCGGAGCCGTCGCGCCCCGGCGCGCAGGCGGCGCGGCCCGAGCCCTCGCAGCCGAGCGCGCCCTTCGCGCGCCCCGAGGCGTCGCGCCCCGGTGTGCAGGCGGCGCGGCCCGAGCCATCCCATCCCCACGCGGCCTTCGCGCGCCCCGAGCCCTCGCGGTCGGGCGCGCAGCCGGTGCGTCCCGAGCCGTCGTACTCCGCCGCACGGCCCGAGCCCTCGCGCGGTGTCCAGCCGTCCTCGCGTTCGGGCACGCCCGCGCCGATCGCCGGCGACGGCGGTCCCGCCTCCGAGCAGCTCGCGCGCCTCCTCACCGAGACCGACGTCTTCATGCGCTACGGCCTGGTGGACAAGGCGCGCCTCCACCTCCAGAAGATCTTCGCCATCGACAGCGAGTGCATCCCCGCCCACGAGAAGGCGGCGGAGCTCCTCCGCGACCGCGACGTCGAGGCGCAGAAGGCCTCCCTCGCCACGCTGGCCCGCCTCTGCGCGCGCAACGGCACCCTCGAGCGCGGGCGCCCGTGGTTCGAGGAGCTGCGCTCCCTCGATCCCGCCCACCCCGAGGTGCAGGCCCTCGCGCCGATCTACAGCTCGGCGGTCCCCTCCCAGGAGATCTCCGAGGACGACCTGATCGACCTTCCCGATCTGCCGGACGAGGTGCTCGCCGAGCTCCCCGCCCAGGACGAGCCGCTCCTCATGCCGCTCGGCACCGAGGAGGCGGTGGTCCTCGAGGTGGACATCGCCCCGCCGCCCGCCGCCGCCCCCTCGTTCCACCCGGTCAACGAGGAGGCGCTCTTCGACCTGGCGAGCGGCAACGCCGCCCTCGACGAGGTGGTGGACGAGCCGCTCCTCCGCGAGCCGAGCGTCGTCCCCGACGCCGCCGCCCGGGACGAGGCGCTGCACCTGCTCGCCCGCGACGAGGCCTCCCGCGGCCCGGCGGAGGAGACGATCGACATCGAGCTCCCCGAGGAGATCGAGCCGCTGGGCGACGGCGAGGAGCCGACCCGCGCCGCGCCGGGCGCCGGCGGGGGCGTCGAGCCCACCGCCCTCGCGCTGATCGACGAGGCGGAGCCGCCCACGGTGGTGGCCCCCCGCGCCACCGGCGCCGCGGCGGACGAGCCCACCGGGCTGGCGCTCATCGAGGACGACGACGTCCTCACCGCGGCGGACGAGACCGCGGAGCTCGACTTCGACGCCGCCACCTCGCGGCACGATGCCATCGGCGGCGGGCAGGAGCCGCCGACGCCGGGCTGGCGCAGCGAGGAGGGGCTGGTCCCCGAGCCGCGCGCCGCAGCGGGCGAGGAGGATGCCGCCCTCAACCCGTGGCGGGTGGACGACCAGGAGCTCTCCCGCATCGCCGCGGAGCTGGACGAGGCGGAGTTCTACCTGCAGCAGGGGATGCTCGACGAGGCGGAGGAGATCTACCGCTCGGTGGAGCGCCGCGTCCCCGGCCACGCCCAGGCGACCAGCCGCCTCGCGGAGATCGCCGAGCGGCGGGGCACCGCCGCCACGCCGGGCCCCGAGCCGACCATCTTCGACCGCGCCGCCATCTCCAGCGCCGCCGGGTCGGCGGCTCCCGCTGCCGGGGAGGACCTCTTCGACCTGGGTGCCGCCCTCGCCGAGGAGCTGGCGGAGGTGGAGGGCCCCCTCGACGCGTTCCAGGAGCAGGTGGAGGAGCCGGCGGCGCCGGCCGCCTCGCCGGAGGAAGTGGACACCCACTACAACCTCGCCATCGCCTACAAGGAGATGGGGCTCTTCCCCGACGCCATCGCCGCCTTCGAGAAGGCGCTCTCCGGCTGCGCCAACGACCCCCGCGCCATCGATTGCCTCACGATGATCGGCATCTGCCACGGCCTCCAGGGGCAGCACCGCCACGCGGTCCGCGCCTTCGAGCGGGGGCTCGCCGCGCCGGGGCTCTCCTCGGAGACGGCCAAGGCGCTCCACTACGAGGTGGCGCTGGCGTGGGAAGCGGCGGGGGAGAAGGACGAGGCGCTCGCCGCCTACGAGCGGGTGGCGGCCCTCGACGGCGGCTTCCGCGACGTGCAGGCGGCGATCACCCGCCTCCTTGCCCAGGGCGCGGTCCGGCGGGTGCCCGGCGCCGGCGCGGCGTCGGCTTCCGCCGGGATTGCCAGCCGTGCCGGGAAGCGGTAGGGCGAAGCGGTGGTCCGCGTCGCGGCGCGATCGCTTTCCGGAGCCGGGAAGCGGATCGCCGGCATGACCTCGGGCATCATCGATCCGCCCCGCGTGTTGCCACCGTCCGGAGCGCCTGCAGCCCGGGCGGCCCGGCGGGCGCCCGGGCGAATTCCCGCAGCGTGCTCCCGTCTGGATGGGAGCATGCGAGCTGATCCGCCATCCGCAGGGAGGGGCCGGGACCGAGCGTCCGCCGCAACGTCTTGAAGAGTCGCTGGGCCCTCCGCTTCGTCCTCCTCGTGGGCGCCGCCATGGCCGCCGTCGCGCTCGTGCTGCGCACGTCGTGGGCCGGGGAACAGATCTGCGCCACGGCGGCGGGCGTCCTCACCCGCCTCGCCGGGGCACGGGTGGAGCTCGATCGCTGCGAGATCGAGCCGCTGGGCCAGGTCCTGGTGGTGGAGGGGATCCGCGTCTCCACCGGCGCGTCCGAGCGGCCGCTCTTCGCCGCGCGCCGCCTCCTCGTGGATCTCGCCCCGCTGGTCTTCGGCCGCAGCCTCTCCCTGGAGCGGGTGGAGCTCGAGGGGCCGGTGGTCGATCTCGTCGTGCCGCCGTCCCAGGGCGCCGACGAAGCGGACGGCGACGGGCCCGACGACGGCTGCCTCGACCTCCTCCAGCGCTTCGAGATCGAGAAGCTGCGCATTCGCGACGCCAGCGCCCACGTCCTCCTCCCCGACGGCGCCGCCGCCACCGTGGACGCGCTCGACCTCGAGGTGGACAGGGTGCGCCGCGCCTACGAGGCGCGCCTCGACCTGCGCCACGCCGCCTTCGCCAGCGGCGGGACGCGCGTGCCGGTGGAGAGCCTCGAAGCGCAGGTGCGGCTCGATCCCGCCGCGGAGCGCCTCGACGTCGACTCGGTCCGCCTCGCCGGCGCCGGCGCCGGCGTGGCGGTCCACGGCAGCATCTCCCGGCTCTGCAACCCCACCGTCGCCCTCCAGGCCACGGTCAACGTCGCCTTCCCGGCGCTGGCCGGCGTGTTCGTTCCCGCGATGGAGAACGTGGTGGGCGAGGCGACGGTGCAGGCGGCGGTCTCCGGCCCCGCCGCCGCCCCGTCGATCGACGCCCGGGCGCGCGTCGAGGATCTCGCCTTCGACGAGTTCGAGCTGGGCGAGGTGGAGCTCGAGGCGGCGCTGGAGGGACGGACCCTCACCCTGAAGCGGCTCGCGTGGCCGGTGGGCCAGGGGCGCGCCATCGTCCGCGGCGAGGTGGAGCTGGAGGGCGACCTGCCCGCCCGCGTCGACGTGGTCACCGAGAAGCTCCCCTTCGAGGCGCTGCTGGCGAAGCTGCCGATCAAGAACACCCCGGTGCAGATGCGGATCGACTCCGAGCACCACCTGGAGGGAAGGATCGGCGGCGCGGGGCTCCTGCTCGAGGGCAACAGCCTCCTCTCGATCCACGACTTCCGCGTGCGGAACGAGCCGTGGCACGTGGAGAAGGGGCGGACCATCGTCGAGATCGGCAGCACCGCCACCCTCGACACCCGCGTCCGCCTCACCGCCGAGGGGATCACCCTCGACAACGCCCGCGCCCACTACGGCCCCGGGACCCAGCTCGCCATCAACGCCCGCCTCGGCTTCAGCGAGGCGAGCGGGATGACCATCCGCACCCGCGCCCCGCACTTCGACCTCGCCCACCTCCGCTCCCACGTGGCGGGGATCCCCCTCGGCGGCGCGGGTGAGATCAGCGCGGTGATCGACGGGCCCTACTCCGAGCCGCTCATCGAGGGGGAGGTCGACTTCCAGCAGGCGCGCCTCTTCTCCGCGCAGCTCGGCCACCTCCGCACCCGCGCTCGCTCGCTTCCCTCCGACGGGATCCTCGAGTTCGTGGGGGCGAGCGCCACCCGCGGCTCCACCACCCTCGACGCGGACGTGCGCCTCGTTCTCGGCGGCGATCCCACCATCGACGCCACCGCCACCGTGCGCGAGGGGGGCAGGCTCGGTGACATCTTCGACGCCACCGCCGGGCTGGTCGCGCCGCTGGAGTGGCTGCGCGACAACGTCGACGGCACCGTCGTCACCGCCCGCGCCGCGGTGAAGGGCGAGCTGCCCCGCATCTCCGCCGAGGGCGAGTTCGCCACCCGCAACGCCACGGTGATGGACCGCCCCTTCGACACCCTGGCGGCGAAGCTCCACGTCCCCGACATCACGCGCCTGGTGCTGGACGAGGTGCGCGTCACCCGCGGCAAGGGAAGCGCCGCAGGCGGCGGCGTGATCCGCTTCCCCGCCGGCGAGACGCCCAGCGTCGACACCACCGTCGAGGGGCGCGGTCTGCCCCTGCGCGATCTCCTCGGCTCCTTCGGCGCGTGGGCGGAGCTGGAGGGCGGGGTGGGGGTGCGCGGCCACATCCGCGGGCCGATCGACGCCCTCGACGTGGGCGGCGAGCTCTACGCGGAGAAGGTGGCGGCGAAGGGCGTGAAGCTCAAGGCCACGCGCCTCTCCCTCGAGACCCAGGGCGACCAGGTGATCGTCCGCGGGCCGGTGGCAGGCGCCGGCAACGTCTCCGGGGCGGTTCGCCTTGCCGACGGGCTGCCCTTCGAGGCGACGCTCCACCTCGACGTGACGGAGCTGGACCGCTTCCTGCCGAAGGGGACGGGGATCGGCGGCGCGGTGCGGGGCAGCGCCACCGCCACCGGCCGGCTCGCGGACGTGACCGCGGCCAAGGGGACGGTCGATCTCGAGCGGCTCGCGCTCCTCCTCGCCGACTACCGCCTCTCCAGCGAGGGACGCACCACCCTGCGCTTCGACGCCGGCGCCTTCGTCCTCCCCTCGCTCCGCCTCCGCGGCGAGAACACCGAGCTCTTCCTCGCCGGCACCCGCGAGGCGACGGGCGCTCTCGATCTCCAGGCGGCGGGCACGTTCGACGCCCGCATCCTCGACAGCCTGGTGCCGCAGATCGAGCACGCCACCGGCCTGGTGGAGATCAAGGCGGCGGTCACCGGCACCGGCGAGCGGCCGGTGCTGGTGGGCTCCGCCGACGTGAGCCGCGGCGCCTTCCGCGTGCGCGCCCTGCCGATCCAGGTGCAGCGCCTCAACGGCAAGCTCGCCTTCTCCCAGAACCAGGTGGTGGTGGAGCAGGCCACCCTCCAGGTCAACCAGGGGCGCGGCCGCGTGCGCGGCACCGTCTCCCTGCGTGACTGGGCGCCGGATCGGTTCGACCTGAGCTTCCAGGGGGAGCGGATGGGCTGGCGGATGCCCGCCGACTGGCCGGCGGTGGTCTCCGGCCGCCTCCACCTCGGCGGCGCCTGGCCCAACGAGCTCCTCCTCACCGGCGAGCTGGAGGTCGATCGCCTCCGCTACGCCCGCGACCTCGACCTGGAGCGGATGGTCCTCGACCTGCGCCAGCGGGTGCGCCAGCCGCCGCGCCCCGACGACGTGGAGCGGATGCGGCTCGACGTCGATCTGGTCGGCGGCAGCGACATGCGCATCGACAACAACCTGGTGCGCGCCCGCCTCCAGTTCGTCGCGCCACCGGGCGGCGGCAAGCCGCGGCTCAAGCTCGTGGGCACCAACGTGCGGATGGGGCTCCTCGGCTCGGTGGAGGTGCTCGACGGCATCGCCAACTTCCGCGGCAACGAGTACCGGATCACCCACGGCGTGGTGGAGTTCGACAGCCGCACCCGGATCGATCCCGAGTTCGACTTCACCGCCGACACCAACGTGCGCGAGTACCTCGTCACCGTCCACGCCTTCGGCCGCCTCGGCGAGGAGGGGGACGAGAGCGCCTTCCAGCTCGAGCTCTCCTCGGATCCCACGCTGGTGCAGGCGGACATCCTCACGCTCCTCACCTTCGGGATCACCTCCAAGGATCTCGATCGCGGCGGCAACGCCTACACCGGCGCGGGCGTGGCGGCGGAGGCGCTGCTCACCGTCTCCGGCCTCGACGAGCAGCTCAAGCGCTGGCTGCCGGAGACCGAGCTCTTCCGCGATCCCGAGTTCTCGGTGACCAGCCAGTATTCGGAGGTGACCGGGCAGGTGGAGCCGATGGCCACCTTCGAGGCGAAGGTGATCTCCGACGCCTTCCGCCTCAAGGCGGCGGCGCCGTTCTCCTCGGCGAAGGGGCGGCGCGCCTCGGCGGAGTACCGCTTCAACGAGCGCCTCTCCTCCCAGGTGGTGTGGGAGAACGAGGAGACCGGCTACAGCGCCGGCGATCTGGGCGTCGACCTCAAGCTGCGGTGGGAGTGGGAATGAGGGCGGGCCTCGCGATCCGCGCGCTCGCCCTCGCGGCGCTCCTCGTGCCGGTGATCGCCCACGCCGCCGGCGCGGCGGCGGCGGACGGCGCCGCAGCGGCGATCCGCGGCGCGGGCGCGCCCCGGGGCGCGGGCGCCGCGGCGAGCGTGCCCGCGGGCGACGGCTGGATCGAGGCGCAGCCCGCCGCCCCGGTGGACGCGCCGGTGGTGGCGCAGGTGGAGCTGGTCGCCCCGGAAGGCGAGGACCTGGACGCGCTGGGGGAGCTGGTGGCGATCGCCCCGGGCGAGCCGCTCTCCAGGCGCGCGGTGCGCCGCAGCGTGCAGCGCCTCTTCGAGACCGGACGCTTCGCCAACGTCACCGCCCGCGCCGTGCGCCTCGAGGACGGCAGCCTCGTCGTCCGCTTCCACCTCGATCCCAGGGCGATCGTGGCCCGGCTCGCCTTCACCGGCCTGCTCCGCCTCGACGAGGCGGCGGTGCGCCGTGCCTCCGGCCTGCGGGAAGGGATGGAGCTGAGCGAGGACCGGATCGCGGCGGCGATCGCCGGCATCCGCAGCGCCTACGCCCGCTACGGCTACGAGCAGGCGCAGGTGGAGATCGCTTCGAGCGAGGAGGGCGGCGCGGTCACCCTCGCGGTGGCGGTGCAGGAGGGACCGCCCACCCGTCTCGCGGGGATCCGCTTCGTGGGCGATCCCGGCGAGCCGGCCCTGGTGCGCGGCGCGGTGAGCCTCAAGCCGGGCGCGGTGCTCGATCTCGCCCTCCTCGACGTGGAGCTCGACCAGCTGCGCGCCTCCTACCGCGCCGCGGGGTACTACCGCTCCCGCGTCAGCTCGCCGCGGGTGGAGACGGTCCTCCCCGGCCTCGCCGAGGTGGCGATCGAGGTGCGCGCCGGCCCGCGGATCTCCTTCGGCTTCCGGGGCAACCGCGTCTTCGGCGAGGAGCAGCTCCGCGCGGCGATCGCCTGGGACGGCAGCGAGATCCTCGACGAGGCGATGGTCCGCGACCTGGCGGCGCGGATCGAGCGCACCTACCGGCGCGCCGGCTGGTACGACGCCCGCGTCTTCGCCACCGAGCACGCGCACCCCGCGAAGAACGAGCTGCGCGTCGTCTTCCACGTGGACGAGGGGCGCCCGCTCTACGTGGCGCAGGTGCGCTTCGAGGGGAACCACGCCCTCGGCGCCGCGACCCTCCAGGCGCTGGTGGAGCAGGCGATCCTCGCGGGGCGCGGCCCCGCCGCGCTCATCTCTCCCCTGGCGCGCGGCGAGCTCGACGCCGCCTTCGGCAAGGAGGTCGTCGGCGGGAGCAGGGGGCTCGATCCCCTCCACGTCTACGACGACGAGCTCTACGCCGAGGTGGTGGAGGTGATCCGCACCCGCTACCGCGACGACGGCTTCCTCGAGGCGGAGGTCGATCCGCCGGTGGTGGCGATCGACGAGGCGCGGCGGATGGCGACCGTGACCATCCCGGTGCGCGAGGGGCGGCGCACCCGCATCGCCGCGGTGGAGCTCCCCGGCGCCACCGCCATCGACACCGCCGCCTTCCTCGCCGGCGCGCCGGCGCTCGCGGCGGGGATGCCCCTCTCCGCGCCACGGCTGCGCGAGGCCCGCCTCCAGCTCCAGGGGCTCTACGCCCGCAAGGGATACCTCTACGCCGCGGTGGACGTGGAGGTGGATCGCCCCGCGGAGGATCCGTGGCGCGCAGTGGTGCGCCTCCGCGTGAGCGAGGGGCCCGAGGTCCGCGCGGGGCGCATCCTCGTCCAGGGCAACGCCCGCACCGACACCGAGGTGGTGGAGGACGCGCTCCTCTTCCGCGAGGGGAGCGTGCTGGGAAGCGAGGAGCTCTCCCGCAGCCAGCAGCGCTTGATGCGCCTCGGCATCTTCCGCACCGCCGCGATCCGCCCCCTCGATCCCGACGTGCCGGAGCCGGTGAAGGACCTGGTCGTCGATCTGCGTGAGCGGCCCAAGCGCACCCTGGAGGTGGGTGGCGGCCTCTCCATCGCCGACGGCCCCCGCGCCTTCGGCCAGTTCATCGAGCGGAACATCTTCGGCCGCAACCTCGAGTTCGGCGCCCACGCCCGGGTCAACTACCAGGCCTTCCGCGAACAGGTGCGGGAGATGCCCTTCGAGCGCGGCCTCGAGCGCTACGTCGATCTCGGCCTGCGCTACCCGCACATCTACGGGCTCCCCCTCGAGCTCGGCTGGCGCGCCGACCTGATCCACGAGCGCGACATCCGCCCCGCCTACGAGCTGACCAAGTACTCGGTCCTCACCGGCTTCGACTGGCCGGGGCACGGCTGGCTCTCCGCCCAGCTCCAGTTCGAGGTGGAGTCGAACGACACCGCCCGCTCCGCCCAGATCGCCGAGCTCTACGGCGAGCTCTCCCGCCGCGACCTCGAGCGGCTCCGCTTCCCCGAGGGCAAGACCCTCCTCGGATCGGTCCGGCCCCAGGTGATCCTCGACTTCCGCGACGATCCGGTGGCGCCGCAGTCGGGGCTCTTCGCCAGGCTGGAGAGCGATCTCTCCGCCAGCCTCCTCGACGACCCGGTCAACTTCGTGAAGCTGGCGGGCACCGTCACCGGCTACGTGCCGGTGGCGCACCGGACCTCGATGGCCCTCTCCCTGGGAGGCGGCAGGATCTTCCAGCTCAACGAGCGGTCGGAGACGATCTGGCCCAAGCGCTTCTTCCTCGGCGGCGCCGGCTCGATCCGCGGCTTCACCGAGGACGGGCTGGTGCCGGAGGATCGACGCGAGGCGCTGCGCCAGCAGATCGCCGACTGCAGGGGGCTGGTCTTCCCGCGGGGCTGCAGCGACGCGGCGCGCTTCATCCAGCAGGGCGGCTCGGTCCCCTCCGACGGCGGCGATTTGTACGTCCTCGCCCGCGGCGAGCTGCGCTTCCCGCTGGTGGGCGATCTGATGGGCGGCCTCTTCTTCGACGCCGGCAATCTCTGGCTCGACACCTCCACCTTCGATCCCACGCAGCTCCGCACCGCCACCGGCTTCGGTCTGCGCTACGCCACGCCGGTGGGCCCGGTGGCGCTCGACCTCGGCTTCAACCTCGACCGCGACGAGCTGCTCAACGAGGACCCGGTCGCCCTCCACTTCAGCATCGGCCTCTTCTGAGCTGTACGTGGTTGTCTTACATGCCGTGGAGGCAGGGGTTGCCCCGCCCGCGGAAACGTGGGGATGATGGTGGCGAGGGGGACGCTCGATGCTGCGCGCCATCGCCACCGCGGTCGTCACGTCCGTCGCGCTCGCCGCGTGCGGGGGCGGCCACGAGGTGCGCCTCGTGGTGGAGCTGGCGGGCGAGGCGCGCGCCACCGATCTCCAGCTCCGCGTCGGTGACGACACGCGCTTCTACGAGACGCGCGCCCACGGCGAGGCGATCGTCGAGCGCGACGTGCCCGAGGAGACCCGCGTCACCTTCCGCGCCCGCAACGGCGGCGACGGAGGCGAGCTGGTGCTGCGCGCCTTCGTCGACGGCTGCGAGGTGGAGAGCCAGTCGTGCGAGGGCGCCGGCTGCGTCGGCTTCCTCGAGATCACCGTCCGCGGCGGCTGCTAGCGCGCGGCGGGCGAGCGGCCCGCGGCGATCGCCTCCATGTCGCGGCGGAGGACGTTCGCCCCGCCCACGAGGATCGCGCCCGCGAGGGCGATGGCGCCGCAGTTGAACACGATGCCGGTGCCGAGATCGGAGAGGTCGCTCACCTTGCCGATCAGCCAGGGCGAGAGCGCGTCGCCGAGCATGTGGATCACCAGCACGTTGATCGCGATCGCCGAGGCGCGCATCTGGGCGGGGACCACGTTGCAGATCGCCGCGTTGAGCGGGCCGGTGTTGAAGAAGAGGAAGAAGAGGGCGAGGAAGGTCGCCGCCCAGTAGAGCGGGGGCGAAGCGCCGAGCACCGCCACCAGCCCCGCCGGCGTGGCGAGGAGGAGGCCGATCCCCGAGGCGAGGAAGTAGCCGCCCTTGTGGCGCGCGTGGATCCTGTCGCCGAGCCAGCCGCCGGCCAGCGTGCCGAGGAAGCCCGCCACCACCAGCGTCGCGCCGAAGAGGAAGCCGGCGCGGTCGAGGGGGACGCCGCGCTCGCGGAAGAGGAAGGTGGGCCACCACGCGGCGAGGCCGCCCATGGCGAAGGTGGCGGCGGTGTAGCCCGCCGTATTGACCAGGTAGGAGCGGGTGCCGGCGAGGGTGCGGAGGATCGCGCCGACGGCGGGGCGCTCGTCGCCGTGGCGCACCTCGTCCGCCGCGCCACGAGGCGGCTCGCGCATCGCCAGCGCCAGGAGGCCGAGGAGGATCCCGGGCAGGCCCGCCACGAGGAAGGCGCTGCGCCAGCCGTGGTGCTGGCCGATGGCGCCGCCGAGGGTGAAGCCGAGGGCGCTGCCCACCGGCAGCGCCGCGTAGAAGAGGGAGAGCATCCGCCCGCGGCGCCGCACGTCGTAGAGGTCGGAGATCATCCCCGGCGCCACCGCCGCGTAGCCCGCCTCGCCGATGCCGATCAGCGCGCGGGCGAGGAGGAGCTCCTCGAACGAGCCGGCGAAGCCGCTCCAGATCGTGGCGGCGCTCCACACCAGCACACCGCCGCCCACGAACCACTTGCGCGGCAGGCGATCGCCGAGGACGCCGGTGGCGGGGGAGGCGAGGGCGTAGACCACGAGGAAGCTCGAGGAGAGGACGCCCATCTGCGCGTCGGTGCGCCCGAACTCCGCCTGCACCAGCGGCAGCATGCCGGAGATGACGTAGCGGTCGAGGTAATTGAGCAGGTTGATCAGCGTGAGGACGAGCAGCGTGGCGTGGGCACGCAGCAGGCCGGGGGCGGGGGCGGCGACGGGTACGGTGCGGGACACGCAGCGCAGCGTAGCGGATGTGGTGGCTTCCGGGGAGCGTTCAGCCCGCGGCGGCCCGCGCGTCCGCCGGCGCCCGCGCCACCGCGATCCAGCCGAGGCCGAGGAGGGTGGGCTCCTGCGCCGCGCCGGCGAAGCCCGCCGCCGCGAGCGCCTCCGCCAGCGCGCCGGGGGCGAAGGCGCCGCTCGCCCGGGCGGCGATCCGCCAGCAGGCCAGGGTGAGGGCGAGGTGGGGGCCGAAGGCGCGCACCGCCGCCGCCACGGCGCGGGCATCGGCGGCGGCAGCCTGGCGGCTCGGCTCGAGGAGGGCGAGGGCGCCGCCGGGGCGGAGCACCCGCCGCATCTCCGCCAGCGCGCCTGCGCGATCGGGAAGGAGGTAGAGGAACGAGTGGCCGGTGATCGCGTCCACCGAGCCATCGCGGAAGGGGAGGCGGTGGACGTCGCCCCGCACCCAGCCGCAGCGCCGCCGCCCATCCAGCGCCTGCGCGCGGCGGAGCATCGGCTCCACCAGATCGAGGCCGATCACCGTGTCGCCCGGGAGCGCGCAGGCGATGGCCAGGGAGCAGGCGCCGGGACCGCACCCGAGATCGAGCACCACCCGCCCGTCGCCGGGGCCGAGCCGCCGCGCCATCGCGGCGCAGTGCGCGCGCCAGGCGGGCGGCCGGGTGAGCCAGTCGTAGATCCGCGCGCCGAAGTGGAAGACCAGCGGGGAGAGCGCCATGGCCGGGGAGGGTAGCGCGCGCAGCGCCGGGGCGCGGCCCCCCGCAGGGGCGATCAGCCGCCGAAGCGCTCGTAGAGCATCCCCCAGCGCACGCCGCGATCGCTGGCGGTCACCGCGGAGAACCCCAGCTTCTCCATCACCGCCGCGAGGATCTCCGCCCCCGCCACGATCACGTCCGCCCGCTTCTCCGGCAGGCCCGGCAGCTTCCGCCGCTCGGCGAGCGGCATGGCGCCCAGCTTCCGCGCCAGCCCGCGCACCTCCGCGGCGGTGAGCTCCATCCCGTGGACCCGCCCGCCGTCCCAGGTGTCGAGGCCGAGGTGGATCGCCACCAGCGTGGTCACCGTGCCGGCGATCCCCACCAGCTTCGCGCCCGGCGGCGGGGGCGGCGCCGCCGCGAGGACCGAGGCGAGATCCCCCCGCAGCGCGCGCAGCTCCCCGGCGGACGGCGGATCGTCGTGGAGCCAGCGCTCGGTGAGGCGCACCGCGCCCACGTCGAAGGAGCGCCGGAAGAGGATCTGCCGCCCGCTTCCGTAGATCAGCTCGGTGGAGCCCCCGCCGATGTCCACCACCGCGAGGTCGCCCCCGCCCGCGCCGAAGTCCCGGCGGGCCGACTCGTACGCCAGCTCCGCCTCCAGGTCGCCGGAGATCACCTCCACCGGCACCCCCGCCGCCTCGCCCGCCGCCGCGAGGAAACGCGATCCGTCCCTGGCGTCCCGCGCCGCGGAGGTGGCGGTGACCACGAGCTGCGCCGCGCCCGCATCCCGCGCCGCGGCGGCGAAGCGCCGCACCGCCGCCACCGTGTCGGCGATCGCCGCCGGATCGAGCTGGCCGGTCCGGTCCACGCCGCGGCCGAGGCGGGTGATCTCCATCCGCTCGTCCACCGCCACGAACGATCCGTCGGGCCTCCGCTCCGCCACGAGGAGGAGGACGGTGTTGGTGCCGACGTCGATGGTGGCGTAGCGCATGGGGGCCTCGCTGCGTGGCCGCCGGATCGTCCGGCGCGCGGGCGAAGGGTGCATCGCCGCGCGGCGGCGCGCCAGCACGAAGACGGGGCCGTCTGCACCGGTCCAGGAACGGGAAGACGCCGGCGCGGAAGGGTCCACGCCGGCGTCCTTCCGGGGATCGGCCTACTGCGGCAGCGGACCCCAGGCAGGCTGCACCATCGCCTCGCTCCCCGCGACGCCGATCCTGTGCTGCACGTTGCCGTCGGCGCTGGAGACGAAGAGCTCCTTCTTGCCGTTGCGATCGGAGGTGAAGAGCAGCATCCGGCCGTTGGGCGCCCAGGTGGCCCCCTCGTTGTTCCCCTGCCCCTGGGTGATGCGGCGGATCGACTTGTCCGCCACCTTGATCACGAAGACATCGAAGGCGAGCCGCTCGTCGCGGGCGGTGAAGACGATCTCGTCGCCGCGCGGCGACCAGACCGGCGACTGGTTGTAGTTGCCGGCGAAGGTGAGGCGCTCCACGTTGGAGCCGTCCGCGTTCATCACGAAGATCTGCGGCGTGCCGTGGCGATCGGAGACGAAGGCGATCTTCGATCCGTCCGGCGACCAGGTGGGCGAGGTGTCGATCGCCGGCGAGTTGGTGATCTTCTTCGCCCCCGAGCCGTCGGCGTTGGCCACCCAGATCTCGCTGTTGGTGTTTTCGGTCACGGTGAAGGCGATCTTCGATCCGTCCGGCGAGTAGACACCGCCCATGGTCTGGTCGCCGCGGGCGAGCACGAGGCTGGTGCGCCCCGAGTCCACGTCGACGCGCCACAGCTCCGGCTTGCCGTTGGGGTACTTCGCGCTCCGCTTGTAGAGCGTGTAGAGCACGCTCTTGCCGTCCGGCGACCAGGAGGGCAGGAGCGCCATGCCGCCGCCCCGGGCGGAGACGGGCGCGGCGTTCCTTCCATCCCAGTCCGCCACCCAGACGTCGCGGGCGGTGGCGCCGCGCTTCACGAAGGCGATGCGGGTGGAGAAGACGCCGGGCTCGCCGGTGAAGTGGCGCACCAGATCGTCGGCGAAGCGGTGGGCGAGGCGGCGGGCGTCGGCGCGCGCGCCCTCGTAGCTCTTGACCAGATCCTCGCGGTGGGTGGCCACGTCGAAGAGGCGGAAGGTGGCGGACAGGCCGTTCGGTCCGGGCTGCACCTCCACCTTGACCAGCCCCTCCGCGCCCACGTCGGACCAGCGCGACCAGACGATCCTGTCGGCGGTGGCGGGCTCGCGGGGATCGGCGAGGAAGGCGGAGCGGGGGACCACGTCGAAGAGGCCGCTCGCCATCAGGTCGAAGGTGAGCGCCTCCTGCAGCTCCTCCGCGGGAGCGACCGCGTCGCCGGTGGCGAGCGGGTTGGCCACGGCGATCGGGTAGGGGCGGAAGGTGGCGCCGGAGATCTCCAGCGTGGCGCGCTGCGCCGCCGCTGCGCCGGGGAGCGCCAGCAGGGCGAGAGCGAAGAGGACGAGGATGCGACGCAAGGGTTGCCTCCTGCACCCGGTGGTCCGGGAGCCCTCCCGTTGAGCGATGGGTCGCGCTGTGGGGCGCCGGGGGAGGGCCGGCGTGGAGCGCTGCGGCGCGGGGCGCCGCGTTCAGGGTCGGAAGTTGAGATCGACGCCCTCGCGGGCGAGGAGCTTGACCAGGTGCGGTGGTGGCGGCGGCACGGGCGAGGCGCGCTGCACCGCCGCCTCCAGCGCGGAGTCGAAGGTGGCGTTGCCGGAGCCCTGGACGATCTGCGAGCGGGAGATCCGCCCGTTGGCCTCGATGAAGATCCGCACCGTCGCGTTGAGGTACATGCGCTCCCGCTCCGAGATGGTGGCGGGGAGCTTGTACTGATCCTTCACGCGCTTTTCGAGGAGCGCGTAGTAGGCCTCGCCCTCCGCGCGGTCGCTGTCGCCCTCCGCGTGGCCGTCGAGCTGGCCGGGGAGCTCCTCCGCGGGGCCGGCGATGGCACCCGCCTGGAAGCGCTTCATGATGTCGTCGAGCTTCGCCTTGCTGTCCTGCTTCGCGTCGCGGGGCGCCGCCGCCTGGGTGGCGGGCGCCGCCGCCGGCGTGGGGGCGGGCTTCGCCTCCGGCTTCGGCTCGGGCTTCGGGGGCGTGGGCCGGGCCTCGGGCTGCGGCGGAAGCGGCGCGCTCTTCTCGCCGGGGGCCGCCACGGGGGCGGTCTTCGCCGCGGGGGGCACCGGCGGCGCGGTCGGCTTGCGGGGCAGCCACTCGCTGGGGCGGGGCTTGCCGAGGCGGACCAGCATCGGCTTCTGGGTCGGCGCCGGCTCCTTCGATTCCCCGAGCACCGAGACCGCCACCAGCGCCAGGACGATCCCCGCGTGCAGGCCGAGCGAGACCAGCCAGGCCCAGCCGTAGGGCTGCTTCCTGCCTGCGAGCGCGCTGCCTGCGAGCTGGGGGGGACGGGCGTGCCGGTCGGCCCGCATCGCCTGGGGGAGCGCCACCGCTACCTCTTGCCCTTCGCCGGCTTGACGTCCTGCAACTGCCGCTCCGCCGGGTCGGTGATCATGCCGATCGCCGGGATGCCCGCCATCTGCACCCGCGCCATCACGTCCACCACGAAGCCGTAGTCGAGGCTGCGATCCGCGTGGAGGTGCAGCTCCTTCTGCTTCTGCGCCTTCGGGTTGTTCTTCAGCTTCTCCTCGAGCTCCTCGAGGGCGACCGGCGCGTCGCCGATGTAGATCGACTGGTCCTTCTTTATCGTGAGGACGAGGAGATCGGCGTCCTTCTCCTCGATCGCCTGGGCGCGCGCCTCGGGCAGGTCGACCTTGACCCCCTGCTGGATCAGCGGGGCGGTCACCATGAAGATGATCAGGAGCACCAGCATCACGTCCACCAGGGGCGTGACGTTGATCTCGCTCATGCCGCTGCGGCCGCCGCCGCTCGAGAATCCCATCGCGCGAGCTCTCCTGGATCAGCGGACGAAGTGGCGCTTGACGATGTTCAGGAAGTCCGACGCGAAATTGGCCATCTCGCTGTCGAGGACCTTGATGCGGGCGACGAAGTGGTTGTAGGCCACCACCGCCGGGATCGCCGCGAAGAGGCCCACCGCGGTGGCGATGAGCGCCTCGGAGATCGGCTTGGCCACCGTGGCGAGGTTGGCGTTGCCCGCGGCGTAGATCTCGTTGAAGGCCCGCATGATCCCCCACACCGTGCCGAAGAGGCCGACGAAGGGGGCGGCGGCTGCGGTGGTGCCGAGGAACGAGGTCTGGGCCTCCAGGTGGGTCAGCTCGCTGGTGGCGGCGCGGCGGAGGGCGCGCTCGATGTTCTCGAGGCCGTCCGCGTCGGTCTTGCCGCCGGTCCCCTCGCCGGTGAGCTTGACCAGTTCCACGTAGCCCGCGCGGAAGACCTGCGAGACCGGCGACTCCTTGAGCATCTCCGCCCGGGCGTAGATGTCGGGGAGGTTCTTGCTCTGCCAGAAGCTCTCGAGGAAGGTGAGCGACTGGTCGTGGGCCTTCCGGAGCTGGAGGCTCTTGCGGATGATGATCGCCCAGCTCCACCCCGAGGCGAGGAGCAGGACGCCGAGCACGCCCAGGCCGACGGGGCCGCCGGCGAGGATGGCGTCGAGGTAGTCGATTCCGGCTGCTGCGAAGGTGATCGGCATGAGATACCGCGGGGTTGGAGAATTTGGATCGTCGTTAGCACGTGGCTCGTCGGAGGGTCAACGCGCACGCCTGCCGCGGGCCTGTGGAGCGTCGTTGCCCTTGGACAGCCGGTCGTCCTTGAATCTTCCCGCTGCCTCCCCCGTCGCTGTGGAAAGACGGGCGCTCGCTCGCCCGGGTGGCAACGCGGACCCGAATGCGCAGCGCCTCCCGGGTGGGAGGCTGGACGAGAGAGCGATCATGCACCGACCGACGCCGCTGCTTCTCTGCACCCTGGTCTCCCTCCTCGGGCAGGGATGCGTGATCTACGACGAGGACGCGGACGTCCGCATCCACTGGGAGTTCCTCGGGCGGCTGAGCTGCGCGGAGGCGGGGGTCACCGACATCCTCCTCGAGGTGGACGGCGGCGACGAGCTCCAGGAGTTCGGCTTCGTCCCCTGCGAGGCGGGCTTCGTCGACATCCCCGGCGACTTCCCCTCCGCCGACCACCTGGAGCCGGGCGAGTACCTGATCACCGTCTTCGGCTTCCCGCCGGAGGGGGGCGCCACCTGGATCGCCGAGGGGCTGGTCGATCTCCACGGCGGCTTCAACGAGCTCACCTTCCGCCTCGATCCCTTCTAGCCGTTCCTTCCGGCCGCTCGCCTCTCGCTTCTCGCGCCGCGCTCCTGTAGAAGCAGGCGGTCTGGAGGTGGCGAGGAATGGCGCGGATCGGTGTGTTCGACTCGGGCGTGGGCGGCCTCACGGTGCTGCGCGCCCTCCACCGGCGCCTCCCCGACGCCTCCACCGTCTACCTGGGCGACACCGCGCGGGTGCCCTACGGGACCAAGAGCCCGGAGGTGGTGATCCGTTACACCCGCAACAACGCGCGCTTCCTCCTCGGCCACGACCCGCACCTGGTGGTGGTGGCGTGCAACACCGCCAGCGCCCACGCCCTGGAGGCGCTGCGGCGCGAGCTGGCGGTGCCGGTGATCGGCGTGATCGAGCCGGGCGCCCGGGCCGCGGCGGCGCGCACCCGCTCCGGGCGGATCGGCGTGATCGGCACCGCGGGCACCATCGCCTCCGGCGCCTACCAGCGGGCGCTGGCGGCGGCGATCCCCGGGGCCGAGGTGGTGGCGCGGGCGTGCCCCCTCTTCGTGCCGCTGGCGGAGGAGGGGTGGACCGACGGCGAGGTGGCGCGCCTGGTGGTGGAGCGCTACCTGGGCGATCTCCGCGGCGCCATCGACACCCTCGTCCTCGGCTGCACCCACTACCCGCTGCTGCAGCAGGTGATCGCCGAGGTGCTCGGGCCGGAGGTGGCGCTGGTCGATTCGGCGGAGGCGACCGCCGCCGCGGTGGAGGACGCGCTCCGCGCCATCGACGCCGCGCCCGCGCCGGCGGACCACCGCTACTTCGTCACCGACGTGCCCGCGCGCTTTCCCGAGATCGCCGCGCGCTTCCTCGGCCATGCGCCGGAGCGGGTGGAGCAGGTGGACGTCTGACCGCGCCCGCCCGACCGCTTCCTTGACGGGCGGTCGCCCCATCCCCGACCATGCGGGTCGATTCCATCCCGATCGAGGTCACCACGTGATGCGCCTGCTTCCCGTCGTCATCGTTCTCGCCGTCGCTGCCCTCGCCTGTGGGAGCGAGGAGTCGTCCACCGTGCCCATCGATTCCGGCGCGGGCGGGAACGGCGGCGACGGCGGGCCCCGCGCCCCCGTGTTCGGCGGCCTCACCGGCGTGGTCTACGACTCGAGCATCGGCGCGGCGCGCCTCTCCTGGCTCCCCGCGGAGGACGCGGAGACGCCGGCGGAGGAGCTCACCTACAAGGTGTGGGTGTGGGACCAGAACCCGTGCGACGGGTTCGACTGCGCCGGCCTCGACGGGGCGGCGAGCGGCGGCACTGCCTACGAGTGGACCCAGCCCCTCTCCAACTGCAGCCCGAGCTGCCGCTTCAGCTACAGCCTCACCACGCAGCGCCAGCTCGCCTGGTTCGCGGTGGAGGTGACCGACGCGGATGGGATGAGCAGCGGCATCGAGATGGTGCTCCCGGCGGTGGCGGCGCCGCCCGACGCGCAGCCCACCATCACCCGGGTCGAGCCCTCCACCGTCCAGGTGGGCGATCAGGTGACCATCACCGGCTCCAACTTCTTCGACGAGCGGGGCAGCCTCGACGGCCTCACCCTCGCGGGCGAGCCGATCCCCGCCACCTTCGTGCAGGGCTGGAACAACGATCAGATCCGCTTCGTGGTGCCCCTCGGCTCGGCGAGCGGCGCGCTCGGGATCAAGACGCTCCTCGGCGAAGTCACCGCAGAGCTCGTGGTGGAGTGATGCAAGGCCCGCGGCGGATCCGCTCCGCCGCGCGCGAGCGTGCCATGTCCGTCGTCGCCGGCTTCAACCACAACATCAAGCACCGCGGCCAGGTCTTCCACGTGCAGACGGAGGACTCCGGCGAGGCGAGCGCGGTCCTGGTGACACACCTCTTCCTCGGCGGAACGATCGTGGCGACGCGCCGCCACTCCTACGCGGAGCTGCGCGGCGCGCCCGACCTGCAGCAGCAGGTGCGCCTCCGCATGGAGGAGCAGCACAAGCAGGTGCTCCGCGACCTCGTCAATGGCAAGTTCGACGAGAAGGTCCACGGGCTCACCGCGTACCAGCCCG